>ENA-OSAI01000219-OSAI01000219.1-marine-sediment-metagenome-genome-assembly--contig:-NODE-219-length-31087-cov-6.477958_pt1 | contig 31087 bp, 31 predicted proteins | sample MGYA00237871_ERZ529316 | MGnify/ENA primary metagenome ERZ529316 (study PRJEB26369, sample SAMN03142814) | marine sediment metagenome | biome: marine; feature: borehole; material: sediment...
GCGCTGTGGTCGGTGCTGAAGGAGGCAGGTGTCAGGTCGGCACTGGTGGACCTGGGGGGCAATATCCGGCTTTTGGGGTCCCCTCCGGGCCGCCCGGAATGGCTGATCGGCGTGCAGGACCCCAGGGACCCTTCACGACTGCTGGGTTATCTGCGTCTTGCCGGGGGTGCGGTGGCTACCTCCGGCGACTACCAGCGGTACTTCATGGTGGGGGGGCGACGGTATCATCACATCCTCGACCCGCGGACCGGCTGGCCGGCCGCGGAGGTGGCCTCGGTCACCGTGTGGGCGCCGACTGCCCTTCAGGCTGATGCCCTGTCCACTGCTCTGTTCGTCCTCGGGCCCGAGCGGGGGTACGAGATGGCCTGTTCGCTACCAGGAGTGGAGGCGCTGTTCGTCCTGCCCGGAGGGCAGGTGAAGCTCACGCCAGGGATGCAGTCGGTATTTCGGGTGAATCCGCCTTGAAGGTTGTGGGCATATTTACCATTGCGAGGAAGTGATGCCATCGTTCGCCGGGAGCGGTCGGATGTCCTTTATCCACCTGGGGTTGCTGGTGGCAGCGGGCGTCTCGTTGCATTGGGTGGAGACCCTGATACCGGTGGCGGTGGCCGTCCCGGGTGCGAAACTGGGTTTGGCCAACGTAGTGACCTTGCTGGTGGTGGTAGCTGGTACGCCGGGCCAGGTGGCGGCACTTGCGGCAGCGCGCACCTTACTCAGCTCGCTGCTGCAGGGGCGGCTGCTGAGTCTGTCATTTTGGCTGGGCCTTTCCGGCGGGATGGCCAGCGCCTTGGCGATGGTGGGGGCGAGGCGCGCCCTGCACAAATACCTGTCACTGGTAGGGGTGAGCCTTCTGGGCGCCGTCACCCATAATCTCGCCCAGCTGGTGGTGCTCGCGCTCCTGGTTCGGTCACCTCTGGTCTTTCATTACCTCCCGATCCTGCTTCTGTTGGCTGCGCCCAGCGGCTTGCTCACCGGGCTGGCCGCCCAGGCAGTGATCCGGCGGATGCGCCTTGCCAAAGACAGCTAATGGCAGGGCCGCGGTGAGAGGAGGGAGCCGGGCGCGGACAGAAGTCAGCTACAGCGAGTGAAAGGGGGCCCGGCAACATGCGCAGACCTAGAAGGAGATCGCTGGCCCTCACCGGGGCCCTGGTGGGGCTGGTGGCAGGCACTCTGCTGGGGCAGCTGCTGGCCGATTACGTGCCGATGCTCGGTCGTGCGGTGAGTATCGGGGTGGATCCTCCCTTCTTTCTGGAACTGCGGGCCTTTAGCCTCACTTTCGGGTTCTCCGTGCACGTCAACCCAGTGGGTGCCGCCGCCATGTTGTTAGGATTCCTGGTCGGCAGGAGGATCTAGGGTGCGGTCACGCCTGGTACTGGTCTCTGGCTCCCCGCGGAGGCGCCAGCTGTTGTCCCAGCTGGGGCTTCACTTCGAGGTGGTGATTCCTCCCGAGGAGCCCGAGCCGCCGTCAACCAGCTGCCCGACGCCGGTGGACCGGGCGCATTGGCTGGCGGCCTGGAAGCTGCAGTGGGGCGCTTCGGTGGCACCGGATGCTGTGTTGGTGGCGGCGGATACCATGGTGGTGTTGGATGAGGCGGTATTGGGCAAGCCACGGAACCCCAGGGAGGCGGCGGACATGCTCCGGATGCTGTCCGGCCGATGCCATCGGGTGATAACCGCCGTGGGGGTAGGCGCGGGGGAACGGGTGCTTTTAGAGCACGAGGAGACGGCGGTCGTGATGCGCCCACTGAGCGATGAAGAAATATCGGGATACGTGAGGTCCGGCGAGCCCTTGGACAAGGCGGGAGCGTACGGCATCCAGGGGTTGGGTGCAGTTTTGGTGGAGAGGATTGAGGGCTGTTTTTACAACGTGGTCGGTCTGCCCTTAGCGCGCTTGGCCAGGATGCTGGAGCAGTTCGACATCCGAGTGCTGGGAAAGAGGGGAGGGGTGTGATTTCACCAGCTACACGATGAAGGATCTACCGGCCCGCGAACGGCCGCGGGAGCGGATGAGGCGTTTCGGGGCGGAGAGTCTGTCCGACTACGAGCTGCTGGCCATTCTTCTGGGCACCGGTACCAAGGGTGCCTCCGCGCTCCATCTTGCCCAGCAAGTCCTGCTGGCGGCGCAGCGCAGCGGATGGGGGCTTCGGTACCTTTCCTGGGCTTCCCTCGAGGAGTTGCAGACCATCCCCGGCATCGGCGCTGCCAAGGCGGCCCAGATCAAGGCGGCGCTGGAGCTGGGAAGGCGGGTGGTGGAGCCGGAGGCCCCGGAGCACCGGATTCGGGAGGCGGCAGACGTGTGGTTGCTGATGCGGGAGCGCGCCTGTGGGGCGGACCGGGAGCAGTTCTGGGTGATTTCGCTGGACGTGCGCGGCGGAGTGAGGGGCATCGATCTGGTATCGGTGGGCACGGTGGATTCCAGCCTGGTACATCCGCGGGAGGTATTCAGGGGGGCAATCGGACGACGCGCTACGTCCGTGGTGGTGGTGCACAACCACCCCAGCGGGAACCCCAGTCCCAGCCCGCAGGATTGGGAGCTGACGCGGCGGCTGGTTGAGGCCGGTCAGATCCTGGGTGTGAGGGTGCTGGATCACGTGATCGTGACTTACGACAGCTTTTTCAGCCTCAGGGCGCATGCAGGGGATAAGATATGGGAAGAGCAGGTATTTGCAGGCGACGGAAAGGAGTAGTGGATTATGTTCGGGGCACTCGGCAGGTATTTCGCGAGAGACGTGGGTATAGATCTGGGTACCGCCAACACCCTGGTTCACGTGAAGAGGCGGGGCATAGTGTTGCAGGAGCCGTCGGTGGTGGCCATACATCGCGACACCCGAGCTGTCCTGGCAGTGGGGGAAGAGGCAAAACGGATGATTGGTCGTACTCCTGGTCACATCATGGCCATTCGTCCCATGAAGGACGGAGTGATCGCTGACTTCGATGTCACCCAGACCATGTTGCGTTACTTCATCCGACGGGCGCAATCCAGATACGTGCTGTTCAAACCGCGAGTGCTGATCGCCGTGCCCTCTGGGGTGACGGAGGTGGAAAAGCGCGCGGTGGTGGATGCCACGTTGCATGCAGGGGCGCGCGAGGCTTATCTGATCGAGGAGCCGATGGCTGCCGCCATCGGAGCCGGTCTGCCGGTCCACGAACCCACCGGTAACATGATCGTGGATGTGGGGGGCGGCACCACCGAGGTGGCGGTGATTTCGCTGGGCGGGATAGTGACTTCCTGTTCCATCCGCATTGCCGGAGACGAGATGGACCAGGCGATCATCACCCACATGAAGCGCACTTACAACCTCATGATCGGGGAACGGACGGCGGAGGAAATCAAGATCGCCATCGGCTCCGCGCATTTCCCGGGTTCGGAGGAGATGGAAGTTAAGGGGCGCGACCTGGTCAGCGGACTCCCCAAGACTCTCACCGTGACGGCGGAAGAGATTGCGCGGGCGCTGGCTGAACCGGTCAACGCCATAGTGGACGCCATCAGGGTTACTCTCGAGAAGACGCCCCCGGAGCTGGCAGCGGATATCATGGATCGCGGCATCGTGCTCACCGGCGGGGGATCGTTGCTGCGGGGGTTTGACCGTCTGGTGCGGGAGGAGACCGGGATGCCGGTGCACCTGGCCGAGGAACCCCTGCTCTGCGTGGTGCATGGGTGCGGTAAGGTGCTGGAAGAACTGGACATGTTGCGGAAAGTAGTGGTTAGTCCGAGACGTCTGGGTTGAGGGAGTTGTAGTGCTGAGGTATCTGGGCCGCTATCAGCGCTCCATAGGCTACTTGCTCACCCTGGTGGTGGTCATCTGTCTGGTCAGCTGGGTCAAAGGCGACGAGCGCGGCATCAGCTGGCCGCAGCGGATCTGGATCGAGGCCACCTCGCCGCTAGCCGCTGCCCTCTCCCGGGCCAGGGTACGGGTACAGAGGGTTATCCGTAGCCTGATGGAGATTGGGGCGCTGGAGGTGCAGAACCGGGAGCTCAGGCGGCAGCTGGCGGAAATGGAGTCCCTGAAGGCCCAGGTCGAGCTGTTAAGAGAAGAAAACCGCCAGCTGCGGGCCATGCTGGGTTTCCGTCCCCCGCCGGGTTGTGACAGCATCTCCGCCCGGGTGATAGCCCGGAGTCCCGTGCGATGGTTCGCGGAAGTGCTTCTGGATCGGGGGACGGCGGACGGGGTTTCACCGGGACAAGCAGTGACCACGCCGGCGGGACTGGTAGGGCGCGTGACCCACGCGACTCCTCGAAACGCCCGGGTGTTGCTCATCACCGACCCAGCCAGCGGCGTGGGGGTGAAGGTCTTGCCGGGTGGGGACTACGGAGTGGTGCTGGGCCAAGGTGTCCCCGACCTTCTCCAGCTCCGCTTCTTTTCCCGGGAAATACGGGCCGGACCTGGCGACCTGGTGGTTACCTCCGGGCTGGGTTCCGGGTTGCCGGCAGGGCTGTTGGTGGGGAGAGTTACCAGGATCATGAAAACGGAGGACGGCCTCACCTGGCTGGCCACGGTGGCTCCGTCCGCGGATCTAGCCTCTCTCCATTACGTGCTGGTGCTCCGCGCTGCACCAGCGGAGGAGGGGGGCGATGGGTGAAGCGCTGGCTGCCAGTGTTCATGGGGATGGTTCTGCTGGGGGTCCTCCAGGCGGCGGTGGTGGCGGAGACCGGTGGGGTCACCCGGCCGGACCTGCTGGTGGTGGCCACCGTGGTGGGCAGCTTCCAGGCTACCCCGATGAGGGGCATGCTGCTGGGCATGACCGCGGGGCTGTGCACCGACCTATTCAGCGGGAGACACCTTGGGGTGAGGACCACCGCTTTGGCCCTGGCCGGGCTCCTGACGGCGCTGGCTGGCGGTGGGCTGTACCGCAAGTACCTGGCCCTGGTTGCCGGGGTGGGGTGGTTAGTCACGCTGTTGGTGGAAGGATTCACCCTGGCGGTCCTGGCGCTGCTGGGTTTGCGTTATCCCTGGCCCTGGGCCTTTGGCGGGGTGGTGGTGGCCGCGCTATGGAACGGGGTGTTATGTGCGGCGGTGTATCTGGCGGGGAGAGCTTTAGGGCTGGAGCGTGAATACCGGTGAGCGGCGAGGAAGTCAAGCGTCGTGCTTCCGTGTACCTGCTGCTGGTCTTCCTGAGCTTTGCCCTACTGCAGGGCAGGCTCATCCAGCTTCAGGTGCTGCGGGGTGAGGAACTCGCGGTGCTCGCCCAGGAGAACCGGGTTCATCTGGTGACGCTGGAGGCGCGCAGGGGCACCATATTCGACCGCAACGGGCGCATCATTGCGGGAGTGCGACCTTCTTTCGAGCTGCATCTGGTATACATGAACCCTCGACAGGTGGAGACCGCCGTGGCCAGGTTGTCCGCACTCACCGGTTGGGATCGGGAGGAACTGGAACGCAAGATCCAGCAGCAGCGATATCGCTGGTACCAGCCGGTGACCCTGGCCCGGGACATCTCTCCGGAGGTGCACACACTGGTCGAGGAACACCGGTACGAACTACCGGGGGTGATGGTGGAGGCGATTCCGCGAAGAGTTTATCCGTGGGGACGGTACGGTGCCCACCTGGTGGGTTACATGGGGGAGATCAACGCGTCGGAGCTGGAACGGTTGGGTCAGCAAGGTTACCGCCCGGGAGACTGGGTGGGGAAGGCGGGCCTGGAGCGACAGTACGAAACCGACCTGCGCGGTCAGCGGGGAGGGCGTCAGGTCGAAGCCGATGCTCTGGGACGTCCCGTGCGGGAGCTGGGAGAGATCAGTCCCGTGCCCGGCAACGACCTGTTCCTCACCATTGACATGGAGCTGCAGCAGGTGGCCGAGGAAGCCCTGGAGGAGGCTATCGCCAAGGCGAAGGCAGCCCATCCTGATTGCCAGCGCGTGGGGATGGGTGGGGCGGTGGTGGTCCTTGATCCCCACACGGGGGACGTGCTGGCTCTGGTGTCGCAGCCCGCTTACGATCCCAACTGGTTCGTGACTTCGGGCCACGACGAAGAGCTGCATCGGCTGACCACCGACCCCCGTTCACCCTTCACCAATCGTGCCGTGACATCTCAGTTCCCACCCGGGTCGGCCTTCAAGCTGGTGACCGCATTGGCTGCGCTCCAGGACGGCGTCACCGATTCCCGGGAGCTGTTCTTCGACTCCGGTGTGTTCAGAGTGGCGGGAAAGAGATGTTGGCGTGAGGGGGGCCACGGATGGCTGAATCTGGTTGAAGCCATTGGTCAGTCATGCAACGTGGTGTTTTACGAGCTGGGACTGCGTCTGGGGATTGACCGGATCGCCCATTACGCCCGCCTGCTGGGTCTCGAGGAACCCACGGGACTGGGGCTGAGCTGGGAGCGGCAGGGCCTGGTTCCCGATCGCGAATGGAAGCGTCGTGCTTACGAAGAGGGGCTATACGGGATCGTGGAGCCGACCTGGTGGGATGCGGAGACGCTGGATGCCGCCATCGGGCAGGGCTTTCACCGGTATTCACCCCTTCAGATGGCGCAGATGGTGGCCACCCTGGCTACCGGCGGGGTGCGCTACCGGCCGCGGTTGGTGACGCGCATCTGTACACCGGACGGGCAGGTGCTGCGCGAGTTCCCGCCGGTGGTAGCGGCGCGGGTGTCGCTGGACGCGGCGGCGCTGGCCGTGGTGCGGGAGGGCATGAGACGTACCTGCGAGCCAGGGGGGACGGCCGGTTTGGCCTTTCTGGGGTGCGAGGTTCCAGTGGCTGGCAAGACCGGTACCGCGGAGGTGCCGGTGGAGGGATGGGCCGATCACGCCTGGTTCGTTGGCTATGCTCCGGCCTCGGCCCCGCAGGTGGTGGTGGTGGTCATGGTGGAGCATGGAGGAAAGGGAGGAGAGGTGGCTGCTCCCGTGGCCCGGCGGGTGATCGATCACTATTTCGGAGTTGCCCCTCGCTGAAGGGGAGGAATTGCCGCTACCCCCTGCGAACTACCAGATTATGGGAAGCGGGGGGTGGCGGGGTGGCGGCAGACCTGGATGACGCGGTGCGCATAGAGCGCAGAGGCGAAGATGTGGTGGTGCGGGTAAGGAAGCGACTGCCATTCGAACAGCTGTGGCGTTCGACCATGCTTCATCTGGCACAGGAAGGGGATCTCCCTCCGGAGGGACGGCTTACCATGGAGTATCCGCGGCATGAGTTCAGCTCTGAAGAGGTGCTGGAGATGACGGAGCTCCTCGAGGTGGCGGCCAGCGTGCAGCTGCGGGCTGTACCGCAGCTGCACGGCGAGGGGTACGGGGCAGGGTGCCGCGGAGCGGAGGGGGATCGGCTGGGAGCGCTCCCAGGTCGCTTTCAGGGTGCCATGGTGGTCAGGCGAACAGTTCGTTCGGGTCAGTCCGTACGACACGACGGCGACTTGATCATACTGGGGGACGTGAATCCTGGGGCCGAGGTGGTTGCCGGCGGGGACGTTGTGGTGCTGGGCATCTTGCGAGGGACGGCGCACGCAGGCGCAGGTGGCTGTCGAGATGCGGTGGTCATCGGGCTGCGCCTGGAACCGTTGCAGTTGCGGATCGCCGACCTGGTGGCACGGCTCCCTGAAGGGGCTGGGGGCCCGCCGCGGCGGGCGGATTTCCAGGTGGCGCGCATTGAAGGGGGTACGCTGGTCATCCGCAGCATCTGTCGCCGCCAGGGTCGACGGGTGCGGATGAAAGGGGGGAGCCGGCCACATGGGTGACGCGGTAGTGATCACTTCCGGTAAGGGTGGTGTTGGTAAGACCACGGCGGTGGCGAATTTGGGGACTGCCCTGGCCGCCATGGGCAGGTCTACGGTGGTGGTGGACGCGGACATCGGCCTGAGGAATCTGGATGTGGTGATGGGGCTTGAGAACCGGATCGTGTATGACCTGGTCGATGTCATCGAGGGTTATTGCCGCCCGAAACAGGCCCTGGTCAGGGACAAGCGGGTCGAGGGTCTCTACCTGCTGCCGGCTGCCCAAACCCGGGACAAGACGGCGGTGACTCCCCAGCAGATGCGCGCTCTGATCCAGAAGCTCAAGGAGGAATTCGAGTTCGTCCTGATAGACTCGCCGGCGGGAATTGAACACGGGTTCCGGAGCGCGGTGGCCGGTGCAGATCAGGCCATAATCATCACCACGCCCGAGATCGCTGCTGTGCGCGATGCGGACCGAATCATCGGTCTGCTGGAGTCGGAGCGCTTGCCGGAACCCCAGCTGCTCATCAATCGAATCCGGCCGGCCATGGTTCGCCGTGGCGACATGATGGATATTGAGGACGTGGTTGAGATCCTCGCCATACCCCTGCTTGGCATCATACCGGAGGACGAAACGGTGGTCATTTCCACCAACCGTGGTGAACCGGTGGTGCTGATGAGCAACTCGCGTGCGGGGCGCGCGTTCCGAAACATCGCGTGCAGGCTGCTGGGGGAGGAGGTCCCGGTGGAGCGACTGCAGGATTCGCCAGGCTTGCTGGAAAGGCTCCGCCGAATGGTACGATTCCACGATGCCTGACGCTGACTGGGGGCACGGCAGGTGCGCGGCGGGCGGACAGAGGTGCCACCGGTGGTTGATCCCATGAGCTCCGGGTGTGGTGGCCCGCGGAAGAAGGGGGTGAAACTCCTGGCTGAGGGGTGTGCCGGCGTTAGGCGCGGGCGCGTGGTCAGCCAGGAGCGAGATGCTGGATCTGATTGCCCGGTTTTTCGGTCGCCAGAGCGGGGGAAGCAAGCAACTGGCCAAGGAGCGCCTGCGGCTGGTCTTGGTGCACGACAGGGCCAGCGTTTCGCCGCATTTCCTGAACATGCTCAAGGCGGATCTGCTCCAGGTGATGAACAAGTACCTGGAAATCGATGAGGCCACCACTCGAATCATGCTCTCTCGCCAGGGTAACTCCATCGCCCTGTTGGCCAGTATTCCCATAAAGCGAATCAGGAGGAACCTGCAGTTTCCCCATGTGCAAACTGATGGCTAGATGCGATTTGCCGCTATTGATATGCACGCTCTTGCTGATGGCCCTGGGCGTGATCTTCATTGCCAGCGCTGGAGGCGGGGGCCTGTCGGAAGGCGGGGAGACCAACTTCGCACGGCGTCAGCTGCTCTGGGTCCTCCTGGGGGCGGTTGCCCTGCTGGTTGGGGCGATGGTGGACTATCGGCTGTACTGGATCTTGGCGCCGGTCATCTACGTGGTCAATCTGGGGTTGCTGGCCATGGTGCTGGTGATGGGGCAAGCTGCCCACGGCGCGCAGAGGTGGCTGCAGGTGGGACCTTTCCCCCTGCAGCCTTCGGAGCCGGGCAAGATACTGCTGGTCCTGTCCCTCGCGGCGCTACTCGCCCGCCAGGAGTCGAGAATGCGCGGGTGGTTCTGGCCCCTGGCCGCACTGGCAGTCACGGTACCGCCCTTCCTGCTGGTGGTTCGGCAACCGGACCTGGGAACTGCCCTGGTGCTGATTGCCCAGACCCTGGGCATGCTTCTTTGGGCGGGGGTTTCGCTGCGCAAGTTGGTAGCGATCACCGGAGGAGGCCTGGCAGGCGCGATTGGGGGACTGGCGTTGCACATGAAGGGGTGGGTGCGCCTTCCGCTGCAAGAATACCAGGTGAGGCGGATTTCGGCATTCATCAATCCGGACGCCGATCCCCTTGGTGCCGGCTACCATATCATTCAATCCATCATCGCCGTTGGATCGGGGCGCTGGTGGGGTACGGGCCTGTTTCGCGGGACGCAAGGACAGCTGCAGTTCTTGCCCGCCCGCCACACCGATTTCATCTTCACGGTCATAGCGGAGGAAACCGGACTGGCGGGTGCGACCGCCGTGCTGGCGCTATATTGCTTCTTGCTGTACCGGATCGTTATGATCGCGGCCTCCGCGCCCGACGCATACAGTCGAATAGTGGCTGGTGGACTGGGGACGATGTTCCTGGTGCAGATGGTGGTGAACGTGGGCATGGCCATGGGCGTTATGCCCGTCACCGGACTCCCACTCCCCTTCTTGAGCTACGGTGGCAGCTCGTTGCTTTCAAGTTGCTTTGCCATCGGTGTTATACTGGGTATCCGCCGACACGCTCGACGGAGTCGCTTCGGGTCATAATGACGGGGCACCGGGCATAGGCATGTGGCAGGACGTGACTGGTGCGGAGGTGTATTGGTGGCCCAGGGTTGGCCCAGACGAAGATACCGCGAGCGGCGACCATGGTGGCGGCGGCCCCCACAGAAGCAGGTGCTGGCAGCTATTGCGCTAGTCTTACTGGCATGGCTTTCCACTTTTCTCCCCGGACAGATGGGTCTTCGCTGTCGCTCGTGGATCGACCAGTGGGTGCTTCGCGACTATCCCCGGTTTCCCCAGCAGTGGTCGGAGTCATTGGCAGTAGTGCTGGCACGATGGGGACTGTGGGAGCCCCCCGCGGAGGCGGTGATGGTCTCGGTACCACTTTCCGGGCAGCTGTTGCGCCCCTTCCATCCTGCTGAGCACCCCGGGGTCGATATAGCGGGGAATGCAGGGGAACCGGTGACCTGTCTCTTTGCCGGCCAGGTGATAGAGATCGGAGAGCGCCTGGAAGAAGGAACGTTGGTGAAGGTTGAGTCGCCCGGTGGCCTGGTGGTGTTGTACTGTGGGCTGGAGTCTACCGTAGTTGCCCTGGGAGATGAAGTGGCTGCTGGAGATCTATTGGGCTATCTGGCAGCCAGAGAACCGGCGCATCTGCACCTGGAAGTTTGGAGAGGGCTAACCCCCCTTGATCCTCTCCCCTTGCTGCCACGATAGGGCTGTGGGGGGAGACGGATGCAGAGATCGGATGCTGCGCCTCCCAGAGTGGACCACTTCGGGCCCTCTTTTCGGCTAAGAGTACCCTCCGGCTATGAAACCCTCTGCGGCAGGGTACTCCGTCGGTGACAGATACCCGATCCTGGGATGCCTCCGCTGATGGCTACGGTAATGCATCTGCTTGGTGACCCACTCTTCCAACCGCTGTGAGGTGGTTGCATCCCAAAGTGACGACCCATTTCGCCTTTAAACCGGAGTTGAAACTGGACAGATGCCAGAAACCCCCGATGCATGGCGATCATGAAGGCTTTGCGGGCTAGTGCTTCTGTAACGCCCTGGGCTTAGGCAGAAGCGAGTTCACTCCCAAGTGATCGAGGAACATCTGCTGCTGAGGATCCGGTTCGGTGACCACGTCAAGGGTGACTCCTTCCACCGACGGTGTTGAGTTCAAGACCCTCCAGACAACAAAGCACATGCTGGACACTTTGGTAAACTTGGGGGTATCTTTCCCTGAGCAGCCGAAGAGCCCGTTCCATGTGCCAGATGACGTAGTAGGCCAGCATGCACAAAAACCACATGGGATCGCACTCCGTCTGCCAAACGGTGGTAGATCGGCCTCAGCTCCAGAGCCATGCTCTTCATAGTTCTGAAGGCCCGTTCCACGTATCTCGGTGACTTGTGGCCTTCAGCCACCTTCCTGAAGGACATCCTCTTGGGATCGACAGTGCTCTCCACCACGTAGATCCCGTCCAGGTCCGCCTCCGGCGTGGTTGGCGTCTCAAGAAGCGGTGTGGGCATGATGGATGTAGAGGCGAGCGCAGGCCGCGAGTAGGCAGGTGTGAGACAAAACGGGCGGTTTCCGCGTCAAAGGCTGCGCCCGCTGACAGTGGGCGGGTCAGACGGCGAGCGCGGGAGGAGGGTGCGTCGGCATTTCACATGGGCAGAAGGCTCGCGTTACTGTTTTGGTCGGCCCCGGTAGATGAGGTGTCACGGTGCTGCCTCCCGTTGCAGGTGTCCATCATCTGGCAAGATGTGAGAGGGGGTGAGGATGGCCAGGTCCGGCAGGCCACTAAGCAGCGGTGGCGACCATACCCTCGCCTGGCTGTCATCACTGTTGACACCGGGTTAATCGGGCCAGGGGGATGGTGATGGACCTAAGACCTGGAGGCATAGTACCGCCCCGAATGCTGCCCGGTCCGGGTGGGTGCCTATTGCGGCAGGAGCCTACCCTCTTGCCCACTGCCCGGGCTACCAGGGAGGGGCGTGGTGCCTGGATGGGCGGTTGCTTACCGCTACTTGACGCGGAGGTCAGGACAGCCAGGCTGAGACCTTGGTTGGTTTATGCTACAATGGGCATAACGAAGGTGATGGAGATGGTGATGGGTGCGGATAAGGGCGCGGGTATGGCTTGAGGACGAATCTGGTTATCTGTTCGGTGATGGCACCGCTGCCCTGCTGCAGGCGGTGAGGCGTACCGGCTCGATCCGAGCGGCTGCTTCCAGCTTGGGCATGTCCTATCGGCAGGCGTGGGGCAAGATCAGGACGCTGGAGGATCGCTTGGGTTTTCCCATCTTGAGCACCCGAACGGGCGGATGGCGGGGAGGCGGGAGTCGACTCACGGCTGCCGGTGAGAGGTTGCTCGACGGGTTCCTGGAGCTTCGCCGCAGACTTGATCAGCAGATAGAGCAGGACTTTGGCAGGAGTGAGTTGCGTGCCGACAGCAACGGATAGGCGGGGCGCGTACTGGTACAAGAAAGTCGACCGCGAGATACTGCGACGCGTATCAAAGCCCACCCGCTACTGTGCGGGTGAGTGGAATTCAACGCCCAAGGGCAAGGAAGCGCGCCTCCGCATCGCCCTGGCTTTCCCCGACGCGTATGAGGTGGGCATGTCCCACTTGGGCACGAGGATCCTATATGAGCTACTGAATTCGGAGCCGGATGTGGCTGCAGAGCGTGTCTTTTTGCCCTGGCCCGACATGTTGTCCGCCATGCGGGCCGAAGGGCTGCCGCTGTTCTCTTTGGAGACCCGCACTCCGCTCAGCGAGTTCCACGTGGTGGGGTTCAGCCTGCAGCACGAACTGACCTACACCAACGTGCTCGAAATGCTGGATCTGGCCGGGATCCCACCGTACAGCGCCCATCGGGACGATCGACATCCACTGGTCATCGCCGGGGGACCGTGCTGCTTTTCAGCCGAGTGTGTGGCGCCGTTCTTCGACCTGATGGTGCTTGGTGATGGTGAACCGTTCGTGGCTGGCCTGCTGCAGGCCCTGCGCCGGTGTTCCTGGGGCCCAGGATGGAGGCGCCGGCTTCTGGACGATCTGGAGGAGATACCCGGGGTGTACCGCCCCGACCGGTTTCGGGTGCGGTACGCGGGCGACGGCACCATCGTGGAGGTGGCCGGTGGGCGCCGCGTCAGGAAGTCGATCCTCGAGAGCCTGGATTCTGTACCGGGTCCAGTGAGGCAAGTGGTACCCATGCAGGCCATTGTACATGACCGGCTCATGGTGGAGCTGTTTCGCGGGTGCACCCGGGGGTGTCGATTCTGCCTGGCGGGTATGATCTACCGCCCCTGTCGCTCGCGGTCTCCAGAAGAGGTGGTCCGGCTGGCGCTGGAGGGCTTCCGCAATACGGGATGGGAAGAGATATCGCTGGTGTCCTTGAACAGCGCCGATTACCCGGCGATCGCTGACGTGGCGGCCGCCCTTCTCGGTGAGCTGGCCCCAAAGGGGGTGTCAGTGTCGGTGCCCTCCTTACGCGCCGACGCCTTCTCCGTGGAGCTGGCCAAGCAGCTGGAACGGGTGAGGCGAAGCACCCTCACCTTCGCTCCGGAGGCGGGCACCCAGAGGTTGCGGGATATCATAAACAAGGGCATAAACGACAAGGACCTGCTGCGCGCTGCGGAGGCCGCCTTTGACGCCGGTTGGCAGGGCCTGAAGCTGTACTTCATGATCGGCCTACCGGGGGAGACCGACTCCGACTTAGATGGTATTGCTGACCTGGTGGGAGGCGTGCGGGATATGTGGCGTCGCCAGGGTCGACGCGGCAACCCCCGGATCTCGGTGAGTGTGGCGCCCTTCGTTCCCAAGGCCCATACGCCCTTTCAGTGGGAGGCACAGATCACCATCCCGGAGATGCAGCAGCGGATTGCTCACTTGCGACGTCGGCTGAAAATGCCGGGCGTCAGGGTCCACTGGCATGATCCCCGAGCCAGCAGGTTGGAAGCGGTGTTGGCACGGGGCGACCGAAGGCTTTCGGAAGTGGTCTTCAACGCCTGGCGTTTAGGAGCCCGCTTCGACGGTTGGTCGGAGCATTTTCGGCCCGACATCTGGGAGGCCGCGTTTCGACAGGCGGGAGTCGATCCCGCTCACTACGCTCATCGGCCCAGACAACGGGAGGAGGTATTTCCCTGGGATCATCTGGATGCTGGAGTGAGTAGATCCTTTCTGTGGCGCGAGAGGGAGCGTGCGATGAGCGGTGAGGTCACGCCCGACTGTCGTGAGGCGGGATGTCACGGCTGCGGTGTCTGTCAGTTGATATCGGAGGTTTCGGGATCTTAGGGGATGCCTAGATATCGGTTACGCTATGCGAAGAGGTGGGCGGCCAGGTTCCTGTCGCACCTGGACATGGTTCGCCTGTTCGAGCGGGCGCTACGCCGGGCGGCCTGGCCGGTGTCCCTGACCGGCGGCTTCAACAGGCGACCGAAGATGGTATTCGCCGCAGCATTGCCGGTGGGACTCACCAGTACTGCGGAGTACGTGGATGTGTGGGTGGAGGAGGCAATCGAGCCCGGTGGTGCGCTCGCTGTGCTGAACGCCAGCCTGCCGCCGGGAGTTGAGGTGCTGGCCCTTGCTCCGGTGCCAGAAGGCAGAGCCAATCTGATGGCTGCCGTACGTGCTGCCAGGTACCTTTTTGCCTGGCCGACGGGCGGCGAAGAGCTGGCGCGGCGATGGTTGGCTCTGGAGCGACGTCCTCGGTGGTGTGTGGTGCGGCGCACCAAGAAGGCCCTCCGAACCATCGATATCAAGCCGCTGGTGTATGAAGCCCACTTGGCAAGACGTGGTTCCTCCGGGATACTCAAATTGACGGTCGCCTCCGGGCAGGAATCCAATGTACGGCCAGGGGAGGTGGTGGAGCTACTCGCTGAGTGCGGAGAAGGAGGATTTCCTGAGCCCTTTTGCATTCATCGCCTTGAGCTTTTCATTGAGCGGGGGGGCAGGTTGGTTACCCCCCTTGAGACATAATTCGTGCCAGCAAAGGCTGGTTTGTAAGGAGATGAATTTGATTGCACAAAGAAATAGTCATTGACACCGAGGGTGAAGAGACTAGGGTGGCAGTCCTCGAGGATGGTCGATTGGTGGAGATCTACATAGAGAGGTCGGTCAGTCAGGGGGTCGTGGGCAACGTTTACAAGGGACGGGTCGATAACGTACTGCCGGGAATGCAGGCCGCTTTTGTGGACATTGGGCTCGACAAGAACGCATTTTTGTACGTGGACGATGCGGGGGCGCTCATTGGGGGTCGCGACGGGCGCCGGCGCCGCAACGTGAGCGTTCGGGACATGGTGAGGGTGAACCAGGAGATCGTGGTGCAGGTCACCAAGGAGGCGATGGGTGGTAAAGGCCCCCGGGTGACCACTTACTGCACGCTGCCCGGCCGGTACCTGGTGCTGATGCCCACCGTGCAGTACATCGGTGTGTCCAGGCGCATCAAGGGCGAGAGGGAACGGGCCAGACTTCGTAAGCTGGCGGAGAGGATCAAACCCCCGGATGCGGGGTTGATAGTGCGGACGGCGGCGGAAGGACGAGATGAGCGGGAACTTCGCCAGGACCTGGATCTTCTCACCAAAGTGTGGGCCAAGATCCAAGCCCGTGCTCAGTCCGCCAAAGCTCCTGCACTGTTGCACCGGGACTTTGGGTTGGTATACAGGATCGTCCGCGATCTGTTCACCGACGACGTGGACCGGCTGCACGTCGATTCCAGACATGAGTACGACCGGATCCTCGAACTGCTGGACCTCATCTCGCCGCATCTAAAGGATCGCGTGCACTTGTTCCAGAGCCGGGAGAGATCCATCTTCGAGCTGTACGGCATAGACTCGGCCATTGAGGAAGCTCTGAAGCGCAGGGTCTGGCTGAAGTCGGGGGGCTACATCGTCATTGACGAGACCGAAGCTCTCACGGTGGTCGACGTCAACACGGGGAGGTACGTGGGGAGTACCAATCTGGAGGACACCGTCTACAAAACCAACCTGGAGGCGGCTCGTGAGATCGCGCGACAGCTGAGACTCCGGGACATCGGAGGAATCGTGATAGTCGATTTCATAGACATGGATTCGCCTGCCCATCGCCAGAAAGTGCTGGAAGTGTTTGAGGAGAGCCTCAGGAAAGACAGAACCAGGGTGCACATCATGGGGTTGACGCAACTGGGCATGGTGGAACTAACTCGCAAGAAGGTGCGTGAAGGCTTAGCCTCGATCATGCAACGGCCGTGCCCCTATTGCGATGGCAAGGGCAGGGTCCTGTCCGAGGAAACCATGGCCCGCAAGGTCCGCCGCGAGATCAAGCGAATCCTGCGCCATGCCACCAGTGAGGCGATCTTGGTGGAGGTGCATCCCTCGGTTGCTGCCCTGCTGATTGGAGCGGGGGGCTCTAACCTGCGGGAGCTGGAGAGAGAGACTGGAAAGGCGGTGTACATCAGGGGCTCGACTGACGTGCATCTCGAACGGATGAATCTCCGGGCTCTGGGGACGCGCGACGAGATTGAGACCAAGGCACTTCCGGTGAAGACGGGGGAGATCTTGGAAGTCAAGATAGAGGAACCTCATGCTTCCAATCCCTGGGATGGCATAGGGCGCGTGGAGGGCTACGTGCTGAACGTCGAGGGCGCTGGTAAGAAGGTCGGGGAGACAGTCAAGGTCCGGGTAGTGAAGGTGCACCGGACGTATGCAAAGGCCTGTCTGCTGGAGGACGAAGAGGAAGCGGCGGACAAGGCTAGTACCGGGCACTGATTTGCTTCGCGTAGGTCTGATGTATGGACCGGTCTCGGTCACAGCAGTGTGGGTGGTGGGAAATGCCGTCAGTGGAGACTCGCGCTGAGAATAGTAACGGACGTTCTCCCGGTCGGGCTGGGTACCATCCTCTCGTGGTGTTATAGGATTCAGACGCCCTCATATGTGCTGAGAGGGCTTGGCATCCAGGTGCAGACTTCGGCGCTTATTCGCGGAATCGGATGCGTCGGACGACCGGCCGCCGGCTCCATTCACGCGTGAGCTCTCCGGTGAGAGTCCACACTCCGACCGTGCGCTGCGGGTTCGCTGAGCGGGAAAGAGATCCAGGCAGGCCGAGGGCATCCTCGCATTGGCTCGTTCTGGCGGGCTTCCGGCGTTATCTCTGATTGGATGCCAGAGCTGCGGACTTGTCCCGGTCATGCGTACTCCATTTCGCTGCGCCGTGACTACGTGCGGTCGCTTTCACCAAAGAGGTGCCAGCTTTCGGACTCGACCGGGCTGAGATAACCAAGACCCCAATTTCGGCGCGCCGGCGGTTGCAAAACGCGTCGATGTGCTCGAAGATCAAAAGTTCTTAGTCCCTGGTGGGTCAGCCAGGAGCAGCGGTCTGGTTTCTGTCGAGTGCTGCAAATGGATGATGGGGAAATGGCCCCATAACTTGTTGACACAGTCCCAGTGGCTGCTCGCCTTGACACCACGTAGGGGCTGTGCTACAATTCAGCGGTGGCCTTCGGTGCGGTACAGGAGGGAGATTCGCCGTGTATGCGATCGTGGATGCAGGTGGGAAGCAGTACAAGGCGGCACCCGGTGACATACTGATTGTCGATCGCCTGCAAGCCCAGGTGGGTGAGGTCGTTGCCCTGGGGCGAGTGTTGTTGCTGCGGCAGGAAGATGGTCGCACGATTGTGGGAAATCCGTCGGTGGAAAATGCCACTGCTTATGTTCGCGTATTGGAGCACGGTAGGGCACCAAAGATCCGTGTGTTCAAGTACAAGCCCAAGGTGAACTACCGCCGGCGGCGGGGACACCGACAGCCGTTTACCAAGGTGAAGGTGGAGAAGATAGAGGTGCAATAGCGTGGTCCGCGTGTGCGTTACCCGGGATGCCCGGGGGCAGATAACCAGATTGCGCATACGCGGTCACTCTGGATACGCGGAACGCGGGGCTGACATCGTATGCTCGGCAGTATCGGCCCTGGCGCAGGCCGCAGCCCTTGGGGTGGAACGGGTTGCGGGGCAGCCGGTGCGGGTGGTTCAAGAAACCGGGCGGTTGGACATCGAACTCGAGTCACCATTCGACGCCGCACGGTGGGAAAAGGCACAGGCCATTTTGGAGACAGCTTTGCTGGGCATAATGAAAATTTCTGAGCAGTACAGCGCGCACGTGACCGTGATGGTCAGCGGAGGAGGTGATAGAGCGTGCTGAACTTTGATCTACAGCTGTTTGCCCACAAGAAGGCCGGCGGCAGTTCGCGCAACGGCCGAGACAGCAATGCGAAGCGGCTGGGCGTCAAGCGGCATGATGGCCAGCTGGTGACGGCTGGCTCCATAATCGTACGGCAGCGCGGCACCCGCATACACCCGGGTCGAAATGTGGGCGTGGGTCGAGATGACACGCTTTTTGCCCTGATCGATGGATACGTCAGCTTCCGCACCCGGGGCCGCAAGACCAAGGTGGTCAGCGTTATCCCCGCAGCTGAGGTGGCTGTATCGGACGACTGAGTCCTTCGGCAGCGCGGGGCCTGCCCGGCAGGGCGGGCCTTTTGCTGCCCATGGGGGAAATGCGGCGATGCCCAAATTTGTTGATCAGGCGCGGATATACGTCCGGGCAGGGGACGGCGGCAATGGTTGCGTGTCCTTCCGCCGCGAGTGGAGGGTGCCGCGAGGGGGCCCTGACGGCGGTGATGGGGGACACGGCGGGGACGTCATTGCGGTGGCCGACCCCCAGGTACACACGCTGCTGGACTTCCATTACCGCCAGCACTTCGTCGCCCAACGAGGCGGTCACGGGATGGGCAAGGGAATGCGGGGTCGCGACGGTGCTGACTGCGTACTGCGGGTCCCGGTGGGAACCGTGATCCTGGACGAGGGCGGTTCGGTGATAGCGGATCTGAATCGGCCCGGGCATCGGGTAGTGATCGCTCGCGGCGGTAGGGGGGGGCGCGGTAACGCGCGCTTTGCCACCTCCACCAACCAGGCTCCGCGTCGAGCGGAGAAAGGGGCGCCGGGCGAAGAGCGATGGGTGCGGCTGGAACTGCGCTTGATTGCTGACGCGGGGCTGGTGGGGCTGCCGAACGCAGGTAAGTCCACGCTGCTATCCCGCGTCAGCGCCGCACGGCCCAAAATAGCGGACTATCCCTTCACCACGCTGGAGCCCCACCTCGGTACCGTTGATTTGGGCGAAGGAAGGAGTTTCGTCATCGCTGACATACCGGGTCTCATCGAGGGGGCCCATCGCGGCCGCGGTTTGGGCTCGGAGTTCCTGCGGCATATCAAGCGAACCAAGGTACTCGTTTACCTGCTGGACGTCGGTTCACCCGGGGCGGATCCCGTCAAAGCGCTGGGTATCCTCGAGGAGGAGCTGGCTCGCTACGACCCCGAGCTCCTGTCGCGTCCGCGCCTGGTGGTGGGCAACAAGACCGATTTGCCAGATGCGACCGAGGGGTTGGGTCGCCTGAGGCAGTATCTGGGGGATGGCGAGCGAGTGTTTGCCATTTCCGCGTTGCGGGGAGAGGGAATCCGCGAGGTTCTATGGGAGATATGGCGACTGCTAGCCCAGAACTCTGGAAGGAATACTCAAATGAGCGCCGAAGGAAACGCACATGGAGACCCGTCATGATCGTCCAGCGCGGATTGGCCTGATGGGGGGTACGTTTGACCCCATACACTACGGGCATCTGGCGGCGGCCGAGGCTGCGCGTGAGGGTTTCCATCTCGACGAAGTCATTTTCGTGCCCACCGGCAAGCCCCCTCATAAGCCAGAGAGGGTGATATCGGCGGCGCAGCATCGCTACCTGATGACTGTGCTGGCTACTGCCGATAACCCGTATTTTTCAGTGTCCTGTTACGAAATCAATCAGTCCGGACCTTCGTACAGCATCTGCACCGTTCGGCACTTCCTTCGCACCCGGGGTCCTCACGTAGAGCTGTTCTTCATCACCGGCATGGATGCGGTGCGCGAACTGCCGACGTGGCATCAACCCCACGATCTGCTCCGCTTATGCCAGTTCATTGCGGTTACGCGCCCGGGATATCGAGTGGAGGAGGTTGAGGCTCTCGCGGAGGTGTTTGGGGCGGAAGCCGGACGGCGCATACACGTGTTTGAGGTCCCCGCAGTGGCCGTCTCATCGACGCTGATCCGGGAGCGCATGGCTCGGGGAAAGTCGGTGCGCTACCTGCTTCCCGATGCCGTGATGCGATATGCTGAAAAGGAGGGAATATACGCGGCCAGAAAAGTGTGAGGCGGCGGAATGATCGGTGGTAACCATGCGCGTAGGGCCAGGAACGGCGCCCGGGATGTCTCCGTGGTTTCAAATGCCATTGCAGCGGCATGGAGGGTTTCCACAATCTATCGTAGAATGGTGGCAGGAGCACGTGGACCGTGGTTAGGGTGAGCAACGGTGGGAACTTCTACCCGTCACAGCCGTCAGCGCCACTGGGGCCGAGTAGCAATTGCGGTAGTACTTTTGTTCCTCGCTTTTCTGATAGCCGGCTTCCTGGGTGCGCTGGTCAGCGCCCTGAGAAGCATGCACACCGAGGTTACAGGTACTGACCTAAGACCGCCCGGAGCAAGGATCAACGTCCTGCTGCTGGGCGTGGACAGCGGGCTGACCGATGAGCAGGGCAAGGTGGGGCGCGCCCGGTCGGACACCGTGATCCTGGTCAGTTACGACCCCGACGCCCAGGAGGTTGGGGTGTTGTGGATACCACGGGATACGCGGGTGGAGATTCCCGGCCGTCCCCATCCCGAGAAGATCGCTCATGCCCACGCTTACGGGGGACCAGCGCTGGCCATGCAGACGGTGGCAGCTTTCCTGGAGGTCCCGGTACATTACTACGTGCGAATCACCTTCGAGGGTTTCGTGAAGCTGGTGGATCTGCTGGGCGGAGTGGAGGTCGAAGTGAAGGAACGCATGTACTATGAAGACCCCACGCAGAACCTGGTAATCGATCTGCAGCCGGGACGACAGGTGCTGGACGGGGAAAAGGCACTGCAGTTTGTGCGCTATCGCGGCTACCCGACATCGGATATCGGTCGGATTGCCGCTGAACAGGAATTCATCCGCGCTGCCCTGCGGAAGGCGCTCAGTCCCTGGATGGTGGTGCGCTCGACTTCCCTGCTGCGAGAAGCGGCCAAGCACGTCGATACGAATATGGAATGGTCGACCATCCTTTCCCTGGCGCGCGCAGCTGCCGGCCTGCGATGGGAAAATATACGCATGGATACCCTGCCGGGCAAATCCGTATACATTAGCGACGGTAACGGTCCCAGGCTGAGCTACTGGGTGGTGGACAGGGAGGCCACCCAGAAGCTGGTGGACGAGCTCATCAGGGGAATCGATCGACAGGCCAACGCGCAAGTGAAAGTGGAAATCGTCAACGCCAGCGGGAATGGTGAGTTGGGAACCCAGGTGGCCCAATACCTGGAGAGTCTGGGCTTCACCGTGGTGAAAGTTCGCCAGTCGGGTGCGGTGAGCGCCAACTCCATGGTCATCGGGCGCAGGGGGAACGGGCAGGCGGCCAAGCTCGTGGCCAAGGCCCTGACCCAGGTGAGAGGTCCGATGCCGGTGCGTACCGAAGCTGATTCCGTGCACGGCGTGGACGTGACCGTGGTGGTGGGTAAGGATTATTCAGATCAGTGAGTGCGGGGACTGCCAGCGAAGGGGGTATGTGGCCGGTTGCATCCTGAAGAGATGGCTAGAGTGGCGCGCGAGGCCGCCGATGCCAAGAAGGCGGAGAATGTGGTCGTGCTCGATCTCCGGGGTATCACGCTGATCACTGATTTTTTCGTCATCTGCAGCGCGGGTACTGTCCGCCAGGTCCAGGCCATAAGCGATGCGGTCATTGAGAAGATGAAGGAAGCGGGCGTCAAATTGTTGCATGTGGAGGGTTATGAACGCGGCCGCTGGGTGTTGCTGGATTACGGTGGCGTGGTGGTGCACGTTTTCAACCGCGCGGAGAGGGATTACTATCGCCTCGAGGACCTGTGGGGAGATGCCCGAGTGGTCGTGGATGACAGACAATGTGCGGTAGGCGGAGAGAGCAAGGCTTGACTTGAACGAAGGTCTTCCGTATAATCAATACTGCGCGAACCAAATCGGGCCAAAGGCGATGAACGGGAGTAGTAGGTTCGCGAGTCGGTGCAGAGAGCCGGAGCGCTGTGATCCGGTCCGGGTAGCGAGCCGAACTCGCCCGTGAGCCCTCCGGGCGAAGGCCAGTAGTCCGGGGCGCCGCGCGCGTTATCGCTCCGAGTGGATGAGGTGTGGGGCTGTAGCTCAGTTGGGAGAGCGCATGAATGGCATTCATGAGGTCACGGGTTCGAGCCCCGTCAGCTCCACAATCCCTCGTCAATGAGGGTGGTACCGCGGGAGGAAGCCTCTCGTCCCTGGGGGACGGGAGGCTCCTGATTTACTGGGGGCAAGGAGGGGAACGTGGGCACATATGGAAGGTACCTACGATTTTGAAGCGGTGGAACGTAAATGGCAAAGACGCTGGGAAGAAGCGGCGCTCTACGCTGTTCGCGCCGGCGATTCCGCTGAGAAGTACTACTGCCTGGAGATGTTTCCGTACACCTCGGGCGAGCTGCACATGGGACATTTGCGCAACTACTCCATAGGAGACGTGCTGGCCCGGTACTGGCGGATGCAGGGGCGGACGGTACTGCACCCCATTGGGTGGGATGCTTTCGGGTTGCCCGCTGAGAATGCGGCCATTGAGCGCAAGATCCACCCTGCCGATTGGACCTGGGGCAATATCCGGGCGATGCGCAAGCAGTTGCAGCGGTTCGGGTTCAGCTACGATTGGTCCCGGGAGATCGCCAGCTGCGACCCGTCCTATTACCAGTGGACGCAATGGCTGTTCCTGCTGCTGTACGATCGCGACCTTGCCTACCGGGCCAAGGCACCGGTCAACTGGTGCCCCAGGTGCCGAACGGTGCTGGCCAACGAGCAAGTGGAGGCGGGGCGATGCTGGCGGTGCGACGGCGAGGTGCAGCTGCGCGAGCTCGACCAGTGGTTCTTCCGCATTACCGCCTATGCGGACAGGCTCCTCGAAGATCTCGATCGGTTGGACGGGTGGCCTGAACGGGTCAAGGTGATGCAACGGAACTGGATCGGGCGCAGCGAAGGAGTAGAAATAGATTTCCGCCTGGAAGGCAGCGACACCCTGCTCTCGGTTTTCACCACGCGGCATGATACCGTCTATGGGGCCACGTATCTGGTGCTGGCGCCTGAGCACCCCGCGATGGGCGAGATCTTGACTCGCAGCCCAGTGGCCGACCGGGTGCGGCACTTTTGTGACCGCGTCATGCGCGAGCGCGCCATCCGAAATGAATCCCCGGAGCCCCTGAGCAAGGAAGGCGTGGACACCGGCTTGCGGGCGGTGAATCCTCTCAACGGCGAAAGGATTCCCATTTGGGTGGGCAACTACGTGGTCATGGAATACGGAACCGGAGCCGTCATGGGGGTTCCGGCCCATGACCAGCGTGACCTGGAGTTCGCGCGCCAGTATGGCCTGCCGGTGCGGGTGGTGATACAGAATCCCGAAAGGTCACTGCGGGCCGAAGAGATGACCGAGGCATACACCGCGCCGGGCACGATGGTGAATTCCGGGCCTTTTGATGGGCTGCCCAGTGATGTGGGTCAAGAACGGGTGGCGGCTTACCTGGAGGAAAAGGGATTGGGCCGTCGTCGGGTGCAGTATCGTTTGCGGGACTGGCTGGTTTCCCGGCAGCGCTATTGGGGGGCACCGATCCCCCTCATGTACTGTGACCGGTGCGGGATCGTCAAGGTGCCCATCAAGGAGTTGCCGGTGCTGCTGCCACAGGATGTGGATTTCACGCCGGGTGGCAGATCTCCTCTGGAGCGCCACGAGGGTTTCGTGAACACCACCTGTCCCCGCTGCGGTGGATCGGCCCGCCGGGAGACCGACACCATGGACTGCTTCGTGTGTTCTTCCTGGTACTTCCTCCGCTACATCTCGCCTCACGAGGAGGAGGCACCCTTTTCCAGGCAGCAGGCCTCGTACTGGATGCCGGTGGACCAGTACGTGGGCGGGGTCGAGCACGCGGTGGGGCACCTGCTGTATGCACGATTCATCGTCAAGGTGCTGCACGACGCCGGATATCTGCCCGTTGATGAGCCCTTCCACCGGCTCCTGACCCAGGGAATGGTGGTATTGGGTGGCGCCAAGATGTCCAAGTCGAGGGGCAATGTGGTGACGCCCGATGAGATGGTGCGGAAGTACGGGGCGGACACCGCACGGCTCTTCGTGCTGTTTGCTGCTCCCCCGGAGCGGGATCTCGAATGGTCGGACCGGGGAGTGGAAGGAGCCTGGCGGTTCCTCAACCGGGTGTGGCGGCTGGTCAGGACGAAGTCGGAGGAATGGGCAGGGGGCACTGAGGGTCGGATTCCCGAAGTGGTGGATCCCGATTCACCGGCGGGCGAGTTGCGCCGACGCCTGCATCAGACGATACGACGGGTCACCCGGGACATTGAACACCGCCAGCAGTTCAACACCGCGGTGGCGGCCATCATGGAGTTGGTCAATGATCTTTACGCGCACCTGGATGTTCGGGATGTGCCGATGGCGGTATGGAAGGAGTGCCTGGATGCCCTCTGCTTGATGCTGGCTCCCTTCGTGCCGCATCTGGCCGAGGAGCTGTGGGAAATGCTTGGTCACGAGGGGAGCGTTCATCAGGCCAAGTGGCCGGAGTACGATCCCCAGGTGGCCCGGGCGCCCCAGGTGACGGTGGTGGTTCAGGTGGACGGCAAGACCCGGGATCGGCTGGAAGTGGACGCCGAGGTGGAAGAACAGGAACTCCTGGCACTGGTGTTGCATCGCCCCCGCGTGGCGAAATTCCTCCAGGGACGTCGCGTCCTCCGAACGGTTCACGTTCCCGGCCGGCTGATCAACCTGGTGACGGCAGGTGATGACCGTCCCAACGAGTAATCATCAGGTGTGAACAGGATCAGGTGGTGTGTGGCCCTCGGCCTGCTCCTCATGGGGCTGACGGCTGTGGGCAGAGCGTGGAACGTGACGGTGTTGCCCCCCGAGGCGAGTGTTGAGACCGACTCGCGCGGGGGGTCGCTGTGCAGTTCGGACCGTGAGGTACTGCTGCCGGCTTCGGTAGATCCCTCGTCGGGATCTGCAGTGGGTGGAGGTGTAGAGGAAGGGCCGGAGCCGGCTCCCGAGGGGCACAAGGTGGACATCAACCGTGCCACCCGCGACGAACTGGAGGCATTGCCGGGTATCGGCCCCGTGCTTGCCGGCCGGATATTGGAGTATCGGGAAAGACACGGACCCTTTCGGAGCCTCGATGACCTGCTGAAAGTGAAAGGGATCGGGCCCAAGACGGTAGCCAGAATTGCCCCCTTTGTGGCGGTGACTCCCCCCTGAGGATTTTTTGGCTGAATGGGAAAGTTGGTAGTGGGAGTCGTTGACACAACCCAGAGATATTGCCTATAATGGGTTTTGGTAGCACTCACCTCAGGAGAGTGCTAACAATGTGGGAAGGGAGGATGTAGCGACATGCTGAAGCCGCTGGCCGACCGAGTGGTAGTAAAGCCCCTATCGGGAGAAGAGAAGACCAAGGGAGGCATCGTGCTCCCGGATACCGCTAAGGACAAACCGCAGGAAGGCGAGGTCATTGCCGTAGGACCAGGTAGGATTCTGGATAACGGTACGCGCTTGGAGCCGGAGGTCAAGGTGGGTGACCGGGTCCTGTTCTCGAAGTACAGCGGGACCGAGTTCAAGTTGGAAGGCGAGGAGTACCTCATACTCCGCGAAAGTGACATCCTCGCGATCAAAGAGACAAAATAACCCGACCACGGTCAGGAGGAGGGATTAACTCATGGCAGCCAAGCAATTGATCTTCGACATCGAGGCGCGCAAGGCGTTGGAGCGGGGCGTCTCCACCGTGGCCAAGGCGGTGCGGGTTACCCTCGGGCCCAAGGGGAGGAACGTGGTCCTCGATCGGAAATTTGGCTCCCCGGTGATCACCAAAGACGGCGTCACGGTGGCAAAGGAGATCGAGCTGAAGGATCCCTACGAGAACATGGGTGCCCAGCTGTGCCGCGAGGTAGCGTCCAAGACCAACGACGTTGCGGGTGACGGCACCACCACCGCTACCGTGCTCGCGCATGCCATCGTGCTGGAAGGACTCAAGAACGTGGCAGCGGGTGCCAATCCGGTATTCATCAAGCGGGGGATCGACAAGGCCGTAGAGGTGGCGGTGAAGAAGATCAAGGAAATGGCCACCCAGGTTGAGGGCAAGGAGGACATCGCGCACGTCGCTGCCATCGCGGGCAACGATCCTGACATCGGCCGCATCATAGCGGATGCCATGGACAAAGTTGGTAAGGACGGAGTCATCACTGTCGAGGAGTCCAAGGGTACCGCGACCACGGTGGAAGTGGTCGAGGGCATGGAATTCGACCGCGGCTACATCTCCCCGTATTTCGTCACCAACGCAGAAGCCATGGAAGCCGAGCTGGAAGAGCCCTACATCCTGATCTATGAGAAGAAGATATCCGCGGTGGCCGACCTGCTTCCGCTGCTGGAGAAGGTGGCCAGGGCCGGCAAGCCTCTGGTGGTGATCGCCGAAGATGTGGAGGGCGAGGCACTGGCTACGCTGGTGGTCAACAAGCTGCGGGGTACCCTCCAGTGCGCTGCGGTGAAGGCTCCGGGCTTCGGTGACCGGCGCAAGGCCATGCTCCAGGACATCGCCATCCTCACCGGCGGCACCTTCATATCTGAGGATCTGGGTATCAAGCTGGAGAACGTCGATCTCAGCATGCTGGGTCAGGCCGCGCGGGTACGCATCAACAAGGAGAAGACCACCATTGTAGAGGGCAAGGGCAAGAAGGAAGACATCCAGGCCCGAATCGCGCAGATCAAGAAGCAGATCGAGGAAACTGACTCCGACTACGACCGGGAGAAGCTGCAGGAGCGACTGGCCAAGCTGTCCGGTGGCGTGGCGGTGATCAAGGTGGGCGCTGCTTCGGAGACGGAGCTCAAAGAGAAGAAGCATCGCTTCGAGGACGCACTGTCGGCCACGCGGGCGGCGGTTGAGGAGGGCATCGTTCCCGGTGGCGGAGTCAGCTACGTGAACATCATCGATGCGCTCAACGAACTGGAAGTCGAAGGCGATGAGAAGGTGGGCGTGGACATCGTGCGTCGCGCCCTGGAGGAGCCCCTCCGGCAGATCGCCGTCAATTCCGGTCTGGAGGGCTCGGTCATCGTCGAGCGCGTGAAGAGGGCAGAGCGCAAGGGCATGGGCTTCGATGCCGTCAGCGGTGAGATCGTTGACATGGCGAAAGCGGGCATCGTCGACCCGGCCAAGGTCTGCCGCTGCGCCCTGGAGAACGCGGCCAGCGTGGCCTCCATGCTGCTCACCACCGAAGCGCTGGTTGCGGAGATTCCCGAGAAGGAGAAGAAGGAAGGTCCTCCGAGCCCCGACTTCGACTACTGATGTTCGAGCATCCACTGGCCGCGGTGCCGGGCCCCGCTGGGTACAGCGGGGCCCTTCTCGTTGCCGATCATGTAGCAACGATCGTGTGGGATTGAGGTAGCACATGACCGGATGAGCACTGCCCCTTGCCTTCTGGAAAGGTGAGAGGACGTGAGGGCATGACAGGCGAAGAGGTGCGGTGATGTGCTCAAAGACGGCGTACGCCACACCTACGGGAGGAGGCGGAGGGGATGTACCAACAGGAACGCGGTGACCTGGACCTGGTGGCCACGGGCGATTCCCTGATCACCCGGCCACTTTCCTGCTACTCGGAAGAGGCCTTTCGGAAACTGGTGGAGATCATCCGATCGGCACCGGTGGCTTTCACCAATCTGGAAATGCTGATTCACGAGTTTGAGGGATTCCCCGCGGCGGAGAGTGGGGGTACCTACACGGTTACCGATCCGACGAAAGCAGACGAACTCAAGTGGATGGGGTTCAATCTCTTCGCCAGGGCGAATAATCACTCCATGGATTATGGGATAGAGGGGATGCTCGCTACTTCTCGGGTCTTGGATGAGCGCGGAATGGTGCACGCGGGAGTGGGACGGAACCTGGCTGAGGCGAGATCTCCCGCTTACCTCGAGGTGGGACAGGGGAGGGTGGCCTTGTTGTCGGCTACCTCCACCTTCGCGTCCTTCGGAAGGGCCGGCCATCAGCGACCTGACATGCCGGGCAGGCCGGGCTTGAATCCCTTGCGGTATCGCATCAGGTACGTGGTGGATGAGGAAACCTTGGGGGTGCTCCGGAAGGCGAGCGAGGCGTTGGGGTACGAGGCACTCAAAGCACGGCGGAGACAGTGGTTAAGAAGGGAAGAACGGGAGGACGAGTTCGATTTCTTCGGTTTGAAGTTCGTCCTCGGGGATGAGTTTGCCATCCGTACGGAGCCACACCAAGGAGACATGCAGGAGAACCTCAAGTGGGTCAAGGAGGCGCGTCGTCAGGCGGACTGGGTGGTCTTCAGTCTCCATTCGCACGAAAGTGGGGCCCAACTAGAACATCCAGCGGAGTTCGTGGAAACCTTCGCCCGGGCCTGCATCGATGCGGGTGTGGATGTGTTCATAGGTCACGGGCCGCATTTCTTGCGCGGAGTGGAAATCTACAAAGGCCGTCCCATATTCTATAGTCTAGGTAACTTCATCTTTCAAAACGAGACAGTGCTGCGTCTGCCGGCGGACATCTACGAGCGGTACCGGTTGGGACACGATGCCACGCCTGCCGATTTGTATGATGCGCGAACCGACCAAGACCGCAAAGGATTCCCCGCTGACCCGGTTTTCTGGGAGAGCGTGGTGGCGGTGTGCAGATTCCGCCAGCGCCAGCTCCAGGAAGTGGAGCTCTGGCCGGTGGCTTTGGGGTATGGCAAGCACCGCGTGCATCGCGGACGTCCCATGCTGGCACAGGGCGACCAGGCTGAACAGATCATCGCCAAGCTGGCTTCTCTGTCGGAAAGGTACGGTACTCAGATCACTTACGAGGATGGAGTGGGGAGGGTGGTGCTTTCCGGTTGAGAGAGAACCCTTGTGGAGTGCGAGCGCGGGGCCGGTCAGGCCCCGCGACCGCCCGCGCGCTCTGCAAGGCGTTGCTCTGCTTCGGCGATGGCCAGCTTCACCAGGTTGCCGCAGTTGCGGGAAGAGACGGCACCCCATCCTTCCCGCCTTACCGTGTCGGCAACGCCCAGCCGCTCGGCGAGCTTCATCTTGAGCTCTTCCGACATCAGCTTGGCCACTGGCCTCACCTCCTTGCGCAAGCGGCAGGTGATAGTATGTGCGCGGGGACGGAAGGTCATCCCTGGATAGCTGCTGTTCTTCCTGGGCGGTACGTCCGCGGTTTGCTGGAGAGCCAAACCTCAACCCACCCGGGACGCTGGGTAATCTGCCCTGGCCGAGGAGAAGGGTGACCTGTGGCTAGAGCCGTGTCGCCTAACGAGGACCAATTAGGTTTCGGTATGCACTTCATTCGCTGCATATTGTGGTCATCTTGCGGTGACGGCCTGAATGATAAATGTGACGACCCAGCGCGGAACCGCCCAGCGCGTGCTATCCCAGGACGCGGGGAGACATGCAGGTTAATAGGTGAAGCTCCACGGGAGAACGCTCATTGCCTGAGCACGTTCAGACCGTCTCCTCTGGCACTTGCCGGCTGGGCTTGCTGATGCGCACCATAACCGGTTGACATGCTGGCTGTTCGACGCCAAGCATTATTTTCCTGTTCTCTCACCAACCTCCCGCCGTCTGCGAGGCTGCAAGGGCCGGCCACCTGAACGGGCGCCAGTCACGCCGGACTGATGACCTGCAACATCGTGGGTTGTGACTGCGCCACCATCAGCCTCAATCCCGACCGGACCGTGGGGTGCTGGCGTCCATACGCACAGGCCTTTCCCGCTCTCTCAAAGAAGGCGAACCGCAATGCCTGGCAAGGAGGGAACCGGTCTGCGCAGCGGAAATAATGTGTGTCGTAGTGAAGTGTTGTACCAGTAGGGAGGAGGGACGCGCATGAAGCTACCGATGGCAGTGGTGGGTGCTGGCAATGGTGGGCAGTGCATGGCTGCCGACCTCGCCCTGGCGGGGTATGAGGTGGTGTTGTACGAGCATCCCCGCTTTGCCGACAAGCTGAGACCGGTCCTCGATAGTGGTCGTATCGTGTTGGAGGGCGTGGGCAGGGAAGGAGTTGCCGAGCTGGCTCTGGTCACCGTCGACGCCTCTGAGGTTCTCCGGCGGGCAAAGGTGATCAACGTGGTGATGCCCGCCTACGGCCACGACCTGTTCTTCCGGGAGATGATCCCGCACCTTCGCGACGATCACATCGTGGTGGTGTGGTCGGGGGATTTCGGGTCACTGCGGCTGCGTCACATGCTGGCGGAGGGCGGGTTCCCCGTACGACCCCTGATCGTGGAGACCAACACGTTGCCCTACGGAACCCGCTTGATTGAAGTCGGTCGGGTGGCTCTGTTGCTGACCGCCCCCAAAGTTGCGGCGGCGGCGTTGCCGGCTACCCGAACCGAAGAGGCCCTGGCCGCATTGCGGCCGATGTGGCCATGTCTGTTCCCTGTCGCCAACGTATTGGTTGCTGCGCTGTCCAACCCCAATCCCATCTGTCACCCCCCGGGTTCTCTGCTCAACGTGGGACGCATTCAGTATTCTCGGGGCAACTTCTACATGTACCGCGAGGGCATCACTGAGGCGGTGGCCCGCGTGATCCGGAAGGTATGGGAGGAGACGGACGCTCTGGCCCGCTCGCTGGGTCTGGTGGTGCTGCAGTACGAAGACCGTGACTTCCGCACCACCTGCAGCATCATGGGAGTGGCCTTCCAGGCACCATTCGATACCGTAGGGGTCATCGCCAGCGTGATTGGTCCCAAGTCGATCCGCGACCGATACATTACCGAGGACCTGCCCTACGGTCTGGTACCCATGTCTCAGCTGGGCAAGAAGCTGGGTGTAGCTACTCCCACCATTGATGCCCTCATTAACATTGGCTGCGTGGTCTGCCAGGAAGACTTCTGGCAGACGGGACGTACCCTGGAGCAGCTGGGCCTGGCAGATCTGGACCGCCAGCAGATCTTACAGCTGGTGGAGCAAGGGTGAGATATCACGACCCGTGGGCCGGCGAGCCCGCGGGTCAATCATCTTGGATTCCGCACTGG
>ENA-OSAI01000220-OSAI01000220.1-marine-sediment-metagenome-genome-assembly--contig:-NODE-220-length-30991-cov-13.105120_pt1 | contig 30991 bp, 35 predicted proteins | sample MGYA00237871_ERZ529316 | MGnify/ENA primary metagenome ERZ529316 (study PRJEB26369, sample SAMN03142814) | marine sediment metagenome | biome: marine; feature: borehole; material: sediment...
GAGACCCTTATAGGGTAGGTGAAAAACCACCCGTTCTCACGGGTGGATTATTATTTGCAAAGATATAAAAATCATATAAATTAACATATAAATTAATATAATTAATAAAAATATTAATTTTTTTAATTATTTTTGAAAAAACTATTGACAAAGTAAAAATCATGTTGTAATATATAGGTGTAAGTTAACAAAATCAATATACAAATTAATAAAATTAATTAAAGAAAGAGTGTAAGTTATGAAAAAAACTAACATACTTAAAAAAATGAACAAATCAATATGGTCTTGTAAAAAAGATATGACACAATATAATTATCAACTTTGTAAATAAAGATAATCAATCATAAAGGAGAGAAAAATGAAAAACTCAAAACTATTTAGAAAATCATCATCAAAAATGATATGTGATCAAAGAAATTTACCAATTTACCTATATCAAGAATTTCGTTTCGTATTATAAATATAAAAGGAGATGAAAAAGATAAAAAAATTATTTACCAAAGAACATGCATTGAATGCAAAAACAAAAGACGTGAGAGTTTATAATTATCAAGATTTATCATTTTTAGTAAAATAAAAAAATTAGATATATAAAGGAGTGAATAAAATGAGAAGTCAAAACTTATTTAATGAAAAAGAAAAATCTTTGTGGAATTGTGCAAAAGATGTTGTCGTATATAATTATCAAGACTACAAATTTTGTTCAGTCAAAGAAAACAACAATCTTAACAATATGTAGTGAGGTGATCATAAATGTATGAATTTGATAATGCCAACTGTAAATTATTTGTAGAGAAATACAAAAAAGAGTATTTACTTGAAGAAAACGAAGAAAGTCGTGTTGATGAATTAAAAAATAAAAAGAAAAGAGGGTATTAACATGAGAGAAGAAAAAGTCGAAGTTTTAAGAAGAATTCAAAATGAAGAAATCACCGCTGAAGAAGGAGCAAGATTGTTAGAAGAACTGGACAATCCACAGACTTTAGAAGTACAAAGTCAAAAAGAAAAACCAAAGTTACAAAATTTAACAAAAATGTTTCGCATTAAAGTATTATCGAGTGATGGAGATAGAGTCAATGTACAAATTCCACTTGCATTCGCAAAAATAGCACTTAGTAAAGGTAGTGGATTCATTAATAAAAATATTGATTCGGATATCAACATCGATGTAGATATGTTACTGGAAATGATTGATCAAGGAAATATTGGTAAACTTGTAGATATCGTCTCTGCAGATGGAGACAGTGTGGAAATCGTCATTGAATAACGATTAGAAAGAGGCCGTAAAGGCCTTTTTGCTTGGACATATCTGTGATATAATACATATAAAGGAGAATGATCTATGGACGATATAATTAAAAAACTACATGAATTTCGTAATGAACGCAATTGGAAACAATTTCATCAACCTAAAAATCTAGCAATGAGTATTATGATTGAAGCCGCAGAATTGCTTGAAAATTATCAATGGGAAGGGCAAAATGAAGATGTTGATAATGTGAAAGAAGAATTGGCTGATATCATGAGTTATTGTCTTTTATTATGTGAAGAATATAAATTTGACGTAAAGGAGATCATTGCGGAGAAGATTGAAAAAAATAAAGTGAAGTATCCAATTGATAAAGCTTATGGGAAAGCGGATAAATACAATAAACTGTAGTTGATTATTTAAAGAAAAAAACGAAAAAATATTACAAAAACAGGTGCATTTTTTTAAATATATGATATATTATATAGTGCAGTGCGGTCGTGGCGGAATGGCAGACGCGCTACCTTGAGGGGGTAGTGTCCTTCGGACGTGTGGGTTCAAATCCCATCGACCGCACCATTATAGCAATTTAGGGAGTAGAATACACAGTAATGTGTAGTATATTCGTCAATACGGCATTCGCCCGGATATACTTGAAATTTCGAGACTTGTGCTAATTATGTGCAAAGTCTTTTTAATTATAGGAGGAAACATATGTTAAATTGGTTTTTTGATTTGTTTACAGCCTTACCAAACTGGGCAGAGTTTATGACAAACATGTTCTTTTTAGTGATTGGAATGGCACTACTAGTAAAAGGAGCTGACTATTTTGTTGACAGTGCAAGTAGTCTAGCGAAAATTCTTGGTGTTAGTACTTTGATCATTGGGCTCACGATTGTTTCTTTTGGAACAAGTGCTCCAGAAGCAAGTGTGAGTATTTTTTCTCAGATATCAGGAAGCAGTGATATCTCCTTAGGAAATATTGTGGGATCAAATATGTTTAACTCGATGGTGGTATTAGGATCATCAGCTATTTTTGCGCCAATTGTGGTACATTATAGTTTGGTCAAACGCGAAATTCCATTTATGGTCATGGTCACAGCGGTTTTATTTGGGTTTGCTGTCTTTTTTGGTGTCAACGGAAACTATGTTTTATTACAAATTGAAGGAGTGATTTTGCTTGTTTTATTTGTATGGTACTTAGGAATAAACTTTAAAGTCGCAAAATCAGGAAAAGAAGTGATTTTAGATATTGATGATGATATTGATATAATGCCGGCCAAAAAAAGTATTCTATTTTTGCTTATTGGACTAGCGATGATCATCATTGGTGGAGAAATGGTTGTATCTAGTGCGAGAAACTCTGCACTAATGTTGGGTGTAAGTGAAGCCTTAGTTGGATTGACTATTGTTGCATTAGGAACCAGTTTACCGGAACTAGTTACAAGTGTCGTAGCAGCTAGGAAAAATGAAAATGATATTGCATTAGGAAATGTGATAGGATCAAATATCTTTAATATTTTACTAGTACTTGGTATTGGAGCCTCTATTGGAGGTATGATTATTCAACCTGTTGTTATCTTTGACTTGTTGATTTTACTTGGATTTACATTCTTCTTAACATGGACAATCGTGGTAAATAAAAAAATCACAAAAGGATATGGATACCTATATTTGGCACTCTATGTAATATATATTGCATATATTATTTTCCGTGAAGTGCTATAAAACATATTGACAAAAATGAATCTTTCGTATATTCTTTAATATGTACGAAAGATATGGAGTTATAGCTCAGTGGGAGAGCACTTGCTTGACGTGCAAGGGGTCGGGGGTTCAAATCCCTCTAACTCCACCATCGTAAATGCAAAGACTTGTTCATAATGAACAAGTCTTTTTTTTTCTGTAATAAGTATGTATTTTAAATCCTAACTAAGGTCTTAATGGAGTATAAAAAAATATTGAAATACAAATTATTCCATGCTAATATAGTATCATAAAATACTAGAGTAGATTAAAGAGCAGATTTTGGTTACTTGATGGTGCTAAAGGTTTGTGTTTTTGTCTATTCTTTTTAAATGGAGGAGAAAATGAAGAAGTTATTATTAGTTTTAACCCTTTTTCTAGTATTTTCTCTATCGGCATGCGGAGATGATGAGACTGCTGATGAAAATACAAAAAGTGATGATCCAAATGTAGTAGATGACAATGATAAAGGTGAAACAAACACGCTATTTACGGTTAAAAGTATTTTAACAAATGCAGGATACGAACTCGAACAAAGAGATCAAGAAAGCATTGATTATTTTCAAGAAAATCGTGTGAATAGTCTTTATGATTTGTCAGTAACCATTACAGATTTATATGTTGGATATTTGAATGGTGGTAGTTGGATTGAACTGGTTGAGATGTCAAGTGAATCAGAAGCAGTTGCTTATGAAACTGCGTTAAATGAAACAGGAGAAGGCTACTTATTGTATCGCTCAGGAACAACTGTTTTGTACACTTTTTCAGAAGATACATATGCATTATTCGATTAATTTGTAGTAATTCGTGACAAATGAGTAAAATTGGTTTATAATATAAGTGTATTCCCCATATATAAAAATTTTTTAGTTAGTCTAGAAAAAAGAATTATTAAGTATTGGGATTATCGTTTTAAATTGTTCAATAGATCAATATATTATGTTAATTTATATAAATAGTAAATTTCTTGTATTTTATCAATATGGGGAATACACTTCTTAGTACTTAAGAACAAGATGAAAATCTTGTTCTTTTTTTTGATTAATAGAATAAAAATATAATCTATCTCTATTAGACATTTAACATCTAGTTGCTAAAACGCTGAATATCGCTTAAAAGAAGTATGGATACACATACACAATTCTTGGAATACCTTGTAAATGATATTTTATCTATGCTATAATACAGATAATGTAAGTGCTATTCATTTGTGATTTTTGCAAATAAAAAACATGATAAAGAGATTTGATCATCTCTTTATCATGTTAAACAAGTAACGTAATTTTTCAAAATTTGATAAGATTTTTTATGAGCATCTTTATTATATACATAACGATCTACCAAAATGTCTTCGATCTGCTCATTATACCAACCAATTAATTTTGAAATAATAAGTTTGGCCATATACATTTGTTCATTTTCTAATGCTTTTTTTAATTCACTTATGTATCCAATAATAAATGGATCACTTGTATAACTTTTTATTGTTCCAATAACTCCAGCTAATTCAATGCTAAATTCTTCTTTTGACATAATTATCCTCCCTCATTTAAACTACAACAACTTCTGGTAAGTCAATATCATCGAAATCTACATAAGTATTTGATTCTGAATCGGTTTTTAGAATACTTACAATAAAAAATGCAATTAATAAAATGAATAGCAGTCTTTTCATAATATCCTCCTATAATTTAAACTACAACAACTTCTGGTAAGTCAATATCATCGAAATCTACATAACTATTTGGCTCTGAATTGGTATTTAAAGATACTAAAGCAAATAAAGCAATAATTAATATTAATAGTACTTTTTTCATAAGTACACCTCCTTATATAACAAGAATACTCTATTTTTTTATTATTGAACAGCGCACATATGTCGTATTTTTTAGGAAGTGATAAAATATGAGAACAGAAGAACTAGCAAATTATATTGAAAAACTTCGTTATGGACGAAATATTTCACAAGAAAAATTCCTTTATGATATAATTTCTTTAAGACAATACCAAAGATATAGAAATGGCCAAAGCATAATGCCGATAGAAATTGCTGAAAAATTGGCATTGAGATTGTCTATATCAATTGAGAAGTTATTGTACGAATTTGAAGAGGAAAAAAATGAAGAATCAGATTTAGTAAGAGAATTTTATAATCTAGTCATATCAAAAAAAACAGGTCAAGCGAAGACAATGGAAAAGAAATTTACTGATTATGTCTTTATTGATGAGGAAAAAAGAATAATATACGAAAGCGCGAAATATTTGGTTGATTTTTATTGTGGAAAGTTATCTGAAATAGAAATGATAAAATTGCAAGCGGCGCTTATAAATTATCCCGAAATACTAATCAATGATATCTTTACAGATCCTGAAATACTAATTTTAGGAGTGATTGTTGAATTTTCTAAGACAGAGAGAGAGAAGATTGTTAATAAGTTAACTTCTATATTTGATAAGTCGAATTTACTAATTTCTGGTAAAAATTTATATTCATTTACTCAAGTAATATATTGGATTGCAAAACATTATGGTAGAATAAATGAATATCCAAAGGTTCTCGAGTTTTGTAATTTAGGGATTTCTTATAATCAAAAAAATAGAACTACTTATTTGCTAGATAGATTTTATTATTACAAAGCACTTGTATATTTTAGAATTGAGGATTTCGAAGAATTTGAAGAAAATTTATACAGATGTATATTATTGATTGAAAGTGAAGGCACTGAGGAAAAGAAAAAAAGTTTTTACGATATCATTATGAAAGATCTTAAGTTAAATCCATATGAATTCTTAATTCGAGTAGCACAAAAGAAAAAAATACAACATTTTGAGTAAAAAAGTTGTATTTTTTTTAAAATACGACATATGTGCGCTGTTCGAAATAAGAAATTCGTGTTATTTTAAGATATATAGACTAATATAATAGAACTAGTATGAAGTGTTTTGTATTGAAGGAGTGGAAAAATGAGTAAAATATTAAAGAAAAATATATTTTTAGTAGGTTTTTTTATTCTTTTTGTGATTTTGCCGATTTCTTTTATTAGTTTTGGAGAATATAATTTCTCATCAAGCTTGAATAGAACGGAAGAAAAAGAATTTCTACAAGTTATATATTCTCTGAGTGCGTCTATGTTTATTTTGATTTACTATGGTATAAAATGGCTACTAAGAAGAGATAATGGGATTATTACTAGTTTAATTGTATTGAATATATTAGGGTTTGTTAGTTTATATTTGTTTTTACAAACAATGGAAAATAATCTTTTAATGGAACCGGATTTTTATTACCTTATTGTGTATTCAGAAATCGTGATTATACATCTAACTCACCATGTTTTTACAAGAACTTCAGTTATATAACTATTGGTTAAGTTTATTATTCGAGGAGGGCTGTTATATGAATTACAATTATAAAGAAGGAAAACTGCGAGTTGAACAAATATTACGCCTCAACAGTGAAATTGAAGAGGTTGCTGTTATACCAAAAACAAAAGATGAATGGACTCATAAAAATGGTATAAAAAGCTGGGTTGCTGCAATTGTTGTAAATTTACGTGATTCCAATAAACTGATTAATATCGAGGATGAAATTCAAGTTGCTAAAACCATTAAAGCATACACCAGTGAAATTATTGAAATCCTTTCTGGAAGTGAATTACTGTTTGAAAAAGGAATTCGTGGTGATACAGTATATGGCTTATTTAATGCAACTTCTGATGAAGAGGCAAATGAAGTGCTAGATATTGCTGAATGGACCAATACTTATATGAAAATGTTGAATGAACTACTAGAACAAAACGGATACCAAAAAGTAAACGCTGGGATTGGGGTTTCTATGTCTAAAGATTTGATTATTAGAACACCAAAAGATCATGAAAAAATTGTTGTTGGAAGAGCATTTTTTGATGCAGATCACTTATCTAAGTTGACAAGTAGATTTGGGCACCTTACATGCGAACAACCAATTGCATTAACAAAAAGTTTTTATGATAAAATCTCTAGTAGAAATGACAAAGGCGGTTTATACCATAAATATTATGGTATCGATATATATGTTGGAGATGTTATTAATAAAGAATATTATAACTGGATTGATAAACATACAAAGCTATAATCATTCTCCTGTGCCTTCTAGAAATTCTAGAAGGCGCTTTTTTGTGTTTTGCGTTTCATTGCATTCTTACACACTAAAGTGGTAAAATAAATATGGTAAAGAAAAAGATATTAAATTTTTATAAGGAGGAATATACATGAAGATAGGATTAGTTGGACTTGGAAAAATGGGATATCAGCTCGCATTAAATATGCGAGATCATCATTTTGAGGTTGTTGCTTATGATACCTCAAAAGAAGTAATGGAAGATTTAGGTAATCAAGGAATTATGACTGTTGGTTCTTATCAAGAAATGGTTAAGAATTTACCGAAACCACGTGTAATTTGGTTGATGGTTCCATCTGGTGATATTTTAGAAAGTGTTTTACACAATTTTAAAGCACTATTAGATAAAGAAGATATTCTAATTGATGGTGGGAATTCAAATTATTTAGATTCCATTAGACATTATGAATTATTAAAAAATGAAGGCATAGATTTCATCGATTGTGGAACCTCTGGAGGATTAGACGGTGCTAGAAATGGTGCTTGTTTGATGGTTGGGGGAGAAGAAGAAGTTGTCAATAAAGTAGAATCCTTATTTTCTTCTATCGCTATGACTAATGGATATGGACATATGGGAAAACCAGGAAGTGGCCATTTTGTAAAAATGGTGCATAATGGAATCGAATATGGAATGATGCAAGCAATCGGAGAAGGTTTCGATTTGATGCACAATAGTAGATTTTCTTTAGATTATGAAACAGTTACTAGAGTATGGGGCCATGGTTCGATTATCGAAAGTGCATTAATTGATAACGTACATAGTGCTGTAAAGAAAGATGCTAAACTAGATAAAATAATTGGTCGTGTCGATGATTCAGGTGAAGGTCAATGGATGATTGAAGATGCATTGCGAAGCAAAGTTTCAATGCCAGCAATTACATCTGCTTTATTTGCTAGATACAAATCAAAAGATGATGACCGATTTTCTGAAAAAATTGTTGCGGCGATGCGTAATGAATTTGGTGGACATAAGGTGTATAAAAAATGAAAACTTATTTGATTATTTTTGGATCTACTGGGAATCTAATGTACAAGAAACTTTTACCGGCGATTTCCTCATTAATTAAGAAGAAATTGTTTCCAGATGATTTACATATACTTGCGGTTGCTAGGCGTGACTGCACATTGGAAGACTATCTAGAAGAAGCCAAAGAACAAGCGACTGCAGAAGTAGATTGGGAAGAGATTTCGAAACGTATAGATTATTTTAAAATGGATATCAACAATGTTGAGCATTATCAAGAATTAGCAAAGAAAGTTGGATATAAAGATACATTAAAAATGATTTATCTAGCTGTCCCTCCTAAATTGATTTCACCGATTGCAAAAGGTATATATGAAGGTGGCTTGGTAAAAAAAGGTAACATTGATGAACGAATTGTTTTTGAGAAGCCTTTTGGAGAAGATTTACAAAGTGCCAAAGAAATCAATCAGATGCTTTGGTCTTATTTTGATGAAAAGCAAATTTATCGTATCGACCATTATCTTGGAAAAGAAATGATTCAAAATATATTAACTGTCCGTTTTGCCAATCGATTATTTCAAGAAAGTTGGTCAAATCATGCGATTGAGTCAGTTACTTTAATTGCAAAAGAAAGTGAAGGAGTATTATCTAGAGCTGCATATTATGACAAAGTTGGTGCAATTAAAGACATGGTGCAAAGCCATTTAATGCAAATGGCAGCATTAATCGCGATGGAAGATCCAATTAGTCTTAATGCGAATGATATACGTGATCAAAAAGTAGATGCAATCAAACATCTTTCTTTTGATCAAAATTATATTCTTGGTCAATATGATGGTTATTTAAGTGCTGAGGGGGTAGAAAAAAACTCACATACTGAAACACTGTTTTTCGGAAGAGCGTTTATTCAAACTAAGCGGTTTGAAGGAGTTCCATTCTACTTTTTAACAGGGAAAAAACTAGGTGAAAAATGTTCGGAAATTATCATAAAATTTAAACGTGGTGATTATCAAGATAAACTCTTTGCATCAAAAGAAATACCTAACAATAAACTGATCATAAAAATTGCACCTGAAGATGGAATAGAATTTCAAATGAATACTAAATCTCCTGGATTAGATTCATTTATTGAAAAAGCATCACTAGATTATTGTCATGCATGTAGAGCAGTTGGGAATTTGCCAGAAGCATATGAAAAATTGTTGCTTGATTTATACAAAGGACAAACAACATTATTTGCTAGGTGGGATGAAATAGAAACAGCTTGGAAAAAAGTCTCAGAAATAGATAAGAAAAAAGGAAATATGTTTAACTATCAATCTTATCAAGATGTAAAAGATAAAGTGAATCAGGATTTTAAGGAGGATATTTTATGAGTTGGATTGATGTATCAATGCGAATCACTTCAGACATGAAAGTATATAAAAACCGCGAAGAAAAGAAACCTGTATTCACAACAAGTGCGACTTTTGAACAAAATGGTGTTTATGAGACGGAACTGAAGATGAATTTACATACGGGGACACATATTGATTTCCCAAAACATACGATAAAAGAAGGGGAAACTTCGAAGGGGTTTGATGTCTCAAAACTATTGAGAAAAGTAAAAGTTTTCGACATGACAAGTGTTGTAGATTCTATTACGAAAGAAGATATTGATTCGTTATCAATTGGTGAAGATGATTTTATATTTTTCAAAACTCGTAATAGTTTTGACAAAGAATTTAATTTTGATTTTATCTATCTCGCTAAAGATGCAGCAAACTATCTTGCAAGTAAACATATTTTTGGAGTCGGTATAGATGCACTTGGGATTGAACGAAATCAAGAAGGTCATCCGACACATGATGCTTTGTTAAGTCAAAATATTATTATTTTAGAAGGACTCAACTTAAAAGAAGTAGATCACGATATATATGATATGGTTTGTTTGCCTTTGGCTATTGATGATGTCGAAGCATTACCAGTGAGAGTATTATTAAAAAAAAATAAAACAAAAAAATAAAAAAACTGTCCTTTGATTATTGGTTGTATTTCAAACCCAATATAAGAAGGGCAGTTTTTTTGACATTAGTACATCACTTGGGTTAAGGACAGATGTTACGTATAATAGAAGTATAAAGAAAATAGTCAAAGGAGAATAATAATGGAAAATCATGAGTCACACGACCATCATAATCATCATAAGATGATGATAGAAGATTTTAAAAGAAGATTTTTTGTCACACTAATCTTAACGATACCTATATTGGTATTATCAAAGACAATCCAGGGATGGTTTGGTTTTTCTATTGACTTCACTGGACAGTCGTTGATTCTATTTGCACTAGCTTCTATTGTGTTCGTTTATGGTGGATGGCCATTTCTAAAAGGTACATTTGATGAAGTGAAAGAGAAAAATATAGGAATGATGACGCTAATTGGACTCGCAATTAGTGTTGCATATCTTTATAGTAGTGCAGTAGTTTTTGGTTTAGAAGGTGCTGATTTCTTTTGGGAATTAGCAACACTAATTCTCATTATGTTGCTAGGTCATTGGATTGAGATGCGTTCAGTACTTAGTGCTTCTGGTGCACTTGATAAACTCGTCGAACTTTTACCAGACGAAGCTACGCTTATCAAAGATGGAAAGCATAAACAAGTCAGTGTCTCAGAACTTACAAAGGGACAAAGGGTTCTTGTGAAACCTGGAGAAAAAATACCGGTAGATGGTATCATTTTAAAAGGGAGTACATCAATTGATGAATCGGTGATTACTGGAGAGTCTAAGCCTGTACAAAAAAAGGAAGATGATGAAGTAATTGCAGGATCAATCAATCAAGATGGTTCGATTGAAATAGAAGTAAAACATCTTGAAGGAGAAAATTATTTATCTAAGGTAATTACGATGGTCCAAGAAGCCCAAGATTCGAAATCAAAAACACAAAATTTGGCTGATAAAGCTGCTTTTTGGTTAACCGTGATTTCGATTACAATTGGGATAACGACATTTACAGTGTGGTACATTCTGCAAGGTGATTTGGCCTTTGCGATAACCCGCATGGCAACAGTGATGGTCATCACGTGTCCTCATGCATTAGGATTGGCGATTCCACTGGTCGTAGCGAATTCAACGACATTATCTGCGAAAAATGGATTACTCATTCGCAATAGAACAGCATTTGAAAATGCACGTAATATTACAAAAATGGTGTTTGATAAGACCGGTACTTTAACAGAAGGTAAATTTCAAGTAAATGAAATTAAAACATATGAGGATTATAGCGAAGAAAACGTATTAAGAATTATTGCGTCAATTGAGCAAAATTCCGAACATCCAATTGCTGGCGCAATTACAAAAAAAGCAAAAGAAGAAAATCTTTCAATGCATAAAATATCCGATTTTGAAGCATTAAAAGGTGAGGGAGTAAAAGGAACGATTGATGGTGAAACATTTTATATAGTTAGTCCTAAATATCTATCAAAAAATGATATAAAAAAACCTGATGATGGTCCTACTTCAAAGATAGCAACCAATATATATTTGGTACTAGACAATAAAGTAATCGCGGTATTTGGCCTCTCAGATAAAATCCGACCAGAATCATATGATGCAATAAAAACTTTACAAAATCGAGGAGTCGAATGCTGGATGTTGACTGGAGATAACGAAGAGACAGCAAAAGAAGTCTCAAATGAATTAGGATTAGATGGATATTTCGCAGAAGTAATGCCTGATGAGAAACAAAAGAAAATTAAAGAATTACAAGATATGAATGAAATTGTCGCTATGACAGGTGATGGTGTAAATGATGCGCCTGCATTAGCACAAGCAGATATTGGTATTGCCGTTGGATCTGGAACTGATGTCGCTGTTGAAACAGCAGATATTGTTCTAGTGAATAGTAACCCAAATGAAATAGTCAATTTGTCCTTATTTGGAGAAAAGACCTATAATAAGATGATTCAAAATATTATTTGGGCAACTGCTTATAATGTTGTCGCAATTCCATTAGCTGCAGGTGTTCTTTATAATCAAGGAATTATTATATCACCAGCCATCGGTGCGATATTTATGTCACTTAGTACAGTGATTGTCGCAATCAATGCAAAATTATTAAAGTTTACAAAATAAAAAAGAAACCTACACTCTAAAAAAAAGTGTAGGTTATTTTTTTGGATGAAATCCTTCAAACATGGCATTATCATAATGCTTCAAAACAAAGTCAAAATCTTCTTGCGATTTGGCAGTATAAGCCAATATTGGGATTCCTTTTTTATGTATTACATCAAGAATCTTTAGAGGCATATCTGAAATTTTGTAATTAATGAAATGCGGTTTTGTAATAATATTCAAAATCATTCTATCTGCCATGTAGCGTATCAGCCAACGATTTTTCTTTTCATTATCTAGTTGTGCAATTTGTCCTCTTAAAACTGTTGGTTGATTTCGCTTATACCACAAAATAACACCAGGGTCGAATGATTGTATTGCATAAAGACCAAAGTAGTTTTTCATCTCTTTTTCTAAAGCACGAGAAATTGTTTTCGCATTCTTATTTGTTTTTAACTCAATCAATAAAGGCACTTTTCCCTTAACTAGGTTTAACAATTCTTTCAACAAAGGAATTTTCTCATTTGAATCAAGTAAGCAATACTCATTGATTTCATCAAATAATGAGTGTTCAATCATTTGATCCACACCACACATTCGATAAAGGTTTGCATCATGAAATACAACCACCTGATGGTCCTTCGTAAGACGTATATCACATTCAATAGCATAACCATAATCAATGGCTCTTTGAAACGCTAGAAGTGAATTCTCTGGGATCTTTTCTTTGAGCGTATGATACCCTCGATGCGCAAAATATTCTTCTTTTAACCAATCATTTTTAATCATTCGTTCACTCCTTAATACAATATGACCTCATTATAATATAGAAATGACCATTTCAAAAGAAAAATAATATCATTTAAAGAGTAAACTATTTTGAGCAAAATGTCTCTTTTTGTGATATAATATGTATGTTTTAGGGGAGTGATAGCGTGGAATCACAAGCGTTGGTAAGTTACATAGAAAAAATTAGATACGGGCGAAATATTTCACAAGAACAAATGTTAAACGGCATAATCTCAATAAGACAATATCGAAGATATTTGTATGGTAAAGTTGAGATCCCTTTTGGCGTAATTGCACAAATTGCAACAAAAATGGGAATACCTCCCAATAAATTGTTACTTGAATTTCAAGAGGAAAGAAATAGAGAAAGAAGATTAATAAATTCATTTTATAACGCTGTAGCGAATAGGAATATTGAGTTATCTAACAAATTTCTTGAACAAATAACTGAAGATCAAATTATGGATGATGAGCAGATAATGATTTTTAGAAGTGCTTTAGCTAATTATAAATACTTCATTAAAGAAATAACTAAAGAGGAAATGATTGAGCAGCAAAAAAGAATAGTTCATTATCCAAAAATAATGGAGAATTCGATTTTAACGGATTCAGAAATGATTATACTTGCAAATATATTAGATGGCGACAAAGAGGAGCATTTAGATATTTTAAACAGATTTGAAATGATCTTTTTAAATAGTGATTTTCATATTTCTGGTGATAATGCCGCTACAATGTTACAAATAGTGTTTTGGTTATCAAAATATTATGGACGAAAAAAGAACTATACTAAAACAATAGAGTTTTGTAATTATGGAATTTCTAAGAATAATGAATTAAGAACAGTATATTTGATGGAGTATTTTTATTACTATATAGCTTTATCATTTAAAAGACTTGGTCAAATTACGAAATACAAAGAGTCTTTGTATAAAACCATATTACATTTAGAAATAATAAATGATGATGTTAGAAAAACTCATTTTAGTAATATTATTATAAAAGATTTGGACATTGATCCATTGACGTTTGTTCGTGATTATATAAATCAAAATAAGCTATAGTAATTTGTAGTAAGGGAGTGGTTTTATGACTAAGAGAAGAGGGAAATCATCAAAAGCAGAGAAAATCATATTTGGAACTGTGATGATTCTAATGGTGGGATCATTTGTTTATGCGTTATTGCGAGCAATCTATGTTCCAGTAGAAGCAAATCAAAATGGAGAGTTGCTTACAAGAAATGATTATCTGTTAATGACTGTTTCTAGTTTCGCAGCAATTATTGTTTTATTGCTGCCATCATTTTTAGAAAGAAAGTGGAAGTTTGATATTCCTAGTACAATGCATGTCATTTTTATCCTATTTATTTTTACAGGTGTCTTTTTAGGAGAATTTAGACGATTTCACTTTCATGTAGCGAATTTCGATAAGTGGCTCCATATAGTAAGTGGAGGAGCGCTTGCGGCAATTAGTTTTTCGCTTGTTAGTTTATTAAATAAAAAAGATATTATTAAGATGAATCCACTCTTTATTGCATTATTTTCCTTTAGTTTCGCGCTTATGGTAGGTGTCTTGTGGGAAATATATGAGTTTGCTTGGGATTATCATTTTGATTTTAATATGCAAAAATATGCGACTAGTTCAGGGGAACTCTTGATAGGTCAAACAGCGCTTTATGATACAATGATGGATTTTGTCGCAGATGCAATAGGCGCATCCTCAGTATCGTTACTTGGTTATCTAGCAGTGAAAAATAATTGGTTATGGATTGATCATTTGTTGATCAAAAAAATAGTTGATTAGGAGGTGTAAATATGGCAAATTATTGTCGAAAATGTGGGCAACCCTTAGAAGAAGATTATAAAGTGTGCCCTATATGTGGAACAAAGGTTTATGATGAATATCAAACAAACCATGCAGTAAATGATATGCCAGATCAATATGAATTACTTTGGGGTGTGCTTGGTTTCTTTTTTCCATTGGTAGGACTCATATTATATTTGCTTTGGCAAGAACAAAAGCCATTGGTGGCTAAATATATTGGACTTGGCGCATTGATTGGTTTTGGTAGTAGAGTTATTTTTGGATTTGCAGGATTCACATTGTTTTTCCCATTTCGTATATTCGGGCTCTTTTTTTAGGTAAAAGTAAAGTTTTGATTACTTTTACCTATTTTTTTTTAGAAAAAACTCTGATTATTTATGGTATAATGCTTATAATAAGGCTATATGGAGGTATAAATGAAGAATAACTTAACATTCCAGTTTATTATTACAGTTTTCATCAGTACTTGGTTTATTTGGGCTTTTGCCGTACTCTCTTCACTTGGTATAATTGATTTTTTTATCCCAACTGCTTTGATGGTCATTTTTGGAACATTTATGCCAAGCATCATTGGGTTATTTTTCCTGATTAGGTATGATAAAATAAAATTAAAAGAAATTCTAAAGAATACGTTTCTATTAAAAGGTGATACCAAATATCTAACGCTTGTTTTCATTTTGATGCCAGTTATTTTTTCACTTACTTATATCATTACAACGATATTTTTCGGAACTACATATGATTTACCATGGTTATCAAGACCATTTGAATTACCGATATTGTTTTTATATATTCTTGTTTTAGGAGGTCCTCTTGGTGAAGAAATCGGTTGGAGAGGGTTTTTATTACCTCGCTTGTTAAAGAACAGAAGTGCGTTTCAAGCGAGTTTACTACTAGGAACTCTTTGGGCAATGTGGCATATTCCTTTATTTCTGATTGAAGGCACAGTGCAATCAAGCATTTCTTTTCTGATTTATTTCATGTATACCGTTATCTTAACGTTCTTTATCACGTTTTTATATCTTAAGACAGACAAGAGAACTAGTACAGCGCTTTATATGCATACAAGCGCAAATATGGCGATTGGCGTTTTTTATGTCATTGATCAATCTATTGGTATTATTTTTGTGGGAATATTTATGTTGGGATTTTTGGCTTTTCTTTTACTTAAGAATAAAGAAACCTTCTTTTTCAATCAAAAGTGATTGGATAGATTACAAAATTTTTGACACATCTTACATTTGAAAATGATGATTATATGATAAAATGAAGATAAGTGTTTTTTTTGATAAAGATTTTAACGAATCTTTAAGAAAGGAACACACTAATTAGATAGAAAATCAATCCAATTTACTATTTATTAAAGGAGGCGACATATGCAAATCACATTTAACATTTTATTACCGATTATGATGTTTATACTTGCGCTATATTATTTGGCGCGCATCATGCATATCAAACTCCTAACAACCAATAGTTATCAAATAACCTCACAAAACGTATTTCACGGCAGTATTGCTTTATTAAAGACCATTTTTGCTTTGGTGTTATTGGTGTTTATTCATAATTCTTTTCAAACAAGAGAAATTCTAAATTTATTCTTGTTTTTATGTATCTTTTTAACGTACTCTATATTACAAAGTTCTTATTCAGTTGGTGGTTTTGTATCAAGAATGGAACAGTTATTTCAATCGACAAAAATATTTTTTACGAAAAACATCAAAGATTTATTTCAAATCATCAAAATTTTTCATAAATCGATTTATAAACATACATCGATTTATGCAAAAATCATTGTAGTCGCAATCTTTTTGTTTTCTTTTATTCCAAACGCGAGTATCTTTTTATTTTCTAATTTACTTTATTCGACATTACTAATTGTTTTTTTAACTGTCCCATTTTTCTTAACTCCAAGTATTTACTTTGGAATGATTAGTTTATTGATTATGGGAAATCAAGGAGATAATATCAGTATCTACTCGTTTAATCCTTTGTTGATGATGTTGGCATTTTTGGTATTATTTTTAGGTATGAGTTTAGATAGAAGAATGCAAAATCAAATGTTTTTATTGATTACGATTTTGCCAGTAAAAAAACTAAATTTTCGATTAGGATATGAACAACTCTATTTCAAAGGTAGAATGACGATTTACCGTAATTACTTGAATCATTATTATTATGTCTATGATCGAACCAATGGAGTTGTTGTAGTGTATCATACGGATATTAATGCAAGATTATCGATGCGTGTATTGAAAAAAATGAGTAAACAAACAAAACAAGAAGTCCGTAAGTTTGGACTATAAAAAATAAAGGAGTGGAAAGATGAAAGGAAATTTATTATACGGCCAATCTGGAGGACCGACAACGGTGATTAATGCGACCGCATACGGTGTGATAAAGGCAGCTTTTGCTAGTGAAGAAATTGAAGAAGTTTACGCAATGAGACACGGTATTATGGGCGCACTAAATGATGATCTAATTCATGTCAACAAACTTAGTGAAGAACAAATTGAACTACTTCCGAAGACGCCTGGAGCGGCTTTTGGGAGTGTAAGATACAAAATAGCAAACGCCAAAGAAGATGAAACTGATTATGTGAGACTTTTATATATTTTTAAAAAATACAATATCCGATACTTTTTATACAACGGTGGAAATGACTCGATGGATACTTGTTATAAAATTAGTGAATATATGAGAAAAGTTGACTATGATATTAAGTTTGTTGGATTACCAAAAACAATTGACAACGACTTACCTTTTACTGATCATACACCAGGTTTTGGAAGTGCGGCTAAGTATATTGCCAATACAATCATGGAAATTCATTATGACATGATTGCATATCCTAAAGGGAAGATTACCATTGTTGAGATTATGGGACGTCACGCTGGATGGTTAACTGCATCAAGTGCGATTGCTTCTTTATCTGGGTATGGACCAGATTTGATTTATTTACCAGAAATCCCATTTGATATTGATCAATTTAAACAAGACGTTCAACGTGTTTATGAAGAAAAAGAACAATGTCTTGTTGCTGTGAGTGAAGGAATTATGAATAAAGATGGTGACTTTATTAGTTCAAGTTCAGCTTTAAAAGATGCCTTTGGACATTTCCAATTAGGTGGAGTTGCCCCAAAACTTGCGAATATCATCGACAGTGAAATGAAATATAAAGCACGTTCAATTGAACTTTCTACAATACAAAGAAGTGCTGCACACCTTCAAAGTTTGACAGATGTTACTGAAGCAATCGAAGTAGGTAAACGTGGTGTGGCTGTTGCCTTAGATGGTGAGAGTGACGTGATGATTACAATGAAACGTAAAGATCAAAAAGATTATGAAATAGAATATACATCACACCCACTCAAAGATGTTGCGAATGTTGAGCGAGTGGTCCCAAAACATATGATCAATAAAGAACAAAACGGAATGACACAAGAATTTTTCGACTATGTGTTGCCACTAATTCAAGGTGAATATCCTAGTGGATTTAAAGGTGGTATTCAACAATTTTCAACCATTCTAAAAAACAGCTAAATGCTGTTTTTTTAGAATGGTCAGTATTTTTTATTATTATATTTAAAACGTATTTCACTATTATTACCTCCTAAGTAGAATTTTCAGTCAATATAGTTGAGTTACGTTTAATTAAAACTATCTAAATCGTAAAGGGAGTATGATGATGGAAATTCGAAGCTATCAAAAAGCCGATTATCAAAGTATTTATGATTTGTTAGAAGAAGCTGCTTGGCAATCATTTATTGATACCCACCAAGCTGCATATAAAGAATCATTAAACGCAAGTTTAACCTACGTCGCAATAGAAAATGATAAAGTGATTGGGTTTATTAGGGCAATCAGTGATGGACTATACCTTACATTTATTGGTGAGATCATTGTTGCCAAAGAATATAGAAGAAATAAGATAGGAACAAGATTGATCCATTTCTTAAAACAAAAGCACCCAACAATAAAATATGAGTTAATCAGTGATGAAGATATGTTCTATCATAAAAATGGGTTTAAGACAGTGGGAACAGGCCAACGTAGTTTAAATGAATAAATGCAAAGAAGTTTCTTACAATCAACGCTATAAAATGCTATAATAAAGACAAGTGGGAGGGACAATATGATACGATTTATTCATCTTAGTGATGTCCATATTGGACTTGGATTTCAAAGTGCATCTTTTTCAGAATCTTTGGCTGGTAAACGAGCATTTGAAATCAAACAAACCTTTTTTCGAGCCTTACATTATGCGAAGAATGAAGACATTGATTTTGTCATTATTTCCGGTGATTTGTTTGAACATGAACAAGTCAAAAAACAAGAACTAGAAGAAATTGTAAAAATGTTTAAAGAAACAAACAAAGATATTTTTATGATTACGGGAAATCATGACCCTTTAAAAAATCAATCTTTTTGGCATGAGCTAGAGTTTTCAAAGAATGTTCATATCTTTGATCAAGAACTCTCGAGTTTTTATTTTAAAAAATACAATCTTGATATATACGCACATTCTTGGAGTAAATATTATTATCAAGATAACCCTTTAAGCAATGTGACACCAAAAAACAAAGAGCGCTTAAACATCTTGATTGCTCATGGTGATGCTTACACGAAAAAAACGAATTATTTACCAATTGATATCAACCAATTTCAAGAGTTTGATTATGTCGCCTTAGGTCATATCCATAAACATGATTTTTTAAAACAAAATATAGCCTATGCAGGTTCTTTAGAGCCTCTATCGTTTAAAGAAAGTGGTGCACACGGATTTGTAGAAGTTGCCTTTGACAACAAAACATTCCAAGCAAAATTTGTTCCTTTTTCCAAGCGTGAGTTTGAGGTTCATAAAATCAAAGTAACACCTGAAGACACATTGTTTACAATAACAGAGAAAATCATATTAATCGCACCACAACACCGAAAAGATCAAAATCTGTTTCGCGTTTCTTTAATCGGCACGACGAAACTAGGTCTAAATTTAAATATCAAAGATTTACTTCATCAAATCACATCAGAGTTTTTCTACATAGAACTCCTAGATGAGACAAAAATTGATATCAATGTTGAAGCGATAAAAAAACAATACAATGATCATATAATCGGTAAATATATTGAGAAGTTTCAACAACTAGATTTATCCGATTCAACAACTTACCGTGCATTTATTATTGGATTAGAAGCACTCTTAAAACAAAAGGAGGGTGACTTATGATTATCAATAAATTAGAACTCACCTCTTTTGGGAAATTCCAACAAAAAGAAATATCCTTCGAACAAGGATTAAATATTCTTGAGGGAGACAACGAAATAGGTAAAACAACGATTCATAAATTTATAGAAGGAATGTTATTTGGTTTCTTAGATCCAACCAAATCTAGGAGAAGTTACACAGATGATCACCAAAAGTATCAACCAAAAAACGCTTCTGATTATCGGGGATCGATGATGATTACCGTAGATAAAAAAACATATAGAATTGATCGTAATTTTGATAAGAAACAAGCAGATGTTAAATTATATGATGTTCAAAATGGTGAAGATCTCACCAATAAATTAAACATACATCCAAGTATAAAATTACCAGATATCTCTGAGTTTATTGGGATTTCTTATAAGTTATATGCCAATACAATTTCGACATCACAACTTTTAAGAAATACAGAAAAAGATTTAGGGCAAGCTTTGATTGAACGCCTTCACAATATCACGACCACAAAAGATGAATCTATCTCTATCAAAGAAGTACACAACGAATTGAACAAAACACTTGCGGAAATTGGTTCTGAAAAGGCAAAGACGAAACCCTATGCAAAAGCAATAGAGACAGTTGAAAAACTGAACAATAAAATAGAATTATCAAAACAAAAATACGAACAATCCGAACGATTGTTCAGTGAAAAAAATCATAAACAAAAAGAAATTCAAGAAACAAAAAACGACTTAGAACAAATTAACCAAGATATCCATCAATACTATAATACAAAAAAGAAAGAACAATACAAAAAAGCAAATAACTTAAAGAAACAGTTAGAAAACAATGAGATGAAAATTGAAACCAATCAATCCACACTCAATTTATCTGAAGATAAGTATGAAGAACTTCAACATATAAAAAACGAACTTAAACATCAACAACAGAAGAAAGCTGAATTACAAAACACTGATGAAGAGTTGAAAAATGCACTAAAATCTTATGAAGAAATATTATCAGAACACCCAACATATAGTAATTATCAACAATCGATCTATCAGTTTCGAGATCTCTTTTACGCACGCAAGAATATTGCAGAAGATATTGAGACTCTATCACATAATATCGATGTGTTAGAAACTGAAATCAGTGGAATTGACATTAATCAAGACATTACTCAAGATCATCAGGAAGTTGAACGCTTAAAAGAAGAAAAAGAAGCTTTAGATATTGGTATTTTAGAACAAGATCTTTATCAAAAAAAACAAAAATATGAACAACTAAAGGAAAAAACATTTTCACCTATAATCACTGTTGTTTTCTATCTTTTATATTTATTAATCATTGGGATATTTTTACAAAAAAACCGTCAAACAAAAATAAAAACACATCAACTTCAGTTATCTCAAGCAAAGGAACTTTTCTTGCAAGCTGAAGAATCATTAATACAAGAAAAAGCAAAACAAAAAGAACTTGGAAATATGATAGAAGAACGCTTAATAAAGCACGAAGTCACACAAGTACATCAGTTGTCAGAGTTACGCCGAAAAGAAGAATTAAAACAACAGGCAAAAGAAACAAAAGAGGCACAAAAAGATGACTTGACAAAAGAACTACAAAAACATCAAAGACATGCACAAAAGATTGAAGAGGAATTTACAAGACATTGCGCTCTTCTTGATTTAGAGATTATGACTAATAAAGAAGAATTAGAAAACTTTGAGCAGACATTTGTGAGACATCAAAAAGCGCAAGAACAATATGTGAAGACAAAAAAAGAAACAACTAAGAATAATGAGGAAATAGAATACATCACCAAACAAATTCACTTACTTGAACAAAACTATAAAGAGATTCTTATTCAAAACAATATGGAAACATCAGAACAATTTAAAATGGCACTTAAAGTAAAACAAGAGATGCTTCAATTGCAAAAAGAAAACGAACTGATTGCAAGCCGTATGTTTGATTTGACAGATGGATTGGTATTAGAAGAATTCGAAAAAGATATTCATTTCGATTTAGAAGATTTTCAAAAAAATGAATCAATCAAAGATTTAGAGGAAAGCCAAACAAACCTTCGAAAACAACTTCGTACGCAGGAATCTGAAATATATGAGTTAGAAAAAGAAATATCAATCATCGAAGAAACATACACAGATGTGTACACGTTAAAAGCAATGTTGAGTAAAGCAGAACATGATCTATCTGAGATAAAAAAAGAAAAAGAAGCTTACGAACTTGCGGATCAAATAATCGATGAACTATCCAAAGAAATCCAATACGAGTTCGCACCATCATTAAATCAAGCAATTTCAAATGTGATGAAAGAAATAACTGGTGGAAAATACTATGACTTAAAAATTGACCCAGAAACCAATATAAAAATTGTTGACGATTACTTAAAACAGTTACTAATCGCAAAAGATTTTAGTACTGGAACAATTGACCAAATCTATTTTTCGATGCGACTAGGTTTAAGTAAGGTATTATATGACCAAAGTTTTCCATATTTATTGGATGATACATTTGTCAATTATGATCAAACAAGATTGCGTCATGTGCTACATCTTTTAGCCAAAGAAGAACGACAAATACTATTATTTACTTGTCACAAAAGAGAACACCTTATCGCATTAGAAGAAGAAATTAATCATCATTACCTTCCACTGACATGAAAAAGATATGGTTAGCGTTTTTATTATTGTTCTCTTATCAGTTTTTCTTTGGAACCTTTATCTATCTATTTGACATTGAACAAGAATCTGTTCTAACATTCAATTTATCTGATTTGGATGAACCAAAAGATGATGCGAAAGTATTATTGCTAAATGATAACGAAAAAGCTTTGGCTGTGAGATTATCGATGATCAAACATAGTGAATCATCGATTAAAATAGCAGTCCATCAATTCAAAGACGATGCTACATCAAACTTGATTACAGCTGCTTTAATTGAACGACTTGAACAAGGAGTTACAGTAGATATTATTATTGATGGTGTCATGAATTCCAGCTTACAACAAGACAATTATCGTTTGCTTGTTGGTCATGGTGCGACACTAAAAGCTTATGAGCCAAATGTATTTTTATTGCCATATAAAACACAAAATAGACTCCACGATAAGTTGATGATTTTTGATGAGATGACAGCGATTATTGGTGGAAGAAATATCGGTGATCGATATTTTACAAATGGTGATATTGCCGTTGACGATCGTGATATATTCTTGATTGATGAAACAGTTGTAGCTGATATGAACCGATATTTTGAAGAATTGATTGATAGTGATTTTGCCAAAGACATTCAAAAAAAGGACGTTGATATAGAAATCTTAAAAACATTCAATCAAAAGTACCGAGATTATCAAGAAACGTACTCATTAGAGAATATATATACTGATGCGTTGATGCAAGCAATACCAGTTGATGGTTTATTATTTGTCCATAATCCGATTAATCGATTGAAAAAAGAGCCACTCGCGATGAATACATTATTGGACTTGTTGTTGCAGGAACAAACTGGAATAATTCAATCTCCATATATCGTATTAAATGACTATTTAGAAGAGCAATTTCTAGATTTAGATGATGTTGAGCTAACCTTTATCACCAACACAATCGAAACATCACCGAATTTATTTGCTTCCTCAGGATATATTTTTGAACGAAACAACCTAGCGCAAGAACATCAATTATATGAAATTCAATCAGACCGCACAAGACATTCAAAAACTTGGTTAATTGGTGATGAATATGTCGCGATGGGATCATTAAATCTTGATCCTCGAAGTGCAAGTTTATCCACAGAAAGTATCTTAATTATCAAATCAATAGATATTTATCAACAACTGCACGATGATATAACTAGCGAGTTAGATATTTCTTTACAAGTAAATGAAGATGGAAACTATATCACAAATAAATCATCAATGATGATTGAACAAAAGCCCTTAAAGGTATTACTCATCAAAGCAATGGGTGTGTTTACCTACTTATTTCATGACCTATTGTAAGAGTGTCAATTATTTGAAACTCATCAGTAGTATGTTATAATTAAATTAGTGATAAGTAAAAATAAAAGGAGGGTATTAAATGAATCAATATCATGAGCCAATTGATCTTTTAGATGAAGAAACACGTAATCAAGTACGTGCATTTAGAAGTTTAATTGAAGAACTAGAAGCTGTAGACTGGTATAACCAACGTATGAATGCAACAAATGATTCAGAATTGCGTAGTATTCTAAAACATAACCGTGATGAAGAAATGGAACATGCTGCAATGACTTTAGAATGGTTGCGTAGAAGAATTCCTGAATTAGACGCCGAGTTGAAAGAAAACTTATTTACTGAAGGTGAAATCGGTCATCATCATGAAGATGAGAACGAATCAAGACCATCGAAAATGAGCATTGGATCAATGAAGAATAAGGAGGAGTAATTAATGGATCAATATCATGAACCTGTAGAATTATTAGATGAACAAACGAAAGATACAACTAGAGCATTACGCAGTTTAATTGAAGAACTAGAGGCTGTAGATTGGTATAATCAACGAATGAATGTGACCAAAGATAATGCGTTACGTACAATCTTAAAACATAATCGTGATGAAGAAATAGAACACGCTGCCATGGCTTTAGAGTGGTTACGTAGAAGAATTCCTGAGTTGGACGCTGAATTGAAAGAAAATTTATTTACAGAAGGCGAAATCGGGCATCACGAATAAAAAATATATATAGGAGGATAAGAGTAATGGATTTGTTTAAAAAGAATTTAGCACCGATTGCTACTGATGCATGGGAAGAAATTGAAGAACGTGCTGATGAAGTAATAAAAGCAACATTATCTGCAAGAAAGGTCCTCTTTGTTAACGGACCATTAGGGCTACAAAAACATGCAGTATCTACTGGTAAACTCGATATTATCAATACCAAAAAGGATGTAACTGCAGGACTATATCAAGTAAAACCATTATTGGAAACAAGAATCAAGTTTGCACTATCTAGATGGGAACTTGATAATGTATTACGCGGTGCAACCGATGTTGAGTTATCACCACTTGAAGATGCTGTGAAAGAAATTGCATTGTATGAAGAAGAAACAATTTATAACGGAAACAAAGAAGCAAATATTCAAGGATTAACACAATTAGCAGCGACATCCTTTGAAGTGAACAATGATGCAAGTGCTATATTAGAAGCAATCGCTTCAGGTGTACTAACTTTGCAAGACGCATTTGCGAAAGGTGGATACAATTTAGTAGTCGGAGATGATTTTTATAAAGCACTCGCTAAACCACATGGTGCAAAACTATTGCTGAACATTGTTGAAGACTTAATTGGTGGAAGTGTCGTGCGTTCAAAAGTATTAAAAGGAGCATTATTGCTACCATATAATCATCCAGATTTAGAGTTAACGATCGGTCAAGATTACGAAATCGGATACGATATGCATGATAAACAAGAGGTGCATTTCTTCGCAATGAACGCATTTACTTTACGTGTTCTTGATGAAAATCTTATCGTAAAATATGAATTAAAATAATAACGCAAAGCCGTGAATCATTCACGGCTTTTTATTTGCTTAAATTTGTTAATTTTGTTTAATTTTTATATTCCCTTATCACTTGATATTCCCTTCGTAAAGTTGTATAGTAACAGTATATGAGAAAGTATTCATAAACTGAACGAACATTCATAACTAGAAAATTTGTGACACAATTTACTACGATGAAATCACCTTTGAAACCAAAGTAAAAAAATGGTGCTATATTGTCTATAATAGGTATTGCGATCTTGAAAGTGTAAAGGAGAATATAAATGGATTTCTTACTAACAGATGAACAAAAAATGTTACAAAAACTATTTCGTGAGTTTGCAGTAAAAGAAGTAAAACCACTCGCAAAAGAAATAGATGAACAAGAAAGATTCCCAAGAGAAACTGTGAAGAAAATGAAACAATTATCAATGATGGGTATTCCCTTCCCTGATGAGTACAATGGTGCAGAAGCAGACTATTTATCTTATATTTTAGCAGTGATTGAATTATCAAGTGCGTGTGCTACAACAGGAATCATATTGAGTGCGCATACTTCTCTGTGTGCAACACCGATTTATGAGTATGGAACAGAATATCAAAAGGAAAAATATCTAAAGAAATTAAATGATGGAACATATTTGGGTGCGTTCGCAATCACCGAACCAGAAGCAGGAACCGATGCAGGTAATCAAAAAACGATTGCTGCACGTAATGGTGATTATTATGAGATCACTGGTTCGAAAATATTTATTACTAATGCAGGTGAAGCTGATGTTTATATTGTTTTCGCAATGACGTCCCCAAGCAAAGGTACAAGAGGAATCAGCGCATTTATTATTGAAAAAGATATGCCTGGATTTTCGATAGGAAAAAAAGAATTAAAAATGGGTATCCGAGGTTCAAGTACATGTGAGTTAATCTTTGATCATGTGAAAGTACCCAAAGAAAATATGTTGGGTAAAGAAGATAAAGGATTTATGATTGCCTTAAAAACACTTGATGGAGGACGCATTGGTGTAGCTGCACAAGCTCTGGGAATCGCTAAAGGTGCGTTAGAAGAAGCAATTCATTACACAAAAGAACGAAAACAATTTAATCAAACTCTTTCAAAGTTCCAACATACGCAATTTGTCTTAGCAGAATTGGCAACCAAAATAGAGGCAGCTACTTCATTAGTTTATCAAGCTGCTATATTAAAGGATAAAAAATTACCTTTCTCAAAAGAAAGTGCTATGGCAAAACTATTTGCTGCAGAAGTCGCTATGGAAGTCACCACAAAAGTTGTGCAACTATTTGGTGGGTATGGGTATACAAGAGAATATCCGGTAGAACGAATGATGCGTGATGCAAAAATCACCGAAATATATGAAGGAACAAGTGAAGTGCAAAAAATGGTTATTGCTACTCACTTACTCAAGTAAAGGATGATATGATGAATATTTATGTGTTGGTAAAACAAGTACCAGATACCAGTGAAATGCAAGTAGATAAAGAAACAGGAACGCTCATTCGTGATGGTGTAAAAACCATCATCAATCCAGATGATTTAGCCGCAGTAGAAGAAGCATTACGTATCAAAGAAAAACTCGGTGGAACAATCACAACAATCACAATGGGACCAGCCAAAGCATCAGAAATGTTGCGAGAATTGTATGGCTACGGAGTCGATCATGCTGTATTACTCAGTGATCGTAAATTTGCAGGGTCAGATACCCTTGCAACATCTACCATCATCGCAAACTATTTATCAGATAAGAATTATGATTTGATCATCGCAGGTCGTCAAGCAATTGATGGAGACACTGCACAAGTTGGACCACAAATCGCTGAATTATTAAACATTGAACAAATCACGTACGTAAAAAATATCATCGAAGCAACCAATGATGCAATTCTTTTAGAAAAAGAATCTGAGTATGCCCTGCAAAAATTATCCGCACCATATCCCTTGCTAATCACGATGTTAAGTGATGCAAATACACCGAGATACATGAACGTTCACAATGTTGTAAAAGGCTTTAAAAAAGCAATTCAGATGGTTACTTTCACTGATTTACATCTAGATGAAAAGACGATTGGTCTAAAAGGTTCACCAACAAAGGTAAAACGTACATTTACAAAAGTAGTCCCAAAAAAAACCGATCCAAAAAGATATAGTAATGAAGATGCAGTTGATGCGATTATTAAAGCATTAAACCCACATCTATAGGAGGTCACAATGAATTATACTGATGGAAAAGATATCCTTATTTTCATTGAAGAAACAAATGAGGAACTAAACGATGTATCTCTAGAACTATTGAGTGAAGCAAGAAGATTGAAAAATGAATTTGCTTTAACAGGAGATATCATCGCACTGTATTTGAGTGAGCATGCAAAAAACATCGAAAAAATATATCGATATGGTGCAGAACGAATATTACTTGCGCAAGATAGAAAGTTTTCCCATTACCAAACAATTTTATATGCACAAGCAATCGCAGAAGTAATTGAACAAACTCACCCAGATATTTGTTTGATTGGTGGATCCAATATCGGAAGAGATTTGGCACCAAGAGTTAGTGCGAAAGTAAAAACGGGCCTTACTGCTGATGCAACACATTTAAGTTTTGATCAAGAAAGTCATCAGTTTTTAATGACAAGGCCAGCTTTTGGTGGAAACATTAATGCGACCATCGTCTGTGATTCTCACGCTCCTAAGATGGCCACAGTTAGACCAAATGTATTTGAGAAAGAAGTCTTTAATCCAAAAGAAAAAACACCAACTAAGATAAGTATCAATGCAATTTATGAAACAAAGATTCAATTGATTGATGAAACCAAAAAAACAACCAACCACCAAGACATCGCAAAAGCCAAAATCGTTGTATCAGGTGGACGAGGAGTTAGTGGATGTTTTCATATGTTAGATGATGTCGCAAAATCATTAAAAGGTGAAGTAGGAGCTTCAAGAGCCGTTGTTGATCAAGGAATTGCATACAAAAATATGCAAGTAGGTCAAACCGGGAAAACAATCCGACCAACAATCTATCTAGCATGTGGCATCAGTGGTGCAATACAACACACAGCTGGAATGGATAAGTCAGAACTAATCATTGCCATCAATACCGATGAAAAAGCACCGATATTTGATGTTGCTGATTTAGGTATTGTAGGAGATGCCAAAGAAATACTTCCCCTTTTGTATCAACGATTACAACAAAATTCAGTTATTAAAAAATCGGCTTAAATAGCCGATTTTTTTGAATACAACTTAATCAGTTGTCCGTCTTTATCAGTTTCAAAAAGCATCTCACCACGTAACCATGTTAACTGATCATCTTTGATCGCCGCAAAGTCCTTACAATAAATATATTGATCATATGCAAATGTATTAAGAGGATCAACCCCATATAAAGTGTGCTGTAATATCTTCGTATCGTGAGGATTATCCAAAATTGTCATTACAATATTTTTTCTTGTCGCATAGATATCTTGAATAAGTTCCTTAAACTCAAGTTTACAATAAGGCTTTCCGCTTCCATTGAATGGTGATTCTAAAAGTTGATCAGCAATTGTTTTTTCACATGTCAAATCATAGTCAAATGGCAATCCGTTTTCTTTAATAATGAGCATCAATAATGTCCCGAAATCATAACTTAAAAAACGAATTTTTCCATAATGGTTAATCGTTTTAATATACTCAATCATTTTAAATATTTTTTTTCGATAATGTTCAATATCTAATTGCTTTAAAGTCATTAATTCGACAAACTGAGCCATCCCTTCCACTGTTTCGATTTTTGATTCATACTGGAACTCAGTTGAATAATTTTCTTTTCTATAGTTCATATTTACAAGCAACTCATTAAAGTTTTTCTCTGAAAAATTCTTACACAGTTTTTCAATTTTTACACTTTCTAAATACTTCATTGATAAATTGACACAATCATAAGAATAATCTAACCCTTTTAGTTCATTAGGAAAGCGTCGCTCCCCTTGTTCTTGCTGAAAAGCATGAAACATTTCATGAACAATTTTTGAAGTCAAAATATCTAAATCAATCTTAAATGTATCAGCATCTACATGCCATATTGCATAAACCTGATCTTCGTGTGTGATTGCAGTATTACCATAAAAATTACTTGGTTTTGTGATTTCTTTACCATTGATTAATGCTTTCTCATCATCATATAGCGCAAATGGGAATTCATGAAATGAAGGCCATAATTCTGAAAAATCAATTATATTTAATCTTGCTTTAATTTCCGCAGCAATCTTTCTCATAGTATCACTCCTCGATTCATTATATCAAATAATTCTAAAAAAGAAGACAACTTATTGTTTGTAAGCAAACTATTTGAAAAAATGAAAGCATTCTTGTACAATATATTTGAAACTAAAGAAAAGAGGCGATAATATGTTTATCGAATTAAAAAACAACGAAACAGTGCAAGATTATCTAGAACCAGGAAAAGTAGCAGTCATCAAATTTGCGACTACAACTTGTCCACCTTGTAAAATGTTGAAACCTATTTTTGAAAAATTAGGAAAAGAAGATGAAGAAATGAAAGATGTAATTTTTATAGCCGCTGATGCTAATGAGCATCCACAAGCTTATCAATATCAAGTTTCTTCTGTACCAACATTGTTCTTTTATAAAGGTGAAGAAGTATTAGGTCAAAACGTCGGATTCGTTCCAGAACAAGCTTTGAAAGATTTTGTTAAAAAAACACAAAGCGAAATGGCATAATCTAAATTTAAGTTGAACCAAGTATATACTTGGTTCTTTTTTTATCAATGATTTTGCTTGCTTTTCTACGTGTCATCTGTGATATAATTATACGTGAGGTGTCTAATATGAAAAAAAATACTATACCTGTTTTTGAGCAAATTGCTTATGAACTTGCATGTAAGATTAAGAATGATGAATTGAAACTAGAGCAAAAGATTCGGGGGAGAAGCATCATTGCCTCTGAATTTAGTGTATCGAGTGAAACGGTTAGAAAAGCACTGGCCATATTACAAAAAAATGGTGTTGTTGATATAAAAGAACAAAGTGGAGCTTATGTGAAGAGTAAGGTAGAAGCAATCAAATATGTTGCAATGCATCATCAAAACGTTGAAACAGAAAAGCGATTCGATGAGATTGATCAATTGTTGAAAGAATCTATGACTATTCAAAAGAGTCTACAATCTCAGTTTAAACAAATAAAGAAGAACAATGATGTACACAAAAGTGTATTACCTATTAATACATTTAGTATAAAGGTGAAACAATATGATGCCTTTTTATTTGATGATTTCTCCATAAGTGAGTTTGAAGAAATTGTTGAAGGAAATGTGTTTGGAGTTGTTAGAAAAAATATGATTATTAGTGGAATCAAACCGGATTTTAGATTTCATTTGGATGATGAAGTCTTTATTTCTGGGGGTGAAA
>ENA-OSAI01000224-OSAI01000224.1-marine-sediment-metagenome-genome-assembly--contig:-NODE-224-length-30553-cov-38.207751_pt1 | contig 30553 bp, 28 predicted proteins | sample MGYA00237871_ERZ529316 | MGnify/ENA primary metagenome ERZ529316 (study PRJEB26369, sample SAMN03142814) | marine sediment metagenome | biome: marine; feature: borehole; material: sediment...
TCAGGGCCATGGCCGAGGTGCTCGCAGGGCTGAACCAGGACCAGCTGGAGGCGGTGACCCACCGGGAGGGGCCGCTACTGGTCCTGGCCGGGGTGGGCACCGGCAAGACCACCGTCATCACCCGCCGCATCGCCTACCTCATCGAGGAGGGGTTGGTCCAGCGCCCGAGCCAACTTCTGGTGTTCACCTTCTCCCACCAGGCGGCGGAGGAGATGCTGGACCGGGCGTTCGACTGGGTGGGCTACGCCGCGCTGGACGCCTGGGTGGCCACCTACCACTCGGTGTGCGAGCGGATCCTCAGGGAGAACGCCCCCCTGGCGGGCTTGCCCCCGGACTTCAAGATCCTGGATGAGTGGGACCAGCGCCTGTTCCTCCTGGATCACCTGTGGGAGCTTCCGTTGCGGGTTCTGAAACCCCGCGCCCTGCGCCAGCCGCTGCGCCTCCTGGCCCCCTTGCTCTCCCTCATCCACCGGGCCAAGGACGAGGGCATCTCGCCGGAGGACTACCGGGCCTGGGTAGAAAAGGCCCGCGAGGCAGGGGGCCTTTCCCAGGACGAACTCTCCCTCCACCAGGAGCTGGCCGAGATCTACGCCGCCTACCAGGAACTACTCCAGGCCGAGGGGATGGTGGATTTTGGGGATCTAGTGCTGCGGGCGGTGCGGCTCCTGGAGGAGCGCCCCGGGCTCCTCGCCGAGTACCACCGCCGGTTCCCGTTCGTGTTGGCGGACGAGTTCCAGGACACCAGCAAGGCCGAGCTCCGCCTGGTAGAACTCCTCTCCGGGCACCGGAATGTCACCGTGGTGGGAGACGACGACCAGGCCATCTACGGGTTCCGGGGGGTGCCCTGGGACAACCTGCTCTCCTTCCTCAAGGCGTTCCCCGAGGCCCGGGTGGTGGTGCTTAGGGAAAACTACCGCTCAAGCCGGGAGATCATCTCCGCCGCCCTGCGGCTCATCCGGCACAACGCCCACCGGCTGGAGGCCCTGTCCCAGCGGGGAGAGATCCCCCACCGGATCGAGAAAGAGCTCCGGGCAGCGGTGGGCCCTGGCCCCGCCCCCAGCCACCACCACTTCCCCACCGTGGTGGAGGAGGCGGAGTTCCTGGCCGAGAAGGTGAGGGAGCTGGCCAGGCAGGGGGTGCCCTACCGGGAGATGGCGGTGCTCTACCGCAACCGTTACCGGCCCGACCCCTACCTCAGGGCCTTGTCCGAGGCCGGGGTGCCGTGGGTGCTGGCCGGCAGGTTCGGGGCGGGGCTGTTCGACCAGGAGGAGATCAAGCTTGTGCTGTCGTTTTTGAAGGCGGTGGCCGATCCTCGGGACGATCAGGCCCTGTACCATCTTCTGGGCTCGCCCATCTACCGGCTGCCGGGGGAGGACTTGGCGGCCCTGACCGCCCGGGCCCAGCGAGGGCAGCGGCCCCTGCGGGAGGTGCTGGCGGCGGCCCTGGAGGCGGGAGAGCTCTCCGAGGAGGGCCAGGCGGCGGGCCGGCAGGCCCTGGCCGACCTCGCCCACTGCGAGGCCTTGGCCCGGGGCAACCCCACCGGTCGGGTCCTCTACGCCTTCCTCATGGAGCGGACCGGGTACCTGGAGGCCCTGGCCCACTCGGATGACCTCCGGGCCGGCCGGGCCCTGGAGAACATCGCCGACTTCTTCGAACACGTGGTGCGTCGGTTCCAGGAAGTAGCCCGATACGATCGGGTGCCCTGGTTCGTGCGCTACGTGGAGCAACTGCGGGCCCTGGGCTGGTCTCCATTGGTGGGGGAGGCGGAGCCGGGCACCGACGCCCTCCAGGTGATGACTTTCCACCAGGCCAAGGGGCTGGAGTTCGAGGCGGTATTCCTCACCGGCCTTTCGGAGGACTTCTTCCCGGGAAGGCCCAGGCGGCCCACCTTCGACCTCCCCGAGGAGCTGCGCGCTCCCACCTTGCCCCGGGACGTGGCCCACCTGGAGGAGCAAAGGCGCCTGTTCTACGTGGGGATGACCCGGGCCAAGCGGTACCTCTTCCTCCTCTCCGCCTCCGACTACCGCCCCCCAGGGGAGCCGCCCAGGAAGCGGGCGGCCAAGGTGTCCCGATTCGTGCTGGAGGCGTTGGGGCCCGAAGGGGTAGCCCCCGAGGGCCCGGCGGCCCCGCCCCTGCTCAGGATCGCCCGGGCCGGACGGGAACCCCTCCCCGCCGAGGCCCCCACCGAGCCCGACGCCCCCCTCACCCTCTCCTTCCAGCAGGTGGACGACTGGCTCACCTGCCCCCTCAAGTACCGCTACATCCACGTGCTCAGGGTGCCCATCCGCCTCCACCCCACCGTGATCTACGGCCACGCCGTGCACCGGGCCATCCAGGCCTACCACATGGCCAAAAAGCAGGGGCGGACCCTGGCCCTGGAGGATCTGCTCCGGGTTTTCCGGGGCGCCTGGAGGAGCGAGGGTTTTCTGTCGGCGGAGCAGGAGGCGGAGATGCTCGCCCAGGGTGAAAAATCTCTGCGGGCCTTCTACGAGTTCGAGGAGGAGCGTGACGCCCGCCCCACGTTCGTGGAGAGGTACTTCGCGTTCGCCGAGGGAGGGGCCAAGGTGATCGGCTACTGGGACCGGGTGGACCGGGGTGAGGACGGGGCGGTGATCATCGACTACAAGACCAGCGAGGTGTCCCAAGACGCCGCCGGCCGGCGGGCCAGGGAGTCGCTGCAGCTTGCCATCTACGCCCTGGCCTACGAACGCCTGTTCGGGGCCCGGCCGCTGGGAGTGGAGCTGAGGTTCCTGGGGCCGGAGGGTGTGGTGGTGGGCCGGGCCAAGCCCACGGACAGGATGCTGCGGCGGGCAGTGGAGGCCATCCGGGAAGCGGAGCAGGGGGTCCGGGCGCGGAACTTTTCCGCCCGCCCCAGCTTCGGTGCCTGCCGCCCCTGTGCCTATCGGGACATCTGCCCGGCAGCCAAACCCCTGTAGTGCCCCTTCAGCCCCCCTCCCGCCCTGGGGGAGGAGGGAGGGGAATGGCAGCCCTGGCCAGCAAATCCAGCAGGTGCTCCAGGTCTCGGATGGCGTACCCCCACACCCCGGTCACCACCCCGGAGGGGTTCACGAACACGGTGAATGGGAACCGCAGTCCGGCCGAGAGCTGGTAGCTCTGGGTCACCCGGGCCCCGGGGTCGGAGAGGATGGGGATGGTGATTCCGAACTGGGCCACGATTTCCGGCACCTGGGACCAGTGCTCCGGGCAGATCCCCACCACGGCCACTTCCCCCTGGTAGAGTTGCGCGAACTCCGACAAGATCACGAGATCATGCTTGCAGGCCCCGCACCAGGTGGTCCAGAAGGCGAGGATAATCGGTTTCCCCAACTTGTCCTCAAGCCGCCAGGGGCCGGCCGGCCCGGACAAGGTGAACCGTGGCGCCGGCTGGCCCACGATGGGGAAGCTCCCTTGGCCCAGGAGGAGTTCCCCCTTGGGGGCCAGAACCAGGCCCACCACCACGACCACCAGGGCCAGCAACAGCAGCAGCTGGGAATTCATGAGGCCGGTCGGGGGCTGGCCCACTCACTCATCGGCCCGCAGGCTCCAGCGGGTGCCCTGGGGGGTGTCCCGCAGTTCCACCCCCAGCTCCGCGAGGCGATCCCGGATCCGATCCGCAAGCTGGAAGTTCTTCTGCTCCCTCAGCGTCGCCCTCAGCTCAATCAAAAGGCTGATCAGGTCCTCGATTCGGCCCTTCACTTGTGGGCGGGCCTCCTGGAATAGCCCCAGGGGCTCGGCCAGCTTTCTCACCAGGGCGGCCACGGCCCGCTGGGGGCTCCCCCCGGCCCCTTCCTGCCCCAGCCGGTGGCCCAGGCTCACCAGCTCGTGCAGCACCCCGATGGCCCCAGCGGTGTCGAAATCCTCCTCCATGCGGGCGTGGAATTTCTCCTCCAGCTCTGTCAGTTGGTCCGCCACCTCCGCGGGGACCTCCCCCTCTTCCGGCAGGGCCTCCGCTTCCCACAGGAAGTCGTATACCCCTTGCAGGGCCCGCTTGGCCTCCTCCAGCCCGCTCTCGGAGAAGTCGAGGGGTTTCCGGTAGGCGCGGGAGAGGTAGAAGTAGCGCACCGGTTCGGTTCCGAACTCGGTCACCACCTCCCGGGCATAGCGGAAGTTGCCCAAGGATTTCCCCATCCGCTCCCCCCGCACGGTGAGGAGCCCGTTGTGGAGCCAAATTTTGGAAAACGGCTCACCGTAGAGGGACTCGGCCTGGGCGATCTCGTTCTCGTGGTGGGGGAACACCAGGTCGCTGCCCCCGGCGTGGATGTCCAAGGGGAGGCCCAAGATGTCCGTGGACATCACCACGCACTCGGTGTGCCAGCCGGGACGGCCTTCCCCCCACGGGGAGGGCCACTTCGGCTCCCCCGGCTTGGCCGCCTTCCAGAGTACGAAGTCGAGAGGATCCCGCTTCCTCTCGTCCACTGCGATCCTGGCCCCTGCCTCCAGTTCCTCCAACACCTTGCCCGACAGCTTCCCGTACCCGGGGAAGCGGGCCACCGAGAAATACACGTCCCCGCCAGCCTCGTAGGCCAGCCCTTTCTCCACCAGCTTGGCCACGAACTCCACCATCTTCTCCACGTACTGGGTGGCCTTGGGGGAGTGGGTGGGGGGCTTGACCCCGAGCAGCTGAAGGTCGTGGAAGTACTCCTCCGTGTACCGGGCGGCGATCTCCTGAGGAGAAACCCCTTCCTCTTGGGCCCGGTTGATGATCTTGTCCTCGATGTCGGTGATGTTCTGAACGTAGATCACCTTCAGCCCCCGGGCCTCCAAGTACCTCCTGAGGGCGTCGAACACGATGAACGGGCGGGCATTGCCGATGTGGAACCGGTCGTACACGGTGGGGCCACACACGTACATCCTCACCACCCCGTCTTGGGGTGAGAGTTCTTCCAGCTGGCGCGACAGAGTGCTCCACAGGCGCAACCCCACCACCTCCTAGCGGTGACCAGGCCCCGGAGGCCCGGGTGTTTTAGGTCCGGTACTCGCTTCCCGGCTCCCCTCGGGAGACCACGGCTGGACCGTGTTCAGCAGGTTCAGCGGGGAAGTTTAGGGTAAGGGGCCGGAGGAGTACAACCGTCCCTTGGGGCAGGCGCGGCTAGTCAATTTGAATAAATCGGTTTCCGTCTAAAAAGGATTTGGCTGCGGTATAAACAAATGCCGGTCCTTGACAAGGGAACCGCCCAGGTCAGTCCTCAGTTGGGCACCGAAGGGCAAACCGCCCGAAAGGGCGGGACGCAAAGCTACGGACCTACGGGCTCGAAGCTCGCTCAGGGCAAACCCCCGGCGACGGGGGGACGCAAAGCCACGGGTCTCCACCCAGGAGACAGCCGGGCTGCCGAGCTTTGCAGCCTACTTGGTGGCCGAGCTGCTAGGTGCTCCTCTGGACTCCAAGTCCAGTAGGGGATCTCTCCCCTGACCACGCCTCCATCGTCCCCCTCCCCCTCGGGGAGGACACCGCCGACCCAGCTGCCCAAACACCCAAACCCGTCCGCCGGCCGCCGCCGGCGGAGCGAAAAACCACCAGTAGGCAAGGAGGTGCCTAAATGAGGAAAGTGTATCTCATCGGGCTAGTCACTCTGGTTGGGCTCACTTGGTTGGTTCCGGGCCTGGCTCGCCCCCCGCGCTGGGAGGCGGAGGCGCAGGCCAAAACCGAGGCCATCTGGGAGGTGCCGGCTTTCATCCAGTTGCTCGTGGACAAGGAAGCCTTCATCTTCCCAGAGCTGGAACCCGGGATCGACGAGTACCTGGCCGAGGACGCCGTAACCCTCACCATCTTCAGCAACACCGACTGGGCCCTCAGCTTCGCCCTGGAAGGGGATCCCGAGGCTGTGGCCCATTTCCGGGTGTTGCTCCCGGTGGAGGAGGGGTTCGGCAATGCCCGCATCTCGGTAGACTACCTCCTGGTGGGCCTGCGGGAAATGCCCCCCGGGACCTACCAGGTGACCGTGGTGTACACTGCCACCACTCGCTGAGGAAATGTCAAGGGCCGGCCTGGCCTGAGGCGGTTCCCATGGCTTCCTGGATGCGGCGCTCCAACACCATCTGGGGAGAAAACTCCTCCAGTTGTAGGTAATACTCCACCACCTGGTCCAGGGCCGCCTGGGGCACCAACCCCACGATCTCGCACCCCACCACCGGCACCCCGTAGCGGGCCGCTTCCCGGCGGATGGTCTCCACCACGATGGGGATCGAGGTTTTCTTGAAGTTGGTGAGGTTCATGGACACCTGCACGATCCCCCGGTCGGAAAGCTCCATCCCCAGGGCCTTCACGTAGCGGAACCCCCCCGATGAGCCCCGCACCCGCTTGGCGATGGCCTGGGCGATCTTCAGCTCGGAGGTGCCCAGGTTCACGTTGAAGGCGATCAGGAACTCCCGCGCCCCCACCGCCACCACCCCGGCGGTGGGATGGACCTCTGGCTCCCCGAAGTCCGGGGCCCACTCCGGCTTTTTTATCTTCTCGGGAAATCCCTCGAACTCCCCTTTGCGGATGCGGGCCAGGTCCCGCCGGGCCGGGGAGGTGGCCGACTCCTCGTACAGGTACACCGGCACCCGGAACCGTTCCCAGATCTCCCGGCCCAGCTCCCGGGACAGGGCCACACATTCCTCCATGGTCACCCCTTGTACGGGGACCAGGGGCACCACGTCCACCGCCCCCATGCGGGGGTGTTCCCCCCGGTGGCGGCGGAGGTCGATGCGGGGCAGGGCGGCGGCGAACAGGTTGAGGATGGCCTCCTTGACCCCGGCCGGCTCCCCCACCAGGGTGTACACGCTGCGGTGATGGTCCGGATCGGAGTCCACGTCCAGAAGCCTCACCCCGGGCGTTTCCCGGATGGCGGCGGCCAGGGCCTCGATCACCTCTGGGTCCCGACCCTCGGACACGTTGGGCACCGACTCAACGATCTTCTCCCACACCCGTGTGCCTCCTTGGCCTGCGAAGTTTGGGCTCACCCTTCCCGGGGCCGGGCCTGCATGAGGAGGATCACCGCCTCGGCCACCGGACTCCCCTCCACTTCGGCCTTCACCTCCGCCTTGAGCAGGCCCAGCCGCTGCCGGAGGAGCTTGGCCCGAAAGGTCACCCGATCCCCGGGCACCACCGGCCGGTGGAACCTGGCCCGCTCCACCCCGGCCAGCACCCCCAGTTCCTCTCCCGGCCAAAGCAAGCCTGCCGTCTGGGCCATCCCCTCAAGCAGCATGGTCCCGGGCATGAGGGAGGGGTAGGGGGGGCGGAAATGCCCCTGGAAATAGGGCTCGTTTATGGTGACGCACTTCTGGGTCACCACTTCCCCCTCCCCCCTCTCCAGCACCCGGTCGATCAGCAGGTAGGGATACCCCAGGGGCAGGCGCTGCTTCAACCGCTCGATGTCCATGCCCAGCTTGGCTCTCTCCCGGTCAGGGGACCTCGCCCGCAACTGCGGGCTACAGGCCGACGAACAGCTCCCGCAGCCTCACCTCCACCTCGGCGGAGATGTCCACGATCAAGGCCGGGTTGTAGTAGATGACCACGTCCTTCTTGCGCAGCACCAGGTCGTAGCCGCCCTCCCGGCCCACCGCCTGGGCCACCTGCACGATCTTGGCCGCGGCGGCCTGGGTGAGCAGCTGGTCCAGCTGCTGGAAGGCCAGCTGCAGCTGCTGCAGGTCGGAGAGGAAATCCTGCATGTCCAGGATGGCCACCTCCACCTGGCTGGCCAGCTGCTGGAAGCTCGCCTCCAGGCTCTGGGCCTGGGCCTGGATGGCCTGCAGTTCACTGCGGAAGTCGGCAAAGCCCGGGGAGGCGATCATCTTGTCCAGCATGGTCAGGTTGACCTGCAACTGGGCCTGGAGTATCTCCACCTGGGTACGGGCGGCCTGCTGCTGGTACTCTTCCTGGGTGAGCTCCCCTTGCAGGAAGCGGCGCTGCAGTTCCTGGAGCTGGGCTTGTTTCTCGGCCATGGCCTGGCGTTCGGCCTCCACCTGGGGCAAGAACACCCGGATGAACAGGCCCTCGGCGTCCACATAGGCCAGCCGCAGGCCCCCGCCGGGGGCCGCCTGCCCCACCTGCCCCTCCAAGCTCGCCACCCGGGCCTCCAGGTTGCTCAGGCGTCCTTCCAAGTCACCGGTGTCCACCTCCGGGGGGAACAGCTGGCTCCCCAGCAACCCCCCGAGCAGCCCCAACACCAACCCCCCTACCAATACCGCTGCTACCAAGCTTCCTTTCATGTCTTCTCCTCCCTTTCCTTTCGCCGGCCTCCAAGGAATGCCGGCTCCCCTCCATAGGTCAGACCTTACCCGGTTTTCGGGGCCGGGGCTAGAACATGGGGGACATCTCGAACTCGAAGGCCGGCACCCAAGTCCAGGGGCGATCGCTGGGCCAAGCCATGTCCAGCCGCACGAACATCCCCCCCAGGTAGACCGCGATCTCCAGCCCCAGGGAGGACTTGAGTTCCCCCCCTGCCAGGTCCACCCCCAGGTCCCAGAACGCGGCCAGGTAGGCCCCTTGGGTCAACTCCAGCCGCAGCTCGCTGTTCAGCAGGGCCATCCGGGGGGTGGAGATGGTCTCGGCCCCCCGCACCGTGGTCGCCCCGCCCAGCTCAAACAGGTAGTCCTCAGCCAGCCCCCAGCCCCAGTTGAACAGGAGCCGCTGGGCGAAGGCCGCCCGCAGGTGCCCCCAGGGGGTGAACAGGTCCAGGGGGGTGAAGTTGGCCACCTCCCCGGTAAGGCTGAGGTACTCCACTCCCGGGGCGAAGGTGCCCGCCTTCTCCGCCACCAGCTTCCAGGCCCGGCCGCTGCGGGGGAAGAACGGGTCATCGCGGGAATTGAAGGTGATGCCCAGCTTCAGTGCCGTGCGGGGGGGAAGCCACTCCCCCACCGGCAGGAGCTGAGATTGCTCGTGGGTGAGCCCGATCTCTAGGTCCAGGTAGTGGGCCAGGGGATAGCTCAGCCCCCCCTCCCCACCCCAGGTGACCTTGGTCCCCTCCTGCTGTGGCTTCTCCCGCCGATATAGGTTCACCTGCACCCGGTCGTAGACCGGGAAGGCGTGGCCGGTGTAGCCCAGGTTCCAGGTGGCCCCCAGCTGATCTCCCAGGCCGTGGCTGTAGGTGAGGCTGAGGTCCTGGGCGGTGCCGAGGATGTTCTTCTGGGCGTACTCCAGGTTCCCCACCAGCCCCCCCTCGGGGGACAGGCCCACCGACCCTCCGATGCGGCCCAACTTCTCCAGCTCGGTCACCTCCACGGTGAGCACCACCCCCGCCTCCCCCCAAGCCGGGGTGAGGACCACGTCGCTGAAGTAGCCCAGGGCCATGAGGGCCTGGCGGGCAGCCAGGAACTTGGCCTGGGTGAGCACCTCCCCCGGCTGGAGCCCCAGCACCCGCCGGATCACCCGGGCTTGGGTGACCGTGTTCCCCTGGACCACGATCTCAGCTAGCCTCCCCTCCAACACCTGGACCCGCAGCACCCCCTGCTCCAGGCCCAGGGGCTTGAAGTCCAGCATGAAAAAGCCCTCTCGACGGTAGTAATCGTTCACCGGAGCCAGGGCCCGCAGTACCTGGAAGTTGTCCACCGGCCCTGGGGGGAGCTCCCCCACCAGGGGCAACACCCGCTCCGGGGAGATGGCCTGGCAGCCCACCAGCTCCACCCGGGCCACCGGCTGGGGTTGGGACAGGAGCACCCGCTCGGTGAGCTTCCAGATGAACCGCACCCCGTCGGGCTCAAGCTCGTAATCCAGCTCCACCTGGGAGAAGTAGACCGAGCTCGAAAGCCGCCGGTGGGAGGCCTGGATCTGGGAAAGCCTCCCCACCTCCCCGGTGGGCACGGTGATCAGCTCCCGGGCCACCTCCTCCGGCACTGTGACCAGGCCCTCCAGCCGGTGTCCCAACACCGGCAGCTCCCGGATCTCGATCACCAGCTCCGCTCCCGGCAGCACCTGCCCCACCTGGACGGTGGCCAGGTCCCGCTCCTGGTATTCCTGGAGCACCTCCTTTAAGGCCTGCTCCAGTTTCACCACGTTCAGAACCTTGCCGGGGACGATGTCGTGCTCCTTGAGGATGGTGAGGACCCGGTTTTGAGTGACCGGGGGGGCGGAGAGCCAGCTCAATAAGTAGGGGATCAAGCCTTCCCCTTGGGGCTGGAACTCGGGCACCCCAAGCAGGGTGATCTCCTCGATGAGGGGATACTCTACCACCGTGAAGGTGGCCACCACTTGGCCTTCTTCTACGTTGAGCTGGGGGTCCACCCGCACGAAGTAGCCCAGGTCCTCGATGGCTTGGGCGGCGGCGCGCACGGCGGCGGCGTCCACTGTGTCCCCGGCCCGGAAGGGCACCGCGGCTAAGATCTCCTGGGTGGAGACGTGTTGGTTCCCCACCACCTCGATCCTGTCCACGGTGAACGGCTCTTGGGCCAGGGCCCCCAGGGCCAAGAACAGGGCCAGCAAAAGCCCGAGACCCAAGGCGAAACACAACCTCTTCCTCTGTAGCTGCCCGAGTACTGATCTCGTCACTTGCTCCTCCCCTAGTAGGGCGAAGTTGTCCGGGAGCCCTCCGGCCGTTTCCAGGGCTGGGAAGGCCGAAGTTTCTATAACCTGTCCGGTTATGGGCCGGAAGGCTCCTCCACCGGGGCCCGGTATTGCAGGGCCTCGGCCAAGTGCTGGGGGGCGATCTCCTCCGCCCCCTCCAGGTCTGCAATGGTACGGGCAACCTTGAGCACCCGCACGTACCCCCGCCCGGTGAGGGCGAAGTGGTCGATGGCCCGGGCCAGGAGGCGCTTGCCCTCCGGGGAAAGGCGGCAATGGTGTTCTATCTCCTGGGGGCCGAGCTCGGCGTTGGTCTTCCCCGGCCGCCGGTAGCGAGCCTGTTGTCGGGCGCGGGCGGTGCACACCCGGGCCCGCACCGCCTGGGAGGGCTCGCCGGTTCCGTCCCCCAGGAGTTCCTGGCGGGTGAGCCGGGGAAGGGTGACGAATAGGTCCACCCGGTCCAGGAATGGGCCGGAGATGCGCTTGCGGTAGCGGTGGATCTCGTGGGGGCGGCAGCGGCAGGGGCGGAGGGGGTCCCCCAGGTGCCCGCAGGGGCAGGGGTTCATGGCCCCCACCAGGGTGAAGGAGGCGGGGAAGGTGACCGCCACCCCGGCCCGCACCACGGTGATCCGTCGGTCTTCCAGGGGCTGGCGCAGGGCCTCCAGTACCTTGCGGTCGAACTCGGGAAGCTCGTCTAGGAACAGCACCCCGTGGTGGGCCAGGGTGATCTCCCCCGGGGTAGGGACCCCGTGCCCGCCGCCCACCATGCCGGCATAGGAGATGGTGTGGTGGGGGGCACGGAAGGGGCGCTGGCGCATCAGGGGGCGGTCGGGTGGGAGCAGGCCGGCCACCGAGTAGATGCGGGTCACCTCCAGAGCTTCCGGGAAGGAGAGTTCCGGCAGGATGCCGGGCAGGCAGCGGGCCAGCAGGGACTTCCCCGCCCCCGGCGGTCCCACCATCAACATGATTGGGTCAGATATCCTTCTGCATCGATCGGCACATTTACCTCCAGTTCAACACGAGGCTCATGCCCGCTTCGGTAAACCAGAACACGAACCCTGAGGGCCTCTAGGGCAAGGCGCCTTTCCTGAAAAGTCAGCTCCCCCAGGCGCTGGGACACTGTGCGGCACCATTCCAGGACGCTATCTAATTGATCTTTCTCCCTCTGGCGGTCTTCTCGTTTTGTTATGAGAGCTGCCCGCTCCTTTTCAAGCGCCATTAAGGACGCTGTTTTTCCCCTCAGCTTTTCCAGGAGGAACTCGCGCACATCCTGATCATCCGCTGCTTCTATCGCGGCTGCGAGGTTCTCCTGCTCTCGTTTTGTCTTGCGCATCAGCCGCTCTATCTTCCCAAGCTCTTTTTCTATATCAGCGTCATCCTTAATCCGCGCTAACTCCTGCGCGATGACATGGGGATCCGATAGAATGGTTTTAATGTGAGACCACACGCAGGAATCAAGCTGTTGTACACTGATGCAAGGAAGTCCAGTCCCTCGCTCACATGTAGAGTCAGGATGCCCTGCTTTTCCGCGGCACCGATATACTAGCTCCCAGTTCTCTCCTCGTTTGCGCCTCTCCGCCCACATCCGCTTGCCGCAATGTCCACAAAATACATAGCCACGCAGGAGGTAGTCCTCGATGCGCTTAGTCCGCCGTGCGGACAACTCCTTATTGCGCTGCAATCTAACCTGCGCTTCCTCCCAAACGGAACTGTCAACTATTGGCGGTGTAGTTCCAAGGGGGAGCTCTATCCATTCCTCGCGCGGCCGTTCCCGCACAGTTTTGCCTTCTCTTTTCCACCTCCAAGCGTAAGTCCGTCCAACATATGCCTCGTTTCGCAGAATACGGCTTATCGTGCTCTTGGACCACCGGACATTTCCTGTGGGTGAAGGGACACCGTGTATAGTAAGCCGGCGGGCGATTTCCCTAATGGGAACACCTTCTACGGCCCAGCCAAAGATCATCTTCACGATACGCGCCTCCTCGGGAACGATCACCCGCCGTCCCTCTTCAAGCCGATACCCATAAAGGGGTTTGGCTCCGATGAGTTTCCCCCCTTGTAGCTTCGCGCGTTTGCCTCGTAGAGTCCGTTCTTTGATTTTCTCGCGTTCAACCTTTGCTGCATAGCCTCGAACATACTGGATTAGCATTCCCTCTGGGGACGCGTCAACCGGTTCTTGTATCAACTCCAGTGCTACCCCAAAGCGCTCGAATTCTTCTACTAAAATTATGAGATGAGTTGGATCCCGTGTTAGCCTGTCGATAGAGTAGCAAAAAACCGCATCAATCTTGCCCCTCCGGGACCATTCTCTGATTTGTGATAGCATGGGCCGGCCCCAAAGATCGGCCCCAGAATGAACCTCCTTTAAAATTAAGTCATGTGAAACCTCATACCCCTGGGCCCTAGCAGCTGTAATACAAGCTTCCACCTGTGTTTCGAGAGATACCCCTTCCTCTTGCTCTGGACTGGAAACCCGCGCATATATCGCTGCAAACTTGGTTGACATTGCCTGGTGTCCTATACCCCCTTCCACAAGCTATTTATATATGGTAACCTCCTTATGGTCTAGGGGCCTTCATGTGGCCTAGCCCGAGTTCATTGAGTGCCCGGCAATAGACCGCGCGCATATTCCCTTCCGATCGTCGTGGGCCGGGCTCGCGCTCCTTCACCCCCTTCAGCCGCGCTAGGAGTTCCTCGACGTGCATGGGGGTGCTTGGGTGCCCCGGGTGCCCCGGGTGCCCCGGGAGAGTTTCGGCTTGGGCTGCCGATTTCCGCGCCCCTCCCTTTCAAGGGAAGGGACCCCACATCATACACTCAAATCAACCAGGGCTCAGATCTGGGGCCAGGTCCAATCTGGAGGTGTGTAAGTGCTACGAGTGGAATACCTGCGCAGAAGACGGGGTTGGAGCCGGGCCGAGCTGGGCCGGCGCGCCCGACTTGATCCGAGCTGGATCGCGAAAATCGAGACGGGAAGGGTCATCCCCTATCCGGGCCAAGCGCAGCGGTTAGCCCGGGCGCTGCGAGTCCCGGTGGTGGTTCTCTTCCACGCGGATGGACGCCCGCGGCTTCATAGCGCGCCACAGGACCACGCCTAACCGTCCCCGCGCGTGGCTGCAACTCTGGCGGTTGCTGTTGGCTCCCCCAAGTCGCGCGGCGAGCGAGGGTTCCGAGGGGGAGCGGGGTAGGACTACAAAAACGGCGACTGGCCGGAGAAGCACGAAGACCATCCGGGGGGGGCCGTGCGGGTAGAGGAACTCCTAGCGCGGCTGAAGGGGGTGAAGGAGCGCAAGCCCGGCCAGTGGACCGCCCGCTGCCCGGCTCACAACGATACCAACCCCTCTCTTTCCATCGCCCTCGCCGACGACGGGGAGATCCTGCTCAAGTGCTTTGCCGGGTGCTCGCTGGAAGAGATCTGCTCCAAGCTCGGCATCGAACCTAAAGATTCGTTTCCAAACCCCAACTGGTCGAGAAAACGCCCGAGTACGTTTCCGAGGTTGCCCCTCAGGAGGTGATAGGCATGGCTCTCAGTGGGGAAAGAAAAAGCCGCCAGCGGGAGCGCGAGCGGCCAGGGCAGATGCCAATATCTTCCTCTCAAAATAACTATACCCCAGACCAGGGCACTTGTCAACTGTCGCTGTGGCCGCAGCATCTCGCTCAGCTGAAAGCGTCCGGAATCTCGCTTGAGGTCGTGAAAGCCAGAGGCTATAGGTCGATAAAAGCCCATGAAGCACACAAGTTCGGCTTCACACGCGGGCAGGCCCGCGACGGTTTGTTGATCCCCATCTTCCCCCCAGAGGAGTCACAGCCCGCCTTGTATCGCTTGAGGCCGGATAACCCTCGAACCAGGAAAGATGGCAAGGTCATTAAGTACGAGCAGCCCAAAGGTGCCCGGCTTCGAATTGATGTCCCGCCCCTGCTTCAGGAAGCCCTTCGGGACCGAAACCGCCCGCTAATCATTACTGAGGGGGAGAAAAAGGGGGACGCACTCTGCACAGCGATCCTTCGTGAGAACAAACAGCTGGCGGTCGTCGATTTGCCGGGTGTCTGGGGGTTTGTGTCAAGGACGTCGTTTGGAGACATCACTTTTTCTAATGATCTCCGTCTAATCCCACTTCAAAACCGCGAGGTTTTTATCGTGTACGACAGCGATGTAATGGCGAAACCCCAAGTTAGAAGGGCGCTTCAAAGCCTAACTGACCTCTTAGGCCGCAAGGGCGCCAGGGTTTATTGGATCGAACTGCCTGCCAGGCCCGGGGAAAAGAAGGGCGTCGACGACTATCTTGTCCAAGGGCATTCCCTCGACGATCTCCTTGCCTTGGCCAAAGGGCCTGAAGCGGAACGCAACCCGGTGCCCCCTGTCATTGAACTCCTCGAAAAGGAACCGGGCGTCATGAAGACATTTGGGTACGTCCATGAGGGGCGGGCGTACATCGCAACGTATCTGCCGGTCCGCCTCAAATTCTTGGAAAAGGCCGTCAATGGCAAGGTCGTGACACTACAGAAGCCCGAAACCCGCGATACCAAGGAGCTTTTTGTTATCCGGGATGATGGCCTTTTGTTTGGACCAGGGACCCTGCACGACCTGGATGAACTCCCCTTCAAAGTCCAACTGCCCAGGGATTTGCCCCCTTTGGGGCTATTGGACCGCGAAGGCATCCGTCTTCTCGGGAAGCACGATCCCAAGGAGACGTTCGCCGAGATCAAGGGGCTTATCGGCAGCTTCATGGACTTCGCTCGGTCGCTCGGCCCCCAAGAGGCGGTAGAGGAACTGGTTGTGGCTTGGATTTTTGCCACCTACTTGACGCCCGGGCTTTCAACCGCATCGTACATTTGGATTTACGGGGTTCCCGGCGCCGGCAAATCTAAATTGCTGGAGATCATCGCGGCCTTGAGCTTTCAAGCTCGCATCCTGTCTGCCCACTCTACCACGGCAGCCGTTCGGGATATTGCCAGCTTGGGAGGGACGGTCTGCTGGGACGAAGCCGAGGCCCTGGCCGGCGTGAAAACTCATGTAGACCCCGAAAAGCGGGGGATCTTGCTTGCTGGACTTAGGCGCCAAACGGCCTGGGCAACGCTCAGAGAACCAGTCGGCAAGCGGGGCTGGCAGACGATCAACATCCCTGTTTTTTGTCCGAAAGTCTTCACTGCCACGCAAGTGCCTCCCGAGCCTCTGCTCTCGCGCTGCATCGTGATCCCGCTCGTCCGAAGCTCCGATCGCGAAAAAACCCAAAAACAGCCCCGTGGTCGAACGTGGGACAGCGAGGCAGCCAAACTCCGCCGCGCGCTGTGGGACTGGGCTCTCCATAGCCTGGCCAAGGCCGGTGACGTTGAAGACTGGGTGACCGAGAACGAATCTGAGCTTTTGGGGAGAGCCCTTGATCCATGGATTGCTCCTTTGGTAGCGGCGAAGTTACTTGAGGACGCAGGGGTTGATGGACTGTACGAACGTATCCGGGAGCTCGCCCTCGCCTACCAAGAGGAGGAGCTTGTCTCGCCCGATCTTACCACTTATGTCGTCGCTGCAATTGCGGTCCTGTACCACGAAAGTGGCATTACGGACATTAATGGCATTAACGGCATTAAGCTATTTGGTGCGTCTGAGGTGGCGAAGAAGGCACAGCAGCTCTTGGAAGCGAATGATCAAGATCCTGACTGGGTTTCCTCTCATAAGGTAGGTAGGAGGCTTGCAAAGCTCCGGCTATACAAAACCAAGACTACCAGGGGACAAAGAAAGTGGGTTATTGGCCGTTCAGTTCTAGAAAATCTGTTAGCTACTTACCCTCAAGCCCGCCGCCTCTTCCAAGACTTTGTTGAACTTAATGGCCTTAATGTCCGTAATGCCACTTTTGCCGATCAAAACAATGTTTTCAACGCTAACGCCAAAAAGTCCCCCCCGCTCTTTTATAGTCACGATATTAATGCCACCAATGCCACTAATGCCACTTTTACCGATAAGAAGCGGGTTTCCGAGTCTCCCTTAATGCCACCCGCCCAAAACCATAATGTCCGTAATGCCACTTCCGGCGATCAGAAGGGGGTTTCCGTTTGTCGAGGGGTTGTGTGCCCCAACTGTAGGGCTGAATTACCTCCCGGTAACTGGCTAAAGTGCCCAGAATGCGGCACTGAATTGAAAAAGGTGAGTTCTACGTCTCGGATCAGTCGCTGCATCTCTTGCGGCAGGAAGCGCGAGCTAAACAAGCTTTCCTTGTGCGACGAGTGCCAAGCTAAGACCTTGTCAAGCCCCCCTATGAAGCAGGAGGGGGGCGAAGATTGCATGAGAAAGGAGGGATGATGGTGCAGGTGAGGACGTATCCGCCAGAACGGAGATCCACCTCCAGGCGGCCAAAACAACCCGAAGAGCTGCTGCTCAATCAAACAGTCGCAGTTGTATTCATGGGAGATCGGCAACCGGTAACCGGCCGCCTGGCAGCCGTCAACAAGTTCGCATTAGTCCTCGAAGCCGAAGACGGATCCAAGTTTGTGCTATATAAGCATGCTTTGTCGCATCTTCACACATTGAGTTGACGGTAGGGTTTTTACCCGGGAGGGGCCGGTGGATCGCCAGATTCTGTATCCCGTGGCGCTTGCTATCCGCGTCCACCGTGGAAGAGTAAAGGGTTGGGAGGTGAGGCGCATGAAAAGACAGGCGTATTCAGCATTGAAGGTGCGTCGCTGGCGCAAGTGCCTGCAGTGTGGGTGGGTAGGCCCGGCAGGGCAGCTAAAGCCGGTGCGCTACGGCGCCCGGCACTGGCACAAAAAGGGCGGCTCCCCTCGCCGGTGCCCCCGGTGCGGGTTTGTTGGTTTCACCCAGCAGTTCCCCATAACGAAGCCACCGCGACATGGCGGGCCAATGTGCTCCAGGTCGTAAATAGCCCGCTTTTGGCAGCCCAGCGCCCGCTTGGGCTTCCCCCTTGCGCCAACGCCGGCCCGGGGATATGCTAGGCTACCAACGTAGATACGTAAGTTCACCTGCACGGGAGGTCGAGGTGGATAAACGGTGGCAGGTCGACGGTAGGCCAATTCAGGTCTGTTGCCCGTTCTGCGGTCTCTGGATGGATGTGCAAACCACCAAAAAAGGGAAGCCATACTCACTCTGCCCAACCTGCGGGCTGCAGCTCTTCTGGCGATTGCCCCAAGGGATAGAACGCCTGGCCGAAGCGGCTCGCCACCCTAAGGTAACGGATGTCCGGTTTACCAGCTCGAATGAGGGGGTGGATGATGCATCTTTGGCAAGCTAGGCTGTTGGAGCAAGCCACTGGCCCCCTGGGGGCTGACGAGGAGTTCCCTGAGGGTTCCAGTCACTTAAGTACGTCGGCTCCCGGATCGTCTGCTGCAGGAGGCCCGGAAAAACTGGCTGACCCCCCCGAGACGGAAAGCTCAGACGCGGGTGAGGCGGGGGCCGATGCCGAATCGCAGCTCAATCTCGGGGGCACTACCCCGCCAGAGGGGCCTCAGCCGGCTCCCGATGCCCCGGCTGCCCTTGGCGGAGCGCCTCCTACTGATCCAAAAGTCTCGGAGGAAGACTCGGTGGAGCTGGAAGACAAGCCAGAGCCGGCGGGAGCCCGCCAAGTAGCCTCGGGGGGCTGGTGGCCGGCCCTCTTGCTGGGCGGGAGCCTCGCCTTGCTCTTCGCCGGCTGCGGGCTCTCAGTGCTCAAATCGCGACGGGGTGGCGAATTTGCCCCCCGGGGCCCGAGCTCGCCGGCGGCGCTCTCTACCGACCTGCCCTTGAGGAGTCGGGAGCTTCCGCCCCTCGGCGGTGGCGTTTCGGCAACCCATGCGGATGGGCGCCCGCAGCGTTACCCACCACGGCTGGAAGAACTTCTGCGTTCGGGGCGGGTGAGCCGGGGGCAGATCATCGAGTTTTAGGGAGGTGGCACATATGCAGCCAAGTGCATGGGAAAAACGCCGGCTGTTCAGTCCAGGTGCGATCGCAGTCTGCATCACGGCTATTGTGATGGCGATCGGGGGTTACCTCCTGTGGACAGCGGTGCGGCCCGAGGAGCGCTGATGGTACACCGACAGGTAAATCTGCGGCCCCTGCCTGAGGATGCCAGCCTCACGCCGGGGCGGTATCTGCTGGAGCTCCGAGTCGAATCCTCCGCCCGGGGTGACGCACTCCGGCAGGCCGCTGAGGGGGGGATCTACCGGGCCCTACAAGAGATCCGCGAGGACCCAGAGCTGTGGTTGCGGTTCCGTCCGCAGAAGGTCGAAATTCTCGAGTCAGTGAGTCCCGATAACCCCGACCATCACCTGATCCGCCTTTGGTTCGAAATCCTCGACCTGCAGGTGCAGATGGCACCCGCGGGGGCCCTTCTGATTGCGGGTTGGCTAATCGGGCTCGCCATTGCGGGGCTAACCGCCTACGGCTTCTTTCGCATCCTACAAGCTACGGTCTATGCGGTAAGCAGCGCGCTGGAAGGCGCCATTCAGTGGGTGGTGCCGCTGTTCATCGGCGGGGTTGCAGTTCTCGGCCTAGCGCGCCTGGCTCGCCGCTGGGGGATATGGGCTCACGGGGGAGATGAACAACAATCGGCAGCTGCTGCCTGAAAGCGTGCTTGCCGGGCTTACTGGCCTTGCCCGGGCAGCAGCAGCGACGATGGCCCTCGTTTTTGGCATTAGCCTTTGGCTGCGGGGGCGGCGTCTTCCTCCAGGAGCCCAATTCGCTGTTTACGCGACCGCCGCAGCGGGACTCTGGCTTCTTAATCGTGAGCTGGCAACCCTTTCAGGCTCTGCTGTGGATCGATCTCCCGCTTCTCCGTCCTGAGGCCCGGGGGTTCAAGCCCCCGGGCCCACCTCCCTAAATAGGCGGTCGAAAAACCGGTTTAGGCCGCGTTTGCACGCCCAGCCGTAGTTTTGAGCCGCCCGGGCATCGTCAGCCATCCTCCTTTCAGCCTCTTCAGCAGCCCGTCTATAGGCGGCCCACTCACGAAACCCCCGGCCAGCCAGAGCGAAAACGGCGAACTCAAGCGCCTCCCACAGGCCCTGTAAGACCTCCTCGTCGTCCCGGATCTCTCCGGCGGATCCCTTCCACGCTCCAATCAGGCCTCGGGCCAGCCCACGCATGCCGGGTCCCAGCCGGGGCCTTTCCGGTAGAACAGCAGCGCAAGCCAGCAGGGCCGCGAGCTCTGGCGGCACGTCCGGCGGGATCGCTTCGACCAGCTCGGCCAGCTTCTCCCCCACACCACCAGGAAGCGAGTCGACCGCTCCCCCTACCCTTTCCAGGGCCTGGACCTGCTCCATCGTTCCCACCTCCTTTTGTGCGGGCCGAAAAACGCCCCCGCTTATTCAGCCATATTTGGCCTTCTCCTGCCTTCATACGTATGTAAAAGCCCCTCCCTCGTGAAGGGTCCTTTACGGCCCTCTCAGCCGGGGCTGCAAATTCTGTTCCCATCGGGATTTTCTTGTTTTAGCCCTCCTCGCCGGCGAACAGGTCCACCCCCTCCTGGATCTGTAGGGCTTCCTCTCGGGTGAGCGTCTTGAAGTAGCGCAGAGTCATGTCTGGGGTCAGGTGGCGCAGCTGCTCCTGGAGGGCCCGCGGATTCCGAGTTAGGCGCAGCCGTTCCAACGCCCCCGAGTGGCGCAAGACGTGACAATGTCCAGTCCCCGGGGGCTTGACCACGCCTGCCTCCTCAAAGGCCCGCTGCACAATCTGGTGGGCCCGCTTGCGGGTAATGGGGAAGATACGCGCGTCTTGCGGGATCTCCCGTTCGGCGATATAGGCATATAGCATCGCTGCTATAGAGGGGGACACGGCCGCCTCCCCCCATCGGTTGCCCTTTCCGTGGACCCGTAACCGGAACCCCCGTGGGCCTTGCAGGATGTCCATGGGGCGCAGGCCGATGGCCTCGCTTACCCTCAGGCAGGCATCGTACATGGTTAGGATGAGAAGGCGGTCCCGCCGCCCCTTGTGCCCCCGCCCCAGGCGCTCGGCCGCCTCGGCCACTCGCAGGACGTCCTCCCGGGTCAGGTGGGGGATTTCGCCGAGCGCTTTCCCCCGCCAAGCCGGGACTGGACGGTTTCGACTATTGTCCAGCTTCGAGGGCCTACGTGGGGGTAAAACCTCTGGGATCCGGGCGCTCATAACATCCTAGTCTAGACCTTTGTGCAAATTTTGTCAAGTATGAAGTGTAGAGTTTTGAGGGGCGAACGGCGCCCGAATAGAGGGGGGATCCGGGGGAAACGGGGCATATAGCCCCACCCCCATTAGGGGCAAATACGGGCCTCTCAGCGCGACCGGCAAGGCAGCCTCGGCTGCCCTAAGGACGCCCTCCGCGTTAGGGGTTGGCACGTGATCTTTTACCGGGACTCCAAAGGGAGGTGTCTAACGAAAGCCTTCTTGGCTGCCCTTCTCCATTAAGGACCGAGCAAAAGTGGCGATGTGGCCGCAGTGAAGGCCCGTGGCCTTTCTGTCTTACTGGTAAAGCTCAGGGCAAAAGTACCTTAAAATGGCTTCCATTCGCGCCTGGCCGATACCGGGAACATCGTCTAACTGCGACAGATATGCGAACCCTCCGATTCTGTCCCGATATTCGACAATTCTCGCAGCGAGCGTAGGCCCAATGCCATATACCCCTTCATATTGAGCTTGGGTGGCGCGGTTAAGCTTTTCTACGCAAGTGCAACCGGGACACCATCCATTCGGTTCCGGGCCAGGTGGCACAAAGGCCATGCCCCAAAATGCCCACAGCCTTTCAAACTCTTGTGTGAAGGCAGCCGCGATCTCTGGGCAGTGGATTACCACGACGTTCTCAAAGTTGGCATCGTCAGCTGCGTTGCTCCAGTTATAGGAGCCCGTAATGACTATCTCACCATCGATCACAACGAACTTGTGATGAAAGCGCCCTGACGCACTATCCACCCTTACTGGAATGCCTGCCGTGTGGAGCTTTTCCACTTCACTCCCAGTAGAGTTTGCGTTCTGGCCATCCAGGACGACCCGAACAGTTACGCCCCGTTGATGAGCCCGGATGACTGCAGCCCCCAGTTGATCATCAGTAAAGGTGAAAAGAGCCATATCGATTGTAGAAGTAGCTTGGTTGATTAAGGCGATTAACTCCTGCTCGATCACACCATCAACATCAGGGGAGACGAACAAGGCTTGTACTGCGCATGTGGCGACCTCTTGTGCTCCTAAGGTGAGCCCCAGGAGGCAGACTACCACGAGGGAAACAGCAAATGCACTACGCATTCTTATCACCCCGGGTTCATTGTAGGGTGCTTGTTCGCCGGCGGACAAACCAAGACCACCATCGCTGCCGGCGTAGTGGGGGAAGCGCTGCCTGCTGGAGCTCAGCCTGCCGTTGCTCAAGGCGCATGGCCAGATCTCGCCAGTGGTCGCGGTCCGCTTGTAGTTCTTCAATAAGGGCGTGCTTGGCCTCTAAGAGGGTTTGCAGAGGCTTTGCGGGCTCTTGCGCCAGGGCGTGCATTCCAGAGTGTCCATTGTTTTTCTCCCTCCGTCCCCTAGCTCGCTTTGCAATACTGGTAATCTCCTTTAGCTGGACCCCCCTAGCCTTAAGCTGGGCGGCTCACCCTGGACCTCGGCCGGCTAGGGCGGAAACGGCGAACTCAAGCACCTCCCCCAGGCCCTGCAAGATTTCTCCATCCTACCGGATCTCCCCGCCCTTCCACGTTCCAACCGAGCCTCAGGCCAGTCCCCGTATGCCGGGTCCCAACGGGGCCTTTCCGGTAGAATAGCCGCGCAAGCCAACAGGGCCGGGGGCTCCGACGGTACATCCGGCGGGATCACTTCGACAAGCTCGGCCAGCTTCTCCCTTACACTTCCAGGAAGCGAGTCGTCCGCTCTCCCACCCGTTCCAAGGCCTACACCTGCTCCATTGCCTCCACTTCCCTGTTGCGCAGGCCGAAAATCGCCCTTACTTATTCGGCCATATTTGGCCTTCTTCTGCCTTCATACGTATGTTCAAGGCCTCCGCTTTGTGAACGGGCCCTTATGGGCCGCCTAGTTGGGGCCTGAAATCTAGTTTGCGTCGAGGTTTTAGCAGTTTTAACCCCTCGGGCTGGCAATCGGGTTGCCCCCGAATTGGTAAGCCCTCTCCCCAAGCGACTCAGCCCTATTGTGATCGCAATCGGTCTATTTCCTCTTCCAAGGCTGCAACTCGCTGCTGAAGAACTCGGATTTGTTCATTGAGAGCCTCCAATTCTTGTTGCAAAGCCAGGACAAACCACAAAGCTGCGTCGGATTCAATGCCAACTTCAAAAGCGATGTAGGCCACACCCGTCCAGTGCTGATATCGCAGTTCGAGTCGGTGCAAACCAGGAGAAAGCACATACCACTCGTCTACGTTGACATCGTCTACCACTGCGTAGTAATCGAATACCTTGTGCCCATCAATGTATAGCTCCAACCCATTCCGAGCAGTAGCAACAAACCGAAACCCAACCTCGGCTTTGAAGGGGACATATATGATTGTAGATGCTTTGAACCCAATGCGATCTGAATATGTCAAGAAAAGCGGCCCACTTCCCCAATCATGAGAGAATTCTAGCGGAAATGTAGAGCGCCCGATAGGTGCGGGACCAAAAGCTTCGGGAGCTGTAAGAACGTACCACTTGACATCCCATGTAGGCATTATGCTTCCACTTTCCATTTGCAAGCTTGTTTGTTCGACGCCCTGGGACCAGGCACCCCCACCAAAACTCACAAGCACCAAGGACGCGAGAAAAATTCTGTACACCATGGCCAGTCACCTCCTTACTCCTTGACCACCACCTAAATTGCCCCTTCCGCGTGTTTCCTGGTAACGATCCTAACCACTTCCTTTTCCTTTCACCACCCCCTTTTAACTCGATCATTCCTCTCGATGCTGCACCCTATTGAGAAATATACCGCGGTTCTGCTCCGGAACCTCTCCGGCGGCTGAATTGCGAGGACCACTGCCAGCGGAGGGTAATGGATTTGCGATCCATATGTGAACAGGTTGTGTCCCCCAGCGGCGGCGATCTCCAACGCCCGCCGGGCGTGCTCCTGTCCCCGCACCAGCCGCAAGTCCAGCCACTGGGGCGGGACTTCGGGCGGCGGCTCCCTGGGGGCGGGCGGGAGGTCCCGCTTGCCGGTGAGGAACTCCACCACCTCGGTCAGGTTGTGGGCCCCGTGGGCGGAGATCCCTTCCACCAAGGCCGCTTCGGGGGCGGCCGCGGCCGGGAGCACCACTCCCCGCAGCCCGGCGGCCTTGGCGGCCAGGGTCACCGCCAGGGTGCCCCGCACCGGCCGCAGGCCCCCGTCCAAGGCCAGTTCCCCGTAGAAGGCCAACCCTTCGACCCGCTCGGGGGGCACCTCCTCCATCGCCGCCAGCAGGGCCACTGCCAGGGGCAAGTCCAGCCCCGCCCCCTCTTTCTTGAGGTCGGCCGGGGCCAGGTTGGCGGTGATGCGGGTGCCGGGGAAGGGGAGGCCGGCGTTGCGCAGGGCGGAGCGCACCCGTTCCCGGGCCTCGCTCACCTCCTTTTCTGCCAACCCCACGATGGCGAAGCCGGGCAGCCCAGGGCCCACATCGCATTGGACCTCCACCAGCTTCGCCTCCACCCCATACGGGGTACCCCCCATCACCTTGGCCAGCATGGTTCGTCGAATGCCCCCCGGATGTGGTTCACGCCCTGGGGGGTGACCTCCACCACGTCGAACCGCACCGGGAGGGTGTGCAGTTTCGGGCCCAGGAAGGCGCGGGCGCTCCTGAGGAGGCGGCTTCTCTTCTCCGGGCCCACCGCTTCCGCGGGGCGGCCGTGGGAGCTACTCTCCCGGTACTTGACCTCCACGAACACCAAGGTGTCCCCGTCCCGGGCCACGATGTCCACTTCCCCGCCGGGCCAGCGCCAATTGCGGGCCACGATCAAAAGCCCCTGTGCGCGCAGGTAATCGCAGGCGAGCTCTTCAGCCCGGGCCCCTTTTTTCATGCTCCCATGATAGCCGGGCGGGGGAAGGGGCCCAATGGCCGCTTTCCGGAACAAACGTCCCTTGGCCCGGGGACCAATGTAATGGCGATCACACTGACCGGGGGCATATGGTGGGAAGCTATGAAGTCCGGAGTCAAAGTTCGCCGCACCTGGAGCCGACTCAAACTGCCTTTCCTCCTCCTGCCCTTGGTCCTCCTCACCGGCTGCGCCCACATCTCCGCCACCATCCAAGCCTATCACCCCGCCGACCCAGGGGTCCCCTTGGAAGTGGCTCCCGGGGAGGAAGTGACCTTGTCGGTCACGGTGGCCAACACCGGCAACCGGGCCCGGCCGTTCCAGGTCCGGGCCACGGTGCGCACCGCCGGAGGGGTGTTCCTGCGGGAATTGTCTACGCAGCTCTCGCCCCCGTTGGAGCCGGGCGAGGAGCGGACTGTGTCCTGGTCCTTCACCGTGGACCAACCGGGTGAGTATTGGCTTCAGTTCAGCGTCTACGATGGGGACGAGCTACTGGCCGAGGCCCCGGCCAACCCCCAGCGGCTGCTCCTGGCCCAGGCCCCCTCGGCCCCGCCCCCGGTGAGCGGCAAGTTTTCCACTGGGGAACGGGTGCGGGTGATGGAGCCCCTGAACGTGCGCCAGGGGCCGGGGACCTCCCACCCGGAGGTGGATGACCCCGACTACCCCGGTGCCCTGCCGGTGGGGAGCCTGGGGAACGTGATCGGGGGGCCGGTGGCCGCCGACGGCCACACCTGGTGGCAGGTGGAGTTCGACCGGGGGGTAACCGGCTGGTGCGTGGAGGAGGGGCTGGAGAGCCTGGACGTGCTGCTGGGAAGGAAGCCGCCTTCTTGAGTGACCCGGGGCGAGGGGAGAGGGTCAGTCGGTGAGGGCGAGGCCGATCAGGGCCCCGATGATGGTCACCCACATCGGGAGGAGCACCGCCAGGGTCATCCGGTAAAGGGCCCTCACATCCGCTCGCAGGGAGTTCATCTCGCCCCGCACTGAGCCTATCTCGCTCCGTGTTTCCTCCCGCAGGTCACCCAGGGCCGCGCGCATCTCCTCCCGCAACGAACCAACTTCGGTGTGCACCTCCTCCCGCAGGTCACCCAGGGCCGTGCGCATTTCTCCCCGGAGGGAGGCGAATTCTGCGTTCATCCCCTCCCGCAGGATGCCGAGTTCGGTGCGCATCTCCTCCCGCAGACCGCCCAGGGCCGCATGCATCTCCTCCCGCAGCGAGATGAGCTCGGCCTCCACCCGCCCCAGGCGGTGGTCGATCTGGGAGAAGGCCCCCTCGATCTTGGCCATCCGCTCTTCCAGGCTGGTCTGGGCCATGGCACCCCCATTATATCAGGGGCCGCGGCTTCCTAACTTTAACTTTCAGAAACAGAAAACCTCCTGCGGGGGTGAGGGGAGGTGGATTCCACCGCCACCAGGGCCTGGATCCCGTCCGGGGAAGAGAGCAACCGGAAGCTTGTTCCGTAGGCCTGTTCCAGGGTGCGGGGGGTGAGCACCTCCCCCGGGGGCCCGGCGGCGATCAGCTTCCCTGCCCCCATGAGGAACACTCGGTTCGGGTACAGCAGGGCGTGGGTGGGGGAGTGGGTGGTGGCCAGGAGCCCGTGCCCGCTTTTTGCCAGGTCGCGCAGGGTCTTTTGGACCCCCAGTTGATGGGCCGGGTCCAGGTGAGCGTCCGGTTCGTCCAGGAGCAGGAACTTTGCCCCTTGGGCCAGGGCCCGGGCCAGAAGCACCAACCGCTGCTCCCCCCCGCTCAGGGAGGTGTAGGGCCGGTGGGCCAGCCCGGCGATCCCCAGCTGGTCCAGGGCTTGCCGAACTGCCCGCGTGTCCTCCCGCCTGGGGCGTTGCCAACCTGCGAGGAAGGGGGCCCGGCCCATGAGCACCACCTGCCAGGCGGTGTAGGCGAAGGGGGGCTCGTGCAGCTGGGGCACGTAGGCCAGTCGCCTGGCCCGGGCCCGGGGGGCGAGCTTTTCCAGCGGAAGACCGTCCAGCTCCACGGTGCCCTGCCCAGGAGACAGCACCCCGGCCAGGCACAAAAGCAGGGTGGTCTTCCCACAGGCATTTGGTCCCAACAGGTAAGCCAGCTCCCCGGGGTGGAGGTCCAGGCTCAGGCCTCGGAGGACCGGCCGGCCCGGGGAGTAGGCGAAGTGAAGTCCGGAGGCGGCCAAGCTCATCTCCAGCCCCCTTCTCTCCGCCAGCGGCGCAGGAGCAGCCCCACGAAGGCGGGCCCCCCTACCAGCCCGGTCACCACCCCCAAGGGGAGCTCAAACGGAAGCAGCGTGTGGGCCAGGGCATCCAGCAGGATCAGCGCCGCCGCCCCCAGGCCGAGGGCGGCGGGGATGAGCCGGGCGTGGTCTGGCCCCACCAGGGCCCGGGCGGCGTGGGGCACCACCAGCCCCACCCAGCCCACCACCCCGCTCAGAGACACGGCGGCGGCGGTGAGCCAGGTGCCCAAAGCCAAACTGAGGAAGCGGGCCCGCCGGGGGGAAAGCCCCAACGAGCTGGCCTCGGGGTCGGCCAGGGTGAGCAAGTTGAACCGCCAGCGAAAGGCCAGGGCCAACAGCAGGGCCGGCCCGCAGGCCATAGCCAAGGGCACCACCTGAGCCCAGCGCACCCGCCCCACCTCCCCCAGGAGCCAATGGGTGATGGCGGGGAGGATCTCGTGGGGATCGGCCAGGTACTTGGTGATGCCCACCAGGGAGGTGAAGAAGGAGTTCACCACCACCCCGGACAGGACCAGGACCAGCACCCCCCCGCCCAGGGCCCCTCCCAGCAGGGACACGAGCAGGGCGGCGGTCAGCCCCCCGGCGAAGGCGGGCCCGGCCAGGGCCCCCTCGGGCAGGCCCGCAAGCAGCGACAACGCCACCCCAGAGGCGGCCCCGGGACTGATCCCCAGGATCCTGCCGTCCACCAGGGGGTTGCGGAACGTCCCCTGGAAGATGGCCCCGGCGGTGGCCAAGCTCGCCCCCACCAGGCCGGCGGCCACCACCCGGGGAAGCCGCACCCGCAGCACCACCGCCCGCAGGTTGTCCGCCAGCTCCCCCCCCACCAGGGCCGCCCACACCTGCCCCGGCGCCAGCGCCTTGCGCCCCCAAAACAGCGCCACCAGCCCCACCACCAGTGGGAGCAGGAGCAGCACCCAGTGGGCCAGCGCGGCTACTCTTCCCCGAGCCGTGTCAGCACCTCCTCCGGCAGTCGCCAGTGGTAGAAATTGCGGTAGAAGAAATCCACTTCGGCTGCCAAGTCCAGGGGGAACAGGTCCGGGTGCAGGGTGTGGGCGAGCCACAGGAGGCCCAGGGCGGCCTCCGGGACCGGGATGTCCCAGGGGGCGGCCAGCCGGGGCAGCTTGTACACCCGCCCCGCCCGCACGGCGGAAATCGTCTGCCAGTCAGCGCCCTCCAGGAACTCCTTTGGGGTCACCGGCCCATAGGGGGCGATGAGGATCACCTGGGGGTCCCAGACCAGCACCTGTTCCAGGTCCACGTTCTGCCAATAGCCGGGAAGCTCTGAGGTCACCGACTCCCCGCCCGCCAGCTCGATGAGCTGGGTTTGGAACATGGCCCCGCTGGCCACCCGCAGGGGGTCGGTGCCGCAGAACAGCACCCGGGGCCGGGCCTCGGGGGGGAGGGCGGCCAACGCTTCTTGCACCCGGGCGAGCTGGCCGTCCAGGTAATGAAGGAGCTGGCGGCCCGCTTCCGGCCGGTCCAGGGCTTGGGCCGTGAGCCAGGTGGCCTCCCGGATGGCTGCCCACCGCTCGGCCTGATAGAGGATGATCGGCACCCCTACTTCCTCCAAAAGCAGGGCCAAATCCGCATGCTTTACCACCGAGCCCAGCACCAGGTCCGCCTCCCAAACGAGCAACTGTTCCAAGTCCACATTGGGGGACAGGATGCGGGGGCGGGTGCTGAATCCGGGGTCTAGTTTGGCCACCAAGGCCTCGGCCTGGCCGGCAAGCCCGATATAGGCGGCGGCCACCAGCAGGTCACTTGCCCCCAGGGCGTACACGTACCAGGTGGCGATTCCGTAGATACTGGCCACCCGGGCCGGGGGGGCGGGCAAGGTGACCTGCCGGCCGGCTTGGTCGGTGAGGGTGATCTCTCCCAGGCCGGATGTGGCCGCCAGCACCACTGCCAGAAGAGCGGCGAGCTTACAAGTTTTCACTTTCTTCACGAGGGCCTCCTTTCCGGATTTTCTCCGCTGCGGCCGGGGGAGGATTTTCTACTTTTGCTCCCTCCCCCCGAGGGGGGAGGGTCGGGGGAGGGGGGCGCCAAGCTGGCCTGGGCTTCCTCAAGCCACCGAAGCAGGGCCTCCAGCTGCCGGAGGCGGAAGCGGGTGACCAACTGGCTCAGGGTGGGGTCGGAGCTGACCTGGGGTGGGTGGCGGGCCAGGCGGTCTTTGAGGCGTAGGAGGCGCTGGGACTGGGCGGCCAGGAGCCCGGGGATGTGGTGGGGGGCGTGTTGGTGGAGGAAGTAGAGTTTGGCCAGGAGTTCCACCCGCAGGTCGCGGGCCCGGGGCACCGGGGAGGTGGCCCACTCCCAGAAGGTTTTTTCTCCGGCCGGGGTGAGGGAGAAGGTGCGGCGGGGGGGCCTTGGGCCCTGGGGTTCGAGTTTTCCCTGGATGAGGCCTTCTCGTTCGAGTTTGCCCAGCAGGAAGTAGAGCTGGCTGGGGGCGAGGTGCCAGATGCCGCCCAGGGCGGCCTGCCAGCGGGCGCGGAGCTGGTAGCCGTGGGCAGGGCCTGGGAGGAGGAGCCCCAGGAGCGCGGCGTGGGCGGCCCAGGTTTTCATCTTCCCTAGATTATTCCAATTTGGACCATCCGCAACCGAGGCCAGCCCCGGAGGTGGCCCCGGGGCAAGTTGGCTAAAATGGCCGCGGGATGAAAAGCTTGCTGCCGCTGGCCGCCCTTGCCTTGGCCGCCGCAGGACAGCTCCCCATCCTGACCCTGGAGATAGACGACTCCATCAACCCGGCCACCAAGGACTACCTGGTGCGCTCGCTGGAGCTGGCCCAAGGGGAAGCCTCGCTGGTGATCCTGCGGCTGGACACCCCTGGGGGGCTGGACTCCTCCATGCAGGACATGGTGGAGGCCATCCTGGCCTCGCAGGTGCCGGTGGTGGTGTGGGTGGGGCCGCCCGGGGCGCGGGCTGCCTCCGCCGGCACCTTCCTGCTGTTGGCCGCGGACGTGGCCGCCATGGCCCCGGGGACCAGCGTGGGGGCCGCCCACCCGGTGGTCCTCACCGGAGAGACCCCACCGGAAGACGACCCCCTGGCGGAGAAGATGGTCAACGACGCCGCCTCCCGCCTGCGGGCCATCGCCGAGCTGCGGGGCCGCAACCCAGACTGGGCAGAGCAAGCGGTGCGCCAGTCCGCCACCGCCACCGCCTCCGAGGCCCTGGAGCTTGGGATCATCGACCTGGTGGCGGCCTCGCTTCCCGAACTCCTGGAGAAGCTGGATGGGTTCACCCTGGCCGACGGCCGGGTTCTCTCCACCCGGGGGGTGCCCGTGCAGGAGAGGCCCATGAGCTTCAGGGAGAGGCTGCTCTCTTACCTTGCCAACCCGAATCTCGTCTACATACTGCTTCTGGTTGGCATCTACGGGCTGATCTACGAGTTCTTCTCCCCCGGGATCGGGCTGGGGTTCGCCCTGGGGGGGGTCTCCCTGCTTCTGGCGTTGTTGGGACTGCAGGTTTTGCCCATCAACTTGGTGGGGATCGGGCTCATCCTGTTCGGGGTGCTGTTGATGGTGCTGGACGCGTTCACCCCCACCAACGGCATCCTCACCACCGGGGGGGTGATCAGCCTGGTGGTGGGCTCCTTTTCCCTGTTTGAGGTTAGGTCCCCGGTGCTGCGGCTGTCCTGGGTCACGGTGGTGGCCACGGTGGGCACCTTGACGTTGCTGTTCCTGTTTGTGGCCTCAAAAGGGCTTTTGGCCCAGCGTCATCCGGTGCGCCCTCAGACCAGCCTGGTGGGGTTGCGGGGGGTGGCCAAGACGGACCTTGCCCCGGAGGGGTGGGTATTGGTGCGGGGTGAGTACTGGCGGGCGCGGGGGGAGGAGGAGATCCGGGCCGGGATGGTGACGGACGTCTACTTCGCCCGGACGAAGGAGATCCTGGACCGGAAGGGGATCGACACCACGGTCCGGGCCGAGTTCATGGCCAAGAACCC
>ENA-OSAI01000226-OSAI01000226.1-marine-sediment-metagenome-genome-assembly--contig:-NODE-226-length-30451-cov-36.651928_pt1 | contig 30451 bp, 35 predicted proteins | sample MGYA00237871_ERZ529316 | MGnify/ENA primary metagenome ERZ529316 (study PRJEB26369, sample SAMN03142814) | marine sediment metagenome | biome: marine; feature: borehole; material: sediment...
GAGGCCAACTACCCCCTCCGCCCCCCTGTGGGACCAACCCCCTCCCCAGCGGGGGTGGCGGGTACTGGGGCAGCTCCGCCGGGCCTACATCGTGGTGGAGACAGAGGAGGGGCTGGAGATCGTGGACCAGCACGTGGCTCACGAGCGGGTGTTGTTCGAGAAGTGGCAGGATGAGGGGGAGGTGGCAACCCAGGAGCTGCTGGTGCCGGTGCAGTTGGAGGTGCCGTTCGACCGGGCGGAGGCCTTGCGGCGGGCCCTGCCCCGGCTGGCCCGGCTGGGGGTGTTGCTGGAGCCCTTCGGCGAGGGGGGATTTCTGCTGCGGGGCTGGCCGGCCCCCCTGGCGGGTCGACAGGCCAGCCTGGGGTTTCAGACCCCGCTTTTGGCGGTGGCGGAGCTGCTCCTCTCCGGGGAGCCCCCCTTGGTGGAGCTGTGGCGGGAGATAGCCTGTGCGGCCGCCATCCGAGCCGGGGAGGAGCTCTCCCTCAGAGAGCAAGAAGCGCTGATCGAGCAGTGGAAGGCCACCCGGGAGCCCGCCCGCTGCCCCCACGGCCGGCCAGTGGCCCTGCGGCTGGGCTGGGAGGAGCTGGCCAAAAAATTCGGCCGCTAGCGGGCACGTGGCCCAAATCCCCCGGCCGGGAGAGATCAACGGAAATGGCCCTTGGCAAATCTCCGCCAAATCTCCACTATCCCTCCACAAGCTTGTGGCACCATCTCCCCCCAGCTAAGCTTTCATATGTTGAGAACTGCCCCGGGGCCTGCAGGGCGGAAGGCTTGCCACTGGGCACCGGGGTCAATCCGCAAGTTGTGAACTTAAATAGCTGGCCCCCCCGGGGCCAGGGATAAAAAGGGGGAGCAGGATGAGGAGAGTTTTGCTCGCAGTTTCCTTGCTGCTGGCGGTGGGCACCTCGCTCTGGGGCGCCCCCCGGGGGCCGATCGTCATCCGATCGGACGCCGACTTCACCCCGGAGAACGGGGTCGTCTCCGGGAGCGGTACCCCCGAGGACCCGTTCATCATCGCCGGCTGGGAGATCCAAGTCCCGGCTGAGGCCCGGTTCGGGGTGTACATCGGTAACACCACCAAACCGTTCATCCTGCGGGGGGTGCGGGTGCTGGGCGCCCTCAACCCCGAAGGGGCGGCGTTCTTCCTGGAAGGGGTCCAGGGGGGGCGGATCGAGGACTGCCTGGCCGAATCCAGCCACCACGGGCTGGTCCTGTTCGCCTCCCAGGGGGTCACTGTGGAGGAGACCTATTTCCTGGTGGCCGGGCTGGGGCTCCAGGTGATCGGCACCCAGCGCGAACACTACCAACACCAGATCGACCAGTCCAACATGGTGAACGGCAAAACCATCCACTATTACTTCGGGCTGTCGGACACCACCCTGGCTGGGATCGAGGCCGGCCACATCACCGTGGCCGGCAGTCAGAACGTGCGGCTGATCGAGCCTCGGGTGGAAGAGGGGGACGGGGTGGTGATCGCCTTCTGCGAGGAGACGGTGGTCCAGGGAGCAGACCTGTTCCGCAATCGGGGCCACGGATTGATGGTCCTCTCCTCCCCCCGCACTCTGGTGCGGGACTGCCCGAGGATCGCCAACAACGCCCGCTCCGGGATCGCGGTCTGGCTCTCCCCCCGGTCCCGGGTGGAGGGGTGCGGGGTGTACGGAAACCAAGTGGGCGTGTACGTGAACGCCGCGGACCGGGCGGTGGTCACCGGCACCAGCCTGGCGGGGAACGCCCTGGGGGTGCTGGTGACCGGGGCGGCCCAGGAAGTCGAGATCGCCGATTCGCTGTTTTACCAGAACAAGACCAGCATTGAGCTGGCGGTGGCCTTCGGCACCCTGGTGGAGCGGTGCGCGATCACCGACACCGACATCGGGGTGCAGGTGGACCCCGAGGCCCTCCGCCCCCAGGTGAGGGACTGTTCCTTCGTCTACGCTGGCTACGGGCTGAGCATCCGCGGCTCGGAGGGGGTGTTCGAACGCAACTTCATCGCTTATGCGAACATCGGGATCATCTTCGAGGAGACCTACGGGGACGCCTTCCCGGTGGGCAACGTAGTCCGACACAACCTGATCTTTCAATCCTGGGACGGGTTTTACCTGGGCCGGGAGACCACCGACACCTGGATATACGAAAACCTGGTTTGGAACTGTGATAGGGCCGCGCGGGACCTGGGGAAGAACGACTGGGCCCCGGCCGGGCGCGGCAACTGGTACTCCGACTATCAGGGCGAGGACCAAGATGGGGACGGGATCGGAGACGAACCGGTCCAGTTCGGCGGAGGCGGGGTGGACCCTGCTCCGCTTATGAGCCGCGACTTCCTGCCCCGGCTGCCCGGGGTGCTGGGCACCATGGAACAGCGCCAGCTTCGGGTGGTGGGGGAGGACGGAACGGAGTTTCCGCTCACGGTGCTGGTGGCCGACCAGCCCCACGAGCGGCTGCTGGGGTTCCAGGGCATCCCCACCGAATGGGCCCAGGAGCTGGCGATGTTGTTCGCCTGGCCGGAGGCGGGCAACTACGGGTTCTGGAACCGGGGGGTGACCGTGGACCTAGAGCTTTTGTTCTTCGACGATGCCGGAAATTACTTGGGGCGGCTCACCATGCCCCGGGGGTCCACCGACCGGTTCCAGCCCCCCTACCCCTACAGCTACGCCCTGGAAGTGCCCAGCTCCCGGTGGGCCCAAGGGGGTGTCGCCACACCGCTGCGCCTTCAGCTCCCCTAGATGAAGGGCGGCATCCGGGCCGTGTTCTTCGACCTGGACGGCACCCTGGTCCGCTACCAGGGGGTGGATTTCGAGTCCAGTTGGGGGGCGTTGGGGGTGGCCGCCGGGCTCAAGGAGGAGTGGGACCGGCTCCTCATGAAGTACCTGGGCCAGCCGGAGCGCTACCCGGACTGGGTGCGGGAGAACGCGGCCCTGCTGCGGGGCAAATGCGTGTCCCGGGTGCTGGAGAAGTTGCTGCCACCCCCCTATGCCCCGGGGGTCAAGGAGGCGGTCTCCCGGTTGAAGGGCCAGGGGTTGATCCTGGGGATCGTGTCCTCCGGGGTGGACCTGGTGGCCCGCTGGGTGCAGGCAGACCTGGGGCTGGATTTCTGGGTGGCCAACGAGCTGGTGGTGGAGGGGGGGCGGTTCACCGGGCAGGCGGTGCTGCGGGTGGGGCTGTGGGACAAGCTGCGGGTAGTGGAGGGGGAGGCGGCCCGGCGAGGGATCCCCTTGGCCCAGGTGGCGTTCGTCGGCGACCACATCAACGATGTCCCGGTGCTCAAGGCGGTGGGGCTGGGGATCGCGTATGCCCCCAAGGAGGAGGCGGTGGCCCGCGCGGCCCGGGCGGTGCTCCCGCACTTCCGCGACCTCCCGGCCCTGCTCGGCTCCGGCTGAAGGCAGGCTTCCACTCGGGCTGGCGCCCTAGTTCACCTCACTCCCAGCGGAAGAAGCGCACCGAGAGGGCAGCGGTCACCACAAGCCACCCCCCCAGCACCGCCAGGTCCACCCACAGCGGGACCAGTGGGGTCGCCCCGACCATGGTCTGCCGGAGGGCATCGCCCAGGTAGGTGAGGGGCAGGGCGTACACCACCGGCCGCAGCACCCCCGGCATCCAGTCCACCGGCCAGAACACCCCGGACAGGAACATCATGGGGAAGTTGACCATTTGCACCAGGGCAGTGCCCGCCTCGGCCGAGGGAGCCAGGGAGGCCACCATGTACCCGAAGGACACGAAGGTCAGGGCCCCCAGGAGGACCACCCCAGCCATCAGGGCCGGCTGGCCCAGGAAAGGCACCCCGAACACCAGCACCCCCACCGCGGCGATGATCCCGGCTTGCAAGAGGGCGATGCCCACCCGGTGGGTGACCTGGGCGGCGATGAAGGTGCCCCGGGGCATGGGGGCGGCCCAAAACCGCCGCAGGATCTTGCGCTCCCGCATCTGGAGCACCACCGCCGCCACGGAAAACAGCCCCAGCTGCATCAAGGACATGCCCAGGATCCCCGGGAGCATGTAATCGATGGGCCGGAATTTCCTCGCTTGCAAGGGTTGGGGGGAGAGGACCAGCAGTTGGGAGCCTCCTCGGGCGCGCCGCTCCGCCTCCACCAGGAACTCCCGCACCACCGAAAGCAGGATCTGGGAGGTGGTCCCCTGGGCGGCGTCGTAGAAAAGCTCCACTTCCACCGCCTCTCCCTGGAAGAGAGAGGCGGCGAGCCCGGGGGGCAGGATCAGCACGCCATCCCGGTCCCCGGCCCGCAGGGCGGCAAGCTCCGCCTCCCTCTCCCCCTCGTACACCCGAAACACCCCGGACTCCCGCATCCCCTGCACCAGCCCGGCGGCCAAGGGGTCCCCGGCCGGGGCCACCACCCCCAGGGCAAGCTCCACCTCCTCCTCCCCCCCGCCGAGCACGAACCCGAAGATGAACACGAAGAACAGCGGGAAGGCGAACGTCCAGAACAGGGCCATCCGATCGCGATAGAACTGCTTGTTGATCCCCCCCAGGATCGCACGATACGCCTTCATTCCCGGATCCTCCTCCCCGTGAGCAGCAGATACACGTCCTCCAGGGAAGGCCGCCTGAGCACCAAGTCCCGCAGCGGCAGCTTCCCCTCCTCCGCCAGCCGGGACACCGCCCGGATGGTGTCGGTGGGGGCGGTGGAATAGAGCACCACCCGCTCCTGATCCGGCACCGCCCGGGTCACCCCGGGGAGGGCGGAGAAGTCCACCTCCCCGGCGGGCGCCGAGAGCTCCACTTCCAATGGGGTCTCCTGGAAGTGGTGGGCGATGAGCTCCGGAGGCGGGCCCAGGGCGATGATCCGCCCGTGATCCAGGATGGCCACCCGATCACAGAGGGCCTCCGCCTCCTCCATGTAGTGGGTGGTGAGCAGCACCGTCTTCTGTTCCCCTTTGAGCTGGGTGATCACCTCCCACAGGGCGCGGCGGGCCTGGGGGTCGAGCCCGGCCGTGGGCTCGTCCAGGATCAGAAGCTCGGGGTCGTTCACGAGCGCCAAGGCCACCGCCAGCCGCTGTCGCTGGCCCCCGGAGAGGTCACGTACCGGCGAGTGGCGCTTTTCGGTGAGGGCCACCAGTTCCACCAGCTCGGACACCTTCCGCCGGCGGGGATAGAGGCGGCCGAAGAGCGCCAGGGTCTCCTCCACGGTGAGCCGGGAGAGGAAGGCCGTCTCCTGCAGCTGGATGCCGAGCTTGGCCTTGAGGGCATAGTTGGTGGGGGACGGCCTCTCCCCCAATACCCGCAGCTCCCCCTCATCCGGGATCCTCAAGCCCTCCAGGCACTCCACGGTGGTGGTCTTCCCAGCCCCGTTGGGCCCCAGGAGCCCGAAGATCTCCCCCCGGTCCACTTGGAAGGAGATCCGGTCCACCGCGGTGAGGTCCCCATACCGCTTCACCAGCTTTTGCACCAAAACCACCGGCTCGCTCATCCCGTTTCTCCTTCAGTGAGGAGCGCATTCACCCAGCGGCTCTGGGGGTAGATGCCCCGGGCTGCTTCGGCGTGGGCGCGGGCCTCCTCGTCCCTTCCCAGTTTTTTAAGGACCTGATAAAGCCAAACGTGGGCCAGGAACTGGGTGTGTGGGGTGTGGGCAAGGTCCAGGGCCTTTTGCAAAAGTTCGCAGGCCTTGTTGAGGCTTCCCCCGAACATCTTGGGGGTGAAGAAGTAAGAGAGAGCCAGGTCGATGTGGGCCCGCGGGGATTCGGGATCGAGGGCCAAAGCCCGCTCGAACTCCTTTTTGGCTTTGGGGCCGGCGCTCATGGCGAATGTCCAGCCCTTGAACTCGATGAGCCGGGAGAGGCTCTCCCCCAGAAGGCAATGCCCATCAGCCGTTTCCCTGCTGGCAAGGGCGTTCTCCGCTGCCTCCAGGGCGGCTTGGAAGCGGGCCTCGGCTTCCTGGCGCTGCCCGGACCCGTAATAGAAGTTCCCCAGCTCGTACTCCACCTCCCCCAACAAGAGCTGGGCTGTGGGGTCCTCCGCCTTTGTTTCCACCAGGGCCTTGCGGGCTTCCTCCAGGAGGCCTTTGGCGCGCTCCAGCTCCCCGGGCTCGCCGCCGCGGTAGAGGGCCATGCGCCCTTGCTCAAATAGTTCCCTGAGCCTGTCAAGTGCCATCTTGCTCTCCTCCTTTCCCGGAAAACTCCTCCGGTCGGTGGGGGACACCCGCTGCGACCACCAACTCGATCCGGCGCAGGGCCCCCATGTCCTCCAGCGGGTCCCCCGCCACCACCACGAGGTCGGCGGCCTTCCCCGGGGCCACCTCACCGAGCTCTGGTCGGCCCAGCTTCTCCGCCGCCCCCAGGGTAGCGCAGCGAATGGCTTCCTGCGGAGAGAGCCCCGCCGCCAATAGCAGGGAAAGCTCCCGGTGAAGTGAGAACCCGTGGAAGGTAGCGGGGTTCCCGGCGTCGGTACCGGCGACCAGCCTCACCCCCATCCGGTGGGCCAAGCGGGTATTTGCCAGGGCTGACTCCAGCCGCCTTTCGAACCCATTTCTCCGCCCTTGGAACCTCTCCCGTACTTCCCGGCGGCGCAGGCCCTGGAGCACTGCCCGGGGCACGCCCACCGTTCCCTCCAGGTCCTCAAAATCGTCCCCAGAGGCGATCCTGAACAGGGCCTCGTAGACCGCCAACGTGGGGGTGCAGAAGGTCCCCAAGTGCGCCATGGCCCGGAACAGCTTCTCCAATGCCCCTGGGTTCCCTTCGGTCGGCAAGTGTTCTATGCCATCGGCCCCCAGCTCGACGGCCTCCCGGGCATCAGCGATCGTCCCCACGTGGACGAAGGCTTTGAGGCCCTGGCGGTGGGCCTCCTCAATGAGGGCGGCCAAGACTGGGCGGGGAAGTTTGGGGAGCCTTCCGCCGGCGTCGTCGTAGATGGCCTTGATCGCGTCCACCCCTAACTCGGCCAGCCGCGCTACCTCTTCCCGGGCCGCCTGGGGGTCGTCTACTTGGCGGGCCAGCCGGTCCACCAGCTCGGGGGGGAAGTCCTTGAACACGGTGGAGACGGGGTGGCCTCGGGGGGCGGTCAACCCAGGCCCCACCCCGAAGAGGCGGGGGGAGAGGAGCTCGCCCTCGAGGATGAGTTCCCGCCAGTGGAGGAGGAGGTCCCACATGCCCCCCATGTCCAGCACCGCCGTCACCCCGCAGCAGAGATAGCCTCTCAGGTTGAGTTCGAACTGCTCGGGAGAGAACTCCTCCGGGGAGCCCACCCCAGCGCTGCCTCCCAGGTGCACGTGGGCGTCGATCAGACCGGGGAGGATGTATTTGCCGGTGACATCGATCTTCTCCGCTTGGGGGTGCTCTTCTCCCAACCCGGGGCAGACTGCCCTGATCCGCCCGTCCTCTACGGCCACGTCGGCGGGGAAACTCTCCCCGGCCGTCACATCCACCACCCGGCCTCCGGTCAGGATGAGCACCGCCTCTCCTCCAGGTCCCTGATGAGCTCCTCCAGCCACTCCGCCTCGGCCGACAGGCCCTTGATCCCTCCCCGCAGGATGGCCTGGGCGTAGAAGGTGTCCACCCCGTACTCCTCTGTGATGCCCCGCACTTGCTCCAGGTGTTCTCTCAGGTTTCGGATCATCCCCTGGGTCCACTCCAGCCGCGCCCGCAGGTGTCCTGCCACCTCCTGGGGAGGGAGGTGGTGGGCGAAGGTGAGGGCGGCATATAAGGGGTCGTGGTAGGATTCGATTTTGCGGAAGGCTTTTTCCAAGAGTTTTCGAAGTTGTTCTTCCCCCTTGGGGGTGATGTGGAAGATCCGTCGGGTGGGCCGGGCCCCGACCTGTTGGGCGTGGGACTTCACGTAGCCTTCCCGTTCCAAGCGGGCCAGGGTTTTGTACATGGAGCTCACCGCCAGGCGGATATATTGGTCCATGTGGCGTTGGCGGATGAGCTGCTGGATTTGGTAGCCGTAGCGGGGCCCTTCTTTGAGCAGCCCCAGGATGACCAGGTCCAGGTAGCGCATGGTGGGACTATACTCCCCAAGAGATGATTTTCAAGTGGACTATTCTCCCAGAGACCATCGGTGGCGGCCTATTGCCAGGTTGCTCCGGGATCAGGCTCAAAACCTCCGATCCAAAATCGCCCAAGGAGCTGGGGCGGTGGCCTCGCTCCGCCATCGACCTACCCCGAACTGATAAGGAGAGCGCGAAACCTGGGCGGGCTCGCGGAGGCCCGCTCCGGCCTTGGCTATCTCCTAGTTGACCACGTCTCGATCATGCCCTAGGATGAAGAGGCTATGAAGGCCGTGGATTACACCCAGCTCCAAGAGCGCTATGGAGGCCAGTTCATCGCCCATCAGGACGGGGAGGTTCTCGCCGCTGCCCCCAGCTACGATGAACTCCATCGGAAGCTCGAGGGACTGGGGCGGGAATTGGACTGGGATCGAGTTATGATCGAATACATCGAACCCACCGATGCCACCCACGTCTATTGAGTTACCCCTGCTCTGGAAGCGGACTCCCTTCGGCCTGATCAGCGACCCTAAGATCACCGTTGGGATCAAGATAAAGGGTCGCTATCGCCACTATCGCTTCCTGCTAGACACGGGGGCTGACTTCGCCCTCGTCCCGAGAGGCCTAGCTGAGGAGGTCGGCTTGGAGTGGGAAGCCCTGCCCGAGACCCGGGTGATTGGGGTTGAAGGGAAAGGAGTGCCCGCCAGGCTGGGGCGGTTGCCGCTCCGGATCGGCCCGGTGGAACTAGAGGTGCGCTGTCTCTTCGTGGACTCGCCCGCTGCACCCTTCGTGCTGGGGAGAGCGGACCTCCTGGAGCGTTTTCGCTTGGTGATCGATCCCCGACGCCAGAAGATTATCCTCGAAGAGGCCCCTTAGAGGCAGAGCCCCGGGGAGGGTTCGCCAGATCTGACAGCTCGATCCTAGTGGATGATGAAGCACGGAAGGTCCACATCTACCGGAGCAAATACCGCCGTGATGTCTTCCGCTGAAGCTTGGCTCGCCCTATAGACCCTGCAAGCCCTCAGTCAAAGAAGTGGGACTCGGTATTGCGATCCCATATCGGCCAAGGAGCAGCCGCCCCAAATTGCACCCGGGTCGCCCAGTGGCTTGTGCTGCCACTTGGAAACGGTTTTTCACCGCTACAAGCAGGCCATACTGCGTTAGGCTCGGAGATTGCCCGCCAGGCAGCGGGCTCGGAAAAAAGCGATTTTTGCGGCCCCACAGCGCAAAGACCGATAATAGGTCCGTGGCCGGGACGCTTTACGTCTGCTCCACCCCGATCGGCAATTTGGGGGACATCACCCTGCGGGCCCTGGAGGTCCTGCGGCAGGTGGACCTGATCGTGGGGGAGGACAGCCGCCACACCAAAAAGCTCCTCTCCCACTACCAGATCCATACTCCCTTCCTCCCCAGCCTCTATGAAGGGGTAGAGAGGAGGCGGGTGGGGAAGGTGCTGCAGGTACTGGAGGAGGGCAAGGACGTGGCGCTGGTGACGGATGCGGGCACACCCCTCATCTCCGACCCCGGTTATCCGCTGGTGCGGGCGGCGGTGGAGCGGGGGATCCGGGTGGTGCCGGTGCCCGGGCCCAGCGCCGCCCTGGCGGCCCTGGTGGCCTCGGGCCTGCCCCCGGACCGGTTTCTATTTCTGGGCCACCTCCCCCGCCGGGCCGGCCGCCGCCGCCGGGCATTGGCTCAGTTGGCCCACATCCCCTACACCACGGTGATCTACGAGTCTCCCCACCGGGTGCTCTCCACTCTGGAGGAGCTGGCCCGGCTGTATCCCCACCGCCCCTTGGTGCTGGCCCGCGAGCTCACCAAGGTGCACGAGGAGTTCATCCGCGGTACCTGCCAGGAGGTGTGGCGGGAGGTCCAGGCCCGCGGGGGGGTACGGGGGGAACTCGTGTTGGTACTTGGTCCCCCACCCGAGGGGTAAAACTTGCACCGCCCAAACCGGATCGCTAGGATACTCCCCGGTGATCCGCATGGAGCACGAACTACTTAAAGATGCCAAAGCACACATGGAGAAATCCTTGAACGTGCTGCGGGGGGAGCTAGGGAAAATCCACACCGGCCGCGCCAACCCCGCCTTGCTGGAGGACATCACGGTGGATTACTACGGCACCCCCACTCCCTTGAAGCACCTGGCCAACATCGTGGCCCCGGACCCGGACATGATCGTGGTCCGGCCCTTCGACAAATCCCAGATCCCCGCCATCGAAAAGGCCATCCTGCAGGCTGACCTGGGCCTCAACCCCCAGAACGACGGCCAGATCGTGCGGGTGAAGGTGCCCCGGCTTACCGAGGAGCGCCGCAACGAACTGGTCAAGTTGGCCAAATCCCGCGGGGAGGAGGCCAAGGTGGCCCTGCGCAACATCCGCCGGGACGTGCGGGAACGGCTGGAAGCCCAGAAAAAGGAAGGGGCTCTCTCCGAAGACGATTTCTTCCACCTCCGGGAGGAGCTCGACAAGCTCACCCACCGGTACGTGGAGCAGGTGGACAAGCTGGTGGAGGAGAAGAGCCAGGAGATGCGCACGCTGTGAGGCCGGACATGCTCAAGGTGGCCCTGGTGGGGATCCCCGAGGCCTTTCTGGTTGTGATCCCCCTAGGGGTAGGGTTGGCGGTGGCGCTGGATTGGCGGTGGGGATTGGGGGTGGGGCTGGGGGCGGCGGCCGTAACCGCAGGGCGGTTGGTGAACCTCTTCTTCCTGCGGGCCCTGGTGGAGGAAGGGCGGGGGGCTTGGAAAGCGGCGCTGCTGAGCCCGGCCCGGCTGCTCCTCACCGGGGCCATCGCCATCGGCGGCATTTCCCTGGGGCTCCCCCCGTTGGCCGTGGTCGGGGGGCTCTCCCTCCCCCCGCTGGTCCTCTGGGCGCGGGCCCTGGGGTGGCGGAAAGGGACATGTTAGAGACGCTCGGCAAAAAGCTCATCCTGTACCTGGAAGTGCCCGGGGTGCCCCTGGCCCTGCGGTCCCTGGACCTGGTGACGGTGGCGGTGGCCCTGGCGGTGACCGGGGTGTTGTGCCTGGGCGCCTGGTGGTTGCGCCGGGGGCTGCCGGCCGACCCGGAGGCCCCCCTGTCCCGCCGCGGGGCCTTCCTCATCGCCGCCCTGGAACTCGCCGAGACCCAGCTTCTGGGCGGCTTCCCCAAGAAGCTGGCCCGGGAACTCCTCCCCATCGTGCTCACCTTGTTCCTGTTCGTGCTTTTGTGCAACTGGGTGGGGGTGCTGCCCATCCCCTATATCGCCTCCCCCACCCAGGACATCAACGTCACCTTCAGCCTGGCCCTCATGGTCTATGCCCTGGTGCACGTGTATGGGGCCAGGCAACGGGGACTGCGGCGCCACCTGAGGAGTTATCTCGAGCCGTACCCGTTCCTGTTGCCCATGAACTTGATCGGGGATTTCGGCCGCACCCTGTCCCACGCCTTCCGTTTGTTCGGCAACGTCCTTGGCGGGGCCATCCTCACCACCATCGTGGCGGTGAAGTTCGCCCCGGTATTGGTCCCCGCAGGGCTCAACCTGTGGTTCGGGCTGTTCGTGGGAGCCATTCAGGCGTTGGTGTTCGCCCTGTTGGCTGCGGCTTACATCCACATCGCGGTGGAGTAAAGGAGGCGCGGTATGAACATCGGCGGAGAGCATCTGGTGGAGGCGGTCAAGTACCTGGCCGCCGGGATTTGCATGGGGCTGGGGGCCATCGGCCCGGCCATCGGGGAGGGCATCGCCGCCGCCCACGCCCTGGATGGCATGGCCCGCCAGCCGGAGATGGAGACCTCGCTCCTGCGGACCATGATCATCGGCCAGGCCATCACCGAGTCCACCGGGATCTACTCCCTGGTGGTGGCCATCATCCTGCTGTTCGTCGCCTGAGGGGGGACCGCCTTGCGCCTGGAGTGGGGCACCATCGTGAAGACGGTCAACCTGACCTTCGTCTTCAGCCTGCTCAACTTCGCGCTGCTGGTCTGGCTGCTCAAGCGGATTGTCTACAAGCGGGCCCTGGGTTGGCTGGACGCCCGGCGGGAACTGGAGCAAAAGAGGGTCGCCACCGCCCGGGAGCTGGAGGCCCGGGCCCAGGCCCTGGTGCAGGAAAGCGAACAAAAGCTGGCCCAAGCTAACCACCAAGCCCAGAGGATCTTGGAGGAAGCCCAGGCCCAGGCCCAAGCCATCCTCCGCCAGGCCCGGGAGGAGGCCCGGGCCCAGGCCCAGCGGATCGTGCGGGAGGCGGAGGAAGCAGCTGCCCGGGCGAAGGAAGAGGCCCTGGCCGAGCTCAAACGGGCGTACGCGGAGTTGGTCATCCTGGGGGCCCGCCAGGTGTTGGCCCGGGAGGTGCGCCCCGAGGACCACCTGCGGTTGCTCTCCGAGCTGGCCGGGCAGCTCGATGCCCGGCTCCTCTCCTAACCCATGGTCGAGACCAGGGTCGCCCACCGTTATGCCCAAGCCCTGTACGAGCTCGCCACCGCTGAGGGGTTGGAAGGGCAGCTGGGGGAGCAGCTAGCCCAATTGGAGGCCCTGTGGGAAAGCATTCCCGAACTGCCTAAATTCCTCGCTCACCCACTCATCGCCGCTCGGGACAAGGAGGAGTTCATCAAACAAACGTTGGCCGACTTCTTGCACCCCTATCTTGTGAACCTGTTGTGCCTGTTGGTGCGCAAGAAGCGGGTCCTCCTCCTCCCGGAGATCTGGCGGGAGTTCCTCAAGGCGGCGGAGGAGCAAGGGCAGTTGGTGTACATTCTCCTGCGGGTGGCCCGTCCGGTGCCTGCGGAGGAGCTGGACCGGCTGCGGGAGCGGCTGCAGGAGGTTTTGCACCGGCGGGTGGCCATGGTGGTGGAGGAGGCCCCGGAGCTCCTGGCCGGGGCGGAACTGGTGATCAAGGGGCGGCGGCTGGACGCCTCGCTCAGGGGGCGACTGGCCCGGCTGGCCGCGGCGCTGAAGGGGTGAGGAAAGATGCCGGCACACAGGGATGAGATCGCCGCCATCCTCAAGCAGCAGATAAAGCGGCTGGGGGCGGACCTGGAGATGGAGGAAGTGGGGGTGGTGGTGGAGGTGGGGGACGGGATCGCCCGGGTGTGGGGCCTCAGGTCCGCGGTGGCCTCGGAGCTCCTCTCTTTCCCCGGGGGGGTGCAGGGGCTTGTGCTGGACCTGCAGGAGGACTCGGTGGGAGTGGCCCTGCTGGGGCCGGACGAGGCCATCAAGGAGGGGGACGAGGTCCGCCGCACCGGCCGGGTGCTCCAGACCCCGGTGGGGGAGGGCTTTCTGGGCCGGGTGGTGGACCCGTTGGGGCAGCCCCTGGACGGCGGCCCCGAGATCGAACCCACCGCCTGGCGCAAGACCGACGAGAAGGCCCCCGGGGTGATCGCCCGCCAGCCAGTCAATACCCCCCTGCAGACCGGCATCAAGTGCATCGACGCCCTCACCCCCATCGGCCGGGGTCAACGGGAGCTGATCATCGGCGACCGCCGCACCGGCAAGACCGCCATCGCCGTGGACACCATCATCAACCAAAAAGGCCAGGACGTTTACTGCATCTACGTGGCCATCGGCCAAAAGTCCTCCACCATCGCCAAGGTGGTGGACGCCCTCAGGCGCTACGGGGCCATGGACTACACCATCGTGGTGGCGGCCGCCGCGGAAGACCCCACCCCGCTGCAGTACCTGGCCCCCTACGCCGGCTGCGCCATGGGCGAGTACTTCCGCGACAAGGGCGAGGACGCCCTGATCATCTACGACGACCTTTCCAAACACGCGGTGGCCTACCGAGAGATTTCCCTGCTCCTGCGGCGCCCCCCGGGACGGGAGGCCTACCCCGGGGACATCTTTTACACCCACTCCAGGCTCCTTGAGCGGGCAGCCCGGCTTTCCGATGAGCACGGCGGTGGGTCCCTCACCGCCCTGCCCATCGTGGAGACCAAGGCCGGCGACATCACCGCCTACATCCCCACCAACCTCATCTCCATCACCGACGGCCAGATCTACCTGGAGGCGGACCTGTTCAACAAGGGGCAGCGGCCGGCCATGAACGTGGGCCTGTCGGTGTCCCGGGTGGGGGGGGCGGCCCAGATCCCGGCCATGAAGGAGGTGGCCGGCCAGCTGCGGCTGGAGCTCGCCCAGTACCGGGACCTGGCGGCCTTCGCCGAGTTCGCCCAGGAGCTGGATGAAGCCTCCCAGGCCCAGCTCGCCCGTGGGGAGCGGGTGATGGAGATCCTCAAACAACCGCAGTATCAGCCCATGCCGGTGGAGGAACAGGTGGCCGCCTTGTACGTGGCCGTGTCCGGGTACCTGGACGACATCCCGGTGGAGCAGGTGTCCATGTTCGAGCAGCGGTTCCTCGCTTTCCTGCGGGATCGGCACCCAGGGGTGCTGGAGGAGCTGGCCCGGGAGCGGCACATCACGGAAAAGGTGCGGGCGGGCCTGGAGGCGGCCATCAAAGCGTTCAAGGAATCCTTCCGGGCCTGAGACGGGGTGAGCCGTAACGCGTGACGAGGAAATGGCAGCGGAAGCCTGAACCAGTGAAGAGGATGAGAGGCGGACCGCTGGCTTTCCTGTCTTTGAACCTCGCCGGAGAGAAAACCGTCACCGGTCACGCGTCACGGACGTGAGAGATGGCGAAGAAAACGAGACAGATCCTGAGGCGCATCCAGAACGTGCGCCACGTGCGCCAGATCACGAAAGCGATGTACGCCATCGCCGCCACCCAGGTCATCCAGCGCAAGCGGGCCCTGGCCCAGGCCGCCCCCTTCGGGGAGGAGAGCGAGCGGGCCCTGGCCCGGCTGTGGCAGGCGGCGGCCCGGGAGGGGCTCGAACACCCACTCTTTTTCCCCCCAGACATCCCGGCCAAGGCCCTGGTGGTGGTGAACGCCGACCGGGGGCTGTGCGGCCGCTATGTTGGGGACATCAACCGGGCCGCCCTCCGGTTTTGCCAGCGGCACCGGGAAGTGCGGCTCCTGCTCGGCGGGGAGAAGGCGTACCGCTTTTTCCGGACCCGCCCCTGGCCCATCTCTGCCACCTACCTGCACCTCTACGAGCGGCCCCGGCTGGAGCATGCCGAGCGCCTGCTGACGGACGTGCTCGCGCTATACGGGGAGCAAGTGGGGGAAGTGTGGGCGGTGTACATGGAGTTTCGGGGGGAGCTGGTGCAGCGGCTCAAGCTGGAGAGGTTGCTGCCCCTGGAGGTGCCCGTGGGGGAGGAGGCAGAGGAGTTGATCCTGGAGCCGGCCCTGCCCGAGCTCCTCACCCACCTCGCCCGGCTCCACCTGCTGGGCCGGATCTTCCACCTCCTGCTCTCCGCCAAGGCCTCGGAGCAGGCGATCCGCCGGCAGACGATGAAGGCGGCCACCGACAACGCCGATGAGCTGCTGGAGAAGTTGACCCTGCTTTACAATAAGGCCCGCCAACACGCCATCACCGCGGAGCTGGCGGACATCATGGGCGGGGCAGAAGCCCTCAGGGAGGGGAGATGAGGAACGAACCGCAAGCGGAGGGTTGGATCACCGCCATCCGGGGGCCGGTGGTGGACATCCGGTTCCCCCGGGGGCACCTGCCGCCCCTCAAGCAAGCCCTGGTGGTGCCCCGGGAAGGGGGGGACCTCACCCTGGAGGTGGCCCAACACCTGGGGGATTCCGAGGTCCGGGCCATCGCCATGGACACCACCGACGGCCTCAAGCGTGGGGACAAGGTGTTGGACACCGGGGGCCCCATCACCGTGCCGGTGGGTCCCCAGACCCTGGGCCGCATGTTCGACCTCACCGGTCGGCCCATCGACGAGCAGCCCCCGCCGGAGGTGGAGTTGCGCTACCCCATCCACCGCGAGCCACCGCCGCTCTCAGACCTGTCGGTGGAAGACGAGGTGCTGGAGACCGGCATCAAGGTGATCGACCTCATCGCCCCCTTCCCCAAAGGGGGGAAGATCGGCCTGTTCGGCGGGGCCGGGGTGGGGAAAACCGTGCTCATCATGGAGCTCATCCGGGCCATCGCCTACGAGCACAAGGGGTTTTCCGTGTTCGCCGGGGTGGGGGAGCGCTCCCGGGAGGGAAACGAGCTTTACTTGGAGATGAAGCGGGCCGGGGTGCTCCCGAGCACGGTGTTGGTGTACGGGCAGATGAACGAGCCCCCGGGGGCCAGGTTCCGGGTGGGCCTCTCGGGGGTGACCATGGCCGAGTACTTCCGGGACGAGGAGGGAAAGGACGTTCTGCTTTTCATCGACAACATCTTCCGGTTCGCCCAGGCCGGAAGCGAGGTGTCGGCTCTCCTCGGGCGGATGCCCTCCGAGGTGGGGTACCAGCCCACCCTGGCCACCGAGATGGCCGAGCTCCAAGAGCGCATCACCTCCACCCGCCGGGGGTCCATCACCTCCGTGCAGGCGGTGTACGTCCCGGCCGACGACCTCACCGACCCGGCCCCGGCCACCGTGTTCGCCCACCTCGATGCCACCATCACCCTGACCCGGGAGCTGGCTGAGAAGGGGATCTACCCGGCGGTGGACCCCCTGCAGTCCGACTCCCGGCTCATGGACCCCCGGGTTCTGTCCCGGGAGCACTACGAGGTGGCCCAGAGGACCCGGGCCATCCTCCAGCGTCATCAGGACCTGCAGGACATCATCGCCATCATGGGGATGGAGGAACTCTCTGAGGAAGACCAGACCATCGTCATGCGGGCCAGGAAGATCCAGCGGTTCATGGCCCAGCCGTTCCACGTGGCCGAGCACTTCACCGGGCGCAAGGGCGTTTACGTGAAGATCGAGGACACGGTGCGGGGGTTCAAGCTGATCTGCGACGGGGAGCTGGACGAGGTCCCGGAGCAGGCCTTCTACATGGTGGGGACCATCGAGGAGGTACTGGAGCGGGCCAAGGCCTGAGCTTTCCGCCTCCTCGTTCCCGCCGCGGGACCTGGACGCTCCTTGCGCACAGGGAGCGTCCGAGCTGAGGGGAGTTAGTTTTCAGACCGGGTACGCCAGGGGTAGCGGTAGGTGCACACCAAAGTGGGACCCGGGGCGTAGAGATAGGCGATGTCCCCGTCGTTGTTCCATATTTGGTTGCCGAACCAGTTCAGGACCACCTGTTGGGTGCCACATCCCTGCGGGGGAGTGCGGCGGTCCCCTGGGGGCACGCCGGGGCCAGTTCTGATCACCAGTACCCCACCGGGAAGCAAGCTGCAGGTCGGTCCGAAGGCCGCTTCGAATGCGATGGAGTTCCGCGGATTCTCCCCTCGCTCCCATCTCTCCTGGGCTCCTTCGTCCACCAAGGCCCATGCTTCTGCTAGCTCGAGGGCTGCCTCTCCTCGGTTGAGGAGGTAGACCTCCTCCGTGTCTCCCCAAAACTTGATGGCGGCGATGATGAAATCCTGGTTACCGCAAAAATCCGGGAGCTTCCACAAGCCCAGCCTTTCCCGGGCAGCCACGAGCTGGCCGCGCAGGAACATCTGTTCGTGCCACAGCCGAAAATCGTCCCTGACTTCCCATAAGTCCAACCTGGCCAGGCCCTCTCGCAAAAGGAGGACCTGGACCGGCTCGGTGGGCCACCCCGGGGTGAACACGCAGGCCAGCCATCTCCCGTCCCGGTCGGTGAGATAGGTTCCCCCAAGGGTAGCGACCACCAGTTCCACTTCCTTTCCCTCCACGAGTTCGCGGTTCCTGTCCCAGGCCAGTTGGGAGATCGGTCCTTCATCTGGGGCGTCAATTCCCAAGTACCGTACGGCGATCACCTCGCCCTGGGGTAGCCTAACGCTGATAGAGTCCCCGTCGTGCACCTGAAGGACCCAACACGGCCCAATTCGTTCCGAATAGGTTTGGATTCCCCACGGCCATGCAACCTGACCAGTCGCCAGAAGCACGGCCACTACCAACTGCCACGCCCTCACTTCGTCTCACCTCCTGAGGTCAACTTGGAACAAATCTAGTTCGCTCGGCGGGGTGGAGCAAGCGGTCGAACATTTGGTGAGGCCAGCTAGCACAACTAAGCACCACTTTGAGTTGTTGCTCGGCGGGAGAGCCGGGGGGTAGAATGAGGGCTAAAAGGGAGGGATCCTATGGCCAAGCCCTTCATCCTGCTCACCAATGACGACGGCTACCTCTCCTCGGGCCTCCTGGCCCTGCGCAACGCCCTGGTGGACCTGGGGGAAGTGTGGGTGTTGGCACCGGACCGCAATTGGTCCGCTGCCTCCCGCACCCGTATCTTCCACAAGCCGCTGCGGGTGTCGGTGGTGAAGCTCCCCGGAGGAGAAGAGGTGCGCATCACCAACGGCTCGCCTTCAGACTGTGTGTCCCTGGCCCTGTTGGGCCTCGCCCCCAGGAGGCCGGACCTGGTGGTGGCCGGCATCAATGCCGGGGCCAACCTGGGCCGGGACGTGACCCTGTCTGGCACCGTGGCCGCAGCCATGGAGGCGGCGGAGGAAGGCATCCCCGCCATCGCCGTGTCCCTGGACGTGGGTGAGGAGCTGGGGGAGAACCCGCCTGACTACTCCCACGCCGCCAGGATCGCCGCGCAACTAGCCGCCTTCGTGCTCACCGACCGGCCCCTCAAACCGGGCACGCTGCTCAACGTGAACGTGCCCCGGGGGAAGCCCCGGGGGATCCGATTCACCCGCCTGGGGAGCAAGTTGTACCGGGATGAGCTGGTGCGGGGGACAGACCCCCGGGGGCGGGAGTACTACTGGCTGTCAGGGGAGATGTTGTCCGAGCCGCCGCCCGGGGCCGAGGACACCGATATCTGGGCCCTGCTCTCCGGGTACGTGTCCATCACCCCCTTGCAGCTCGACCTCACCGCCTACCCGGTGTTGGAGGCTCTCAGAAACTACCAGGACACCCTCAACCTCGGAGAATAGTCCAGGTCCCGAAGGCGATGAACAGCGCCCCGGCCGCGTAGCGCAGGAGGCGCAGGGCCCCTTCGGGCAGGTACCCCCTGGCCACCGTGCCCAAGATCACGGCCACGGCGGTGCTCCCAACCAGCGCCAGGCTGGCCCCGAAGAACACCGACCACGGCCCCCGCTGGGTGGCCATGGCCAAGATGGCCAGCTGTGTCTTGTCCCCAAGCTCGGCCAGCAGCACGAGCCCGAACGCCACCGCCACCGTCACCAGGTCCATGTCAACTCTCTCCGCCGGGCAGTATCCCGGCTTGCTTCAGCCGCCAGATCAACTTCCGATCTGCCGGGGCCAAGTCCAAGGCCTCTAGCTCCCTCCCTGGGACCCACCGCACCTCGGCACAGCCCAGGGGCATGGGCTGGCCAGAGGCGATGCTGGCTGAGAGGAGGTGAAGGCGGATGCTCACCTCCCCGTAATCGTGCTCCACCTGAGAAATTTCCTCCCCCACCTGCACCTCTATCCCCAGCTCCTCTCTCAATTCCCGCATCAGGGCCTGAGCCAGGCTTTCCCCTGGCTTCAGCTTCCCTCCGGGGAACTCCCACAGCCCTCCCTGCCGGTCATCCTGGTGCCGGCGGGCTAGCAAAAACTTCCCCTGCTGCCGGATGAAGCCGGCCACCACCTCCAACCGCGGTGTCCCTCGCTGAGCGCACACGGATTACTTTCGCCGCTTGAGGCCGGGCTGGCAAGCCCCTGAGCTGCCCTGGGCCGGGAGGGCGACCGGGCCCGGCCCTTGTTGACGAATGGCAATCAGAGTGCTATCCTCCAACCCATGGGTAAAATCGCCTTCGGGGAGCTGGTACGCCAGGCCCGCACTCACCAGGGCATCCCCTTGCGCCAGCTGGCCAGCCAGGTGGGCCTGTCCCCCTCGCGACTATCCCGCATCGAACGCGGCCTGCGCCCCCCACCCCCACTTCCCCAGCTCCGCTCCTTGGCCCAAGCCCTGAACTTACCCTTGGACAGACTCCTCCAGGCCACCGGCACCCCAAAAGAGGTGTTGGATCACCTATGCTGGTCCCGGGCTTTGTCCGCTCCCTCGGCGGACTTGCCCCCGCCCCTCCAAGCTTGCTTGAGCCGCAAAAACACCTTCCTCACCCCTGTCATTTCCCAGGAGGGGGCCTTAAAACGCGTCCAGTTGGGGAAGGTCTGTTTGCAGGTCGTCTCCTTCTCCCGCAAGCGGCGGCTGAAGATCGTGATCCCGCCGGAGGTGGTGCTACTGCTACCCCCCCAGCCCCCGCCCCAGGTGAGCACCCCCAACCTGTTTCCAGCCGAGGTAAAGCGGCTGCGGCTGGTGGGGGATCTCACCAACGCGGTGCTCTCCTGTCCCGGATTCGAGCTCAACTCCCTCCTCCCCAATGCCAGTTCTCACCAGCTGGGGCTCAGGAAAGGGTGTTCCCTTTGGGCCGCCGTACCGGTGGCCGCCATCAGAGTCTGTGAGGGAAAGGAGGCAGAAGGATGAGGAGGCTGCTCCCCGGTTCGCTGGTGGTGCTCTTGCTTGGCTGGCTCGCCCTGGGGCAGGCCGTCTTGTTCCAAGTAGGCCCTTGGTCCCTGGTGGTGAGCCACCCCAGCCAAATTTGGGGTTACGCCGAGGGGAGGGTGCGCTACCAAGGCCCCGTGTTCAACCCGGACAATCCCAATTGGAAACCAGTCCACCACTACCGAGGGGTGCCCTTGTCGGAGGTGCTCCAGGTCCTGGCCCCCCTCCGAGAAGGCGATCTGGTGTGGGTCATCGCCGGGGATGGCTATGCCAAGGCGTTGCCCCTCCCGGTGGTCCTGGGGGAGACCCCGTTGGGGACCCCCATCCTGGCCTTCTCCCAAGACGGGGTGGAGGTGCCGGCTTGGCAAGGGGGGCCCCAGCTCGTGTTCCTGGCCCCGGATGGGGAGGTGTCCAACCAGGATCAGCTGGCCGCCCTGGGGGAGCACGCCCACCACTTCCGGGGAACCCCCTCCGCCACTGGCCTCCTGGTCAAAGGCGTCCGCTGGGTGGTGGTCAACTGGGACGGAAACTTCTCTTCCTTGCCCCAGGTGGGCCAAGGCAGCCCCCAGGCTCGCCTCACCGTGGTCACCCCGGGAAGAGAGGCTACCTACACCCTGACCGAGCTGGAAACCCAGTTCGCCGCCCTCACCTACCCCGGCACCTACACCACCCAGGCCGGGAAGGAGGTCACCCGGCTTTACACCGGCATCCCCCTGGTGGATTTGGTGGGAAGCTGGCCGGAGGACACCATCCTGGCGGTGGAGGCAGCCGACGGTTACCGGATGCAGTACCGGTACGGGGAGTTGGTGGACGAAGCGGGCACGTGGGTATTGGCGTTCAAGGCCGACGGGGAGTACTTGCCCTTCGACCCGGGCTACTTTCGGCTGGTGAAGGTGGGCCCTCAAAATCCCCGCTTCGAGGGTGCGGCCTCCGCGCGGATGGTGGTCAGGCTGGAGATCGGAGGGGAGTACCGGGAGTACTCCCTGCGGCTCTCCGGGGTGAGGGAGCGCACCTTCAGCCGCTGGGAGCTGGAGAGCGGGGTGGCCTGTCCCTGCCACGCGAGCACCGTCCAGGTCACCTGGGAGGGCAGGACTTCCCACTACACCGGCCTGCCCCTGTGGCGCCTCTTGGGGTACGTGGACGACGAACTCTCCCCACCCCCGGAGGCCGGGATTTTTTACCAGGAAGGGCACTTCAACTGGGAGCTGGCCCAGGCTGGTTACCGGGTGCGGATCGTGGCCGCCGATGGCTATTGGCAGGAGATCCCGGTCTCTTACCTGGCTGGGGACGACCGGTACGTCATCGCCCTCAAGCGGGAGGGGGAGTTCCTCACCCCGGAGGAGGGTGGGCCGCTCATGTTCGTTTGGGACGAGGGGGCCCCGGCCCCGGAGGGGCTTCGCCAGGTAGAGAAAGTGGTGGAGGTGGTGCTGATCTGGGAGTGAGGGCTCAGGGGGAGGTGAGCCGCCGGTGAGGGTTCCCACGCCCCGCGCCTCTGGTCGGCGAGGGCTGTCGGTGCGGGAGTTGGTGCTGGTGGCCTTGCTGGCCTCCCTGGGTGGGGCCATGTCCCCCTACATAAGCTATCTTGGGAACTTGGTGAACCGGGTGCTGGGGGTGCCCTTTGGGGCCGGCCAAATCCTGGCCGGGTTGCACGTGGTGTGGCCCCTGTTGGCCGGGGGCCTGGTCCGGAGGGCCGGGGCCGCCACCCTCACCGGGGCGGTCAAAGGGGTGGTGGAGTTCCTGCTGGGGAACCCCCATGGGGTGGTGGTGATAGTGGTATCAGGGGTCCAGGGGGTGTTTTCCGATCTCGGGCTCTCCTTGGACCGGGGTGGCGGGCGGTGGAGCTTCCTCCTGGCAGGGGCAGTGGCGGCTTCTTCCAACGTGTTCGTGTTCCAGGCCCTCTACTTTTCCGGGGTGCAGTGGGGCTACATCCTGGGGATGGCCGGGCTGGCCGCCTGCTCCGGCCTGGTGCTGGGGGGGTGGCTGGCCTGGGACCTGTTGGTATCCCTGCGCCGGGCCGGACTGGCCCCCGCTTCCCAGCTCCCCCGCACCCGGCGCCGCTGGTGGGCGCTGGGACTGGCCGGGGCCTTGTTGGCCGGAGGGGCGTTCTTCTGGTGGGTGATCTACCAGCCCCCCCTGGCCCCCGGCACCCTCAAAGTGGGAGGCCGGGTGGAAAATCCATTCCTGTTCCGATACCAGGAGTGGGAAGCCCACCAAGTCACCCTCTCTGCCACCCTGGAAGGGGCGGTCACCTACGTGCCCCCCCGGCCCTACACCGGAGTCCCGGTGCGCCTGATCCTAGCCCGCGCTCGGCCCCACCCCCAGGCCAGCCGACTGATCGCCCGGGCCAGCGACGGGTTTTCCGCCTCCTTCCCCCTCCCCCAGGTCTTGGCCGGAGATGATCTGCTGCTGGTGAGGGAAGGGGAGGGTTTGCGGCTGGTGGCCCGCGGACACCCCGGGAGCAAATGGGTGCAGGGCGTGGTCCTCCTGGAGGTGCAGTGAGGAGCTTGCGGGCTCGGGGGTTGGGGGTCCATTACCCCACCCGGCCCCGGCCGGCCCTGCGAGGGGTGGACCTCGAGCTCCACCCGGGGGAATTGGCCTTGGTGTGCGGCCGGTCCGGGACGGGGAAGTCCACCTTGCTTTTGACCTTGAGCGGCTACATCCCGACCGGGATCCCGGCCCGGGTGTGGGGGGAGGTGGAGGTCTGCGGGAAACTCGCTTCCGGCCTCTCCCAACGGGTGGGCAGGCTGGGCTTGGTGCAGCAAGACCCCGAGGCCCAGATCTGCACCCTCCGGGTGCGGGACGAGGTTGCGTTCGGGCCGGAGAACCTGTGCTTGCCCCGGGCGGAGATCGCCCGGCGGGTGGAGGAAGCCCTCGGAGTCACCGGGCTGGCGCCCCTGGCGGACCGGGCCACCGACACCCTCTCCGGGGGGGAGAAGCAGCGGTTGGCCTTGGCGGCCACGCTGGCCCTGTCCCCGGAGGTGTTGCTTTTGGACGAGCCCACCGCCCACCTGGACCCCCCCGCCGCCGCTGGCTTCCTCCGGCTCCTGGGCCGACTGGTGGAGGGGGGGCGCTCGGCCGTGGTGGCCGAGCAGCGGCTGTGGCCGCTTTTGGCCCAAGCGCAAAAGGTAATGGCCCTGTCCCCCACCGGGGAGGTCCGCACCTGGGAGCGGCTATCCCCGGCCCGGGCCCGCCAAGAAAAGCTCCCCGGTCGGGGCTTGGGGGAGACCATGCCCCCGCCCCCTGCCCCCGGAGCAGGGGTCCAGCTGGCAGTGAAGAACCTCAGCTTCTCTTACCCCGGTAGCCCCCCTTTGCTAGAGCACCTCTCGTTTTCCCTCGCTCCCGGGGAGATACTGGGAGTGATCGGCCCCAATGGGGGTGGCAAGACCACCTTGTTGCGGCTGGTAGGCGGGTTGCTCTTCCCCTGCCAGGGGGAGCTGCGGGGGGTGCCGGGCCCGGCCGAGGTCGGGTTCGTGTTCCAGTTCCCCCACCACCAGCTGTTCGCCCCTTCGGTGGAGGAAGAGTTCGCCTTGGGCCCGACCAGGGATGGGACGGCGGAGTGGCTGCGCTGGGCCGGCCTGACCGGGCTGGGGCACGCCCATCCCCTGAGCCTGTCCCTGGGGGAGCGCCGCCGGCTGACCATGGCCCTGGCCCTGGCCAAACGCCCCCGGCTGCTCCTTCTGGACGAGCCGTTCATCGGCCAGGACCTCCTGCACTTGCGCTGGGTGGTGCAGGGGGTGGTGGAAGCAGCCCGGGCCGGGGCCGCCGTGCTCCTGGTCTCACACGACCTCCCCACCGTGGCCAAGGTGTGCCACCGGGTGTTGTTCTTGGGGGACGAGGTGCTGCTGGGCCGGCCGGAGGAGGTGTTCGGGGAGTTGGCCCGCCGGGGCCAGGAGGAGTTCACCCCCCAGTTTTGGGAGGCGGGATGAGGGGGCTCAATCCCATCACCAAGTTCGGGTTGGTGCTGGCGGGGGCGGGCTGGGCGGTGTGCGCCCCGGGGCTGGTGGCCAAGGCGGCGCTGGTGGCGTTGGCGGTGGTTGGCGCGGGAAAGAAGATCTTCTCCCGGCGATTTTTCCGGCTGGCGATCCTGTTTTCCCTGTTCATCTTCGCCGTGCAGGCGCTGCTGGGCCCGGGGGAGCCGGCCTGGGAATGGGGCCCGTTCTCCGTCAGCCGGGAAGCCCTGCGCCTGGGAGGGAACATGGCCCTGCGCTTCCTGGGGATCTTAGGGGTGAGCCTGTGGTTCGTGGTCACCACCCCCCCGGATGACTTCGCCCGGGCCCTGTCCTCCACCCGGGTGCCCTATCGTTACACCTACTTGCTGGTGCTCGCCCTCCGGTTTCTGCCCCTGCTCAGGCAGGAGTATTACCAGGTGCGGGCGGCGCAAAGGGTGCGGGGGCTGGAACTCAGGCCGTGGCGCTTGGGTTCACATATCCGGTGGACGTTCCTGCCGGTATTGGGGGGAGCACTGGGCCGGGCGGAGGGCATCGCCTTGGCCATGGAGGGGCGGGGGTTTGGGCTCTATCCCTCCCGGGTCCCCATGCAGCCTTGGCCCTGGACGTGGCGGGACCTGGGTGGGGGGGTGGTGCTGGCCGGGGTGGTGGCCGCCTGCTGCTGGTTCGCCGCGGGAGGGGGGGCGGGCTGGCCATGAGGGGCCGGTGGCTCAAAGTGATGCTGCTCAGCGGCAGCTTCCTGACCCTGGCCTTGTACGCCCTGCTCCGCCCACCCCCGGCCCCGGTGGCCGTAGAGGTGGCGTCCCCGGAGGTGGTACGGCGGCTCACTCTAGCAGAGATCAAGGCGCTGCCTGCACTGGAGAGGGAGGGTAGCTACCAGAATCGGTTTGGCAATTGGCAGGGTCAGGGTAGGTATCGAGGCGTGCTGCTTTGGGAGCTGATTCAGGCCGCGTTGGGGGAGGTGGAAGTGGGGGAAGCAGTGGTCATCGGGGAGGACGGCTATCGGGTTTCCTTCCCTTTGGACCGCCTTTTGGACCCGGAATATCCGGTGGTGCTGGCGTTCTCCCGGGATGGGCAGGAACCTCCCGCCTGGGAAGACGGCCCTCAGGTGGCGGTGCTACCCCAGGACGGCGGGGTGAGCAACGCCGAGTACGGGGTGGACTCGGCCGGTGCGTTCTGGGTGAAAAACGTGGTTCGGATTGAGGTCCTGCCCCCGGCGGGCCCGGGGGAAGGTGGTTGACGGCTAGCCAGGAGAACTTCCTTGGGGTAAGCTCGCTTATCATGAAAAGGGAAAGGGAAAGCCGTGGCTGAGCCGGTTGCGTTCCGCTGCCTTAGCTGCGGGCGCCAGTACGAGCCCTGGTCGCTGGACTACCTGTGTCCACACTGTGGTCCCATCCTCGGCACCCTGGAGGTAGTTTACGATTACCATCTCCTTTCCCGGCGATTGACTCCCACCAGCTTTGCTGAGACCCGCCGGGCTTCCCTGTGGCGGTATGAGGAACTTTTGCCGGTGGGCCGGGAGTACGGGGTGGTGTTGCGGGCCGGGTGGACCCCCCTCTACCCCTGCCGGCTGCTGGCCGCGGAGTTGGGGCTTTCGGCCCTGTGGATCAAGGACGATTCCCTCAACCCCACTGCTTCCTACAAGGACCGGGCCACGGCGGTGGTGGTGGCGGCGGCCAAGCGGTTGGGGCGGGAGGCCCTCACCTGTGCCTCCACCGGTAACACGGCCACCTCGGTGGCCGGGTTCTGTGCCGCCGCTGGGATCCCCGCCTACATCTTCGTGCCCCAAGGGGCCCCGGCGGCCAAGGTGGCCCAACTTTTGGCCTACGGGGGAACGGTGTTCGCCGTGGAGGGAGGGTATCAGGCCGCCCAGGCCCTGTGCCAATTGGCCCGGGAGAAATTCGGTTGGTATGACCGCTCGGATGGGGCCAACCCCATCAACGCCGAGGGCAAGAAGACCGGCGCCCTAGAAATTTGGGAGCAGCTAGAGGGTGAACTTCCGGATTACGTCCTCGTTTCGGTGGGAGATGGATCCATCATCTCCGGGGTTTGTAAGGGCTTTTGGGAGCTCACCCAGGTGGGGTTGGCCGAACGGATGCCCAAAGTGTACGGGGTGCAGGCGGAGGGGGCTCCGGCAGTGGCCGAGGCCTTCCGCCGCTTTCAGGCCGGCGAGCCGTGGTTGCCCGCCGAGGGCCCGGCCGACACCTTGGCCGATTCCATCCGGGTGGGAAAGCCCCAGGATGTGGTCAAGGCGGTGAAGTACGTGGCCCGCACCGGAGGCGGGTTTGTCACCGTGGGGGACCGGGAGATGGTGGCGGCCGCCCAGGCCCTGGCCCGAGAGGTGGGGGTGTTCGCCGAACCGGCCGCCGCCGCCGCCTACGCCGGCCTGCTCAAACTCCTGCGGGAGGAGGAGATCCCCTCCGGGGCCAAGGTGGTGGTGGTCATCACCGGCTCTGGGCTCAAGGACCCCCACGGGGTGCTGCAAGGCCTGCCCGAGCCCACGGTGATCCCCCCGGAGCTCGCCGCGCTGGAGAGCGCCCTCGCCGGAGGATGAGCATCAACTTCCGGTTGAACGGCCGCGAGGTGGAGGTGGACGTCCCCCCGGGGCGGAGGTTGTTGAACCTGTTGCGGGAGGACTTGGGCCTCACCGGCACCAAGGAGGGCTGTGGCGAAGGCGAGTGCGGTGCCTGCACGGTGCTGGTGGATGGCCGGCCTCGGCTCGCTTGCCTCACAGCCGCCATCCAGGTGGAGGGTAAAGAGGTCCTCACCGTGGAGGGGCTGTCTGCCGGGGGGAAGCTGCACCCGATGCAGGAGGCCCTGATCAAGGCCGCCGGGGTGCAGTGTGGATTTTGCACCCCCGGTTTCGTGATGGCCGCCTATGCCCTGCTCTCGGAAAACCCGCATCCCACGCGCCAGGAGGTGCGGGAGTTCCTGTCCGGCAACCTGTGCCGCTGCACCGGTTATGAGGGGATCGTGGAGGCGGTGCTGTTGGCGGCGAAATATCTGAGGGGTGATCCCTCACGCGTCACACCTGACGGGAAAACACCATGAGCCGCGGCATCCAGAATTCCGGGAAACTACACCACATGTCCTACGCCACGGAAGCCCATGTTACGAACCGCTCGTTATCCCCCGCAGAAGATCCCGTCACCGCTGTGGTGCTGGCCGCCGGGGCTGGGAAGAGGATGGGGAGGCCCAAGCTCCTTCTGGCCTACCGGGGAAAGCCCTTGCTCTCCTGGACATTGGAGTTGGTGGAACGTCTCCCGCTCAGTCGGCGCCTCATCGTCCTGGGGGCCCAGGCCCCCGAGATCCTGGAGGAGATCTTTGGCCTCCGTCCCCCCGCTCTCCCCGCCCATGACGCGTCACGGGTAACGCGTCACGGTTTCCTTTGGGATGTGCTCATAAACCCCGGCTGGGAGGAGGGGATGGGGAGCTCCCTGCGGCTGGCGGCGGAGCGGGTGGAGGGGGGGATGTTGGTGTTCCTGGGGGACATGCCCGAGGTGCCCCGGGGGGCAGCCCTGGAGGTGCTGCGGCGGGCCGGAGACCAACCGGTGGCCCCCAGTTTTCAGGGCCGGCGGGGGTTCCCCATCTATCTCCCCCGGGAGTTGCGCCCCCAGCTGCTGGCGTTGGGAGGCGACATCGGGGCCCGGGAACTGGTCCGGGAAAGCTGTCAACTCATCCCCTGGCCCGACCCAGGGGTAGTGCTGGACGTGGATCGGGAGGAGGATCTGCCGTGCGCAAGACCGGTCCGGCGAGGATCGTGAGGCCGCGGGACTTGTCGGAAGCAGTGCGGTTGGTGGCCGAGGGCGGCCGGCCCCTGGCCGGGGGCACGGACCTGTTCGTGCGCCTCCGCCGGGAGGTCGAGGACCCGCCTTTTTTGGTCTACCTGGGGGAACTTCCAGAGCTGCAGGGGATCGAGCTGCGGGAGGACGGGGCAGTGGTGGGGGCGGCCGTGACCCACGCCAAGCTGCTTAGGTCCGAGGTGGCCGAGCGGCTCCCCATCCTGAGACTCGCCCTGTCCACCATCGGGGCACCGGCCATCCGGGAGATGGGTACCCTGGCCGGGAATGTGGCCAACGCCTCCCCGGCCGGAGACGGCCTGATACCCCTTTATCTTTTGGAGGCCAGGGTGCTGTTGGCGGGCCCCCAGGGGGAACGGGAGCTCCCGGTGGAGGAGTTCGTGCTGGGGCCGGGGAAGACGGCCCTGAAGGAGGGGGAGATCATCCGCAGCCTCTTCCTCCCCTTTCCCGAGGGGGAGCCGCGGAGCTACTTCCGGAAGGTGGGTCGCAGGCGGGCACTCCTGATCGCGGTGGCCTCGCTGGGAGGGCTGGTTTGGCTGCAGGACGGGGTGGTGGAGCAGGCCCGGCTCGCCCTGGGTTCGGTGGCCCCTACTGTGCTCCGCCCCCGGGAGGTAGAGCAAGAATTGGTGGGAAAACCCCTGGACCCACAGGTGCTGGCCCCGCTGGCGGAGAAACTTTCCCAACTGGTGCAGCCCATCACCGACCTGCGGGCCTCGGCCAGCTACCGGCGAGAGGTGGCGGGAAAGCTCCTTTTGGACCTGGCCGTTTCCCTGGCAGGCTAGGCTGGTATCCCGGGCCGAGGTGGGCTATTCTTCCTCGTCATCAGGCCTCAAGGGGGCGAAAGCCATGCCAGAAATCATTGAGCGGGTCCTTTATTCCGCCGCGGACATCGCCCGGAGGGTGGCAGAGCTGGGGAGCCGGATTTCCCAGGATTACCGGGAGGGGGCCGGTCGCGATCCCTACCGGCGACCTCTGCTGGTGGTGGGCCTCCTCAAGGGGGCCCTCCCCTTCATGGCCGACCTCACCCGGGCCATGGACATCCCCCTGGAGTACGACTTCATGGCCGTCTCCAGTTACCAAGGCCGCACCAGCCCCGGGGAGGTCCGCATCCTCAAGGACCTCGACTCCCCAGTGGGGGCCAGGGACCTGTTGATCGTGGAGGACATCGTGGACACCGGCCACACCTTGGATCACATCCTGCGCCGGCTGCGGGTGCGGGATCCTGCCAGCCTCCGAGTGTGTACCCTGCTAGACAAGCCCGCCCGCCGGGAGGTGGAGGTCCCGGTGCACTACGTGGGCTTCACCTTGAGAGGGAAGGAGTTCGTGGTGGGCTACGGCCTGGATTACGCTGAACTTTACCGCAACTTGCCCTATATCGGGATTGTGAAGCCCGAATACCAGGAGACATGATTACCATCGGGATAGAGACCTCCTGCGATGAGACCTCGGTGGCCCTGCTCCGGGATGGAGACATTTTAGTTAATCTGGTTTACTCCCAGGTTGACCTGCACGCCCGGTTCGGGGGGGTGGTGCCGGAGGTGGCCTCTCGAGATCACCTGCGAAAGCTCCCTCCGCTAGTGGAGGAGGCGCTCAAGAAGGCCGAGCTCGAGGCGAGCCAACTGGGGCTGGTGGGGGTGACCCGTGGGCCGGGGCTGGTAGGGCCGTTGTTGGTGGGGCTCTCTTATGCCAAGGGGTTGGCCCTGGCCCTGGGCCTCCCCCTGGTGGGGGTTAATCATCTGGAAGCTCACATCTTTGCTCATCGGCTTGCCCATCCCGAGGCGGAGCCCCCCCTGGTAGCCCTGATCGTGTCGGGGGGCCATACCTCCCTGGTGCATGTGCCGGAGTGGGGGACCTACCGCCAGGTGGGGGCCACCCGGGACGACGCTGCTGGGGAGGCTTTGGACAAGTTCGGGCGCCTGATCGGGCTCCCCTATCCGGCCGGCCCGGCGGTGGACGAGCTGGCCGGAAGAGGGGACCCCCAGGCGGTGCCCTTCCCCCGCCCCATGCTGGAGTCCGGCCTGGACTTCAGCTTCGCCGGGCTCAAGACCGCGGCCGTCTACTGGTTGCGGGATCACCCTCACACCCACCAGGAAGACCTGTGTGCTTCCTACCTGGAGGCGGTGGTGGAGGTTTTGGTGGAGAAAACCCTCCGGGCGGCGAAGCTGCTCGGGGTGCAGCGGGCGGCGGTAGTGGGGGGAGTGGCGGCCAACCGGCGACTGCGGGAGGTGCTCCCGGCCCGGGCTGCCGCCGGGGGGGTGGAGGTATACTTCCCGCCCCCGGAGCTGTGCACCGACAACGCGGCCATGGTGGCCGCCTGTGCCCTGTTTCACCACCTGCGGGGGGAAGAGACCCCCCTGTCCGCCTCGGCCGCGCCCGCGTTGCCCCTAGGCTGATTCCCGGCTAGGCCCATCTTCTACAGTTGTGGATAAAAAGTTGAGTCCTGTAGGGCACTATGACTC
>ENA-OSAI01000228-OSAI01000228.1-marine-sediment-metagenome-genome-assembly--contig:-NODE-228-length-30277-cov-10.280623_pt1 | contig 30277 bp, 27 predicted proteins | sample MGYA00237871_ERZ529316 | MGnify/ENA primary metagenome ERZ529316 (study PRJEB26369, sample SAMN03142814) | marine sediment metagenome | biome: marine; feature: borehole; material: sediment...
TAACTCGTAAGAGGATGTATAGGGTGTGACGCCTGCCCGGTGCTCGAAGGTTAAAAGGATTGCTTAGCTTAGGCGAAGGCATGAATTGAAGCCCGAGTAAACGGCGGCCGTAACTATAACGGTCCTAAGGTAGCGAAATTCCTTGTCGGTTAAATACCGACCTGCATGAATGGCGTAACGAGATGGGAGCTGTCTCAACCAGGGATCCAGTGAAATTGTAGTGGAGGTGAAAATTCCTCCTACCCGCGGAAAGACGGAAAGACCCCGTGCACCTTTACTATAGCTTGACACTGCTATTGGGATATTCATGTGCAGGATAGGTGGGAGTCATTGATACTAGGACGCAAGTACTAGAGGAGACATCCTTGAGATACCACCCTTGAATATTCTGATAGCTAACTCCGTATGATTATCTCATGCGAGGACAATGTCTGGTGGGTAGTTTGACTGGGGCGGTCGCCTCCTAAAAAGTAACGGAGGCTTACAAAGGTTAGCTCAGAGGGGTTGGAAATCCCTCGTAGAGTATAATGGCATAAGCTAGCCTGACTGTGAGACATACAAGTCGAGCAGAGTCGAAAGACGGTCATAGTGATCCGGTGGTTCTGTGTGGAAGGGCCATCGCTCAAAGGATAAAAGGTACGCCGGGGATAACAGGCTGATCTCCCCCAAGAGCTCACATCGACGGGGAGGTTTGGCACCTCGATGTCGGCTCATCGCATCCTGGGGCTGAAGTCGGTCCCAAGGGTTCGGCTGTTCGCCGATTAAAGCGGTACGTGAGCTGGGTTCAGAACGTCGTGAGACAGTTCGGTCCATATCCGTCGTGGGCGTAGGAAACTTGAGGGGAGCCGTCCCCAGTATGAGAAGACCGGGACGGACGGACCTCCGGTGTACCAGTTGTCCCGCCAGGGGCAAACGCTGGGTAGCTGTGTCCGGAAGGGATAAGCGCTGAAAGCATCTAAGCACGAAGCCCACCCCAAGATGAGGTTTCCCACTCGCGTGAGCGAGGTAAGACCCCAGGTAGACCACCTGGTCGATAGGCCGGAGGTGTAAGGGCCGCAAGGCCTTCAGCTTACCGGTACTAATCGGTCGAGGGCTTGACCCGAACTATCTTCCAGCGCCCGGACGCCGAAAGGCGCCCGCTGCCCGGAGCGAGAGAAACACTCCCGCCCACCCCGAGCCTCTCCATCACATGCGGTGTCATCTTTCCGGTGGCCATGGCGGAGGGGAAACACCCGTTCCCATCCCGAACACGGAAGTTAAGCCCTCCAGCGCCGATGGTACTTGACGGGAGACCGTCCGGGAGAGTAGGTCGCCGCCGGGAAACCTTCTCCGAAGGCCCGCACCACACCAGGTGCGGGCCTTCGGCATCTCATCGCGCGCCGGCCCTCCGCTCCGGCCGGGCCGGAGAGGCACGCAGGGCGTGGGTGGCCCTCCATCCAGGCCTTCCGGCCCGGATGTCGCCCGTCTCTGGAGGAATCGTTGCAAGCCCCGCGAATCCTGGGGCGGATTCCGTGCCCGGGGAGGTGAGACGATGGCCTACAAGATCACGGAAGACTGCGCCAGCTGCGGTGTGTGTGAACCGGAATGCCCGAACGAGGCCATTTCGGAGGGTGACGAGTACTTCGTCATCGATTCCGACAAGTGCACGGAGTGCGTGGGCTTCTATGATGAACCGCAGTGCGCCGCGGTGTGCCCGGTGGACGCGTGCGTGCCTGATCCGGACCACAAGGAGACGCGCGAGGAACTCCTGGCCAAGAAGAAGAGGATTCACGGGGAGTGACTCTGGACAGGGGACGCCGGGCGTCCCCGGTTGACCGGAGAGCGGAAAGAAAGAGGCGGCCGCAAGACGGCCGCCTCTGCCCATATGCAGGTGCGGTGGGGCGTCGCTTCGGTCCGGCTCAGTCTACCGGGGTCTCGCGCACCGAGAAGCGGTCGAACTCACCCGTGTAGGGTTCCCAGGTGACATGGGTCCGCACCACCTCGGCCCGCGCGGGGCCGTTCCGGCACCACTCCAGCATGGCCCTCACCGAGGGCTCGTTGCCCTCGATGACGACCTCGACCGAACCGTCGGGCAGGTTCCTCACCCAGCCGGTGACACCCAGGCGGGTGGCCTTGTCCCGGGCGTGGGCTCGGTAGTAGACACCCTGCACCTTTCCCTCGACGCGCACGTGGGCCCGGAGCATCATCTCGCGGACTTCGCGCCGGCCTCCCTTCCGACTCGTGCCACCTCTTGCACGCCTCAGAATGTCCAGGCAGCCCACGGTCCCAACACCCCGCTTGAGCTCTTCCCGGGTCGGGCGCGGGGCCGACCCGGTGCGGCGGAGGAAATTCTCGGCCGCGCTGGGGCTTCCCTCCTCAAGAAGGGACGGACGGCCGGCACGGCGGAGCGGGACATCGGGGTCGCGGCGGCGTATTGCTCTCGAGGGAGGTGTTCGGGCGTGGACCCGCCCGCAGGAGCCGGCCTGTCCCAGTCGCGGGCTCCTTTGTTCGAGAATCTTGTGGCCCACACGGGCCGCCGGGCCGCCCGGTTCCACGTGCCCGGCCACAAGGGGGGCAGAGGACCCTTCCGGGAGATGGCCCTGGCCCTCGGCCGGCGGGGGTTCGAGTTCGACCTCACGGAGGTCGGGAACCTGGACGACCTGCACTGCCCGTCCACGGACGGCCCGCTCGAGGAGGCCCAGCGCCTGGCGGCCGAGGCCTACGGCGCGGCGGAGGCCCGCTTCCTTGCCGCCGGGGCCACCGCGGGGATCCTGGCCATGGTCCTCGCCGCCGTTCCCCCCGGCCGGACCCTGATGGTGACGGTGCCGTACCACCGCTCCGTGGTCGCGGCGGCCGTCCTGGCGGGTTGCCGGCTGTCCTTGATTCCTCCCCGCCTGGGCGGGCTGTCGGGTCGCCCGCTGCCCGCGTCATCGGACGTCGTGGTCCACGCCCTCCAGCGCGAGCGTCCCGCGGCCCTGCTCGTCACCTCTCCCACCTACGAGGGGTTCTCGGTCGACCTCGGGCCCCTCGCGAGGGCCTGCGCTCGGGAGGGGGTCCCGCTCCTCGTGGACGCCGCCCACGGGGCTCACTTCGGGTTCTCCTCGTGCCTGCCGCCGACCCCGGTCATCTCCGGGGTGTCGGCGTGTGTCGTGAGCCTGCACAAGACGGCCGGCGCCCTGACGCCGGGGGCCGTTCTCCTGACCGGGCGGCGGACGGCCGCCGGGACCGGAGGTCCTGCGGCCCCTCCGTTGGAGGACGGGCGGCTGGCCGCGGCGGTCCGGCTGGTCCATACGACCAGCCCGTCCCACCAGGTGCTGGCTTCGCTGGACCTGGCGCGGAGGAGGCTGGTGCTTGCCGGCGAGCAAGACTGGTCGGCGGCCGCCGAGAGGTCGGAGGAGGTGCGGGAGTGTGTCCGCCGTGAGGCGGGATGGCTGGTTCCGTTCGTCCCCCCTGAGGACGGCCTGGCAGACCCGACCCGCATCGTCTTCGAGGTCGAGCCGTCGGCCCCTCCGGGCCTCACGGGTCTCGGCGTCGCGGCGGCCGCCGCGCGCCGCGGGGTGGACCTCGAGCTGGCCGGGTGGGGGCACGTCGTGGCCGTGGCCGGACCGGCGGACACCCCGCAGGACTGCCGGCGGCTGGCACGGGCCCTGGTGGAAGGGACGCGGCTCGAGGGCGCCGGCGCCGGTGGAAGCCCGACCGCTCCCCGGGCGCGGCCGCGGCGGGAATGGGCCCTGTCCTTGGAGAAAGAGTCTCTGCTGGCCGGGTGTGAGGCTGTCCTGCCGCCCGGGGAGGCCTTCCGGCGGCCGCGCCGGTGGGTGCCTGTGACCCGTTCGGTCGGACGCGTCGCGGCCGACGTGGTCTCGCCCTACCCTCCGGGAGTCCCGCTCGTCCTGCCGGGCCAGCGCATGACAGAGGCGGTCGTCCGGTATCTCGACCTCCTGGCCCGTTCGGGCGCCAGGGTCCACGGCATGTCGGACGGCGGAGTCGAGGTCTTGGCCTGATGTCGACCACACGAGGGTTCTTCATATCCATCGAGGGTGGAGAGAAGGCCGGGAAGACCACCCAGGCCAGGATGCTCGCGGCCTGGCTAGAGGAAAGGGGAGGCGAGGTGGTGCTGACCCGGGAACCGGGCGGCACCCCGGCCGGCGAGGTCATAAGGGACCTCCTGCTGGACCCCGCCGGGTCGAACATCGGTCCGGTCACCGAGGTTCTCCTCTTCGCGGCCTCCCGGGGGCAGCTCGTAGCGGACGTCATCCGTCCGGCCCTCGAGGCCGGGAAGTTCGTCGTGGCGGACCGCTATGTCGACTCCAGCCTGGCCTACCAGGCCTTCGGGCTCGGACTGCCCTTCGAGCGGGTCCTGGCCGTCAACGAGTGGGCCACGGGGGGGCTCTGGCCGGACGTCACCTTCGTGCTCGACGGCGGGGACCCGTCGAGGTTCCTCGGCCGGGCCAGGGAGGGAGCGGCTGACCGCATCGAGCGGCGTGAGCCGGCGTTCCACGAGAAGGTGGCCAGAGGCTACCGCCGGCTCGCCGAACGTTTTCCTCGGCGGATAGTCCTTGTGGACGGTTCTCGTCCTCCGGACGAGGTCGCCTCGGAGATAAGGACCATCGTGTTGAGCCGGCTCGGAGGAAGGGAGGTGCCCGGGCAATGAAGCTGATCGTGACCGTGGTCCAGGACAAGGACGCCCCGCGCCTCATCGAGGAGCTGGTCGGTGCGGGCTTCCGGGCGACGAAGCTCGCGAGCACCGGCGGCTTCCTCAAGGAGGGCAACACCACCCTTCTCGTCGGCGTCCAGGACGACGAGGTCGACAAGGTGCTGGACATCGTCCGCGCGACCTGCCGGTCGCGCGAGCAGCTCGTGACCCCTTTGACGTCGTCCGGGGGTGCGGTCGACGCGTGCGTCCCCTATCCGGTCGAGGTCCTCGTCGGCGGAGCAACGGTCTTCGTCCTTGACGTGGAGCGTCACGTGCGGATATAGAGACCGGACCGGTCTGCCGTGGGTCTGAACCATTGTGAAGGCCAGCCCTATGCCGCGGGGTCGCTCCGCCGCGCCCTCGAGCGGGGCCGGATGGCCCAGGCCTATCTCTTCGCCGGGCCTGAAGGCTGCGGGAAGAGGCTCGTCGCCCGGGAACTCGCCAAGGCCGTGCTCTGTGAGGCCCCCGTTTCCGGGGACGCGTGCGGGACCTGCCGCTCCTGCCGGCTTGTCGAGAGCGGCAGTCATCCCGACGTGGAGTTCTTCCGGCCCGAGGGCGGGAAGGCGAGCTATCCGGTCCGACAGCTCAGGGAGGAGATCCGCCGGTGCGCCTACCTCAAGCCCGCCCTGGGACCGAGGCGCTTCATCGTCATCGAACGGGCGGAGGCCCTGGTCAGGTCGTCGGGGGCGCGCAACGAGGGGGCCGACACGCTCCTCAAGCTGCTCGAGGAGCCCGCTCCTCAGACCTGTCTGGTCCTCCTCACGAGCCGCCCGGAGGTCCTCCCCGACACGGTGCGGTCACGGTGCCAGCTCGTCCGTTTCCGGCCGCCTCCGGTCGGGGCCCTCGTGTCGGACCTCGTCCGTGAGTACGGGCTGGAGGAAGCTGAGGCCCGGTTCGCCGCCTATGTCTCGGGTGGGGACCCCGAGACCGCCGCGGGCCTCGTCGCCCGCCGGAAGGAGCGGAAGTTTCTTCTGTCCCTCCGCGACAGGCTCTTATCCGCAGCCCGTCTGCTGGGGACAATGTCCTATCCGGAACTTTTCGAGGCCGCCGGTGCGGTGGAGAGCCATGCCCGGGACTGGGGGCTCCTGTCAGGGGCGCTGGGAGTCCTGTCTCTCATCTACCGGGACGGCGCCCTCCGCGGGCTCGGCGCAGGCGAACGCGTGCTGGCCTTCCCGGCCGGCGCGGAGGCGGAGGCCGCCGGGGAGCTCGCCGGCCGTCACGCGCCGGAGGTCCTGGTCGCCGCTGCACGCCGCGTCCTGAAGGCCCAGGGGGACGCGAGGCGCTATCCGGCGAGACTGCTCCTTCTGGAGGTTCTGTTCATCGACCTGAAGTGCATCCTTCGAGCCCCCGCCGACCGGCGGGAGGGCGGGGAGGTATCCTGCTCGTGAGTCAGACACGCGTCGTCGGCGTGCGCTTCCGGCGCGCCGGCAAGATCTACTATTTCGACCCGGGCGACATCGACCCCGGCGTGGGGGACACCGTCGTCGTCGAGACGATAAGAGGACTCGAGGTGGCGGAGGTCGTCGTGGCCGGCCGCACGGTCCCCGAGGAGGAAATCAGCCAGCCGCTGAGACCGGTGCTCAGGAAGGCGACCCCCGAGGACCTCGCCCGGCTCGAGGAGAACCGCAAGAAGGAGAAGGAAGCCCTGGCCGTCTGTGAGCGCAAGATAGCCGAACACGGGCTGGAGATGAGTCTGGTCGATGCGGAGTACACCCTTGACCGCGCCAAGCTCATCTTCTACTTCACGGCCGAGGGCCGGGTCGACTTCCGCCAGCTCGTCCGCGACCTGTCCGCCACGTTCAAGACGAGGATAGAGCTGAGGCAGATAGGGGTGAGGGACGAGGCCAAGATGATGGGCGGCCTGGGGCCCTGCGGGCGGCAGCTGTGCTGCTGCACCTTCCTGACCGAGTTCCAGCCGGTGTCCATACGCATGGCGAAGAGGCAGGACCTGTCCCTCAACCCCAACAAGATATCCGGTCTCTGCGGGCGGCTCATGTGCTGTCTTCGCTACGAGAACGACTACTACCCCGACCCGAAGGCCAAGAAAGAGAAGGCCCAGCAGGAGGACGGACCGGAGCCGGAGGACGCCGCCGGCAGGGAGCCGCCGGCAGACGAGGCTGAAGGGGCCGGAAGATCCCGGCGCGGCGGGTGAGAGGGTGAACGAGGGGCCTGGTCGTCTCTACCTGGTCGGCACTCCTGTGGGCAACCTGGAGGACCTCTCGGCCCGGGCCGCCCGCGTGCTGGGCGAGGTCGACCTCATCGCGGCGGAGGACACCCGCCGCACGCGCCGCCTCCTGGCCCACCTCGACCTCCACACACCGCTCATCAGCTATCACCAGCACAGCCCGGCCGGCCGCGTCGACGAGATCCTCCGGCGGATCGAGGCCGGCGAGGATGTGGCCGTGGTCACCGACGCCGGGATGCCCGGCGTCAGCGACCCCGGCTGGAGGCTGGTGGCCGAGGCCGTCTCGAGGGGTCTCACGGTGGTTCCCGTCCCCGGACCGTCGGCGCTCACCCTGGCCCTGTCGGCTTCAGGTCTTCCCACGAGGTCCTTCGTTTTCGACGGCTTCCTCCCCCGGCGCCCGGGTCCCCGGCGGCGGCGCCTGGCCGAGCTCGCGCGCCTGGGGGTCACGGTAGTCGTCTACGAGTCCCCCCACCGGGCCATCGAGACCCTGGGCGATGTCGCTGAAGTGCTGGACGACCCGGAGGTCGTGCTCTGCCGCGAGCTGACCAAGGTCCACGAGGAGTTCATCCGCGGCCGGGCCCGGGACGTCCTCGAGGTCCTGCAGGCCAGGAAGAGTAGAGAAGGTCGCCTGAAGGGTGAGATGACCCTCGTCATAGGGGTCACGTCACCCCCTCCCGGGATAGCCGACGCCCCCGACCGGGTGGCCGGGGGCGTCCGGAGTCGTCCGGGGTCGGATGCGGTTGGACAACAGCGGACGAAAGCGCCTACACGGCGCGGCTGTGCATCGCCTCCATGCAGTTCCGGCAGACCTTCTTGCCCATGAAGGTCTCCACGTTGTGGGCGTTGCCGCAGAAAACGCATGCAGGTTCGTACTTCTTCAGGATGATCTTGTCGGCGTCGACATAGATCTCAAGGGCGTCCTTCTGTTCGATGTCCAGCGTGCGCCGGAGTTCGATCGGGATGACCACGCGTCCAAGCTCGTCAACCTTCCTCACTATTCCCGTCGATTTCATCACCGGCACTCCCCTCCTTCAACAAGTTTCGACACCGCCCTAGCGGGATGATACCAGGGATGGCAGATTCAGTCAACACCCATGACAACTTTTTTTCGCGTCTTGACAGGCTAAGATGTGAGCCGCTATATTAGGGCCGCGTCGAAGGCTGTCTGAACGGCCATGACGGGGAAGAGTAGGCCTGCCGCGAAGGGTACAGAGAGCCGGTCTTGAGCTGAGAGCCGGTCCCGGGACGGAGGCCGAACATGGCCCCTGAGCCTCGGGTCGAAACGGCCGACGGCCGGAGTAGGCCGCGACGGGAGGCCCCCGTTACAGGGCCGCGGCATCGGGCCACGGGCCCCGTGCCGGCTGAGGACCGGGCCGGCCCGGTCGAAGCAGGGTGGTACCGCGAGTCCCCTCGCCCCTGAGCGGGTGAGGGGCTTGTTCGTTATAGAGGGGTACAGGAGGAGGTCTTCCATGACCGGGACTGACAGGCAGACCTTTTACATCACGACACCCATCTACTACGCCAACAGCGACCTTCATATCGGCCACGCCTACAGCACGGTGGCGGCCGACGCTCTGGCCCGCTTCAACCGGCTGCGGGGGCGCCGGACGTTCTTCTTGACCGGGACCGATGAGCACGGGAGCAAGAACGAGGAAGCGGCGCGGGCTGCGGGCGTGCCTCCGCAGGAGTTCGTGGACCGTGTGGTGGCCGGCATCCTCCGCCTCTGGGAGCGGCTCGAGATAAGCTACGACGACTTCATCCGGACCACGGAGTCCAGGCACAAGAGGGTGGTCCAGGAGGTCTTCCGCCGCTTCCACGAGCAGGGCGACATCTACAAGTCGGAGTACGAAGGCTGGTACTGCACGCCCTGTGAGACCTTCTGGCTGGAGAGCCGGCTTGTGGACGGGAGGTGCCCGGACTGTGGGCGGGAGGTGAGCAGGCTCAAGGAGGAGAGCTACTTCTTCCGGCTCTCGAAGTACCAGGACAGGCTCCTCCGCCACATCGAGGAGAACCCGGACTTCATCCAGCCCCCCTCCCGGCGCAACGAGATGGTCAGCTTCATCAAGCAGGGGCTCGAGGACCTCTGCGTCAGTCGGACGACGTTCGCCTGGGGGGTCCCCGTCCCCTTCGACCCCGACCATGTCGTCTACGTCTGGATAGACGCCCTGACCAACTACATCTCGGCCATCGGCTACGCTTCGGAGGACCCCGAGCGGAGGAAGCTCTTCGAGGAGTTCTGGCCCGCCGACGTCCACCTGGTGGGCAAGGAGATCATGAGGTTCCATGCCATCATCTGGCCCATCCTGCTGATGGCTCTCGGCCTTCCCCTCCCCCGGAGGGTCTTCGGCCACGGGTGGCTGGTCCTGGACAGCGGCAAGATGTCCAAGTCGAAGGGGAACGTCATCGACCCCCACGTGCTCATCGACAAGTACGGTGTCGACGCCGTCCGGTATTTCCTCCTGCGGGAGATCCCCTTCGGCGCGGACGGCCGTTACAGCGAGGAGGCCCTCGTCAACCGGACGAACGTCGACCTGGCCAACGACCTGGGGAACCTGCTCTACCGGACCCTCACCATGGTCGAGAAGTTCTCTGACGCAGCCGTTCCCAGGCCGGTGGCCGACCAGGACGATGGTCTGCTCCGCGGCCTCTTGGCCGAGGTGGTCCCGGAGGTGGAGCGGGCGATGGACGACCTCCAGATCCCGCAGGCTCTGGAGGCCGTGTGGCGCCTGGTCAACCAGGGCAACCACTATATCGAGGACAACGCCCCCTGGAGCCTGGCCAAGGACCCCGGGAGCCGTGCGCGCCTCGATACGGTGCTTTACAACCTTCTCGAGACCCTGCGGGCCGTCGGGGCCCTGCTCCTGCCGTTCCTTCCCCACACGCCGCGGCGTATCTGGGACCAGCTTGGGCTCGACCCCGGCGCCCTCGAGGCCGTCCGCCTGGACGACATCGCCAGGTGGGGGCAGCTCCGCCCCGGGACGAGGGTGAGGAAGGGTCGTCCCCTCTTCCCGCGGATAGACCCGAAGGAGGCTCTCGAGACCTGAACCATGGAGCTCTTCGACACACACTGTCATCTCACCGACCGGGCCTTCCGCGCGGACCTCGAGGAGGTCCTGGCCAGGGCCCGGGCCGCCGGGGTCGTCGGGATGGTCTGTGTCGGCTATGACCTCGAGTCGTCCCGGGCGGCGGTCGCCCTGGCCGAACGGGAGGACGACGTGTGGGCCGCGGTCGGGCTGCACCCTCACTATGCGGCCCGGGCAGGGCGGGACCTCGAGGCCGCGCTCCGGTCCCTGGCCCGACACCCCAAGGTCGTCGCCGTCGGCGAGACCGGGCTCGACTTCTACCGTGACCTCTCGCCCCGCGACGTCCAGAGGGCGGTCTTCCTGCGGCAGATCGAGGTGGCACTCGGGAACGGCCTTCCGCTCATCGTCCACGACCGCGACGCCCACGACGAGACCCTGGAGATTCTCGAGGAGGCCTACGGGGACCGTACCGACGCCGGGGACCCGCGCGAGGGGCCTTCCGGGGTCATGCACTGCTTCTCCGGGGACGAGGCGATGGCCCGGTCCTGCGTGGAGCTCGGGTTCTCCCTCTCCTTCACCGGGACGGTGACCTTCCCGCGGGCTTCCCGGGTCAGGGCGGTGGCGGCGTCCGTGCCGGAAGAAAGGCTTCTCATCGAGACGGACTGTCCCTACCTCGCCCCGCAGAGCCGCCGCGGACGCCGGAACGAGCCGGCCTACGTCGCCGAGGTGGCGGCGGCCCTGGCCGCCGCCAGGGGTGACGCTCCCGACCGCCTGGCTCTCCTGACCTCGCGCAACGCCCGGACCCTCTTCCTCAGGTCCTAGCCGTGCCGTCCGCCCCGGCCGGAGGCCCTGTCGGGCAACGCGGGCGGCCGGTGCCACGGCGGTCGACAGCCTCCCGGCTGCGGCGGGGCGGCAGTCGGAAAGGGTTGACAGGGAATAAAAGGGTATCGCTGGGGTCCGCGCGAATGCCTCCGGGCGACCTGATACTGGAAGGTTTCCCTTCCGGGGAGCGTGGGGTCTGCCGTGGACCGAGAGGATGACGCGGCCCGCTCGCCCGGGGAGGCCGGGACCCGTCCGGAGGCTCCGCCGGCGGAGTCGGAGCGGCGGGGCGACCTTCGGTTCGCCCTCAACCTCCACTGGGCGGTCATAGTCCTCGTGCCGACTCTGACCCTGCTCGGCCGGCGTGAGGTGGGGCCGGGGTTGTGGGGCGTCCTGGCTCTCGCCGCCCTCTGCACCGGGACCCTCCACCATCTCGTCGCCCGCCGCTCCCTCCAGCCTTTGTGGCCGGCCGCCGGGTACGCCATACTCGCCGGGGACCTGCTTCTCGTCAGCGCCCTGGTCTGGACGAAAGGCGGGCTGGCGAGCGACACCTACCACCTCTACTATCTGGTCATCGTGGGCGCGGGTGTGGTCTTCGGGGTCAGGGCGAGCATCCTGACGGCCCTCGGCGCGGGGGTCCTGTACGGGCTGGCCGTATGGTTGGCCGCGGCGGGCCAGGCGCAAGACCCCGACCTGGGCCGGGTGGCCGTGCGCACCGTCTACCTGGTCCTGACCGGTGCGGCCGCGGCCTACCTCGCGAACCGGGAAAGGGCCTACCGGTTGGCCCACGCCGAGGTGCGGAGGCTCCTCGCCGAGCTCGAGGAAGCTCACGCCCGCCTCAGGACCTACGCGAGGGACATGTCCCGCCGGGCCGTGACCGACGGGCTGACGGGGCTTTACAACCACACCCACTTCAACCGGCGGCTCAGCGACGAACTCGCACGGGCGGAGCGCTACGGGCGCCCCCTCTCCCTCATCATGCTCGACCTCGACGATTTCAAGAAATATAACGACGCCTTCGGCCACGTCGAAGGTGACCGCCTGCTCGCTCGCGTGGGTTCGGTGCTGTCCGGCGCTGTCCGCGAGGCGGACACCGTGTTCCGCTACGGCGGCGAGGAGTTCACCATCATCATGCCGGAGACAGGGACCGACCAAGCCCGGAAGGCGGCGGAGCGCATCCGGCGCACCGTGGAGGAGGCCTTCGGCCCCGCTTCCGGCTCCGGGTGCCAGGGCCCCATGACGGTGTCAATCGGTGTGGCCAGCTTCCCGGTCCACGGCTCGACCGGGACCGAGCTCATCGAGGCCGCCGACAGGGCGCTCTACCTCTCCAAGAAGCTGGGCAAGAACCGGGTCAGCGTCCACGGCACCTAGACAGGCCGGGACGGGGACGGCCGGGGCCCGGACGGGGTGGCCGGGGGCCAGGACAGGGACGGCCCGGGGTCGGGCCGCTTGGGCATGCCGGTGATACATACCTTCAGCCCCGGAAAGGGGATACTGCCGCCTAGCGCTTCCATCCGCTTCCCCCGGCCGCCTGGTCGCGGGCGCGCGGGCGGAGCAGAGGAAGCTGGTCATGACTGCCTAACCAGCTCAACGGCTGCTCATCGCTATGTCTGATGTGTCGGCAGGAAACGCATCCTGAACCGACGAACGCGGGAAGGCCGGCGCCGGGCGGGCGTCCCTCCCCCCTCGCGTCCTATCCCGATACCGCCCCACGCCGGACCGTCGAGCCCGGGAGGTGTGCAGAGGCCGTGACCCGCGGCACCGTCCGGTCGTTCGCTCGTGTCCCCGCGGCCTTCGACCGGAGCCGCAGGCTCCTCATCGTCCTCCTCGTCACGGCGGTGGTGGCCGCCTTCGCCACGAGCGGGATGTTCTCCCAGAAGACGGTGACCGTCATCACCGGAGACCTCGAGGTCCGGGTCAAGACCTCGGCGGGGACCGTCAGGGAGGTCCTCGAGGCGGCCGGCCTCCCGCTGGGACCCCGGGACGAGGTCTCTCCTCCGCCGGAGGCGCCTGTCGAAGACGGCCTCATCGTCGTCGTCCGACGGGCCGTTCCGGTGGTCGTCGAGGTCGACGGCCGGGAGTACGTCCTCATGACCACCGCCAGGACGGTCGGTGAGCTCATCGCTACGTCCCGCCTCCGCGTCGGCCCCGACGACAGGCTCGAGCCGGGACGCGACGCGGAAGTGAAGGCCGGGCTGCGTCTTGTCGTCACCCGGGTGGTGAAGAGCTACCAGCACCGGGAGGAAGAGATACCCTTCAGGACCATCAGGCGGGAAGACATGACCATGGACCTCGGCCGGACGGTGGTCGTGCAGAGGGGAAGACCGGGTCTCAGGCGGACCCTTCTCCGGGTCACCTATGAGGACGGACGTGAGACCGAGGTCGAGGTGGTCAGCACGACGGTCGTCAGGGAGCCGGTTCCCGAGGTCGTCCGGGTGGGCACGGCCGGGACCATCGTCAGGGACGGGCAGACCATCCGCTTCCTCAAGGCTCTCAAGGTGACGGCCACGGCCTACGAACCCGGTCCGATAAGCTGTGGAGCGTGGGCTGACGGCTACACCTGTCTCGGCCTGCGGGCCACCAAGGGCATCATCGCCGTGGACCCGGCGGTCATCCCCCTCTGGAGCCGCGTCTATGTCGACGGCTACGGGTTCGCCGTCGCCGGTGACGTCGGTTCGGCCATCAAGGGCCACCGCATCGACGTGTGCTATGACACGTACGCCGAGGCCATCAGCTGGGGGGTAAGGCGGGTCATGGTCTACATCCTCGAACTGCCCGGGTCATGAGGGACCAGGGGACCCATCCCGTCTGGTCGGTCTCGTACGTCTCCGGGCTGGTCAGGTCTGGCGCCGTCCGTCCCAAGCGCGGCCTGGGGCAGAACTTCCTCGTGGACGTGAACGTGCTCGAGCGCACCGTCGAGGCTCTCGGTGAGGTCGGCGGCCGGACGGTCCTGGAGATAGGCGCGGGGCTGGGCGGCCTCACCGTGGCCCTGGCGCGGGCGGGAGCCGGACGGGTCGTGGCCGTCGAGAAGGACCGCTCCCTCATCCCCCACCTCCTGGCTAACACCAGGGCCTGGGCCGCGGTCGAGGTGGTCGCAGGCGACGCGCTGGCCCTCGACCTGAGGGGGCTCGCCGGCGGGGAGGCCCTCGTGGCCGGGAACCTCCCGTACCGGGTGACGACCCCTCTGCTCCTGAAGCTCCTCGAACCTCCTCTCTTCTGGCCGAGAGCCGTGGTCATGGTCCAGTTCGAGGTCGCCCAACGCATCGTGGCCGAGCCGGGGGAGAAGACCTACGGCGCCCTGACCCTGGCCGTGGCCGCGGTGAGCCGGCCGACCCTCGCCCACCGCGTCAGCCGGAACTCCTTCTACCCCCGCCCGGAGGTGGACTCGGCCCTCGTCGTCCTCGACCGTCTCCCCAGACCGGCCGGAGGGCTCGGGCCGGAGGGCCTGGCCAGGTTGTCCAGGCTCGTCCGGGCGGCCTTCGGCCAGAGGCGGAAGACGCTGGTGAACGCCCTAGCCGGGGGGCTGGGGCTGGACCGCGGGGCGGTCGAGCGGGCCGTGCGGCAAGCGGGAATAGACGGAGGGCGTCGCGGGGAAACGCTCTCCATGGAGGAGTTCCAGGCCCTCGAGAGAGCCTTCCGCGGGCTCGTGGGCGGGGCGGACGGCGTGGACGGGCCGGGCCGGGGCCGTTCCGGCCCTTTGCCGTGACCTTCACCGCGGGACTATAATCGGGCTGGAACCCTGTGTCACCTCATCCCCTTTGAAGGGACGGCTGGGCGGTGCCGTTCATCAGCCCCACCCGGGGCCCTCTGAGCTTCGACGAGATGTTCGACGACATCCGGGCCTACGTGGACGAAGACCCGACGGCAAGCTACCGGCTTATCGTCGGCACCGACTCCAGGGCCCGGGAGGAGACGACCTTCGTCTCCGCGGTCATCATCCACCGCGTAGGCAAAGGGGCCCGCTACTACTACGAGAAGCGCAAGCACCCCAGGCTGGCCAGCCTGAGGCAGAGGATCTACTACGAGACGGCCCTCTCCCTCAATCTCGGGAGCAAGATCGCCGCCCGCCTGGCCCGTGACGGATGGTCCAATCTCGACATCGAGATCCATCTCGACGTGGGCCGGGAAGGCGCCACCAAGAGCATGATCAGGGAAGTCGTCGGCATGGTCACCGGGTCGGGTTTCGACGCGAAGATAAAGCCCGAATCCTACGGCGCCACCGCCGTGGCCGACAAGTACACGAAGTAGGCCGCCCGTCCCGTCCTCCCCCGCGTACGGCACGAGACCGCCACCCCCGACCGCCTGCCTGTCAGGTGGGCCGCTGTTCCCCGCGAGCATATAATGGACCGACAGAAAGGGGGGAAGGTCTTGGAACACCTCAGGGCTCTGGTCTCCAGGCACGCCAAGGTCCTCCTTGACAAGGCGAACGTCGTCGGGGTGGGGGTGGGCTGCAAGGAGACGGGAGGCCGCCGCACGCAGCGTGAGGCGGTCGTGGTCCTGGTCAGGCGGAAGATGCCCTCATCAAGGCTCCGCCGGGCCGACCTCGTGCCGCGGGTCCTCTCCGACGCCGAGACCGATGTCGTCGAGGTCGGCGAAATCCGCCTTCTCCCCGCAGCGGAGCCGGTCCGAGCGGCTCTCCTGGATGAGCATGAACGCAGGAGGAGGGTCCGGCCGGCCCGGCCGGGGGTGAGCGTGGGTCATTACCAGGTGACCGCCGGCACCTTCGGGGCCCTCGTCCGCGACCGCCGGGACGGGCGCCCCATGGTCCTCTCGAACAACCATGTCCTGGCCAACCTCTCGAACGGGCGCGACGGGCGCGCGGAGGCAGGGGACCCCATCTACCAGCCCGGGCGCTACGACGGGGGCACCAGGGACGACACCATCGCCCACCTCGAGCGGTTCGTCCCCATCATCCCTTCGGCGTCTGAGGAGGAGTGCCCCGTCGCCCGCAGGGTCGAAGCGGCCGGGAACTTCGTGCTGCGCCACTTCTTCCCGGGGCGTCGGATGAAGCTCTTCCGCGCCACGGGAGGCGAGAACCTCGTCGACGCCGCCGTGGCGACGCTGGTGAGGGCCGAGGACGCGGTGGAGGACATCCTCGGCCTCGGAAGGGTGGAGGGTGTCGCCGAGCCGGCCGTCGGCCTGGCCGTCGTCAAGAGCGGGCGGACTTCGGGTGTGACCACGGGTGAGATCAGGGTCATCGGCGCCACGGTGAAGGTCGGCCTCGGCGAGGTCGGCACGGCGGTCTTCACCGACCAGATCGTGACCACGGCCATGGCCGAACCGGGTGACAGCGGGTCCCTCCTTCTGACGGCCGAAGGCCACGAGGCGGTGGGTCTCCTTTCGGCTGGCTCCTCTCTGGCCACGGTGCACAGCCGCATCAGCAACGTCCTCGACCTGCTCGGCGTCTCCTTCTGACCCCGGGCGCCGCGGCCCGCGGCATCCCCTTCCCGTGCGGCGCATACCTCTCTACACGGGACAGGTCCATGCCTCACTTCGAAGCTCGCTTCCTCCCTCAAGCGTCGGAACTCTCTTTTGGTCAAGACAATTCTCTCGACCAGGCAGGAATCGGCCCTTACATTCGGCTAATTGTGAATAAACAGGTGGAGGTGGTGCCAGGACCATTCCGGCCGGCCGGTCTTAACCGGCCGCACGGACGGGGCCGCGGAGGCCCGAAAGGAAGTCATGAAGGAGGGGACGCAAGTTGGCTGATTACGAGAAGCTCTGGGGAGCCAACTACCCGGAGCACTTGAAGCGGCGTCTGGAGTACCCCGACGTTCCGGTCTTCAAACTCCTCGAAAAGTCCGCGGAGAGGTTCCCGGACAACCCGGCGACGATCTTCATGGGCGGCAGGCTGACTTTCAAGCAGCTTCTTGACAAGGTTTACCGGTTCGCCGCGGCCCTTGCCGCCCTGGGCGTCAAGAAGGGCGACCGGGTCGCCATCATGCTTCCCAACTGCCCGCAGGCGGTCATAGCGTACTACGGCGCTCTCAAGGCCGGCGCGACCGTCGTCGAGTTCAACCCCCTGTATGTGGAGCGGGAGATCGAGTACCAGATCAAGGACTCGGGCTCCAAGGTCATGGTGGCCCTGGACCTCCTGATGGGCCGCATCACGAAGGTTCGGGAGTCGGCCGGCCTCGAGAAGGTCATCTGGACCAGCATCAAGGACTTCCTGCCCTTCCCCCTGAACATCCTGTACCCCATCAAGGCCCGGCGCGAGGGCCAGCTCGTGGAGGTCCCGACGGGCCCCGGGAACTACCAGTTCGTGGACCTTCTGAAAAAGCACCCGGCCGACCCGCCCGAGCACGAGTTCGACCCGTCCGAGGACGTGGCCTGCCTCCAGTACACCGGAGGCACCACAGGCGTGTCCAAGGGCTGCATGCTCACCCACCGCAACCTTGTGGTCAACGCCGTCCAGGTGCGCAGCTGGATGCCTGACATCGAGGACGGACGGGAGCGCATCCTGACCGTCCTGCCGCTCTTCCACAGCTACGCCATGACGACGTGCATGAACCTGGCCGCGCTCTGCGCCGGGACGATGATCCTGCTCCCGAGGTTCATCATCGAGGACGTCCTCAAGGCCATCGACAAGTACAGGCCGACCCTGTTCCCCGGCGCCCCGACCATCTACGTCGCCATCATCAACCACCCTGACGTCCAGAAGTACGACCTGAAGTCCATCAAGGCGTGCATAAGCGGTTCGGCCCCGCTGCCGGTCGAGGTGCAGAAGAGGTTCGAGGAGCTCACGGGCGGCCGGCTGGTGGAGGGCTACGGGCTCTCCGAGGCCTCGCCGGTGACCCACTGCAACCCCGTCTACGGGCTCCGGAAGGTGGGCTGTATCGGGCTTCCCTTCCCCGACACGGTGTCCAAGATCGTCGACCTCGAGACCGGGGAGAAGGAGCTTCCGATAGGCGAGACCGGCGAGCTCGTCCTCAAGGGGCCGCAGGTGATGAAGGGCTACTGGAACCGGCCTGACGAGACCGCCGCCACCCTCCGGGACGGCAGGCTCTACACCGGCGACATAGCCAAGATGGACGAGGACGGTTACACCTACATCGTGGACCGCAAGAAGGAGATGATCCTCGCCAGCGGCTACAACATCTACCCGCGGGAGATAGAAGAGGTCCTCTACGAGCACCCGAAGGTCAAAGAGGCCGCCGCGATCGGGGTCCCCGACAAGTACCGCGGCGAGACGGTCAAGGTCTTCATCGTCCTGAAGGAGGGCGAGGAGGCCACCGCAGAGGAGATCATCGACTTCTGTCGCGACAAGCTGGCCAAGTACAAGGTCCCGAAGCTGGTCGAGTTCCGGGAGGAGCTGCCGAAGACCATCGTCGGGAAGGTCCTCAGGAGGGTGCTTGTCGAGGAGGAGAGGAAGAAGGCCGAAAAGGCCGAGCAGACCGCCGGCTAGCGCCGGTGCGGCCGGTGGCACATAGCCGGAAGCCACCCCGGCCACACTATCGGCCGGGGTGGTGTCTTTTTCTTGGGGAAGAAGGAGGAACCGGAGACCCTCACTCCAGCCTCGCCCTCCCGCGGCGCCGGCCCAGGGGCCCTCGTCGTCATCGGGGGGGCCGAGAGCCGCGACGGCGCCATCCTCCGCACCTTCGTCCGCCTCGCCGGAGGGCCGGCGGCGGTCGTGGCCGTTCTGGCCACCGCCTCCGGTCAGCCTGACGACGCGGCCCGGGAGTACGAGGAGGCCTTCGTCCGCCTCGGGGTCGGGCGGGTGGAGACCCTCCGGGTCACCGACCGTTCGGACGCGTGGCGCCCGGAGATTCTTGAGCGGGCCCGGGCGGCGACGGCCTTTTTCTTCACCGGGGGCGACCAGTTGCGCATCACCAGCACCCTCGGAGGGACACCCCTCGACGAGGTCGTCCACCGGCGTCACCGTGAGGGCGCGGTCATCGCCGGCACGTCGGCCGGGGCGTCGGCGATGAGCGAGACCATGATCGTCGAGGGCGACAGTGACGACGCCCCGAAGAAGTGCACCATCAAGATGGCGGCCGGGATGGGCTTCCTGGAGGGCGCCGTCATCGACCAGCATTTCGCCCAGAGAGGCCGTCTGGGCCGCCTCCTGGCCGCCCTCGCCCAGAACCCCAAGCTCCTCGGTATCGGTGTCGACGAGGACACGGCCTTCGTGGTCCGGGGTGACCGCACCCTGCGGGTGGTGGGCTCGCAGACCGTCACCGTCGTGGACGGCCGGGCCATCGAGGAGACGAACGCCTCCGAATCCCTCCCGGACGAGCCGCTGGTTCTCACCCACGTCGTCCTTCACGTCCTCCCGAGCGGCTACGGTTTCGACCTCGCGGCGTGGCGTCCCCTGAGGCCGGCGCCGCGCGGCGGGGCCGCCGGGGGCGGTGGGGTGTCCCGGCACCGATGAGGATCGTGAGGATGCGGGCCTATCCCGGGCGCAACATCTACAGCCACCACCCCGTGGTGGCCATGCTGGTGGACCTCGGCCCCCACGACGGCCGCCGGAGCAGCGAGCTCCCCGGGTTCAACACCGTCCTCCTGGAAGCCCTGCCCGGCCTGAGGGCGCACCACTGCGCGAGCTCCCGCCCCGGGGGGTTCGTCCGCCGTCTGGAGGAGGGGACGTTCCTCGGGCACGTCATCGAGCACGTGGCCCTGGAACTGCAGTTCCTCGTCGGATGGGACGTCGTCTACGGCAAGACCCGCAAGACCGAACAGCAGGGCGTCTACAACGTCGTCTTCGAGTGCGGCCTGGTCGAGGCGGGCCTGGAGGCCGGCCGGCGGGCGGTCGAGATCGTGAAGGCCGCCGCCTCCGGACGCCGGCCGGAGGTGGAGCGGCATGTCGAGGCCATCCGGAAGACCGCGGAGAAGGCCGGTCTGGGGCCGAGCACCGCGGCTCTCGCCCGGGAGGCCGACCGCCGTGGGATACCGGTCAGGCGCATCGGGGACGGGAGCCTTCTCGTGCTGGGCCACGGGGCCCGCCAACGCCGCCTCTGGGCGACCGTCACCTCGAAGACCTCCTGCCTCGCCGTCGACCTCGCCAAGGACAAGGTCCTGGCGAAGGAGGTCCTGGACCAGGCCGGGATACCCGTCCCTCCGGGATGTGTCGTGACCACCGCGCGTGAGGCCGTGCGGGCCCTGGCCAGGTTCGGACCGCCCGTCGTCGTGAAGCCCATCGACGGGAACCAGGGCCGGGGGGTCAGCCTGAACCTCGCCTCGCCGGAGGAGGTGAGGGCCGCCTTCCGCGCCGCGGCGGCCGTGAGCCCGAAGGTCCTCGTCGAGCGGCACATCCCCGGCCGGCACTACCGCCTGCTCGTCGTCGACGGGGTGGTCGTCGCCGCCGCCGAGCGCCTGCCGGCCCAGGTCGTCGGTGACGGCGAGAAGACCGTCCGGGAGCTCGTCGAAGAGGCCAACCGGGACCCCCTCCGGGGTGAGGGGCACGAGAGACCCCTCACCCGTCTCCGCATCGACTCGGTCTCCGTGCTCGTCCTCAAGCGGCAGGGCCTTCGGCCCGAGTCGGTCCCGGAGCGGGGCCGGCGCGTCCTGCTCCGGGAGAACGCGAACCTCTCCACGGGCGGGACGGCCCGCGACGTCACCGACGAGGTCCACCCGGAGAACGCGGCCCTGGCGGCGAGGTGCGCCCGCATCGTCGGCCTCGACGTGGCCGGCGTGGACCTGGTCACCCCTGACATCGCCCGGCCCATCGGCCGCTCGGAGGGGGCGGTGATAGAGGTGAACGCGGCCCCCGGCCTTCGCATGCACCTCCACCCTTCGGAGGGCAAACCCCGGGACGTGGCCTCCCCGATTCTCGACAGCCTCTTCCGGGGGTTCCGGAAGGAGGTCCCGGCGCCCTGGGTCGCCCGCGGGCCGTGGCCGCGCCACCCCGGGCGCATCCCCGTCGTGGCCGTCACGGGGACCAACGGGAAGACGACCGTGTGCCGGCTCGTGGCCGCGATGCTGGCCGCCACGGGTCTGGTGGTCGGCCTGGCCAGCACCGACGGGGCATGGGTCGGGCGCCGAAAGGTCATGGACGGCGACTGCGCCGGTCCGCGGACGGCGGTGGCCCTCCTCACCGACCCCGAGGTCGAGGCCGCCGTCCTCGAGACGGCGCGGGGGGGCATCATCCGCGAAGGCCTGGGCTTCGACACCTGCGACGTGGGTCTTGTCACCAACATCAGCCCGGACCACGAAGGCCAGGACGGCCTCGAGCGGCTCGAGGACATCGCCTTCGTCAAGGCCCTCGTCGTCGAGGCCGTCGGCCGTGACGGGCACGCCGTCCTCAACGCGGACGACCCCTTCGTCCACGGCATGGCCGGGCGCGCCAGCGGCGAGGTCGTCTACTTCAGCCGGAACCCGGGCAACCTTGTCGTCCGCAAGCACCTCCAGCAGGGGGGGAAGGCCGTCTATCTCTCGGGTGACCGTGTCGTCGCCGACGCCGGACGGGGTCCCAAGACGGTCGCCCGGCTCTCCGATGCGCCCCTCACCCTCGGGGGGCTCCTCACCTTCAACGTGGAGAACGTCGTCGCCGCGGTGGCGGCCGCCTGGTGCATGGGCGTACCGGCCACGGCCATCCGGAAGGGGCTGAGGGCCTTCGGGCGCCCCGGGGCGGGCTACGAGGCCAATCCCGGACGGTTCCAGCTCTACCGCCTCGACGGTCGCGTCATGGTCGCCTTCGACTACGGGCACAACCGGGCGGCCTACGCCGCGTCCCTGGCCGCCGCGAGGCGCCTGTGCCCCGGCACCCTCTACGCCGTCATCGGCGCGCCCGGCGACCGGATGGACGAACATCTCCTGGAGATGGGGCGCATCGCCGCCCGGGCGGCCGACCGGCTCGTCATCAAGGAGGACGCCGACACCCGCGGCAGGGCCAGGGGCGAGGTGGCCTCCCTCTTCCTGCGGGGGGTCCTCGACACGGGCTTCTCCGAGGCCCGGGTCGAGGTGGTCCTCGACGAGAGGGCGGCCCTCTCGCGGGCCTTGGACCTGGCGGGGGCGGGCGACTGGGTCATCGTCTTCTACGAGAAGCTCGACCCCCTGGTGGAGGAGCTCCGGGCGAGGAAGGCCCGTCCCCTGGACCCGGCCGTCCTCGCCGGGGGAGGCTCGGGTCGGGCCTCCCTCCGGCGCACGCGGCGGGCGTCTGTCGCCCGCGGGGACGGGTCTTCTCCGGACCGTGTTGAGATGTCCCCTCCCCCACGCTTATGATAGGGCCGGGGGGAGAGAGGACACCCCGTGCCCGGACGCACTCCCACGGCCACGGTCGGACCCGGCGGCCACCGGCCCGAGGCCCGGACCACCGAGCCGGCCCCGGCGAAGGTGAATCTCTTCCTGGCCGTCGGCCCCTGCCGCGCCGACGGCTATCACGAGCTCCTCACTCTCTACGAGAGTGTTCCCCTGCAGGACGAGGTGACCGTGACCCTCCGGCCGGCTCCGGACGGCCGCTGGCGCTTCCGCGTCTCCGGGGGAGGGCCGGCGCTCCCGTCAGGCTGGGAACTCCCCCGGGACACCGAGAACCTTGCCGGCCGGGCCGCCCTCCTTTACGCCGAGGCCCTCACCGGGGCCGCCCCCGGGCGGAGCGTCGTCCCGGGGCGGGGTGGCCGCGCCTCGAGCCGTCCTGTCGGCCCGGCCCACGTGGAGGTCCGCATAGAGAAGCGGATCCCCCCCGCCGCCGGGTTGGGCGGAGGGAGCGCCGACGCCGCCGCCGTCCTCCGGGCCCTGCAGAGACTCTACGGCCACCCCCTCGACACGGCGGACCTCCTCGAGCTGGCGACGCGGCTCGGTTCGGACGTTCCCTTCCTCGTCCAGGGCGGCCGTGCCGTCGGCCGCTCCCGGGGCGAGGTCGTCCTGCCCCGGCCCGCCGCCCCGCGGCTCCCCCTCGTGCTGGCCCTTTCGACCTTCCGTCTCCAGACGCCTGAGGTCTACCGGGAACTGGACCGGTTGAGGGGCCGGGGCGAGGCGCCCCCGCCGGGGGCGGACGACCCGGAGCGCGGGCTGGCGGCGCTCCTGGACGCCCTGGCCGTCGCCGACCTCGACCAGGCCGGGCCTCTCCTCCGGAACGACCTCGAGGCGGCCTGTATCTCCCTCTGTCCGGAGGTCGGAGTCCTGACCGAGCTCCTGCGCGAATCCGGATGCCTCGGGGCCGCGGTGAGCGGCAGCGGCCCCACGGTGTTCGGCCTCGCCCGTGACATGGAAGAAGCCTCGGCGGCGGCCCGGCGCGCCGGCCGTGACGCACCGCCCGGGCTCGCCGGACGGGTGACCTTCGTCCCCCTCCTTTCCGGTCTGCCGGGGGAAAGGCGGGGGGCGGCGGCGAATCCTTTTGAACCCTCCTGAAGGAGTGAGAGCCTATGCCGAGCCCGGGGAAGGGCGAGATCGATGCCGTGGTCCTCGCCGGGGCCCCCAATGACGGAGTCCTGCGCGAAGTGTCGGACGAGCCCTGGGAGGCCCTCATCAAGGTCGCGGGAAAGCCTCTCGTCCGCTACCCGGTCGAGGCCCTGCGGGGCGCGGCGAGCGTGGGCCGCATCGTGGTCGTCGGTCCCAAGCCTGAGCTGGAGGAGGCCCTGGCCGGCCTCGGGGTGGAGGTCGTGCCCCACGGCGAGGACATCCTGGAGACCGCCCTCATCGGGTCGAGGCACCTCGCCGCCGGCCCGGAGTCTGCGCCCGGCCTGGTCCTCTTCGCCACGGCCGACACGCCGCTCATCACCTCCGAGATCGTCGACGGCCTTGTCCGGAGGTGTCTCGAACTCGGGGGCGAGGTCTTCTATCCCATCATCGAGAGGTCGGTCATGGAAGAGAGGTTCCCGGACACCCGGCGGACCTACGCCACCCTCCGCGACGGCACCTTCACCGGCGGCAACCTGTTCCTCGCCGACCCGACGGCTGTCGAGCGTGAGCAGGCCACGGCCAGAGCCCTGATAAAGGCGAGGAAGAACCCTGTCAGGATGGCGCAGATCCTCGGCCTGTCGTTCATCTTGAGGCTCGTCTTCGGTCTTCTCGACGTGGCCGGCCTCGAGGCCCACGTGGGCAGGACGTTCGGGCTGGAGGCGAGGGCGGTCATCGTGCCCTGGCCGGAGATAGGCATCGACGTGGACAAGCCTGAGGACCTCGAGTTGGTGACGGCCCTGCTCGAGCGGGAGCGGGCCCGGTAGACGGAGGGGAAGCGTGGGCTCCAGACACCGCCGTGCGGAAAGGGTGGCGGCCATAACGGCCCTGCTCCACCAGAACCCCGGCCGCCTGTTCACCCTGGCCGAGCTTGCCCTGCGCCTCGACGCGTCGCGGTCGAGCCTGAGCGAGGACCTCGCCGTCATCCGCGAGGCCCTGCGGGCCCAGGGTCTCGGCGACATCGTCACCACCCCCGGGGCGGGCGGCGGGGTGCGTTTCATCCCCGCTCTCGGCCCGGAGGAGGCCTGCCGCGTCGTCTCCGCCCTGTGCCGGGAGCTCTCCGACCCCCGACGTCTCGTCGCCGGGGGCTACATCTACATGACCGACATCATCTTCTCCCCGGTCTGGGCGAGCCGGCTCGGCCGGGCCTTCGCCTTCCTCTTCTCACTCTCCCGTTCCCGCCGGACGGCTCGAGAACGGTCAACGCCCCCCGGCGGCGCGGCCCTCGGGGCCGACTACGTGGTGACCGTCGAGACCAAGGGCATCCCCCTGGCCCTCATGACGGCCAGGTGTCTGGGCGTGCCTCTGGTCGTGGCCAGGAGGGACTTCCGGGCGACGGAAGGGTCGGCCGTCTCCATCAGTTACGTCTCCGGCTCGACAGGCCGCATCCAGGCCATGTCCCTCCCGCGCCGGGCCCTCGAGGCCGGAGCGAAGGTCCTCATCGTCGACGACTTCATGAGGGCCGGCGGGACGGTGCGCGGCCTCATGGACCTCATGGGCGAGTTCGGGGCCAGGGTGCTTTCGGTCGGCATCCTCACCGCGACCGCCGAGCCTTCCGAGAAGCTCGTCGACGACTACCTCGCCCTGACCGTCCTGCAGGGGGTGGACGAGAGACGCCGGGTGGTCTCCGTCGTGCCCGGCCCGGCCCTCGCGGCCGCGGCCGGTCGCCCCGAGCCCCCCGTGTGAGGGGCGTCCGGGAGGAATCGGCTCCCGGGAGGAGAATGCTCCCACTCCCCCAGGCAATTCCTGGAAGAGGACGGTGGATGAGCGTGAAGGTGACCGATGTCAGGGTGAGGCGGCTGAACCCCGAGGGGCGGATGAAGGCGGTGGCCTCGGTGACGCTCGACGGCGAGTTCGTGGTCCACGACGTGCGGGTCGTCGAAGGGCACAACGGGCTCTTCGTGGCCATGCCCAGCCGGAAGACGCCGGAGGGTGAGTTCAGGGACATCGCCCACCCCATAACCTCCGAGGCCCGTGAGCGCATCCAGTCGGCCGTCCTGAAGGCCTACAGCGAGGCGCAGGCCCTCGCTCTGGAGGCCGCCGAGGCGTAGCCCGGAGCGCTGAAGCGGGCGCGGTTCGATGGCACCGGCACAGGCCGCCGGTGCCCGTCCGAGGGAGCAGCAAGAGGAGTCAGCAAGAGGATGAGGTAGAAGGCGGCGGGCGCCCCACCCCCGGTGCCGGCGGGGGTGGGGCGGACCGCACGGCCCGCACCCTACGCAGGGCAGGGTTTCCTCCGGCCGGACAGAATACATGCGACCGGCCTGATGCGTTCGACTAGCTGGGCGGACAGGGGAGGAGCGTCTTGCCGGCAAGGCCTCTCAAGGTCGCCGTCCTGGCGGCCGGCCACGGAAAGCGGATGCGGTCCGACCTGCCCAAGGTCCTCCACCCGCTGGCGGGGCGGCCGATGGTCGGCTACGTCGTCGACACCGCTCGGGCTCTCGGGCCCGAGCGGATCGTCGTCGTGGTGGGACACCGAGCGGAGGCGGTCAGGGCCTACCTCGGGGACCAGGTGACCTATGCCTTCCAGGAGCAGCAGCTCGGGACAGGACACGCCCTTCTCGCCGCCGAGGAGGCCCTCGGCGGCGAGGAGGCGGACCTGGTCCTGCTGTACGGTGACACCCCCCTTCTCAGCGTGGAGACCCTGAGGAGCCTCGTCTCACGCCACCGCGCCGGGGAGGCGGCGGCCACGGTCCTCACCGCCGTCCTGGACGACCCCACGGGCTACGGTCGTATCATCCGCGGTGCGGGGGGAGCCGTCACGCGTATCGTCGAGGAGGCCGACGCCACAGCAGAGGAGAGGCAGACGAAAGAGGTCAACACCGGGGTCTACTGCTTCCGTCTCCCGGACGTCTTCCCCTACCTCAGACGGCTGACGCGGGACAACAGGGCCGGAGAGCTCTACCTCGTGGACGTCATCGCCCTTCTCCTAGAGGACGGCCGGAGGGTGGAGACGGTGGCCGCGGCTGACCCGGGTGAGGTCGAGGGAGTCAACACGAGGGCCCAGCTGGCCCGGGCCGAGCGTCTCAAGAGGGCGGCGATCCTCGAGGAGCTCATGGCCGGCGGGGTCACGGTCGTCGACCCGGCTTCGACCTTCGTCGACTGGGGGGTCGAGGTCGGACGGGACACGGTTCTCGAGCCCGGGACGCACCTCCGGGGGGCGACACGGGTCGGGTCCGGCTGCCGCATCGGCCCCTGGGCGGTCCTCGTCGACTCGACCGTGGCGGACGGGTGCCGGGTGTGGGTCTCGGTCGTGGAGAAGAGCGAGCTCCGCCGGGGGGCCAGCGTCGGGCCTTTCAGCCACCTGCGGCCGGGGAGCACCATCGGTGAGGAGGCCCGCATCGGCAATTTCGCCGAGGTCAAGAACTCGTCGGTCGGAGCCCGGGTCAAGATGCAGCATCACAGCTATGTCGGTGACGCCGACGTCGGGGACGGGGCCAACATCGGCGCCGGCGCGGTGGTGGTGAACTACGACGGGCTGACCAAACACCGGACGGTCATTGGTGAGGGGGCCTTCGTCGGCTGCAACACGAATCTCGTCGCTCCGGTCGTCATCGGTGACGGCGCCTACACCGCGGCCGGCTCAACCGTGACCCACGACGTCCCCCCCGGCGCGCTCGGTGTGGCCCGGGCCAGGCAGAGGAATATCGAGGGGTGGGTCGAGAGGCGCCGGCCGGGTACCGTCTCGTCGTCGGCGGCCTCCAGGGCCCGCGGGAGGTCCAGGGAGTCCAGAGCCGGGGGGTCCGACGAGGCCATCCCTTCGGCCGGACAGGAGACCGGGGGCGACGGGAACGGCACTTCAGGGGGAGAGGGTTGAGTCCGGTGGGCAGGTTCGGGAGCGGCCAGCTCAAGATATTCACGGGCAACGCCAACGTGCCTCTGGCCGAGGAGATAGCCCGTCACCTCGGGCTCAGGGTCGGCGAGGGCGAGGTGTCCCGGTTCAAGAACGGGGAGATACAGGTCATCATCAACGAGAGCGTCCGGGGTGACGACGTCTTCGTCATCCAGCCGACGTGCTCGCCGCCCAACGACACCCTGATGGAACTCCTCATCCTGGTCGACGCCCTGCGGCGTGCGTCCGCCAGACGGATAACCGCCGTGGTCCCGTTCTACGGCTACGCCCGACAGGACCGCAAGACGCGCGGGCGGGAGCCGATAACGGCCAAACTCGTGGCCAACCTCATCACCGTCGCCGGGACCGACCGCGTCCTGACCATGGACCTCCATGCAGGCCAGATACAGGGCTTCTTCGACATCCCGGTCGACCACCTGACGGCTCTGCCCCTCCTGGCGGGATACATCGAGGCCAAGGGCCTCGAGAACATCATCATCGTCTCGCCGGACGTCGGAGGCACGACAAGGGCGAGGAACCTGGCCGACCGTCTCGGGGCCACCTTCGGCATCATCGAGAAGAGACATCCCAAGCCCGGAGAGTCCGAGGTCATGACGGTCATCGGGGACGTCCGGGGCCGGACGGCCGTGATCGTGGACGACATCGTCGACACCGGGGGGACGATCGCCAACGCCGCCCGGGCCCTCGTCGAGAGGGGGGCTGTGGCCGTCTACGCGTGCGGGACGCACCCCGTCTTCTCCGGGAAGGCCAAGGAGACCCTCCTCGGGGCCCCCATCGAGGAGATCGTTGTCACCGACACCATCCCGCTCGGGGAGACGTGGCCGGACGACCGCCTGAAGGTCCTGTCCGTGGCCCCTCTCCTGGCCGAGGCCATCCTCCGCATCCACGAGGACCTTTCCGTCAGCAAGATCTTCGAGTGACCCCGGCGAGCCTCCTCGCGTTCCCCCCGAAGATGGCGGCGATGTCCTCGTCCCGCAGATTGAGCTGGTAGCACACCCGGAGCTGGTCCTGGAGATAGCGGTAGGCGAAGCCGCGGGGGAACCAGCTCGAGTCGGTCCCGAAGACGATGCGCTCGGGTCCGATGGTCTCGTAGGCCTTTCGGAACAGGTCCTCCAGGGACAGGGGATAGGGCATCCAGCGGACCCACTGGTTCGAGCCTGAGGTGTCCACGTAGACGTTGGGGCAGCTCCAGCAGAGCTGGAGGACCTCACCCCAGTACCCGCTTCCGAAGTGCGGGATGATGAAGGGTATCTCAGGGTAGCGGGAGGCCACCGTGTAGAGGGTCAGCGGGTTGAGGCGCGGGTGGTGGACGAGGCCCCCCGCGTGCCCCAGGAGTCCGAAGTGGATGAGGACGGGCAGCCGCCGCGATGCGGCGTACTCCCAGACGGGCTCATAGGCCCTGTCCTCGAAGGGGCGCTGGACGAAGGGGGCGATGAGCTTGTAGCCGACCAGGCCGAGCTCCTCGACGGCCCTCTTGAGTTCGTCGGCGGCGTCCGGGCTGTCGAGCGGGTGGTGGGCCATCCCGGCGAACTTGTCCGGGTGCCTCGCCACGACGGAGGCCAGGGTGTCGTTGTCCCGGCCGGTCACGAAGACGACGCGCTCGAGGCCGTAGCGGTCCACCTCCGCCGCCCAGCGGTCGGCCGCCTCCTCCACGGAGAGCGGGGGCCCTTGGACCCGGTCGGGTTCAGGGAAGTCCCACTCGCGCCGCATCCGTTGGGCCCGGCGCCGGGCGTACTCGGCGGTGATCGGGTGGAGCTCGCGGCGCCAGCGGCCGACGGGGAAATGGGCGTGGAAATCGATGACGGGCGGCCTGTCGGCGCCGCCGGGGGCGGCCAGGGTCAAGACGGATCACTCCCGCGGGTCGAGGAGTCCCGCCGGGGTTCCGGCGGGCGTCGGTAGAGTGTTTTTCCTGGCGGTGACCGTTCCTGCTTGGAGCTGACCGTCACGGTTTGACAGGTACGGGTGGTCGGGATAATATTAACGCGTTCATTTCCGGGTGACGGTGGGGTGTCCCCCGCCGGCCCGGTCAGGGAGAGAGACAGGGAGAGAGAACCGTGGAGTTGCTCAGCCTCAAGGCGAGTCCGCGCGTGCCGCAGAAGGGGGTCACCAAGCGGCTCCGGCGCGAGGGGTTCCTTCCCGTGGTCCTCTACGGGGGAGGCACGGAGAGCCGCCCGCTCAAGGTCGAGACGAAGGCTTTCGAGCGCATCCTGGCCGGCGCCGCGGGGCGGAACGCCCTGATCCGCCTCGAGATCGAGGGTGAGACCGCCGACGAGTCGCCGACGGTGATCATCCGCGACCTGCAGTCCGACCCTGTCCGCGGTCGCTACATCCACGCCGACCTCCAGCGGATATCGCTCAAGGAGAAGATGAGGACCCACGTCCGTCTGGTCGTGGTCGGCGAGGAGGCCGTGGCGAGGCGGGGTGGTATCGTCCAGCACCAGATGAGGGAGGTCGAGGTCGAGTGCCTGCCGACAGACCTCCCCGACCACATCACCGTGGACATCGGCGACAAGGAGATCGGCGACACCGTGACCTTGGGCGACCTCCCCGAGCCGGAGGGCGTGAGGTTCCTGGGTGACCCCGCTTCCGTCGTCGTGGCCGTCGTGCCTCCGAAGATGGTGGCTGGAGAGGAAGAAGAGGCGGAAGCGGCGGAGGAGGCCGCGGCGCCCGAGGGTGAAGGGGCCGAGACCGCGGAAGGTCGAGCGGAGCCGGCCTCCAAGGAGTAACGGCAGACGACACGAACAACCCACGAGGAGCGCGGCGTTCCGCTGCGCTCCTCGCTTGTTGGTCGGGAGGGGGGTGCCGGACGATGAAGCTTGTCGTCGGCCTGGGCAATCCCGAGCCCCGCTACGCCGAGACCCGGCACAACCTGGGCTACCTCGCCGTCCGCCTCCTGGCCCGGAGGCTCGGACTGCCCTCCTTCCGTCGCGGCCGCCTCGGTCTGGTGAGCGCGACCGAGGACGATGGAGGGCAGGGCGTCGTCCTGCTCCTCCCGACCACCTACATGAACAGGAGCGGGGCGGCCGTGCGGGCCCGTCTGGAGGGGCGTTCCTGGTCCCCGGAAGACCTCGTCGTCGTCCATGACGACCTCGACCTCGCTCCGGGCCGCGTGAAGGTGAAGCTCGGCGGTTCGAGCGGAGGGCATCTCGGTGTGGCCTCCGTCATCGAGGAGCTTGGCTCGGAGGACTTCGTCAGGGTGCGGGTCGGCATCGGCCGGCCTCCTCCCGGGGTCGACCCCGTGGAGTTCGTCCTCGGGCGCCCTTCGGGCGAGGAGGCCGACCTTCTCGCCCGGGCCGCCCGATGCGCGGCCGATGCGGTGGCCGTGGTCCTGGCCGAAGGCGTGGAGACGGCGATGAACCGGTTCAACCGCCGCCCGGACAGGTCCGGCCGCGCCG
>ENA-OSAI01000231-OSAI01000231.1-marine-sediment-metagenome-genome-assembly--contig:-NODE-231-length-29748-cov-13.592631_pt1 | contig 29748 bp, 23 predicted proteins | sample MGYA00237871_ERZ529316 | MGnify/ENA primary metagenome ERZ529316 (study PRJEB26369, sample SAMN03142814) | marine sediment metagenome | biome: marine; feature: borehole; material: sediment...
TATTGACCGGATTGGGTTTGCATGACATTTAACTCAACTAAAATGGAGGAGAACCTAGATTTTAAATTTTACTTGACAATAATAAAAAAAATGTTAGGCTTTAAGTACCTACCCCTTAAGGTGAGGGGTTATACCCGAGACAAGGAGGCTTCATTATATGAGAGAAGAAACTTTAAAGATAAACGGTATGACCTGTGTATCGTGTGCAAAAGCGGTAGAGAGAAGCGTCGGCAAGCTGGATGGTGTGGAAAGTGCCAGTGTCAATTTTGCTACAGAAAAACTGAAGGTGAAGTTTGATGAAGAAAAAACCAGTCTTGAGAGTATTAAAAAAGCGGTAGAGGAGGCAGGTTATGAGGCGGAAGAGAAAATAGAAACAAAGGAAGTTACCATACCTATAGGCGGTATGACCTGTGCATCCTGCGCTGCAGCGATAGAAAGAGAACTTAAGAAGCTGGAAGGAGTTTTGGAGGTTAGTGTAAATTTTGCTGCTGAAAAGGCACGGATAAAATACAATCCTCAAAAAACAAGGATTTCTCAAATAAAAGACGCAATAAGCAAGGCGGGGTATAAAGCTCTGGAGATTGAATCTGAAAAGCAGGTGGATGAAGAAAGACAGCGAAGAGAAAGGGAAATAAAAACTTTGTTTAAAAAATTCGTGTTTTCTGCTGTGTTCACCATACCCCTTTTGTATATTGCTATGGGACACATGCTGGGCCTTCCTCTCCCTGAAGTATTGGAACCATCAACCCATCCATTAAACTTTGCTCTAACACAACTTGTTTTAACAATACCGATTGCTATAGCAGGTTACAAGCTTTATACCGTTGGATTCAGGGCTTTGTTTAAAAGGAGTCCCAACATGGATTCCCTTATTGCCATAGGGACTGCCGCTGCTATCGTTTATGGAGTGTATGGAACACTACAGATTGCTGGGGGCAATCCTAGCTACGCAAACAACCTGTATTTTGAAACTGCAGGTGTAATTGTAACCCTAATCCTGCTGGGAAGATATCTGGAGGCCGTTTCAAAAGGGAAGACTTCAGAAGCTATTAAAAAACTTATGGGTCTGCAGCCCAAGACAGCTGTAGTTATACAGGACGGAAAGGAAGTGACCATTCCGATAGAAGAAGTAGAAGTAGGAGATATAATCCTGGTTAAACCAGGTGAAAAGATACCTGTGGATGGACAAGTTATAGAAGGGTACACCTCTGTAGATGAATCAATGCTTACGGGGGAAAGCATACCCGTAGAAAAAAATGTTGGTGACAAAGTGGTGGGGGCAAGCATCAATAAAAATGGAACCATTAAATTTAAGGCCACCAAGGTGGGAAAAGATACCGTATTAGCTCAAATCATAAAATTAGTGGAAGAGGCTCAGGGTTCCAAGGCACCCATAGCCAGGCTGGCAGATATTATTTCAGGATACTTTGTTCCTGTGGTAATTGCCATTGCTATACTGGCGGGGGTGGCATGGTATCTTTCAGGAGCTTCAGCGGTTTTTGCCTTGACAATCTTCATATCGGTATTGGTAATTGCATGTCCCTGTGCTCTGGGCCTGGCAACACCCACAGCCATAATGGTTGGTACGGGAAAAGGAGCAGAGTATGGAATATTGATCAAGGGTGGAGTTCCCCTGGAAACAGCCCACAAATTGGATACAATAGTATTCGATAAAACGGGCACTATCACCGAAGGCAGGCCTGTGGTAACAGATGTGGTGGCTGCAGGTGATTATGAAGAGGATCAAATATTAACACTGGCTGCTTCTGCTGAAAAAGGTTCAGAACACCCGCTGGGGGAAGCAATTGTAAAAAAAGCTGAGGAAAAGGGTTTGGAATTCAAGAAACTAGACAAATTTAAAGCAATACCGGGCCATGGTATAGAGGCCGTAATAGCAGGGGCCCACATCCTTTTAGGCAACAAAAAGCTCATGAAGGATAAAGGGGTTCAAATAACCCTTCAGGAAGAATCGGATAGGCTTGCCGGTGAGGGTAAAACTCCCATGTTTATAGCAGTTAACGGGAAATTGGCTGGAATCATAGCAGTAGCCGATGTGGCCAAAGAAAACAGCGCCCAGGCCATAAAAATACTCCACGACATGGGAATAGAAATAGCCATGATTACGGGGGATAACAGGAGAACTGCTGAAGCCATAGCCAGACAGGTAGGCATAGACCTGGTGCTTGCCGAGGTGCTTCCAGAGGATAAGGCAAATGAAGTTAAGAAACTACAGGAACAGGGTAAAAAAGTGGCAATGGTGGGAGATGGGATCAATGATGCCCCGGCCCTTACCCAGGCCGATGTGGGAATAGCAATAGGATCAGGTACCGATGTGGCCATGGAATCAGCAGATATCGTGTTGATGAAAAGCGATCTGATGGATGTGGTTACAGCCATTCAATTGAGCAAAGCCACTATCAGGAACATCAAACAGAATCTGTTTTGGGCCTTTGCATACAATACCGCAGGCATACCCATCGCTGCAGGGCTGCTCTACATTTTTGGAGGGCCTCTGCTGAATCCGATTATCGCGGCATTGGCTATGTCCATGAGTTCAGTATCAGTTGTGACGAATGCCTTGAGGTTGAAGGGGTTTAAACCCTTTAAAATAAAACAAAAAGGAGATGATCAAAATGGAAAAAACCATTAAAATCAAAGGGATGAGCTGTTTATGATGATTTTGTGCTGTTTGGCGCTGCTGATATTGGGATTTGGTCTGCAAAAGCTCGGGCTGCCGGGAGGCTTCTTAATTTTTCTGCTGTGTCCCATCATGCACATTTTTATGATGAAGGACATGATGAGCAAACGGCCCAGGAAAAAAGATTAGGTTATTGGAGGTAGTATGAATTGAAGAAAATCATTATTATTGTTTCAATTTTTATCATTGGAGCGGTTTTGTTGGGTCTTATTTATTTTAAGACTGGCTCTTTGGGAAGTTATATCTGCGGCGCAGGATATCACGGTTTGACAACCTTTATAACGAGTTTAATCTTTGCGGGAGTACTGGTTTACATTCTTATTTTAATTTTTGAAAAAATCGAAAAGAAGAAATGCTTAAACTGTAATAAATCTGTAAAGGCAGAGTGGTCTACCTGTCCCTATTGCGGCAGAGAGCTTGAAGACTGATTGGTGATATGAGAGGTGATAAAAGTGGATACAATCGGCTATGTAAAAAAAACACATGGAGATATGGCGGTTGTGGAAGTCAGACGAGTGTCAGCATGTGGAGAGAAATGCTCAAGCTGTGAGGGGTGCAAACCGACGGGAATACAGGTTGAAGTGGAGAACACGTTGAATGCCAAGCCGGGTCAAATGGTTAAACTCAGGATGGCTTCCAAAAAGATAGTGGGAGCCACCCTTTTGGTGTATTTTGTTCCTCTGGTTATGCTGTTTATAGGTGCTCTTTTGGGAGGGGAAATTGCTGAAACTGCAGGATATACTCAAGCAATTGACCTGTTTAGATTAGTTTTTGGTTTGATGTTTATGGGGATTTTCTACATCGTTTTAAAAAGGGTTGATAAAAAAATTAAAGAAAATAAATACTTTAAATTTAAAATGGAAAAAATCATTTAATATCAAACATCAGAACATACCTCGGATTAAGAGAAATTTATTTAAAGAAAAATATTCTTGACTTACTAATACTAATTTGTTAAAATAATACCCAATAAAACCAAGTAAGCAAATAAGAATACTTTAAAATCCGTGAAAGAGAGAGTAGATCCAGACAACCTTTACAGAGAGGAATCCTCATGGGCTGAGAGGGATTCTAAGGGGAGCTGGGTTGAAGTGCACTCCGGAGATGCAGGTATGAAATTGAGTAGTATCTGCCGGTAGCGCCGTTATCCAGGACCGAGGGGGTACATGTGTACCAAGCAGGGTGGAACCGCGGGAAAGCTCCGTCTCTGTAAAGGGGACGGAGTTTTTTTGTTGATTCATAGCCGGCTATGACTAGAACATTAAAAAGGGGTGGAGGATTTAAGGAAGTAAGCAGCAGATATTTGTTTGTAACAAACCTGAGTTGAGAGAAATTAAGGAGGCAATCGCTATGAAAATAGTTGTTGCAAAAAATGTATATAAAAGCTTTCCTCAAAAAAGCGGACACAATTTAGTGGTTTTAAAGGATATTAATCTGACTATTAATAAAGGTGAATTTGTTACCTTAATAGGGCCTTCTGGCTGTGGTAAATCCACAATGCTGAATATTATTGCTGGATTGATATTACCGGACAAAGGCCGGGTTTTGGTCAATGGGAAAAAGGTAACCTCTCCCGGTAAGGATAGAGTTATGGTTTTTCAGGAAGGTGCTCTCTTTCCATGGTTAACTGTTCTGGATAATGTGATGTTCGGGCTAAAAACCAATAATATAGACAACCAGACGGCTTATAAACGGGCCCTGGAACAGCTAAAAGCTGTCCACCTCCACAAGTTCAAAGATGCCTATCCCCATCAATTATCCGGGGGAATGAAACAAAGAGTTGCAATTGCAAGGGCATTAGTAATGAATCCCCAAATTCTCTTAATGGATGAGCCTTTTGGGGCCTTAGATGAACAAACCAGGCTTATACTCCATCGTGAACTACTGGAGATCTGGTTAAAAACCAGAAAGACTATTGTTTTTGTTACGCATAACATCAGGGAAGCGGTCAAATTATCTGATAGGGTCATTGTTTTTGGAATTCATCCGGGTCGAATCTTAAAAGAATTCAAAATTAGCATCCCCCATCCCCGGCCCCGGGGAAACCAACATTTAATAAAGATTGAAAATCAAATTTTAAAGATTTTACAGCAGGAAGTGGAAAAACACATGAAAATCATGGGGGGGAAATTTGGAAAATGAGACTATTACTGCATAGAGTAATTTTTGTAATATTCTTGATTATCCTCTGGCAGGGTATTTTTGCTTTAAATATCTGGCCTGATTTTCTTTTGCCATCTCCTTTGAGTGTAGGGAAGACTTTAATAGAAGGATTTAAAGATGGAACATTTATTATTGCTTTAGGAGCCAGTTTTCGCCGTATTTTGTTGGGCTACACTATTACTATAATCTTCGGTAGCCTGCTGGGAATTTTAATCGCCAGTAATAAAATAATTGATGGAATTGTAGGCCCTTTTATCCTGGCCCTGCAGAGTGTTCCGAGTGTAGTTTGGTTGCCATTGGCCCTCCTCTGGTTTCCATTAGGGGAAGCCGCTATTATATTTGTGGTTGTCCTGGGAGGAACCTGGAATATGGTAATTAATACAATTACAGGGATAAAGAATGTACAACCGGTCCTGATAAAAGCAGCCCGGACGATGGGAGCTAACAAAATTCAGCTATTCTGGAAGGTGATTCTTCCGGATTCTGTTCCCCATCTTATAACAGGTATGCGCCTCTCCTGGGCTTTCTCCTGGCGTGCTCTTATGGCCGGAGAATTAATTGGAACAGGTACCGGTCTGGGTCAGATATTAATGTGGGGGAGAGATATGGGAAACATGAGTATGGTTATTGCAATTATGCTTTTAATTGGTATAATAGGTTGTTTAACTGATAATCTTATCTTCAAAAAATTGGAAGAGGAAGTCTTTGCTCGATGGGGGTTAAATACACAATAAATTTATTAAATGAAAAAGGAGGAATTAAATTGATTAGGTTAAATTTTAAGAATAAACTATTTTTGTTTTTAATTATTATATTTGGAATAATTTTTTTAGTTGGTTGCAGTAATAATAATGTAGAAGAGACTGGTACCCAAATAAAAGAGATTACTATTGGTTATTTTCCCAATGTTACCCATGCTCCAGCAATAGTTGGGATAGAAAAAGGGATCTTCCAGCAAGAATTTGATAATATCAAGGTTAAGACTCGAATCTTTCCCAATGGTTCTCTTTTTATGGATGCTTTAAATACTGGACAAATTGATATCGGTTATGTAGGCCCAGGCCCGGCCCTTAACCGCTTCTTACAGGGAGCTGAAGTAAAAGCCCTGGCCAGTGCCAGCACGGGGGGAACCGTTCTTATTGCTAGAAGAGATTTAGAATATCAAAGACCTGAAGACCTGAAGGGAAAGATTGTAGCAACACCCGCCCGTGGCTGCACCCATGACTTGATTTTCCGAAAGATGTTAATTGAAAACAACCTGGCTACAACTGATAGTGGTGGTCAGATTGAACATAGAACCCAGAAGCCCGCAACTATGATTGGATTATTTGCTCAGGGTCAGCTTGATGCAGCTATGGTATCAGAACCATGGGCTTCCCTTATGGAGGATGAAATAGGGGCGAAAGTAGTTGTAGACTGGAACCAGGTTCCCTGGGATGGCCAGCTTCCTGCTACAATAGTAGTTAGCACCAATGAGTTTATCAACAATAATCCTGATTTAATAAAATTATTCTTAAAGGGCCATTTGAAAGCTATTGATTTTATTAAAAATAATCCAGAAAATAGTGTCCGGATAATCAGCAGAGAAATTAGCCGATTAACCAAACAAAAACTTTCGGTGGATGTTATAAAGCGTTCTTTGGATAGAACCTACATGACTGCAGAGATCAAGCCAGAAATTCTCCAGGAATTAGCCGATCTATCGGCAGCTCTGGGATTTATTAAAGGTAATTCCAGTCTGAATGGTTTTATTGATACAACTTATTTAAAGGAAGTGTTAGATAATGTTAGTAGCCAATGATATCACAGAATTAATCGGCATGACACCTGTTGTTAGATTAAACTGCATTACACCCCCTGGAGCAGCTGACATCTATGTTAAACTGGAATACTTTAATCCCGGTGGTAGTGTGAAAGACAGGGCTGCATTAAATATGATTAAAGCCGCCGAGCAAACAGGGCAGCTAAAACCCAATGGAACTATTATAGAACCTACAAGTGGTAATACTGGAATAGCCCTGGCTATGATAGCTGCAGCAAGAAACTATAAATGCATTATTGTTATGCCGGACAATGTTTCCCAAGAGAGGATTACGATCTTAAAAGCCTTCGGAGCTAAAGTGGTCCTTACACCGGCCGAAAAGTTGATGAAGGGAGCCATAGAGAAAGCCAGTGAACTTGCCCGGCAAATAGAAGGAGCCTTTATTCCAAATCAATTTGAAAATCCGGCCAATCCAGATGTTCATCGTAAGACAACTGCCCGGGAGATCCTCAAGCAAATGGATCACAATCTGGATGCTCTAGTAGCGACAGCAGGAACCGGAGGTACAATTACCGGTAGTGGCGAGGAATTACGTAAAGCATTACCGAATTTAAAAATTTATACTGTTGAATCAGTTGATTCTCCTGTGCTTGCTGGAGGTAAACCAGGCCCTCACAATATTCCAGGAACCGGGCCTGGATTTATTCCTAAAATTTTAAATACTAAAATCTACGATAAAATTTTTCATATTACAGACAAAGAAGTGATTAAAATGACCAGGAGGTTAGCAGCAGAAGAGGGATTATTCTTAGGCCCGTCATCGGGAGCAGCAGTCTGGGCAGCAGTGAAAGTTGCCAAACAATTGGGAACAAATAAAAAAGTCCTGGCCATAGCTCCTGATACTGGTCAGCGTTATTTAAGCAAAGAATTATTCTAGCTATATGCCCTTGCAAACAAGATATTGGCATAAAATTTGCTTTCTCATTATAATTTAAAGTAAAAAATCGGGGAGGTTTTTTAATGCTTTCAAGGTATTCAAGACAGGTAGTGTATAATAGAATAGGAGAAAAAGGTCAGAAAACCCTTCTAGATTCCCATGCAGTAATAATTGGAGTGGGTGCACTGGGAACAGTTATTGCCAACAACCTGGCAAGGGCAGGAGTAGGCAAGTTAACAATTATCGATAGGGATTTCGTTGAGTTAAGCAATCTTCAAAGACAAACATTGTTTACTGAAGAGGATGTGAAAAACAACCTGCCTAAAGCGGAAGCGGCTGTAAGACACCTAAAAGAGATTAATTCAGAAATCCAATTAGAGGCAGTAGTAGCTGATTTTAATGCAACAAATGCTGAGAAGCTTATTAGGGATGTAGACATTATTCTCGATGGAACAGATAATTTTTCTACCAGATTTTTAATCAATGATGTGGCATTAAAACATAAAAAACCCTGGGTGTACGGCGGAGCTGTTGCAGATACAGGTATGGTAATGAATATCATACCCGGAGTAACGCCGTGTTTTAGATGTCTTATACAAGATCCACCGGTTTCTGGTCATACCCAGACCTGTGATACAGTAGGGGTTTTGAATTCTACAACAGGTATCATAGGCAATATACAGGCAGTGGAAGCTATAAAGATTTTATTGAAGTCAGAAGCAGTTTTAAAAGGCGTTTTGACCATTAACATCTGGCAAACAGAATTTGACAAATTCGAAATTGAACAGGACAAAAAGTGTCCTGCATGCCAGCAAGGGAAATATGAGTTTTTAAACAACAGGACACCTGCTACAACCCTATTGTGCGGCCAGAATTCAATACAGGTTTTACCACAACAAAACAGGGATATAAGCTTACCCGAGATGGCAAACAGGCTGCAAAAACTTGGGGAAGTTGAATACAATCGCTTCTTGCTGCGTTTTAAAACAGATCAATACACAATAACGGTTTTCCCGGATGGTAGAGCCATTGTTAGTGGAACAGAGAATCCGGGCAAAGCCAGAAGTCTGTATGCTCAATACATCGGTAATTAACACCTGGAGGAGGTGAAAACTTGATATACCTTGATAATGCAGCTACCAGCTGGCCTAAACCTCAAAAGGTTTATGATGCAGTGCTGGAATACATGAAAAAGTGGGGAGCGAATCCGGGGCGCTCCGGACACACCATGGCTCGTAATGCAGCAGATGTTGTCTTTGAAACAAGGAATTTATTATGTGAATTGTTCAATGCCGATGACCCAAACCGAATTGTCTTTACCTGCAATGCCACTGAGGCCCTGAACACTGCTATCAAGGGACTGTTGAAACCGAACGACCACGTGATTACAAGCTGTGTTGAACACAATTCAGTGCTTAGACCTCTTAAAAAATTGAGGGGAAAAGGTGTAAAAACCACTGTCATAGATGTTAATGATGAAGGTATAATAGATATTGAAGATATTAAAAAGAACATCCAGGGGAACACACGCATGGTGATACTAACCCATGCATCAAATGTGCTGGGGAGCATTCAGCCAATTAAACAAGTAGGGGAACTTTGTAGAGAAAAAGGAATTGTTTTCCTTGTTGATGCTTCACAAACTGCAGGGGTTTATCCCATTGATATTAAGGAATTGAACATAGATCTCCTGGCTTTTCCTGGACACAAAGGCCTTCTTGGGCCTCAGGGAACAGGTGGGCTGTATGTGGGTGAAGGTATAGACCTGGATTCACTAAAAGAGGGGGGAACGGGAAGTCTTTCGGAAAGGGATACCCAACCGGATTTTCTTCCTGACAAGCTTGAAAGCGGAACCCTTAACACTCCGGGTATAGCCGGCCTGGGGGCAGGGATAAAGTTTATTTTGGAAACTGGTATTGAAAAAATAAGAAAGCATGAAATGGAACTGACCCAATACTTTCTCCATGGTTTACAAAACATGGAAGGAGTAAAAGTATACGGCCCCAGAGACCCTTCAAAACAGGTGGCTGTTGTATCCATAAATGTAAAAGATGTGCATTCCAACGAAGTTTCACGAATTCTGGATGGAGTTTTTAACATCGCGACACGACCAGGTTTTCACTGTGCACCTTTGACCCACAGATCGATGGGTAGCTTAAAACAGGGTATGGTCAGGTTTAGTTTTGGATATTTTAACACCAGGGATGAAATCGATGCTGCAATAGATGCATTAAAAGCTATACAGAAGGAGTTTTAGGCTGTAGCATATGCAACATGTGTGTGTCATTTGACACAGTGTGAACAAACAAACCAGGGGGATTTAGATTGAATAAGACCGGTAGAGTAGATTTTATCATAATAATTTTTTTGGTTATTGTAATAACCCTGCTTCATTACTTTACACCCTTTGATAAGTGGGGTTTTCATGAATTTTACAGGCGATTGTATTACATTCCTATCATTCTTTCGGCTTTTAGATTCAGGTTAAAGGGTGGGATTATCACAGCAGTAGCGGTTTCAACCCTGTACGCACCTCATCTTTTACTTTATTGGGGAAGTTTAAACATAGATATTTTAAACCAGTTCCTTGAAATCGTGCTGTTTATTACTGTCGGCTTAATAACAGGGTTTCTTGTCGAAAAGAGAGATAATCAACAAAAATTACTAAAACATCAGATTATCAAACTTACTGAGCTAGAAAATTACACAAACAATATCCTGAATAGTATTGTAAATGGTGTGATAGCAGTGGATAATGATGGGAAAATAACTTCTTTCAATGAAGGAGCTTTAAACCTTTTTAATTTTAACAGAAACGATGTAAAAGGTCAGCCTATTGAAGAAGTTTTTGAACACGATAGGATAAAAAAATGGATTAATAAGGTATTAGCTACTGATGAAGTATTAAGAGAGGAAACAAAAATAAAGCAAATCCCAGTAAAATTGCATATATATCCATTAAAAACACCTGAGAGAAAAACAAAGGGTGTTGTTCTTGTGTGTGAAGATTTAGCAGAAATTAAAGAATTAGAAGAACAAGTTAGAAGGGCAGAGCGGCTGTCTGCTGTAGGAGAATTTGCTTCAGGAGTTGCTCATGAAATAAGGAATCCTCTGGCAATAATAAAAACTGTTTCAGAAACTCTAAAAGATGAAGCAAAAAGAAATAATGAAATCAAAGAGGCTATTAATATAATAAACGAAGAAATAGATAGAGCAGACACTGTAATAAAAGAACTTTTAGATTTTGCCAGACCACACAAAGCCAGGAAAGAAAACTTTATATTGAATGACCTTTTAAAAGAATTAATGTTATTAACTAGAAAATATGCCAAACAACATGAAGTGGTTATCCAAGCTGATATACCCAAGAAACAAATTAATGTTTATGGAGACCCGGAGAAAATAAAACAGGCTCTCATTAATGTTATTCTTAATGGGATTCAAGCGATGCCCCGGGGAGGAATCCTTGATATAAATTTAAAATTACAAGGGAATGAAGTTATAATAAATATTAAAGATACAGGTGTAGGAATAGATGAGGAACACAAAGAGAAAATCTTCAATCCTTTTTTTACCACAAAGGATGAAGGGACTGGTTTGGGGTTAACGATAACATATAAAATCATCGAGGAACACGGTGGTAAAATACAGGTGAAAAGCCAAAAAAGGGAAGGTTCTTTATTCATAATAACTCTTCCCATAAGGAGTGAAAAGGGCCTTGAAAATTCTGGTGGCTGATGATGAAAAGAACATGTTATGGGCTTTGACCAATGTTTTAAGCAAACAGGGCTTCAAAACTTTTACGGCTAGAGATGGAGAGGAAGCAATACACCAATTTAAAAAACATTTGCCTGATGTTGTTTTGCTCGACCTTAAAATGCCTAAAAAAAATGGTATAGAGGTATTAAAGAAAATCAAAAAAATCAATGACAGCATACCAGTTATTATGATAACCGCTCACGGCAATATTGAAACCGCAATAGAAGCAATGAAATTGGGGGCTTTTGACTATGTTCAAAAACCCTTTGAAATGGAAGAGATTAATGTATTAATAAAAAAAGCCCTGAAAATTAGAGACCTTACAATGGAAGTAGAGCTTCTAAGGGATGAGCTTTCAAGGATCTCCAGGGGGAACCAGATTATTGGTGAAAGCCCACAGATAAAAGAAGTTATGGATTTAGTAAATAGAGTAGCCAAAAGCAATGCGACTGTACTTATTTTAGGGGAGAGCGGAACAGGCAAAGAGCTGGTTGCCAATGCTATACATTATAACAGTGATAGAAAAAACAAGCCTTTTGTTAAAGTTAACTGTGGTGCCCTGCCTGAAAACCTTCTTGAAAGTGAATTGTTTGGCCATGAAAAGGGGGCTTTTACCGGGGCAATTAGCAGAAAAATAGGTAGATTTGAAAGAGCCCATGGAGGTAGCATTTTTTTAGATGAGATAGGAGAAATGTCTTTTTCTACTCAGGTTAAACTGTTAAGAGTACTTCAGGAAAAACAGATAGAAAGAGTTGGTTCAACAGAAGTGATCGATGTGGATGTAAGGATTATAGCTGCAACAAATAAAGACCTAAAAAGATTGGTAGAAGAAGGTCGCTTCAGGGAGGACTTGTATTACAGGCTTAATGTCATACCAATAAAGATTCCCCCTTTAAGGGAAAGGAAACAGGACATCCCCCTGCTTGTAAAATACTTTCTACAAAAATATTCCCTTGAAACGGGACGCAGGGGGATGACAATAAGTGACAGCGCCCTTGATAAGTTAAAGACATATTCGTGGCCCGGGAATATAAGGGAACTTCAAAATGTGATAGAGAGGGCAGTGATCCTCAGTCCGGGAAGAGAAATAACAGAGGATCAGCTGCCACCTGAAATAGTTAAAAGAGATAGACAAGTTGAGCTGGATGAATTCAAACTCCCTAAAAATGGAGTAAATCTCAATGATCTGGAAAAATCTTTGATAAAACAGGCACTTGATATGACTAATGATAACCAGACAGAAGCAGCCAGACTTTTAGGGATTACCAGGCACACTTTGATTTATAGAATGGAGAAGTACGGTTTGAAAGACAGAAATTAGAACTTATCGGGTTTTTAGAACAAGGCTGGAGAGTTAGAACATATATTTGAGCCAGACAGCACAACCACTTCTCTGTCTGGATCAAGGTTAACCCCAAATTCCCTTTTATAGAATTCACATATAGCTTCCCTAAGCTCCTTAAGCCCTGAAAAGGGAGAATATCTATGGGAAGAAGGGGCCCGGGCTGCTTCACATAAAGCCTCTACTATATGGGAAGGAGTGGGCATGTCGAGATTACCCCTTCCAGGGTCTATTATATCTGCTCCTGTGGTAGCCTTTTTCTGGACCTTTGTTACAAGTCCTGAAAAGAAGTGTTCAGGCAGCTGCTTTATTCTGTCAGCAGCAATCCCTTTTTTCGCTGCATTTACCCTTTTTTTATAAAATGGCTATACCTTTTAATCAGCAACTTTTTTATATATTGAGGCTGGACTTAATCAACGTCGCGTATAGCTTTTTGGATGGAATCCGGCACTCAACCTGGTGTTTACTTGTTGAGTTAAATTTGAGAATTGAGTATCGTTATACAGGAGTATTGTTGTTACTCGTAAGACACACATTGAGTTGAGTGCCGGACTCAGAGCAAAATCGGACCGGATTCAATGCAGCCTCCTGCCGGTGAATCCTTTCCGGGGACTTCCTGTCCCCTCCATCCGATTTTGCTCCTTCCCTTCGACCGATTCCATTTGCCAAAAATCTATAAAGCTCCTTTTGATTAAGGCCCTGCCTCCAGGATGAGCCGTTTTAACATATTTATAATAAATAACGCCGAATTAACTACACAGTAAATATGCATGGGTTCAGCATTCTTTGTTGAGTTCTGTACTTCGCGATACACCATCCAGCATTTTAAACAGCTCATCAATGTATTTTACGGTTTTGGCACCATTTCTGATTAAATCTCTATAAATTTCCACAGCTTTTCCACCGGTGTAATCCTTCCCGCCTATAGGGGTTGTATCAATGAGTATAACCTGTTTCCCCCTCTGCTGGGCTTTCTGCACAGCCAGCAGATTGTTGAAATTTCCCTTTCCAAAGGGAATATTTGCCACAACGATCACATCTGCATCCTCCATTAATTTCAAAGCCTTTTCCATATTTTGCGTAGTTACCGGTGAAAAAGGTGGTGCTTCTACCATGGGAATCTTCAAAAACCTTGCCTTCTCCCAGTCTCCGTCCCCCACATTTATTGTCCCTACGCTCAATTTATAACCCTGGTAAACTAACATCTCCATTAAAGCACAGGCAATTCCCCCACCACAGACAAGGTGAATTTTGATTTTGCTATTTCCGGCTTTTTTCTGCTTCTGGGCCAATAATGTCACATGGGGGCATTTGTAAATGGGATGTTGTTTTATTATAACTCTGCTGTTGTAAACATCCATGATGTTTTTCTCGGTGATAACCTGTTCCGGCTGACCTGCTGCATAGATCTTCCCCTGGTGGAGCAGGATCAGCTGGTCACAATACTGGGCAGCCAGATTTAAATCATGAAGCACAACGATAATAGTAAGATTTTGAGTTGTATTCAGGTCTTTGAGAAGGTCCATTATTTCAATCTGATAGTTTATATCAAGGTGTGAGGTGGGTTCGTCTAAAAGCAGCACCCGGGGTTCCTGGGCCAAAGCCCTGGCTATTACAACCCGCTGACATTCACCACCACTGAGTTCTGTTATCAATCTATCTTTCAAATGTTTGGTTTTTGTCACTTCCAGTGCCCAATCTACTATTTTGTAATCCTGTGCGGTTTCTCTCTGCAATCTCCCGATATAGGGATTTCTCCCCATCAACACAACTTCCTCTACAGTAAATTCAAAGGGAATATCTGTTTTCTGAGTTACAACAGCCATCTGCCTTGCCAGTTCCCTGGGAGTTATAGAATATACATTTATTCCCCGCAGATGCACGCTCCCCTGAAGGGGTTTCAAAACCCTGCTAATGGTTTTTAAGAGGGTTGACTTGCCCGAGCCATTGGGGCCTATGATCCCTAAAAAATCCCCTTTTCTTATAGCAAACTGAATATCCTTCAATACCGGTTCTGCAGCATATGAACACGTTATTTCCAACACATTGACAACAATTTCAGACACTCTGTTTCCCCCTTTAGCAGCTCCATCAACCGACCACTATACCCGCCCTGCTCGACTTAAATCAAACTTTCAAGAACTTTTTTTCTTTTTTAAAAGATATATAAAAAACGGGCCTCCGAACAGGGCTGTAACGATTCCCACTGGAAGCTCTGTAGGAGATATTACGACCCTTGCCAGAGTATCTGCAAGCAGTAGAAACACTCCTCCAGTTAGTGCTGATGCGGGAAGCAGCCAGCGGTTATCCGGACCTATTATAAGTCTTACGACATGGGGAATAATCAGACCAACAAACCCGATTAATCCAGCGGACGCCACAGCAGCAGCCGTTAAAATCGAGGCTGCCGCCAGTAAAATCCTTTTAACCCTCTCTACATCTATACCCAGGTGTGCAGCTGTATCTTCTCCCAACAAAAGTATGTTTAAATCTTTTGAATACACAAAAGCCACTGCCATGCCTACTGCAAAATACATGGAAGAAGATACTACATAATTCCAGCCTCTTGAAGCAAGGCTCCCCATCATCCAGAAAACAACATGCCCCAGCTTGTTTCCACTGAAATATATCAGCAGCGAAACGACAGCGGAAAGAAAGGCACTCACAGCTATACCTGAAAGCAAAAGGATTAAAACCGGAACCCGCTGACCTACCCGAGCCATGTTGTATACCAGAAAAACAGTGAAAAGGGATGTGAAAAAAGCCATTAAGGATACTGCTCCTACACCCAGAAAAGTGAGGTTCAGGGAAAACACTATAGCAAGGGCGGCCCCAAGAGATGCTCCTGATGAAGCACCGATGATATAGGGGCCTGCCATGGGATTTTTGAATATACCCTGGTAGATGGCTCCTGCCACACTCAGCGAAGCCCCTACCAGCACTGCCAGCAAGTTTCTGGGCATTCTGATCATAAGTATAATAGTTTCATGTGTGGGTTTCCAGGTGTTGGCTATTGCATTACCTACAATGGGCAGTTTGCTGATTAAAATTTTAAAGACTTTTTCCCCATCGATGGGAACACTTCCTATGCTGTTTGTGAATATTATAGCAAAACACAGCAATAAAAGCACCGTCAAAACATAATTTTTTTTGTTTTTTATCATGGATGGCCACCTTTTAAAGGAATTCGATTATTTCGCCAGCTCAGGATGGATGTATTCAAAGAACTTTTCCAGAGCATCTACGATTCTCGGACCGGGACGGTTAACAATATCAGGGTCGATACCGTATATTTTGCCCTGTTTTATGGCGGTTATGTTTTGCCATCCAGGCCTGTCAGCTATGTTCTCTATCTTGTTCGAACCATGATCATACTGATGAATAATTATATCAGGGTTTCTTTCGATAACCACTTCCTCACTGAGCTTTGGATATTTACCTTCGGCATCTCCTGCTAAGTTGATACCTCCTGCAAGGGTTATAAGGCTGTCAACAAAGCTGCCGGGACCCGCTGACATCACCGGATCGTCCCACAGTTCATAGTAAACCAGAGGTTTGTCTTCTTCTTTCAGCTTCTCAGTCTTTTCTTTTACAGCTTCAATCCTGCTCTGCATATCAGCCGTCAGCTGCCCGGCGGCTTCAGACCGGCCAGTAGCATCTCCAACCTTCTTTATTGAATTTATTATCTCGGATATATTGGACGGATTTACTACGAATACGGAAATATCAAGCTTTTCAAGCTGTTCCACCGTTTTTTTGTGCATTGAGGTGGCAAAAACCAGGTCCGGTTCAAGCTCAACAATTTTTTCAATATTGGGTTCACTAAAACTTCCTACTTTTGTTTTGGTAAGGGCTTCCTCGGGATAATTGCAGTACTCCGTTACACCCACAATTTGGTCTGTAAGTTCCAGAGCGAAAAGTATTTCCGTGTTGGAAGGAGCAAGAGATACAATCCTCTGAGGCTGTTTGTTTATAACAACCTCTCTGCCCATATCATCCACTATGGTTTTGGGAAATTCCTGGGACTGTTCTTTATCATTATCATTAACTTTTGTCAATTGAGTTTGACCGCAGCCAGCAGTCAAAACCGCAATCAAAATTATCAATAAAGCAGCTACAACAATGACTGTTTTGTTCCGGTTCATTTTCATCATCCTTTCTTAAATTCTCAAAGGTTTATCAATAATCCTCCCAGGTACCAACCTGGGTATTCTGTGTTTCCCTATATTATTTAAAAGCTTCTATGCCTCAACGCTTTTGATACAAATAAAAAAAGCGGCAGCTAACCAGAGTAAGTATATGCATTTACTCATCCCTTTCCTCGAGGGTATTGTATTTTTTCGGCAGGTTTCCTGGCTTCCGAATCATGGCCTGTCGACGCCTTTCCGCCCGGCCCGGCTCAATCTGGTAACAGACCTGTCGGTTTCATCATAACTAATGCAGCAATAAACAAAAGTGTTTTTGTAAAACTTAAAACAATCTTTGGATTGAGTGCCCGAAGTCGACTTACTTTCCGGTACAGTGGCAGGTCCACTCGGGATTCTTACCTGATTCCCTTCTTCATACTATACTGAATTCTGTTTAAATTTTCATCCAGCCTGGGTTTTCTAAAAATAAATAAATGCTCATGCATTATCAAAAGAATGTTATACTTTTATGGTATCGGCACCGCAGTAAATCAACTCATCTGCCAGGTTTTCTACATCTTTTCCCAGGAGCAAAGCTGTTACCTTCCACGTTTCCTAATTACCGGTGAAAAAGGCGGAGTTTCCACTATGGGAATTTTCAAAAACCCGCTTCTTCCCAGTCTCTATCCTCTATACTTATAGCCCCTACACTTAATTTGTAGTCCTGATAATCCTCTCCGGTATCAGCCCCAATTCATCGGCCTGGATTTTATAACAGTAATCATTATTAATCTCGATTATTTATAATTAGATATGTAAAAATACTCTTTAGATGTTTTATAGTTTTTATCCAACTTATAACAAAACACCTCATCAAAATTTGTTTCTTTTAAATACGTATACATCTCTAAAAGATTTCTAAAAGCATCTTTAGCGTCTATTCCCGATGAAAATCCGATCACTTGCAAATTATCAATATCTGGTAAAATAGATTCTGAATTGGGTTGAAATGTATATCCTTCAATTGTTAAAAAAATATAATTATTTATATCCATAATTTCATATACCTTCCTTTACCTAAAAATTTTATTAACCCTAAATCCCTAAGGTTTTGCAGTTGCTGTCGTATTTTTGCTTCGATGTTTTGATTTTCCGGATATATACATTGGAAATAGGCCTTATATTGATAGACATCGTTTAATTCAAAGATAAACTTATCAATTTTGTTTATTTGCTTAAATACTGCTAGCTTCCAACCTGAAAGGCAACTTTCTATAGTTTTCACGCCCCCAGTATATAAGTCATCTTGCGGAATATCCTTACCAATAAAGCTATCTAAATTTATATTATGAGGAAATTTGTACTTTTTTTCTGTAGGAATATTACTAAGAATATCACTAACAGTATTTACAATTTCTTTAGTAACCTCACCGCTAAATTCACTGCAGAAAATAGAATTAAAATCTTTACATACCTTGTCTACAAAAACATAATCATTCGAAAGAATACCATACTCATAATTGTAGCTTAATCCATAATTTGTAAGATTAGCCGAGGTCACAATAACTACTTTTTTATCAAAAATACAAATTTTAGCATGCAAATTTTGGTAATTTCTTACCCTTCCGTTTTTATCTAAAATATAATCTATTGCTTCAATATCGGAAGCTCTTTTATAAAAACTTGAAAGATTAAAATTGGTAATTAGATCAAAATCCACCTTCTCCTTTTTATATTTGTAGATTTCTTCTATAACATCGTATTTGATAAAAGGAGAACAAATTTGAATACTCTCGATTGTTCCAGAAACACATTGTATAAATTTATTTTTCCATGGGCTATTAATAATTTCTAACATAATGCCTCACCATTTATCATTATATTGTTCATTATTCTGTGTACGCAAAATTACCTGCTATTAGATTCTATTATAAAATAAGACATACATACTGCAACTGCAGCACCAGCAGAAGGATGAAAATTTACACCTGTATTAACTAGTGCTATATCAACTAACCTAGATGGATTTTAGGAAATAATTGGAACCGTTCCACTAAAAAATCCCTCCACTAATACTTTACCATACTGGATACTAATGTCAACGAATTTACTTTATTAATGGTCTCAATAATAAAACCATTTTTATAGAACCACACGTGCCTCGACTTTTCTGTAATTGCTGCCAAATATGTATAACATCAGAATGCACTTCCACCTTATAAAAAAAGATGGAGACTTCTTCTTGTGATTTATACTAATTGTGCTAAAATCAATCAGAGCATAAAAAAATTGTCGTCGACCCTCCAGTAACTTATATCCATGGAGGTCGAGACAATTCCCTTTACCATCTTTACTATGCCACACTACCTTCCAATGCTTCTTCATCAGTAAATCCTTCTTCGTAGACATCCCCTTCCGTGACAAGCTGATAAATCATTTCAGGGCTCATGTTCACCAATCCGAGCTTTTCAGCAGTCCTACCTTCTTTCCAGTAATCCACATCATGCATTGCACATGCCATCTGGATGACTGAATTAATTATAGGAGTTTCTACACCTACCATCTTCCCTATTGAAGAGATCGGAACCAGGCTCTCGGGAACATCCTCAAAGATATACCTGGTATATATATTATCGGGTGCCTTTAATCCCTTATATCCTTTTGCGTTCTGTATTGCTTCATAAAGGTTCGAGCCTTCTGCATCATAGGTATACTTCAACCATTCCATAGCCGTAATGGCTTTCGCTCCCAGGGCTTTTGCTACTCTGACTCTCTCTTCATCCATTTTCTCTATGACTTTGGTAACTGATGGAGAAATTCCTTCTATATAATACTGGAAATCTCCCTTGGTGGTTTCAATTCTTGCGCTGTTCAGTATCGTGGGGGCCGGGTGAAATATTGCACCAATGTTATTGAAACTTGTTTCCAGAACATTTGAAGCAGGTATAAACTGGGGATAAGCCACATTGAGTTTTTCAACAACCTTCATGGTTTTATACGCAGGTATGGCAGCAACAGCAACAACGTTTTTTATGCCATAAATCTTAGCTCTTGCAGGACCTATTACCCTGCAGGCGTAAATGAATGTCTGAGCCTCAGCTATGATGACATCCTTATTAATCCCATGGGTCTTTAAAATATTTCTGAACTCCAGAGCACCACCAGTCCTGCCGGGATTGAGCACCACTATCTGCCCCTCTTCCAGATGGGGTGCGATATTATGAGCGATAGCTCTGTGAGCCGTGGCGGGAGTGGTAACCATTATCACATCAGTATTCCTTATAGCCTTCTCAATATCAATAGTCACCAGATTCAATCTTGCAAAACCTTTTTCTACTCCTTCGAGCTGTATACCTCCTCTAGCCCTAATTGGTTTTATTCTTTTTTCACTCCTGTTATATAGATTGACATCAAATCCCATAAGAGCCAAATGTGCCGCCATTGCACACCCGCCATTGCCTGCTCCTATTACAGCAAAACGAGGTTCTTCCCGCCTATTCATATATCAAGCCTCCCTTACTTTAGTTTTTTGGTTTTTGGGGATAAAAAAGACTATGGAGATTTTCCATAGTCCTGCTGACCATTCTGGCAATCCCCTGGAAAGCTTACGAGGTTAGCTGACGGATTCGGGTCCAGGTAACCCTACCTTTCACAAGAAAGGATTCACCCCAAATGATGGTTCCCCCGCTTCTTAAAAAAGAATTCAGCTTAAGGCTGACATATTGCTTTTTATTATATTACATCTTGTATTTATTATATAACAATTTTATCTTTATGTCAAATAATTCCTTATTGCACGTAATCCTTAAAATAAAACATTTCTTTCGCTGTAAAAAGTCGCGCAGCGGAATATCAACGTTATTTGGCGAATTATAGCATGCTGATAAAAAACAACATATCCTGGATTCAGGATATGACAGACCTGATTGAGCTGACATGTTATATAATATAAGTAAGCCCGGTCATAGTAACAACGGTTGAAAGAATAACAAGGTATAGGCATTTTATTTAATAGCAGGATAACTTTTTTATGGGATTTTACCTTTTGCTTGTCGAATCCACGTTTGATTAAATGGTTATAATTGGGTATATATAGCACGTCCAAAAAGATGTATAATAAAAATAACGGTAAATTTTAAAACATAAAAATGGGGGAATAAAATTGTCCAACAACACAAAGCTTAAAAAAATCTCAGCTGTGCTCCTCATAGTAGTGATGCTTCTTGGTTCATCAACACCTCTGTATGCAGGTGATAAAATCCCGGAACCATTCATACTCTACGAAACCGTTGATGTTCAGCCCATTTCAAAGGGTGTAGAATACACAAAAATAACACGGTTCACTTCCAAGGGATGGTTAAACTTTCACGTCCTTAAAGCAGAACTGAATGATAATATCATGATCGATACTTTAACAGGCAAAAAAGGAATATCTGCTACAGAGACTCTGAAGGATATGGCGGAAGAAACCGGCAGCATCGCTGCTGTTAATGGAGATTTCTTTTCCTTGTCAGCTCCTCCATTTACTATCGGCCCCATCATCAAAAATAGCAAGCTGCTCTCAACCCCTCTAGATAACAACATGGGTGTGCTTTATTTTACAAAAAAAGGCACTCCCAGAATACATACTCTTATCTGGAATGGCATGGTAGAAATCAAAGGAAAACAGTTCCCCCTTGGTGCTGTAAACAAAGGCTATGTTCTACCCGATAAACTAACCCTTTACACCCCGGAGTGGGGGCTTTCAACTCCAGGGAATAGTATGTATAAGGGTGTGGTAGAAATTGTAGTAGCAGGAAATAGAGTGATGGAAATAAGAAAAAACATGCCCGGCACAAAAATCCCGGAAAAGGGTTTTGTGCTGGCAGGCAGGGAAAAAGGTGCTGATTTCCTGGTTGAAAACTGCAAAGAAGGTTACACCATCAACCTCAACATAGAAACCTTTCCCGAGCTGAAAAATATCATGACTGCTATTGGCGGAGGGGCGGTATTGGTTAAAAAAGGTGAAATCCCGCATTTCTCCCATAACATAACCGGGTATCATCCGAGAACGGCAGTGGGTTTTTCAAAAGACGGCAGACAAATGTTTATGGTTGTTGCGGATGGAAGAAGCAAAAAGAGTGTGGGTATGACCCAAGAAGAGCTGGCAAGGTTTATGATAGAATTGGGAAGTTATTATGCTCTAAACCTTGATGGGGGAGGCTCCTCCACCATGGTGGCACGCCCCCCGGGTCAGGAAAATCTCACGATATTGAATACGGTATCGGGATCCAGACCCAGAAAAATATTAAACGGTTTGGGTATAATCACATCATACAAAAAAGGCAGACTCTACGGTCTAAAGATTCTATCAAAATCACAAAATGTAGCCCTTGACAGCATCAGAAAGCTCGAAGTTGTAGGTTATGATCAGTTCTATAACCCTGTTAAAATCGATACAAAAGATGTTAAATGGAAGGTTTCACCCAGGGATTTGGGCCTTATAGAAAAGGGAGTTTTTAAAGCCCTGAAACCTGGAAAAGGCATAATAGAGGCTCGGATTGGCAGAATTAAAACCCAGGTGCCGATAAAGGTTTTGTCTGACCCCCATTATCTTGTGGTTTTACCAGAGAGGGTAACCATCAAACCCGGAGAAAAAGTGGAGTTTCAGGTCCAGGTTGTTGATGCTGATGGTTTTTCTGCCCCACTGGAACTTGAAGATATAAACCTGCATGTTGCTGATGATATTGGAAATGTTTCTGGTAATGTGTTAACCGCCGGCTTTCAGGCCAAATCCGGTGCCGTCATTGCAAGTTTTAATGGTGCGAGGGGTGGTGCCCTGGTAAGAGTCGGAATCACCCAAAGAACTATCTTTGATTTCGAAGAAGCCACCAACACAGCTTTTCTGGGCTATCCACCCCAGGTGGAAGGTGGTTTTGAGATTGCATTACCGGAACTTCCCTTTGATAACAATGCAGGTAAACTCTCGTACGGTTTCCTTGATATCAAACAAGCTCAGGCTGCGTATCTGGTCTTCCCCCAGGGCATCAAACTGCCTGAGGCTGTAGAAAAACTGGGTCTGTGGGTTTGGGGAAACAGGGGAGGAGGCCACAGCCTGAAAGCCCTTGTGGTTGACGGAAATGGAGAAAACCACTATATACACTTTTCAAAAGAGGTAAACTGGTGCGGCTGGCAGGAGGTTAAAGCTGATATCTCTGCCTTTAAAACACCCCTGACATTAAAAAGAATTTACCTTGTTGAAACAAATCAGACAAAACAACAAACAGGTTATGTTTATCTTGACAATTTAACGGTTTATGCTCCTCCTGATTATGACAAAACCATTCTTCCACAAAGGCCAAAAATCAAGGATCCCAATCAAAGACCCGTAGATGAAGGAGATAAAAAACTGTCATTTGTGGTTTTGGCAGATCCCTTGATAACCAGAAACTATAACCTTAAAAGCTATAACGTATTAAGGCACATACTCACAGCAACTGATACAGACTTTTCTATCTTGGCAGGAAGAGTCACAGGAAACAGCGATTTCACTTCATGGGACGCTGTTTCTACATGGCTTTCACCCTTTGACAACCTTTATGTAACGGGAGAGAGGGGGTATGCCGCAGCCTGTGATAATAACCGCTTTGTGTTTTTAAACATTGAAAAAGGGGGAGTAAGGAAAACTGACCCTTCCCAGTGGAAGCTGCTTCTCAGAGAGCTTGAAAAAGCCCGGAACGACAACGTTTTTGTGGTGTTAAACCGTCCCCTTAATTTTTTCCAGGATGAATTAGAAAAAGAACTCCTAATAAACCTTTTGAGCCAACATCTGGAGAACCAAAACAGCCAGGTATGGATTGTGTGTGCAGGAAGCTCTGACTTTGAAAGTTACAGGTTAAAGGGGGTTCATATTCTTCAACTACCCGGATTTAAAACAACAAAACCTCACTTCCTGAGGTTTGTAATAACAAAGGATGGAGAAATAACCTATCAACTTCAAAGCCTTGAACTTGAAAACAAAATCTAAAACCTTTTTTACCCTTTCATTTAATTAGGTTGATATTTTAAGTTATCTCTGGAAACCCCTGTCAGAAGGCATCTATTTGTCGCGAAACTTCCATAACTACAAACAATAGCGGGCATCGCCCGCCTTTCCTTTTTTATTACCAGTCACCTATTAAATCCATCTGTAAAACTGGAATCCCTGGAATACAAAGTGAATTCGGGAGAAGCTGTATCCTGCTAGACATTGAAACAACAGGCAGTGCAAATCCTCAACATAAAAATAAAATACAGTTAACGAATAAACCTCAAAGCAGGTGGGCCAAACCATAAGAACGTAATTGCCGTTACTGCACAAAACAAAAGCACCGGAAAGTTTATCTGTTTTGGAGATGCCTAAAAGCTTTTTATGCTCACCCAAACTTGAAGGAGTCCTCAAAAGGGAAGGAGCAAAATCTGATGGGAGGAGGACAGGAAATTCCCCCAAAGGATTCACCAGAGACCTCGTTTAGTGCCCCCTGGCTGTCCAGCCATGGATGTCATTGGCACAGATCAATCCAGAAATCACAACTGCTTCAATTCCTCCCCCGGGGAAAGTCGAAGCACCAACCAGGTATAATCCTTCTACCGGTGTTTTAAAGTATGGCCTTTTGGTTTCAATAGATTGATCAAAAGCATAAATTGCTCCTTCAGGAATTAAAGTATATCTTTCAAAAGTTTTAGGTGTTGCAAGGTCTTTGACTATTATGTGTTTGCTTAAATTCGGGATAACCTTTTCAGCTTTTTGGATCAACTTCTCTGTAAGATCTTTTTTCTTTTGCAAATATTCTTCCGTCCCTCTTTCCGGGAAATCTTGATAATCGGCACCAGCCAGGATGGTTATGCTCGCTTTGCTCGGCGGCGCCAAACTTGAGTCTGCATTTGAATTGAAAACAATATTATATTTTTCATCCAAATTGTCGATTAATGTCGGGTAGCCGGATACATCCATATCTACTCCCAGGGACAGCATCACACATGATGGGGACATCTTCAAGCCTTTTATGCTATCAATAAACCTTTTGTCTAAGCTGTTTTCCTCAAGAAGTTCCAGGAATGTTACTTTAGCATTTGCATTGGATACAACCACCGGACTGATAAAAATTTTATCTCCTGCCTTTACTCCCTTGACTCGGCCTTTCTCCACCAGTATTTTTTCTACTCTTTGTTTGATCAGAACTTTGCCGCCGTGCTCTTCAATAGATTCCTTCAGACTGTCTGCAAATTTTTGTGCCCCACCCCTGGTAAAATGCCCTCCGTGAAGGTAATAAGCAACACACGCGGTAAGCGCGCTGCCAGCAGGCGTTTTCTCGGGCTCTGTTCCAAGATATCCGATCAGAGCACAAAGCAGTATTTTTAAATCTTCATCTTTAAAATACTCATCCAGCTTCTGCTTATATGTTTTACTCATCCAATTGTAAAAGTGAGGATGTTCTTTTGGGTAGTCCGAAAGCTTCTTCTCCCCAAAAGCTTTGGCAATCAGTTCTGCAGGCAGAGGAGTCCCATACACATCAGCCTCTTTGTAGCACTCCTCATAGGCAAGCTTTGCTTCTTTGAAGAATATATTAATGTTTTCTTTTTCATCGGGAAACATCTCTGAAAGTTCGGCGATAAATTCCTCCAAATTACCGGCATTAATTTCTCGGTCTTTGAAGATATATCTCATTCTATTTTTGACAAATAAGTCCTCTTTTTTTAACCCCAGCTCTTGCAATAAATAAGTAATTGGTCCTTTTTTCCATAATCCACTTACATTCTCCACACCGGTATTAAAAGTGAATCCTTTTCTCTTGAATGAAGAACAGTAACCACCGACCTGATAATGTTGTTCTAAAACCAGAACTTTATAGCCTCTTTTGGAGAGCACGGCACCACAGGTCAAACCTCCTATACCGGAGCCAACGATGATTACATCATATTCATCTTCGTCTTTTACTTTGGAAAGGTTGGTCTTTGCCCTCCAATCATATTTTTTGAACTCCCTGGTCAGGAAGTATGCCGGCGCTTTTAATGGAAAGATGATTGAAAAAGTTATACCAAAGGCAATTAAAACATTCGAAAATATTACCGTAAAGGGAAAAGGGAGGAACAAAAATATGACAGCATTTATCAGGAAAACAGCCGCCCATGCTGTTGTAATTACCATGTTTACAGCTAAAAACGACTCGTCTTTCCAGTAAATCTCCGGATAGTCTCTTTTTGAAACCTGCAATGTATAGGGCTGCTTGATAATTAAAGAATATACAGCCATAAGGAATAAAGTGGAATAACCAAGAAAACCGCTATGTTCTATAAATACATCAAAATCGAAAATTACCGACCCTACAAAAGCCGTAATGAAATACAGAAAAGATACAACATCCATTATATTGAAGCGCAGCTTATCAACTTGAGGGATGAGAAGCAGGGCTGAAATTGCAGATGCTATAATAACACCCTCTGCGTTTCCCATCGTCCAGTAAACAATCCAGGGAATAAAAGAAATCAAAATGTACAACATCCCAGGCAATTTTGCTCTTCTGCTAGACTTAAGGGAGATTTGCGCAAATCTGTTCTTTTTCACTTCTAAATCACCCCTTCTTTTTTCTGCATATCCAAACCAAAATCAAAAATTTCCCAGCTTTTGTTGTTTAGAAAAGCTGCACCTGCCAACAGTCAGTCTGCAGCGTCTATATCAAAAAAGATTTTTGATTTCTTTAATCTTGTAAAAAGCCCCAAAAAATCTTTTTGTTTATCCTACTGCACAAAAACGACTGATTAAAACCCATACTAAATCCCCCTCCGCTTGTTTGTTAGCGCGCCACAGCTTGACCAAAAGTTCTATTAAAATATGTCCACCTTAATGGAAAACAACATCAAAAGGATGTGAGCATGCTTATGTGTTATATCAATTGGATTGCGGGGATGCGAAGTTTCTCATGGGGAACTTGGGCAAGGTGCAGCACATCCGTATGTCCGCTGTTAAGTGCCCTGAAAGGCGAGCAGCCCACCTTAACATTTCATTCTGAAGTTTTCTCCAACAGTTTTCGGATCTTAATCAACTCCTCAAGGATTTTCAAATCGATGTTTTCCTTTTCACGGGCTTCTACTGCTGCAGGTTGTTTACCTCTAACAAACCCCATTATCAGCTCTCTTAATTCTTCAAATTGTTCCACTCCTACTATGCTTATTTCTGCCCCGGCTGCACCAGAATAACCTGCAGTTTGTATTTTAAGAGTAGCAATCCCAAGTTTCCTTGAAATAGGACCATGGGATATGTGAATGTCAGTTATCTTGTTGTAGGGCACAATTCCTGTGTTTTTGAACCATACTCCCCTTTTCCATACAATTTCATCTTGGGTAAGCTTGTAAATCATTGTCTCATAGTATTTCGGAATCCAATATGCTATGAAAGCTAAAGTAGCCAGAATCAATAGTAAAACACCTAGAGCAACCGCGAATGGAGCAAACAGCAGCACGGGAATATACCACGGTAAAACACCAAACAGAATTCCTATTATCAAATAGATGTAATAACACTTCTTTAATTGGGGTGCCGGCTTGAATTCTTCGCCAACTTTTATTTTGAGTTTTTCCCTCATGTTTTACTATCCACCTTTCGTTCTTTGTTTTGGGGATTCTGTTAGATTTTTGGATTATTACCACAAAGTGCCGTCAGCATCAAACCATGCTCCATGTTCTGTCCAGTCGCCATTCTCCCATTTGCCTATAAAAATGTCTCCATCATCCCAGATGTATATGCCTATACCGTGACGGAAGCCATCCTGCCATTCTCCTAAATACAAATCTCCGTTGGGCCAGGCCATTCCTCCCCAACCGCAGGGCGTTTCGTCTGTTGCTTCTCTAACATACGTAATACCGTCATCCCAAACCAGAACCTCTGACTCTCGATCGACCAAAGATAGGGTGCCATCTTCCTCTTTAACAAACCACCCTTCAGTCCCAACAGGTTCGCCTTCCTGCCATATGCCTATGCGGAACTCATCTCCCTGGTTGATAATTACCAATCCTATTCCGTGCAGCAAACCATTCCGCCATTCTCCCAATGCTATATCGCCTTCTAAAGTTGTTAAAAAGCCCCAGCCGTGGGGGTAGCCATCTTTCATTTCTCCACTGTATACACTGCCATCATCGAGAATCAAGTGTTCGACCACGGTTTCCTCGTGCATGTCTTGTGTTTCATGAGCTCCTGTTGCCTCAGCTAGAGACAGATTTAAGTTCACACCTAAATGAGGTTTTATCTCGTTTATAGGTATTGCTAAATTGATATTCTGGACAGCAACATCTAAAAATCCTGCATAGATAATTCCCACAACCTCTGCCTTGTTATTCAATACAGGTGCGCCACTATTACCAGGAGATACAGCCGCATCCAGCTGTATGCTAGTTTGATCATCTATGAGACGTTTGGGATTGCTGATTATGCCTTTGGTAACTGTGCCTTCTAAACCTAATGGGCTACCGGTTACAATGATGTCTTGGCCTGCAAGAAGCGTATCAGAGTTGCCCAATTCTAGCTTGTGTTTCCCTTCGAAAATTTATCAAGTATCACCCCCATAAGCGAAAAGCTCTGCCAAGAGCGCTACAGTGGTGTTAAGCCCTTTACCCTTGGCAGAGCCCTTAGAATTGCAGCAAAGCTATAAAAACGTAATTGTTTATCAGCATTAAAACAAATCCAGTCCTTTTACCGTTCCTGCAGCAAAGCACAACCATAGAAAAGGAAATAGTCTTTTCGAAGTCAAATATAACAAAAAAGAGGTAAGCAATACGTTGATTGCAGAAAACGATCCCATAGTTGTGCTAATTTAACATGAAAACTATGCCTGATATGTAGTCTCTACAAAAATTTGATTTTCAAGTTGTGAAGAAGGAGTTTTTATGCTGCTTTAAAAGCTATGCATTTTCACGTATGCATTAGTTATAATTTTATTTAAAACAGACTTTTTGCAGTGGGACAAACAAAAACATTGATTTTAGTGCAGAAACATCTTTTAGAAGAAATTCGATCTATATGTTGTGGTCGTGCTTGCATACTATCACAAAATGTAGAGTTGTTTTATTGAAAAATAGACTTTTTACACTAGAATCAAACATTTGGTTGTGATCATTTGTCAGTTCAATAAGCCGGTTTGAAAAACAGATGTTCTGTTTTTCTCTTTAAATTTAATATAACACAGTAGTAGTTCAGATGTGTTAAAATAATGTAAATATTGTGTAAAAAACGAGTGAAAAGCAAACAAAGCTCTTCTCCAAAACAATTGGTTCGGGTTTGGATTTTCCAGGAAGGCACATACGTTACAACGCATTTAACCCAGCAGCACTTGACGCGGGAAATCCTGATTCCTCTCCCATTTTTTTGTTTTCCCGAATTTCTTGCTCGCTTTATTTGCTATTTTTCCATTTTATAATTGTTTGCCCTGATGTGTTTCATCATTACCATTTCCTCTCTGTAATATTTAACCACAAAATCACTTAACCTTGCGTAATTCCCTGTTAACTTCATTACGGTAGAAATATTCAGTATTAAATTTCCTCCCACCAGTATCCTTTTCCGCCCAGATCAGCATATTCTCATAATCCGCATGACTTCTATCCCTTATGATCCTGATAAACTCTTCATAGCCCCCGATGCTTCCAACATCCTCAGGCGGCCGGTGTCTCTCACCATCCAAACAGACAGGATAGCTACATTTACCTCCAGCCTTCAACACTTTTTCAACGACAACTTCATGAATCCAATTATCTCCAAAATCATAAGTGTATGTAAATTTTGCACCTTCAGTCATGTATTCGTCTATTTTTGTAATTCTGGCATTTTTCTCCGGCCTGCCATATAGTTCACCCGGTGCAAATTCATCTGATGGTAATGCAACCACAAAATCCTAAAATTCAAAATTATATAAATGATAGTTTTGCCATCCAAAGGAAGCCTGAATATAT
>ENA-OSAI01000235-OSAI01000235.1-marine-sediment-metagenome-genome-assembly--contig:-NODE-235-length-29268-cov-13.791052_pt1 | contig 29268 bp, 28 predicted proteins | sample MGYA00237871_ERZ529316 | MGnify/ENA primary metagenome ERZ529316 (study PRJEB26369, sample SAMN03142814) | marine sediment metagenome | biome: marine; feature: borehole; material: sediment...
CTGGCCGGAATTCCACCGGGGCGAGTCCTTCGGCAGCCGCTATGTCAAGGTCAATGATATCTTGCTTCAGCTGCGGGAGGCGCTCCAGACCGACCTCTGGACGCTGGACGCTCTGTGGTGGTATCTGGAGGAGCGGGAATCCAATGAGGCTGCTCCCGCCGCGCCTACCGGTGCGGCTGCTACCGGCGTGACTGCGGCCTACCGGCAGCAGTTTGGCCTGGAGCGACATCTCCACGAGTTCCTGCGCGACAACTGGGACGGCCTGGAACTGGGACGCGACTGGGCTATCTATCAGGAGCCCGGAGACGAGGAGGCGGGATACGAGTATCCCTGCGGGGTCGGCCGTATCGATATTCTGACCAAACATAAACGGGAACGGCGCTGGCTGGTGGTAGAGCTCAAGCGCAATCAGACCACCGACCAGACGGTCGGCCAGATCCTGCGGTATATCGGCTGGGTGAAGCAGCACCTGGCTGAGGAGGGAGATGTGGTAGAGGGGTTGATCATCTGCCGCGAGGCGGATCAGGCCCTGTACTACGCCTTGAGCACCCTGCCGAATGTCGAACTGCGGCTGTAGAGGTCTCTGAAAAAACAGTAGTTATCAATAGCATTTATTCATGTTTTAAGAGGAAATATGGCGTCCGACGGCGAATTTTGATGTATGGATACGCCATAAGGAGGTAACGTACCATGCTCGGGCGCCAGGACAATCAGGCGAACTTCTTCGACCTAGAGATATTCTCGAGGATGATTCCCGCGGACCATCCTCTCGTCAAGATCAAGGAAAACGTGGACTTTTCATTCGTCACCGATGCGGTAAGACATCTCTACGACCCTGATAAGGGCCGGCGTAGCTTTCCGCCGGAGACCATGTTCAAGATTCTATTTCTCGAAGTCTGGGCGAACCTTTCGGATGTCCAGGTTTGCCGGGGGCTCCAGTATAACGTCTTGTACCGGTATTTTTGCGACATAGGGTGGGACGATCCAGTACCTGATGATACAACCCTGGTTGTCTTCCGTAGACGTCTGGGACAAGAAGCTTTTCAGGCTCTCTTCAACCGGTTGGTGGACCAGGCACGCGAGAAGGGCTACCTGCGGGGCGAATGGGCGTTGATAGACGGTACTAAGGTTGTGGCTCATGCTGCCGCCAAGAACACTCTTAGCCTGGCCCGGGAAGGTCGGAAGCGTCTACTCGAGGAACTTGCCAAATTTGATGCCCAGAAAGCAGAAGGGCTGAAGGAATACGCAGAGCCTTTGCCGGACGGCGATTATCCTACCCACAAGGAACTGTTATCGGCCGAGATTGCTCGCGGCAAAGAACTCGTGAACAAGCTCAGGGGTCATACAGAACTCAAAGAGACCATCGATATCTACGAAGCCATCCTGGAAGGCAAGGGCGTATCCAGCTTCAGCGACCCCGATGCCAGGTGGGGTTTCAAGAAAAAAGGGGAACCCTTTCTGGGGTACAAGGTCCATGCTGTTTGCGAGGAGACGGGGATAGTCACCGGGGTTAAGGTGACCCCGGGGAACGAATCCGAGGTCGATCAGGCAAATGAGCTTATGGACGATCTCATTGCCAGGAATCTGAAGCCGCGCCGGCTGGCGGGAGATAAGGGATACGATTCGTCCGATTTGCGCAAGAACCTCGCAGAGAGAGAAATACGCGCATACGTTCCCAACCGGACGAAGAAGGAGAGGCTTCAAGACCAGGGATTCACTTACGATAAGAGGTCTAGAACCCTTCAGTGCCAGGAAGGCAAGAAGGCGATAGGGAGCACTAAACACCAACGGGGTGGGCTGATCTTCTATTTTTCCGAGAAAGACTGCCAGCGATGTCCAAGGAAAGAGTCATGTCTCACCAAATCCGAAACTCGCAAGCGCGCATATGTAAGGCCAGAAGTATTTAGCAACCGACCTCGCGGCATAAAGCGAGCGATGCGGGTGCGAAGGACGATTGAACGCGTATTTGGTGAAGCGAAAACCTGGCACCGAATGGTGAGGGCTCGGTATCGTGGACTAGAGCGAGTAGCCATCCAGGTGCTTATGACCTTCATATGTCTCAATGCGAAGAAAATGGCTCAAAGAACCAAATTAGAACCGAAAATGGCTTGAAAGATGATATAGATCAGGGAATATCAAGGCGAAATGTGGTTGTAGTAACACGGATTTAGTTAAAATCAGGTAATCGCTGTAAGCCTACAGCTTCAGTGGTTAACGGGTTTTTCAGAAACCACGGATCAGTAGCCCAGTTTCTTGTCAACCACCCGTTTCAAGGGCTTGCCGGTCAGGTAAAGTCGCAGATTCTCGAGAAACAGCTCTGTCGCCCGGCCCACGTAATCGCTTTGGGAGCCCGCCAGGTGAGGCGTGATGATCACTTGCGGTATTTCCCAAAGCGGGCTGGATTGGGGGAGCGGTTCGGTGGCGAAAACATCCAAGCCAGCTCCCGCCAAGTGGCCGGTAGTCAAGGCCTCCAGCAGAGCGTCCTCGTCGACCATATCACCACGGGCCACGTTGATGAACACCGACCCCTTTTTCATGGCCCGGAACTGCCCACGGCCCATCATGCCCCTGGTCTCAGGAGTTGAAGGGGCGCAGAGGACCAGGAAATCGGCGAGGCCCAATACTTCGTGGAGCTGATCGGGCTTGTACACTCGTGCCACGCCCTCGACAGGTCGGCCGCTCCTGCGTACTCCAAGCACCCTCATTCCCCAGCTGGTCGCGCGTCGGGCGATCTCTTGACCTATGGAGCCGAGGCCCACGATGCCCAAGGTTTGCCCGGCGAGCTCCCTGGGCGTGCGCGAACGATCCCATTCCCGGTCTCTCTGATTTTCCAGATGACGGAGCAAGTTGCGAGAGAAGGCTAGCATATACATGAACACATGGTCCGCGATGGTCTCGGCGTGCATGCCTCGAACGTTCGTGAGGATAACGTCGCTATCTAGGAGCTCGCGAAACATGTACCTGTCGACACCCGCCGAAATGACCTGAATCCACTTAAGACGTCTGCATCTCTTGAATATCTCTGGCCTCATCCCGCCCCCGAACCAGATCTCGGCCTCGGGGGCTGCGTCCATCATGGCATCACGTTCCTTGGCTATGCGGAGCGTGATATCAGATGATAGCTCGAGTATCGCATCGCGAGCCTTATCGGGCAGATCTACCGTACAAACTATGGTTGGCAAGGTATCCCTCCTCCTACTTCGAGAATAATTTCTGCAGGAACACCACAAACCCTTCCGGGGGGATGCGAGGTGCGCAAGGTGATCTTGATAAGACACGGGAGGACAGCTTGGAATCTGGCTGGCCGATATCAGGGCTGGACCGATGTGCCCCTAGATGATGTGGGCCGTACACAGGCACACCTGCTGGGTCAATACCTCCAGAGAGAAGCCCCGCAGCTTGGGCCCTATGCTTTACTTGCGTCAAGCGATCTGAGCCGCGCTCGTGCCACGGCGGAGGCGATTGGTCGCGCTGTAGACTTGGACCCGGTGGTGTTCTCGGACCTGCGAGAGCGCAAGGTCGGGGAATGGGAGGGCCTTACGCGCGAGGAAGTGGTCAAGCATTATGGGGAATCGCTCACGTGTTCTAAAGGTGAGCTCAGGCCGCCGGGAGGCGAGACGTGGGGCGAGGTCCGCCTGCGGGTAACCGCTTGTATTAGACGGCTGCTGAGACGAATTAGGAGTGGGGAGAGCTTGCTCATAGTTGGGCACGGAGGGGCCTGGCGGATGGCCATCGAAGGGCTTGCGAAAAAGGAGGGCCTGGTGGGTCAGTCCGTCCCGGTAGCCTCGCTGACGGTCCTCGAGGGACCGCCTTGGCGGGTGTTGCTCCTGGGCAGGCGACCCTTCGGCGATTGAGGAATCCATCCTCCAGGGACAACGTATGTATGAAGCGGAGGCGTCGAGAATGCAGGGGATGATCCGCCTTGGCAGAGTACTTACCGGAGTGGCCTTGGGGTCCCTCGTTGCGTCGTGGTCCTTTAGGCTTGGCATGAGCTTAAGGGCCGAGCAGAAGGTGGTTTTCGAGCTTCCCTCGTTGCAGGACGCGTTGAGGGTCTGCGCCGTGGTGTTGGGAGGCCTTCTGATGGCCCTGGCTGTGACTGGTTCCCAGCGGAGGGGCCGCAGAACGCTCGGTGCCATCGTCGGCAGCCTGGCTGCGTGTGGGTTGTATGGACTCGCCATGGTACACGAGCACAAACCGATAGCCTTTTCCTGGTGGGAGAGTGTTGCCTATGCCGGCCTTGACTGGATGTACTTGCTCCTTCCTGTTGCCCTGGGCGTATTGATGTCCTGTTTAGTGAGTCAGGGATTGTGGTGAGCGTGCTGGCGTCTGACAGTTGGCCTCGCCCGGCTCGGCGGCACGAAATGAGCTCATCGAGATCTAGGTACTCCTTGTCGGAGCGACAGGCCAGAAGACGAGCCGTGGGTGCGGCTGGACCGCTCTGCGACCCGCAACGGAGGTGGCAGGGATGGAGCCAAGGTCAGGGTTCTTGCGGTGGGCGGCGTGGATGCTCCTGGCCTTCGCGGCTGGCCTTTGCCTGGCGAGCCTGTGGGATCGTGCAAGGGCGGTCACCACCGATGAGATCCCGTGGAAAGGCGCTGTGGTGACCTTCATCGATGTTGGACAGGGAGACGCTGTCTTGATCCAGGCAGGTGACGAGGCCGTGTTGATTGGCGCCGGCGACCTGTGGGCGGGGACCAGGGTCGTCGCGGAATTACGGAGATCGGGCGTGGATTCCCTCTCGCTTGTGGTGTGTGAAGGAGAGAATAGCGGTCAGCTAGGCGGTATGGAGGCCGTGTTTCGCGAGTTCCCTGTAAGCTTGGTGCTGGGAACTGACCCCACGGCCCATAACGAAGACTACCGGCAATTCGTGCGGGCCCTGAAGGACAGAGGGATTAGATATCGAAACGTAAGTGTGGGAGATTCTTTCAAATTTGGCAACGAGGCCAAATTGCGGCTTTTGGCGCCTATTGAGGATCCTTTGGGTCAGGAGGTGGCAACCGAGGGCTTGAGCGTACTGTTCGAGGTCGGCGCCGTGAAGTTCTTGTTCTTGTACGGGCTTGACGTCGACGGTGAAGAACAGTTAGTTCGTCTTAACCCTGGCCTTGACATAGACGTTCTCAAGGTGTCAAGGCATGGCCATAAGGAAGCTACTGGGTCTTTACTGCTCGAAAGCTTCTCGCCGGAGACAGCCGTCATCAGCGTGGGCATCTATAATGAACTCCTCTTGCCCTCGGTCGAGGTCTTGAATCGGCTGGAGCGTCAGGGGATCTCCGTGTACAGGACGGACAAAAATGGTACCATTAAGGTGATAACGGATGGGATTAGGTACTAGGTCATCGTTGAGCGAAAATAAACAAGCATGGGGAGGAACGGTTTTTGCGTATACTCTTGACCAATGATGATGGCATCAACGCAGACGGGTTGGCTGCCCTTAGGGAGGCGATAGAGGGGATCGAGGGCGCGGAGGTTTACGTGGTTGCCCCTGACAGGGAACGAAGCGCTACGGGACACGCCATCACCCTGCATCAACCGCTCCACGTAGAGCCGGTAACGTTCGCCGGGTCGAGGTGTCGGGCCTGGTCGGTAACGGGCACTCCCGCTGACTGCACTAAGATAGCGGTGGAGGCGCTCATGGATGGCCGCCCGGATATCGTGCTCTCGGGCATAAACCGTGGGCCGAACCTGGGAACTGACGTGGTTTACTCGGGGACGGTCTCAGCCGCCATTGAGGCGATAATACTCGGCATTCCGGCGATGGCCATATCTCTTGGGGCCTACGAGAACCTCAATTACGAATTCGCGGCCCGGTTCACGAGGAGGCTGGTGGAGAGGTATTTCCAATGGGGGTTGGGTGAAGACGTACTCTTGAACGTCAACGTGCCAGCTATCGAGCCGGAACTGATAAGCGGTGTGGCCGTTACGAGGTTGGGAACCCGCCGATACACGAATATCTTCGATCGACGTGTGGACCCCCGCGGAAGGGTTTATTACTGGCTTGCGGGCGAGGCGCTGGATCGAGAGGCAGGAGCCGACACCGACGTTGGCGCGCTTCAACGTAACATGGTATCCATCACCCCTATTCACCTGGAGCTGACCAGCCACGCTGCCGTCGAGCGAATGCGCGCAATCGAGCTGGACGACCTGCTGGAGAGCTGACTGGGGGGTTTTCGATGGCTTTGGCCCTCATCTTCGATGAAGAGTACCTCGACCACGAGACGGGCGAGCACCCAGAATCCCCTGCCAGGCTGTCACATGCGGTGCACGTGCTGAAAGAAACGGGGATCTGGCAACGCGCCGTCAGCGTCAGGCCTAAGCGTGCCACGGCCGACGATGTGGCCCTGGTCCATCACCCCGCGTATATCAGGAGGGTCGCGGAATTCGCCAGGAACGGGGGCGGTCATATGACTCCTGATACCGTGGTCAGCCCCCGATCCTACGAGGTTGCTCTCCTCGCGGTAGGAGGGGCTATGGGGGCAATAGACGCGGTCTTCAGCGGAGTTGCCCCGGCGCTGTGTCTTCTCAGGCCGCCCGGTCATCATGCCGAGGCCGGGGCTGGGATGGGATTCTGCCTGTTCAACAACGTGGCCGTGGCAGCGCGGTACGCCCTAGTGCGATACCGCCTGAATCGGGTGATGGTCGTGGATTGGGACCTCCATCATGGCAACGGGACTGAACGCATCTTTTACGAGGACGACAGGGTGCTGTTCCTGTCCGTGCACCAGAGCCCGGCTTACCCGGGAACTGGGTGGATAGGTGATGTGGGATGGGGGAGGGGGGAGGGGTATTCTATCAACATCCCCGTACCACCTGGTACTGGCGACGAAGCCTATTGGCATATCTTCGAGCGCGTGGTCTTGCCGGTGGCAGAGAGGTTCGCGCCGGAGTTGGTCTTGGTCTCCGCTGGTATGGACGGTCACTTCCGGGATCCTATCGGGGGCCTGATGCTGACCTCACGAGGGTATGCGAAAATGGCCTGGGCTTTGATGCAAATTGCCCAAGAGTATTCGCAGGGTCGGCTTGTGTTCATACTAGAGGGAGGTTATGACCTAGAGGGGCTGGGTTCGTCGTTAGCCTCAGTGGCCGCAGCGGTAACAGGCTTAAAGTATGAGGTAGGGGAAGAAGTACCGGTTTTTCCGTGGGACGAGGCCGCTTTTTCCAGTAGATTGGAGCATGTGATCAGGAGACACGCAGCCATGTGGGATCTGCGGTAACAAAGGCCTAACCTTCCTTCGTGGAGCATATAAATTACCGGAGGAGGTTGATGGCCGTGAAAACGAATTTGAGGGTTAGTCGTAGCACCGAGGCCCTTTCGGCTCTTCAGCTGGGTCCAATCGTGACCGGGGCCATGGCCGGAATAACTCTATCTCTTTGCGTGGCCGCGGTATTGTCGCTCCTGTTTTACTTTACCTCCTTGAACGAAGGGATCTTGCCGCCTGTGGTGGTGGGCCTGGGGATAGTGAGCATTTTCTTCAGCGGTGCCATTGCAGGCAAGCAGGCCGGGGCCTTGGGATGGGTTCATGGGGCGATAGCAGGCCTCTTGTACGTGCTGGTAGTATATCTTGTCGGAGTGGCCATCGTGGCATACCCCATTACCTTTATAGCCATCCTCGAGAAGCTAGCCAGCGGGCTTGGGTTGGGGGCGCTGGGCGGAGTGTTGGGTATCAACCTCTAGGGGACGACGCTTGGCGGTAGATCGGGGACTTTGAGGGCGGCGTAGACGAACTTCATAGGGATAGGCCTTTGCGCAGCGCCGCGAGCCGAGCGCTATCTTTTCGGGCCCGTCTGCCAGCGTAGGTCCTCCCATGGGCGGGGTTCTGGGCGTCTAGGGTCAAGTAACGTAACGCCGATGCCCAGGGGGCAGATATCCGGGGAAAAGGTTCGGGCCACTGAGATTTTCGTTCCATCAAGGGCCCCGCACCAAGTGCTGGGCGCTTTGTTTAATCATGAGTTATACGGAGGTGCTAGGTGTTTCCCCTTCTGGGCAGGGGCTTAACAGCGAGCGGTATGATGAGACGTCCTGTGCGTTTAGGCTTGGCTCTGAGCGGAGGAGTGGCCCTCGGCTTAGCTCATGTTGGCGTTTTGCAAGTATTGGATCAGAAGAACATCAGTGTCTCCGCTATTGCTGGAACGAGCATGGGGGCGATAGTAGGGGCACTTTACGCTGGGGGGATCCCCTCCGACTGGTTGGAAAAGTTGGCTAAGAGGATAAGGTGGCGGCACGTAACTCGGGTGATCTTCCCCCGACAGGGTATCGTCGGTACCGAGAGGATCGAGCTGCTGTTGGACACCCTTCTACGAGGCCGCACCTTCGACCAGCTTCAGATTCCGCTGGCGGTCGTTGCTGTGGACCTCCTCATGGGCAGGGAGGTGGTGCTACGTGAGGGGAGGGTAGCTCCTGCGGTGCGGGCCAGCTCGGCCATTCCGGGCATTTTCCCGCCGGTAGAGATGGGAGATATGGTGCTGGCTGATGGGGGCATCGTCAATAATGTGCCCGTGCGTCCAGCCAGGGACATGGGATGTGATGTGGTTGTGGCTGTAGACGTGGGCGGGAGGCGCAGGAGAAGCCGGCCCCGAAACCTGTGGGAGACGATGCTGATCAGTATGGAGATTTCCCAACGTTTGCAGGTGGACAGGCAGTTGAAGCTTGCGGACGTTGTGATCAGGCCGGACCTCTCCGGCCTGAGCCCGCTGGGGCTGCACCAGGCGGAGGAGATGATCGCCAGGGGGCGTGAGGCGGCGCTAGAGAAGATTGAAGAGATTGAGGCTCTGCTCCGGGAATGAGGGGCGCTAATTTGACATGTGCGAGATTCAATTGTTACACTACAAGGGAACGGTATTCTTCTGAAAGGAGGGGCCCGCTATGCCGCTTTACGAGTATCGCTGCCCTGGCTGTGGCCGCGTGACTGAGGCGCTAAGACCCGCCGAACAGCGGGATGAACCGGTGACATGTCGTTGGTGCGGCCAGCAGGCCCTGCGGAAGGTATCTTCATTCGCAGCTGCGGGAATCGACGGTGGCGGGTGTGGCCCCTGCACGTCTAAGAGTTGTGCGGGGTGTCGGTAGGGCGAGAAAGCTCAATAGCGGCCAGTTAGTACGGTAGAGCTCCTCGAGGAGCTGGAGGAACCTGCGTGACCAAAGGCCGAGCTCCTTCGGCCTGGGTTGTGCAGGTTTGATTGTGTGACGGGCCTGTTATCTTGCCTGGTGCTACACGGGCGCCTGGGCTCCGGCTCGTCAGACCAAAGACTCTCAAGAACCTCCCCCTCAGCGGAGTACGGGAGGACGGGCAGGGGTGGTGTTCAAGAAGGAGGATGCTCTTACCGTGAACAGACGTAGAACTGCTGAGCCCTTCAAGATCAAAGTGGTTGAGCCCATTAAGATGACGGATCGTCCCTACAGGGAGGAGGCCATTAAGCGGGCGGGATACAATACCTTTCTGTTGAAATCGGACGACATCTACATCGATCTCCTAACTGATAGCGGTACCAGTGCCATGAGCGACTACCAGTGGTCCGGCATTATGCTCGGAGACGAGGCCTACGCTGGGAGCCGAAATTTCTTTAACCTCGAGAGGGCTGTACGCGAGGTTTACGGTTACAAGTACGTAGTCCCGACACATCAAGGTCGCGGGGCGGAAAACCTTCTCTCTATGATATTGATAAAGCCCGGTGATTACATACCGGGCAACATGTATTTCACTACTACGCGAGCTCACCAAGAGCGAAACGGCGGCACTTTCGTGGACGTCATTATCGACGAAGCTCATGACCCAAGCTATGAACATCCCTTCAAGGGTAACGTGGACCTGGAGAAGCTTGAACGGCTCATCCACAGCGTTGGAGCCGATCGCATTCCCTACCTTTCATTGGCAGTGACCGTTAACATGGCCGGGGGTCAGCCGGTCTCCATGCAGAATTTGCGAGACTGCTATGACCTCTGCTCCAGGCACGGGATCAAGGTCATGCTGGACGCTACGAGATGCGTGGAAAACGCCTTCTTCATCAAGGAACGCGAGGCGGGGTATGGGGACCGACCTATTCGGGATATACTCCGTGAGATGATGTCGTACTCGGATGGTTGCACCATGTCCGGCAAGAAGGACTGCTTGGTGAACATCGGCGGGTTCATCGCAGTGAACGACGAGTGGATCTTTGAGAAGGCCAAGGAGCTGGTAGTTCTCTTCGAGGGAATGCCCTCCTATGGTGGGCTAGCGGGCCGGGACATGGAGGCCATGGCCCGAGGGATTTACGAGATGGTAGACGATAACTACATCGCCTACCGCGTGAATCAGGTCCGGTATCTAGGTCAGCAGCTGCTTGACGCAGGTGTTCCCATCTTGAAGCCCATCGGGGGACATGCGGTGTTCCTCAACGCCAAGGAGTTCCTACCTCATATCCCCCAGGACCAGTTTCCTGCCCAGGCGTTGGCGGCAGCTCTGTACGTGGATTCCGGCGTTCGGGCTATGGAACGCGGCGTTGTGTCCGCTGGGAGGGACCCGGAAACAGGAGACCATCGCTACCCCAAATTGGAGCTGGTCAGGTTAACCATTCCCAGACGGGTCTACACCGATCGGCACATGGACGTGGTTGCCGACTCGGTGGTGGAACTCTACGAGAAGAGGGAGGAGATCCAGGGCCTCGAGATGGTCTACGAGCCCCCTACTCTGCGTTTCTTCACGGCCAGATTCCGTCCGGTGAAAGAGGGCCTATTGCCTGTCTGATGTCGAGAGTGAGTTCGCGGTGAATGTGATAGAATTAGGGCGTGGGAGGTTCCACGCCCTCTAATGTTTTATCTTGCGAGGTGAGGGACATGGAGATTACGATTGCAGTGCACGGCCACGCCAAGGAGTTCGTTCCAGGCGGCAGAGACAGATTGGTGGTTGAGGCCGCAAAGCCTCTTACGGTACGGCAGTTACTCAACGACGTTGGGATAAGGCCGGAGATCTTCGCCGGTGTATTCGTGAACGGTGAGAGACGGGATCTGGATTTTGAGCTTACAGAAGACAGCGAGGTTATACTGATGTCCCCGACTGCTGGAGGTTAAATCTGTGCGGAGGAACGTGCTTTACGAGTTGGCGCCTCGGGTAGCAGTTATACCGGGCACAACCAACGTCGGGGTCATTCTCACGGGTCCCGACAGCTGTTTTCTAGTCGACGTTGGCCTGGACAGACAACGGGCGAGACAGATTGCAAGAATATTGCACTCCGAAGGGCTTGAGGTCAGAGGTGTTCTATTGACACACTGCCACGCCGACCACTGCGGCGGTCTGGCTGGGCTGCTGCGTGATTTTGGCCGAGCTGTAGAGGTGAAGTGTACCTCCTATGAGGCCACGATTCTGGCTAACCCCATCTTCGCTCCGTTGGCCTTGTTCGGTGGTGCTTCACCTCCGAGGGAGCTCAAGAACAAATTCCTCATGCCTGAAAGGGTAGAGGAAATAACGTTAGTAGCTCCCGGGGACCAGCTTCAGCTTGGAGAAGTTCGAGTCGAGGTGCTAGACTTGGCGGGGCATACCCCTGGCCAAGTAGGGTACGCCATCGAAGAGGTGCTCTTCTGCGGTGACGCGTACTTCGGTAGGGATGTGCTGGATAAGCACGGGATACCCTTCTTTGTTGATATCGAGAGGAGCCTGGAGGCGATGGCGGGGGTTGAACGTGGCAAGTGGCGATGGGTGGTGCCGTCACACGGCGAAGTCGTTGAGCCCGCACGAGCCCTGGAGGACATAGAACACAACCGCAGTCGTCTTTCGCGCATTGCTGATTACATAACGAGAGCCTTGTCGCAGCGGCAGCTAACAGCCGCCGAGCTGACGCACAAATTATGCCTGGAGTGGGGGACTTGGCCTATCGCCCCGGCTCAGTTCCACCTCTATCGTTGTGCCATCTTGGCCCACCTCAGCCGTTTGTATGATAGAGGTGCGGTCAGGATGGCGGTGTATGAGAAGGGGGTCATCTGGTCCGCCGGTTAACTTGACAGCGAACAACTGTTCGCTTACGATCTAGGGCGGGAGGGGCATGCTGTGTTGACGAGGAAGATCATCCACGTGGACATGGACGCCTTCTTCGCCGCCATTGAGCAGAGGGATAACCCGAGGCTACGGGGAAAACCCGTTATCGTCGGGGGAAGCCCTGATTCGCGTGGAGTGGTCTGTACCGCGTCCTACGAGGCCCGGGCCTACGGCGTTCGTTCGGCTATGCCGGCAGCCGAGGCCCGCCGTCGCTGCCCGGACGGGATCTTCGTCCCGGTGAACATGAGGAAGTATCAAGAGGTCTCAAGGCAAATTCGGGCCCTTTTCCTGGCGGTGACGGACCTCGTCGAACCAATATCGTTGGATGAAGCCTTCTTGGATGTTACGTCAACCACCACGGACCCGAGAGAGCTGGGGCACGAGCTCAAGAGGCGCATCAAGGCTGTTACCGGCCTCACGGCCTCCGTGGGAATTTCGTATAATAAATTCCTGGCCAAACTGGCATCGGATATGGATAAACCGGATGGCCTGACGATCATTACGCCCGAGGACGCTGCGTACCTCTTGCCGGCGCTGTCGGTTAGGAAGTTGTGGGGTGTTGGGCCCAAGACCGAGGCCCTTCTCGCCAGCCTCGGGATACGTACTGTCGGAGATATCCTCGACTTCGGAGATGACCAGCTTCGCGTGGCGCTGGGCACCCGGGCTGATGAGCTACTCCTGCTGTCGAGGGGAATAGACGATCGGCCGGTTATGCCGCATCATGAGAGGAAATCAGTTGGCGAGGAGACCACCTTCGCGACGGACTACGGCCCGGCAGAGATAAGGGAGATCGAACGAACGTTACAGGAATTCGCCGTGGCCTTATCGAGCAGGTTGAGAAGTCGGAGGCTGAAAGCCCGGACGGTGACGTTGAAGGTGCGCCATCCCGATTTTACCACGCTTACGCGAAGCGTGACCCTTAACACGCCTTCCGATAGCGCGCGCATCTTCCACAGACTGGCTTTGGAGCTGTTGGGAAAGGTGGATATGGGCCGTCGTGTAAGGCTCGTAGGGCTGCAGGTGTCCAACCTGAGGCACGAGGATACACCACAACAAGTTCACTTCGGTTTCATGGAGGATGACGACCTCCTGACTCTGGCACACAAAGGGACAGCATGGTAGGCTGAGGGTCAGGGGGCGTTACGAAGGAAAGTTAACATAAGATATATTCTCGGAAGTAATTACTTAAGAGAGGCCATCGCTCCTGCCCGCACCAGCACGCGGCTCTGAGGCCAACAGGTATAGGTCGGTCGGGACAATAGTATTTGAAGCTGAGAGTTCGGCAAGACTATGCATGGAAAGGAGGTCTTGCCCATGCCGCTGTTTCCAAAATCAGCCCAGACCGCCCAGGCTATCACCGCCGGGGAGGCCTTCATTCTGTGGAGTCATCTAGTAACGCGATACCAAAATTTAGAGATGAGCGCTGTCTATCAGAACTTCATCCATGACCTTGAGTTTAAGATGCTCGTTGCTCGAGGCATGAGGCAGAGCCTAGATGCCGAGATCAAGGAGTTGGAAGGAAAGCTAAACTACTACGGTATTCCCCTTCCTCCACGGCCGCCCAAGACCATCAATACGCCAACGAATACGGAGGTCATTAGGGATGAATTCATCTATCAACAGATCCTCTCCGGCATGCGTTCCTTCCTGAACATACACACCTCGGACCTAAGGGTCATCCTCAACGACGACTTGAGGGCGATGCTCACGGGGTTCCTGACCAGGGAACTTGAGGTATATGACGATTTGATTAAGTACGGGAAGGTCAAAGGATGGCTCGGCAACCCACCGGCGTACAGGCCCTCACAATGAGCGTCGGCCCTTTGGATAGTATCGCTAACTGGCCGAGCGCTCGCTGGGAGTAAGAGGTCCGACTTATTCCACGAGGTCCCGGGGCAAGTCACGTGAACGGAGCAAGCTCTCTAGGTCGCCCAAAGGGTACATGTTCATGTCTACCATGAAGTCTACTTCATCGGCCTGCCCTGGTGTCTCTTCACGGTGGTTGTTGTCCGGGAGCGAGAAAGGCCCTTTGGGCATGTCGGCGTCGCTGGCCTCCAGGGTCCCGCGTAACGGTCCTTCGAAATATGGGATATCGGGACACATGACGCACACCTCCTACCGATAGGATGTCGTGGACCCGTCCTTTTTATCCGTACGTCCTAGCTCAAGGGGTTTCCGTGGAGACCAGACCGGGGGAACAGGTGTTTGCCACCCATGGTTCGACCATGGTATAATCTACCTAGCTCGAAGAAACATGCCCTGTGGGGGTGCCAGAACGTTGGAAGGCCTTAGCGAGCGACAGAGGCAGATCTTAGACTTTATCAAGGGAGAGATCAGGCGAAAGGGATTCCCCCCTTCAGTTCGTGAGATAGGAGAGGCTGTTGGATTACGGTCGAGCGCGACTGTACATGCACACTTGGCTCGCTTAGAGGAAAAGGGATACATTCGAAGGGACCCGGTCAAGCCGCGGGCCATCGAGGTGTTAGAGACCGACCCCTTGTTTGAGAAAAAGCGGGTGGTCAACGTTCCGGTGGTAGGCCGAGTTACCGCGGGGACTCCGATATTGGCTGTGGAGAATATAGAGGATGTCATTCCTCTCCCCTATGAATTCGTGGGAGACGAGAATGTATTCCTGCTAAGAGTTCGGGGCGAAAGCATGATCGAAGCTGGGATATACGATGGCGATTATGTGGTAGTGAGGCAGCAACAGCATGCTCAAGACGGTGACATAGTGGTGGCTCTGCTCGGAGACGAGGCTACCGTCAAGAGGTTTTACAAAGAACGAGACCACGTGAGACTTCAACCGGAGAATACCCTTATGGATCCCATACTCACTCGAGACGTGCAGATCTTGGGGAAGGTCACGGGACTTTTTCGCACCTTTAATTGAGAAGCTCGAGAAAGGTTGGCGAGGCAGCCGTCCGGCTTATGGGTCTCCTATGCCTTTCGCTGTCATTGTGGACGTGGAGACGGCCGTGCGGTGGAGGGTTTCTCAGCATGGTCGGTCTGACCCGGTGTCGGGGCCCCTCCCTCCCTCCCCTATTCCCCGTTCAGGAGCTCGCGCGCCGTAATGATTCCCGCCAATACGACCTGAGGCCAGGTCATGCCGCCCTGCATGAAGACGCAGTAGGGTTCTCGCAACGGAGCGTCAGCGCTGAGCTCGATAGAAGATCCCTGAATAAAGGTGCCTCCGGCCATGATGACTTCACAATCGTAGCCGGGGATGGAGCTTGGGACAGGTCGAGCCTGGGTATCAAGGGGGCCAGTGCTCTGAATAGCCCGACAGAAGTCCTCCACCCGTTCGGGTGAACCCAGGCGGATGGCCTGTACGAGGTCGCTGCGCTCATCATTCCAGCGTGGTAAGGTCTCAAAGCCGAGGTCCTCATAGAGAGCTGCTACGAAGGTCGCGCCTTTGAGGGCGTCGGCTACCACCCGCGGTGCTTGTAGAAGTCCTTGCAATATAGGACGGGCTAGCCCCAGGCTGGGCCCGACGTGTTTGCCGAGGCCAGGCGCCATTAATCTATCCGCAACCCGCTCCACCAGCTCGGCCTTGCCTACAACATAGCCGCCGGTGGGTGCTAGCCCACCTCCTGGGTTCTTAATCAGTGACCCTACGACGAGGTCGGCACCTGCGTCACAGGGTTCGGTATCCTCTACGAACTCCCCGTAACAGTTATCCACTAGGAGGATGGTCTCGGGGGAGGCCTCGCGAATCAGCTCTGCCAACAGACGGAGGTTAGAGTTCGGCAGGGCAGCTCTCCACTGGTAGCCGCAGGATTTCTGGTACAGGACCACCTTCGGACCGTCCCGTAGGGCCGCTCTAATGGCCGGCAGGTCCAGGCCAGTCCGGAGTAGTTCAACCTGGCGGTAAGCCACACCTCTCCTTATGAGCGAGCCCGGCCTGCCATCATCAAGGCCGATAACAGGCCCCAGGGTATCATAGGGCCTCCCGGTCACTGATAAGAGGAGTTCGCCGGGCTCGAGGAGCGCAGAGAGGCATAGCGCAAGGGCCTGTGTCGCCGTGGCCAGCTGAGGCCTGACCAGGGCGTCAGCTGCGCCGAAGACGGTAGCAAAGACGCGTTCCATAGCATCGCGGCCTTCATCACTGTACCCGTAACCCGCGGGGTCACCAAGCTGGGCCGCAGTTACCCTCGACTTGACGAAGGCCCTGAGCACTTTAACCTGATTCCTGGCGGCTCTGCGGTCAATACGACCCCATATCGGTTCTAGCCTCGCGAAAAGCGCAGCTGCCCGCTCAAGAAGGTCCGCGGGGATCTCTTCTTCGTATGCCTCGACTAATTCGAAGAGTAGCCTACGCAGTGGGCATCAGGCCTCCTGTGTGAGCATCTTTCGTATCCGTTGCGCGTCTCCGGTGTCGAGCTCGGCCTCGACTAGGAGACCCTGTTCCAAGTACTCCTCCTTTAAAACCCTTCCATGAGCGTGCAGCAAGGGCAGCAGGTGCAAGTGATGATATGGGAGGTGGTAAAGCTCCCTCCTGACACAGCCCCTCAATCGGGCCTCGATCACCTCCAGGAGTTTCGGCAGCCCTGCGCCAGTGACTGCGGATACGGCCACAGAAGGTTCATACAGCCTGAGAAGCCTGGATAACTTGCCAGGGACCCTTAGGGCGTCTATCTTATTAAAAACGGTGACAATACGGCCGTCTGATACGCCCAGATCCCACAGGACCTTGCGGCTGACCTCTATCTGTTCCTCGGTATCGGGGCTGGTCACGTCAACTACGTGTAGCAACAGGTCGGCTTCAGTAGCCTCCTCCAGCGTCGCGCGAAAAGCTGCCACGAGGTCGTGAGGTAGGTTGCGGATGAACCCCACTGTATCGGTCAGGAGGAGCTCAAATCCGGTGGGCGTTGATGCCTTCCTCGTAACCGGGTCAAGGGTGGCGAAGGGCATGTCCTCAGCCAGTGCATCGCAACCGGTGAGGGAATTCAACAGGGAGGTCTTTCCCGCGTTGGTGTACCCGCACAGGGCTACGGTCGGGTAATGTGCACGTCTCCTCGTCCGGCGCTGTTCGCTGCGTCTTTGACGGATCTCTTCAAGCTCCAGTTTAAGGTCCCGGATCCGCTTTCGTATACGACGCCTGTCGATTTCTAGCTTGGTCTCGCCAGGGCCTCGTGTACCGATCCCGCCGCCAAGACGGGAGAACTCGGTTCCCCTTCCCCTCAGCCGCGGCAATAAATAGGTCAACTGGGCGAGCTCTACCTGAACCTTGCCTTCCCGCGAACGTGCGCGCTGGGCGAAGATGTCCAGGATAAGTTGCGTCCTGTCAACGACTTTGGTCTCGAGGACTTCCATCAGGTTCGTCAGCTGGATCGGGCTGAGTTCTACATCAAAGATGATGAGCGAAGCCTGAAGGGTTCGGGCCAGGCGAGCCAGCTGCTCAGCTTTACCCTTACCAATAAAGAGAGCTGGATCGGGCCTATTACGGGACTGATTCACACTGCCTACGACGATAGCCCCTGCCGCGATAGCCAACTCCCTCAATTCGTCCGCCCTCGGTTCCTGGCCGTGGCCGATGGCGACCGAGACCAGAATGGCCCTTTCGCCCTGTTCTGCAACCTTCCGAATGAAGTATCCCTCCCATACTATATTGTACAGCGAGCTTTTCCCTTCCCCTCCCCCATCGACCTGCTTCTCTCGAAGGGTGGAGCAGACAGAGATGAAAAAGCTCCAACCCTTCATGGATCGATGGTTTCCGGCTTCACCCTTTATCCCTCGCCCGGATGGTTTTCACTGCTGCCTGGACCACTGTCCGGGCATCCCTCAGCGCCCTGTTGGCGTCATCCCGGTTGTATTCGGCAGTTGGGATGAAGTCAACATCACCGTAAAACGCGAACTCCCTTTCCTTTCTGAGCCATTTCGAAATGGAGGCCAGCTGCTCCGCCTCTTTAGCCACCTCGGGTGGAAGTTTGTCACGGTACTCTACCAGCAACGGTCCCACATCGTGCTGTTTCGGGGGTTCTACGCCGATGAAACGCAGGATGCCTTTCAAGGCAAGCTCTACGCACTCCTGCGCCTCCCTCACCGTGTCAGAAAAGGCCCCTTCTGACACAAGCAGGTCGAGGACCTTCAACCTTACCTTTGCTTTCTCCAGGTAACTTTCAGCCAAAGTAAGGTTTTTCATATCTCGAAAACCTCCCCCGGTCTGTAATCCGGTTTCAGAACCCAGTGCCACCGCCCACCTCTAATAACCTTGTACGCCCCTAGTTCCTCGAGCCGTGACGCTAGTCTTTCTAGGTGCTTCTGGAAGAAGTTGTCCTGGTCATGCAAGAGGACGGCATCATCTACCAGATCCAGAAACAGGAGGCTCCCTTTTTCCACTTCTTCTGGGGTCTTGAAGACCGGGGAAAGGGAGATGTGCACACCCCGCTTCGCCAAACTGCGAAGCCAGGGTTCAAGTTGCTCTTCTACGACTTGGAACTCTCTTATCCGGTTTAATCTACCCCGAGGTAGGTCGCGGGCAACCACTATAAAGTCGATGTCTGATTGCGGGCTGGGGGTTCCCCTCCCGACTGAGCCGAAAAGGACAAGACTGATCAACCTGTCTCTGTAAAGATCGAGGCAGGCTGCCAACAGCTTCTGGGTTGTTTCTTGGTAAGCCTCGCGGATCATAGGCACCTCAACCCGAACCGAGATCTTCTCCTCCCTTAATGAAAGGCGCACAGTGCCGACTCGATACGGTGACCTCCGTAGACAGCCTGTTCTTTCTATAGCTTACCATTCGAAGGTTGGTGATGCAATTTTTCTCCCGCCGATTACGGGTGGCACTTCGCCTCCGGCCGAAACCCCTTCATCTATCTACTACGAGGGTGGTAGATATTAACCTGCTGGTTTTAAATGACAAAGCGAGTAGCGGTTGACAGGTAGGGGTATGGTTGTGCCCGCTGTCAGGTAATGTCTTGTCCTCTTATCGTAGAGTCCTGCTGCCTCCCACTAGGACTTTACGCTAACGAAGGCCCTGACCGCCTTGAAGCCACGCCTTCGAAGCGCGGAGATGGCGAGGACCGGCAGGCCGGGGTAGGCCTGTTTCATCCTGACGAAGGCGGCACGGCCGTCCTGTACATCTGTCTTGTTCACCAGGATGGCGTACCCCTTGCGCGTAGATGCGTAGGTAGCGATGGCCCTGTCGATAGCCTGTAATTTTCCCTCCGGGTCCCTAATCATCGCCTCCGAGTCTACAAGGTGCAGTAGTACGTGTGCCCGGCGAATCACGTCCACGGTCTCCGCCATGGCTCGTCGCAGTGAGGTATCGGGGTGAACGAGGTCACTGATGGCGACAGTGTCAATCAGAGTAAGCCTGATGCCCCTACCCAGCCTTACTTCAAGCTCCATGAGGGTGCGAGTGGAGAATTCCCTGGCGCTTACGAGGCTCTGCCGTGCCGCCTGCGGGCTCAAGGTGGTACGGGCCCTCCTGCCGCCGTTAGAGAGGATAGTTAGCCTTCGGTGCCCGAGGTATTCGACGAAGTTGATGGTGAAGAGGGTCTTGCCGGTGTTGGGCCCTCCGATTACGGTGCAAAGCCTCATTGCCATTCCACCTCTAGGTCGCCAGCTGCTAGGAGCTGGAGGGCGTCGGTGGATATATCATCGAGGCTCATCAGCCGCACAGCTTGCCTCCTGATGGCGCGCTCTATGAGGTTTCTGACCGTTCTCGCGTTCCCATTTGAATGTTCTGGCCGCTTCAGGAGGTTGGATAACAGCTTCCTGGCTTGAGGCGTTAAGGTGTACTGGCGTTGCTCTAGTATCTGCTCGGCAATGGACAGGAGTTCGTTGTGGTCATAATCCGGAAAATCGAGTTGAATGGGAAAGCGGGACCGTAGTCCGGGGTTGGTTTTGAGGAACCACTCCATTTCCGCCAGGTAACCTGCCAGGATGAGTACAAAATCGTTCTTTCGGTCTTCCATGGACTTAACCAGAGTATCGATGGCCTCCTTGCCAAAATCCTTTTCTCCTCCCCTCGCCAGGGAGTAAGCTTCGTCGATGAACAGGATACCGCCCTTAGCCCGTAGGATACATTCGCGGGTCCGTTGGGCCGTGTGACCAATGTACTCTCCTACCAGGTCTGCTCTCTCCACCTCGACCACGTGCCCCTTCTCTAAGACGCCGAGCCCGCGGAAGATCTTTCCGAGCAAGCGGGCCACTGTGGTCTTTCCAGTGCCCGGGTTACCGCGAAAGATCATGTGAAGTACAAGGGGTTCTGCCGCAAGCCCCTTTTCACGCCGCATCCTCTGCACCTCTATAAAGGCGCAAAGTTCCCTCACTAACGCCTTGACGTGCTGGAGACCCACAAGCCCCTCCAGCTCAGCCAGCGCCTCGCGGGCCCCTTCTCTCTCCCTCTCCAGCGGTAGGCGATAATGGGCCTTCGCCAGCATCTTAAGGGCTTCCGCGCTCGATATGCTACCATCTGCCACCATATTCAAGATCCTCTGTCCTGGCGGAATCAGTTCCAAGGCCTGGCCTCCGTGAAATTTTCCTCATGTTAATCAATACGCGCGGGCTGGCAGAGGTGTGTCGCTGACCCTCTAGGCGGAAAAGCCCGATCCTCGTGTTCGGATCGGGCTGGGACTGCTATATGTGGGGGTCTGATACTTACGCGTCGTTGGCTCTGTCGCTGAAGGGCAGGGTTATGGGACGGGTAGGGGCGATGGTGGAAATGGCGTGTTTGTATATCAACGACTGCCGCCCCTCATTCTCTAACACTACTGTAAAGCTATCGAAGCCCCGGACTGTACCCACCAGCTTAACTCCATTTATCAGGTATATGGTCAAGGGCACCGCTTCCTTCCGCACCTGGTTAAGAAAGCCGTCCTGTAGATTAATTTGATCCTTCGCCATCAGGCTAACCCCCTGTGTATAGTCTAATTCTTTAATCATTCTACCAACACCACAATTTTCCTGCTAGGAGGGTTGAGGCGTTATCTACCACTTGTTCGAAGCTCAGGGTGCCCGTATCAAACCAGTAGACGTCTCTTTCCCTCTTGAACCAGGTGGTTTGCCGTTTAGCGAATTTTCTCGTCTCCCGCTTTATCCTGTTTACAGCCTCGGCGAGTGTGTCTTGCCCGGCCAGGTAGGCGAGCAGCTCCTTGTATCCGAGGGCCTGCCGCGCGGTCAGGCTGTAACCGTAGCCTAGATCTCTTAACCGACGGACCTCATCCAGGAGGCCTGCTTCCATCATGGCGTCCACCCTGTTATCTATGCGGCCGTAAAGAAGCGTGCGGTCTGCATACAGCCCGATTTTTACGCAGTCGTACCTCCCGGGCCGCCTGTCGGCTATTTCACTGAGGGGCTTACCGGTAAAGCGATAAACCTCCAAGGCCCTGATGGTCCGGCGTACGTCGTTGGGGTGGATCCTCGCGGCGGTATCCGGGTCTATCGCGGACAACTCCTGGTGTAGAGCTTGGGGCCCCTCCGCCCTCGCTCGGCTCCACAGGCTTTGTCTGTACCTCTCGTCCCGAGGCCCTCGGGGGAATGCGTAATCCTCCAACAGGGCACGGATGTACAGGCCGGTTCCCCCAACTAACAGAGGCAATCTTCCACGCTCTGTGATCCGCTCTATGACATGTGCAGCGTGCTCCTTAAATTCCGTGACCATGAACTCCTCATCCGGGTTCCTAATATCGATGAGGTGGTGCCTTATCCTGCGCCTCTCTTCCTTGCTGGGCTTCGCCGTCCCTATATCCATATACCTGTATACCTGCATAGAGTCGGCTGATATAATCTCCCCACCGAAGCGCAGGGCCAACTCCATGGCCAGCCGGCTCTTGCCCGTGGCCGTAGGGCCTAAGATTACCACCAAGCGCTCCCGCGACACGCTTACTCACCTCATCAGGTTCGCCTAAAGAATCTTTCGAGTTCACGGCGAGGTACTCTCACGGCCGTCGGCCTGCCGTGAGGACAAGTCAAAGGGTTTTTCGTCCTCGCCAGTTGGTTCAACAGCTCCGCCATCGCGGCTCTATCCAGCCGCTGGTTAGCCTTTATAGCCGCTTTACAGGATGCCATCATCTTTCTCGCCCTGTCGGAATCGGGCGTCCTTTCGACCGTGGAGAGCATTTTCCTTAGGTGAGACAGAACTTCCTGTAGCTTATCGGCCGGTTCCTCGGCGAAGAGGGCCGGGGCCGACCTGATGATGACCGAATTCAGGCCGAAGGGTTCAGAGCGGAATCCCAACCCCTCCAATAGGCCAGCTGCGCTTTCCCAGGCCGCCATCTCCCCCGGGGTGAGGTCCAGGGTCAGGGGGAACAGCAGGTCCTGCGATGCCACTCGTTCGTCCCCCTGGCATAGAGCGTCATAGTATATCCGCTCGTGGGCGGCGTGCTGGTCCACTATGAACAGCTCGCCTGAGAGGGTGTCCCTGGCGATTATGTAGGTATAGTGGATCTGGCCCAGGGGCTCAAGCTCGGGGAGGCCGCGGGAGGGTTCACCGTCGGTGACCGTGAAAAGGTCACGGGCTCCCTCGTACTGCCCCCTCTCAACTGTCCTCTCTTTGACCATTGAAGCTGGCTGTTCCTCAACGTCGGAGGATCTTGGAAGAGGCTTCAAGACGAGCTGAGGGAAACTCTTCTGCCTTGCCAGCGTTTCCCGAACTGCCCTATGGGTAGCGCTGTACACACGCCGAGGTTCGACGAACCTCACCTGTGTCTTGGTCGGGTGAACGTTGACGTCGACCTTGGAGGGGTGGATCTCTAAAAACAGGGCGGCCAGGGGATACCTGCCGGTGGTAAGATGACCTCGGAAGGCGTCCTCAACGGCTTCCCTCAAGACCGAGTCGCGAACCGGCCTCTTGTTTACGAAGAAGAGCTGGCGGTCCCGAGAGGAACGAGCTGCGCTGCGACCGCCCACATAACCAGTGAGTTTGATGTCATCGTCTTGGTGGCTCAGGGGCAAAAGGGTGGCAATGATATCCGGTCCCATCACCGCGGCCAGCGCTTCCATCAGATCACCTCGACCGGGCGTGAACAACAGCTCCCTGTTGTCTGAGTAAAGGCGAAAGGAGACCTCCGGGTGGGCGACGGCAGCTGCATATACCGTTTCAGTTATTCTGGCGACCTCCGTGGAGCGAGAGGCGAGATGTTTCTTCCTCGCAGGGGTGTTGTAGAAGAGGTCCCGCACCCTGACGACGGTGCCGCGCCTTGTAGCGACTCGCTTCTCCGAAACCAGCTGGCTCCCGTGTACCTCCACTCGTACACCCGCGCCCTGGCCAGTCGATGTGATCATCTCCAGCCTCGAACATGAGGCGATGCTGGGGAGGGCCTCCCCTCGGAAGCCCAGGGTGGTAACGGACTGGAGGTCCTCGATCGTCCTTATCTTACTGGTGGCGTGTCGTTCGAGGGCCAGCGGAACGTGTTCTGCGGGAATGCCCGTGCCATCATCGGCCACCTCTATGAGTTCAATACCGCCTCCCTTGATACGGATCTCGATGCAGCGAGCGCCCGCATCTAGGGAATTCTCAATCAGTTCCTTAACCACTGATGCGGGTCGTTCCACCACTTCCCCTGCTGCGATCTGGTTGGCCGTCTGACGGTCGAGGACGCGTATCATTGTTCCTCTCCTCCCCCCTTCCTAGCCAGTTGCTGAAGCTCATAGAGCTTGTTGAGCGCCTCTATGGGCGTCATGTTCAAGACGTCGAGCTCCTTGAGTTCCTCCAGCACCGGATGCGAGTCAGACTCCACGAGGAAACTGAGCTGCGTTGGCTCGCGGGACGCCGCGGTCTCGGTAACTCTGCCTCCCCCCTCGCGCTCCTCCAGGGTAGCGAGGATCTGCGCCGCGCGAGCGATTACCTCGTAGGGGATGCCGGCCAGTTTGGCTACGTGTATACCATAGCTCCGGTCGCTGGCACCGCGCACGATCTTGTGCAGGAAGATCACATCGCTCCCCCGCTCTTCTACCGCCACGCAATAGTTCTTGACCCTTGGCAGGTTCTTCTCCAGGGCCGTTAGTTCATGGTAATGGGTGGCGAAAAGGGTACGCGCTCCGACGGCCGTCCGGTCGTGTATGTACTCACTAACAGCCCACGCCAGGCTCAGGCCGTCGAAGGTACTGGTCCCCCTTCCGATCTCGTCCAGGAGAACGAGGCTCCGCGCGGTGGCGTTGTTGAGAATATCAGCCGTCTCCAGCATCTCTCGAAAGAAAGTAGATTCTCCACGCGAGATATCGTCTGAGGCGCCCACTCTGGTGAAAACGCGGTCAACCAAGCCGATTTCGGCCTCCTCAGCGGGCACGAAGCTCCCCATCTGAGCCATGATGACAATTAGGGCCACTTGTCTCAGATAAGTTGACTTGCCGGCCATATTCGGACCAGTGATTATCAAAACTTGTTCCTCACCTCGGTCCAGGAAGGTATCGTTGGGGACGAAACGTTGCCGTCCCATCATCTCCTCCAGGACGGGGTGTCTGCCCCCCACTATCCTGATCACGTCGCCGGTGTGGACCCTCGGTTTAACGTAGGAGTTTCTCAGGGCCACCTCGGCCAGCGACGCCAAGGCGTCCAGCTGGCCCAGTGCGGACGCCGTCCTGAGTATTCGGTCAGCCTCTCCTGCCACCTCCTCCCTGACTCGCAAGAAGATCTCGTATTCCAGTTCCTCCAGGCGTTCCTGAGCGCCCAAGATCTTCTCCTCGTACGCCTTGAGCTCGGGTGTTATGTAGCGTTCGGAGTTGGTGAGAGTCTGCTTTCTGATGTACTCTGCGGGAACTAGGTGTTTATAGCTGTTGGTCACCTCGATATAATACCCGAAGACCTTGTTATAGCCGACTTTGAGGGACCGTATGCCGGTCCGCTCCCTTTCTGAGCTCTCAAGTTGGACGATCCAATCCCTCCCATGGGCTGCCGCACTGCGCAGCTCGTCGACCTCGCGGTCATAGCCCTCTCGAATCAGGCCTCCTTCCCTCAGCGTCGTGGGAGGGTTGTCTACTAGGGCTCGTTTAATCAACTCTGCCACCGCTGACAGGGGATCGATCTCCTCGGCCAGGGCGACCAGGCGTTCGCTCCTGGCCTCGGCCAAGGTCTTGAGTATCTGGGGCAGCACCTCAAGCGACTGGCCCAGCGCCACTAAATCTCGTGCGTTGGCAGTGCCGTTGGCCACCCGGGAGGTTAGCCTCTCAAGGTCGTATAACTTCTTCAGGAGGTCACGGAGCCGGGCGCGCAGCAGCGAATTATCCCGGAGTTCGCCCACGGCCGCGAGGCGCCTCTCGATCTGTTCCACGTCTAGGAGCGGTCTTTCGACCCAGGAGCGAAGGGTCCTTCCTCCCATGGCGGTCAGGGTTCTGTCCAGGGTGTGAATGAGGGTTCCCTTCCTGTCCCGTAGCCCTCGCCCCAGGAGCTCCAGGTTTCGTAACGTGGTCCTGTCAATGTACATGGTGTGGCCGCTGTCGTAGGAGGAGAGTTTACGCATATGCGCTAGCGAGGCCCTCTGTGTTTCTCTGAGGTAGCCTATAATAGCCGCTGCCGCGCGCAATCCGCATATCTTTTCGGGGTATCCATAGGCCCGCAGAGAAGTCGTGCCGAAATGGTCCATGAGGACTGTCTCGGCGTTCTCGGCGCTGAATTCCCAAGGCGGCCTCGACGTCACGAGCGCCTTTATTTCTCGCAGCGTGGCTCGAAGGGCCTCGTCCTCAGCGATAGCTTGGTCGAGCAGGCACTCTCGTGGAGCGACTTTGAGGACCTCATCCAGCAGGCTTTTCGCGTCCTCGAATTCGGTCATCATGAAGGTCCCAGTGGAGACGTCGGCGTAGGCTAGTCCGTACCTGCCCCTTGACTGCTGGAAGGTGATGGCGGCCAGGAAATTGTACTCCTTCTCTTCCAGCATCTCAGGGTCGGTCAGCGTGCCCGGGGTGACTATTCGCACCACCTCTCGCTCTACCAACCCAGACGCCTGTCGAGGGTCCTCCACCTGCTCGCAAATGGCGACTTTATACCCCTTGTTTACCAACCGGGCGATATAAGTATCCGCGGCGTGACAGGGGAAGCCCGCCATCGGGTACTTCTTGCCCTTAGCCTCCCTGGCGGTGAGGGTGATCTCCAGGGCCCTGGCTGTGACCTCTGCATCGTCGAAGAAGGTCTCGTAGAAGTCGCCCAGTCGGAAGAGGAGGATCTTATCTCTATGCTGCCTCTTTATTGACCAATATTGTTTAAGCATAGGGGTATCAGCCGACACTATCTCTCACCCTCTACCACTTGGCCTCGCAAGGTCCAGGTCATAGCCTCGGTGATCTCCACTGTGGCCAGGCGGCCCGCCCTACCCACGGTCGGAAAGTGCACCAGCTTGTTGGTCCTGGTCCGCCCGGAGGCCATGGTGGGGTCAGTTTTGCTCGGCCCTTCGATCAAAACCTCCTGACGCGTCCCCACTAATTGCTGGTTTATCTCCAGGCTGATCTTGTACTGTTCCTCCATGAGCCTTTGTAAACGGGCACGCTTTATCTCCAGGGGAACCTGGTCCGGCATCTTCGCGGCCGGGGTTCCGGACCTGGGGGAATACATGAAGGTAAAGGCCGCGTCGAACCTCACCCGGCGTACGAGGTCAAGAGTCTGCTCGAATTCCTCTTCGGTCTCCCCAGGGAAGCCGACGATGATATCCGTAGTAATAGCGACCCCGGGTATTTCCTCACGGATCTTGGTCGCGAGCTCCAGGTACTCCTCACGTGTGTACCGTCTGTTCATCCGGCGTAGCACGTCGTTTCCGCCTGCTTGAACCGGCAGATGAATGTGTTCACAGACTTTGTCCAGGTCGCGGACAGCCCTGATAAGCGTTTCGGAGACGTCCTTCGGATGAGAGGTGGTAAACCGCAGTCTGAGGAGCCCCTCCACCTCGTTCAACACGCTGAGGAGCTCCGCGAAGCTCGTCGGGCGGTCAAGATCTTTGCCGTAGGAGTTAACGTTTTGACCGAGCAGGGTTATGTCAACATACCCGTTCCTGACCAGCTCCTGCACCTCGGCGTAGATTGACTCAGGCGTCCGGCTCCTCTCTCGGCCCCGCACGTAGGGGACTATGCAATACGTGCAGAAGTTGTTGCAGCCGTATATGATGTTGACGAAGGCGCGTACGCCAGCCTTACGCTGCACCGGAACCCTCTCTACCACCGGGCCCTCGGCCTCCCATACGTCGACCACTGCTTCATCGGAGGTCCTGGCCCTGGCGATCAAGTTGGGCAGTTCGTGGAGGTTGTGAGTTCCGAACCAGACATCGACGTGAGGGGCATGTTTCCGTAGCCTCTCCGCGTAGCCTTCCTGTTGTACCATGCAGCCGCAGACGGCGAGGATGAGATCCGGATTGGTGTCCTTCAGCTCCTTGAGCTGGCCGATCCGGCCGAGGATCTTCTTCTCGGCGCTCTCACGCACGCAACAGGTGTTTATTATGATTAGATCTGCGGCCTCCACATCGTCAACCGCCTTGTAGCCCATGGCCTCGCACATTCCCGCCAGGTGCTCGGAGTCGCGTTCATTCATTTGACAGCCGAAAGTTAGGACATAGTAGCCGGGCATAACGTCTCCTCCGTTCAGGTAACCTGGTTATAATTATATCATTGACTTGGCGGCGGAGAATCCTCTAGAAGCCTTAGAGCGTTGGTGCCGGCCACCGCTGTTTCGCTGGGTCCCAGGCCAAGGGCGCTCAATGCTCCGATTGCTTCCCTCGAGCGCCATTCCGGGAAATCGGAGCCTACTAGGAACCTGTCCGGCTCTACCTACCCCTTTTGGAAGGTAGTGGGTCGTTCGCGGCGAATATTACCTCAGGAAGGGGGTATTGTCAATGCAATTGGGCTTTCATGCTGCGATGGGCATGGGAATGGCGAGGGCGCTCGTCAGAAAGGGAACCGATGATGGCAGGAGAGGCCTCGCCTATGGGTTGGTTCTCGGCAACGTTCTTCCGGATACTGATTTCTTCCTGCTCGGGCCCCTGTATCTCGTGAGTTCGGAGCTGGGCCTGCAAATGCACAGAACCTTCACCCACAGCCTCATAACTATCCTGTTGGTCTTTGCGGTGCTCTATTACCGGTCGAAGAACTCCTATCGACAGAACCTGGCGTTGGGCGTCGCGATGGGGATGCTGGCCCACAGCATCGTAGATATCTTCATATGGTTCAGCGCTGTCAGGTTCTTCTGGCCCCTGGGACTGTTTGGTATTCCAGATACTATAAACCTATGGTCTGAGTTTCACCCGCCGGAACTCGTCTCGGCGCTGCTGGGAGCCGCAGATTACCTGGCCTTTGCGCTTTTCTTCTGGTTGATGGGAAGGCAGGCTCTATCAGCCGGCACCGACGGGACCTTTCTACCGCGAGTACGTGCTTTCGCGAGGCTCAGCTGGGTCCTGTTCTTTGTGTACACCATCATCGCCTTCTTCGTGAACCTCGCGGTCTTCAACATCCTTCATTACGCCGTGTTCATCCTCGTAATGTTGCCCATAACCCTGCATGTAATCTACAGGATGAGAGAGACCATCTACTCGCTGGCGCGGACCGGCGGTATTGTTGGAAGTTAGCGAGCGTGGTCATCACGGGCGTTTGAGAGGAACAGGTGATGAGAAGGGTGGCAAGCCCAGTGTTCGCCTGAGCCCCTATGTATCCTAAGGACGACCCCGACCGAGGCCCTGGTGTCATCCTCTGATGCGAGGTAGCTATCTTGAACCTCGAGGTATCGTAGGTCGCCCCACAGCGCATATGGAGACGTAGGAGGCGACGGAGATGCCGCAGGCTCCAGGGACGCTGGTGAGCCCGGTCGAGAGGCTTGGTTGATCCCGAAGGAGCTGGCAAAGGTGATAGTGTGTGGGGCAACAAGATGGGCCCGTGGGTTAAGGCCGACTGGGAAGCCTATATCCAAGCCGTGGGTAATGCCTCGAGGGCCTGGGACAGGACACGCCCCCCATAAGGTGGGTTCTGAAGGGCTTGCGGAGGAACAGCAGGCCGTAATCCACGGGGGAACCCCGTGGGTGAACCGGCCGGGACAAGATCGAGCTTGTACTAATGGCGGCGAAGTCCTTCAAGCCGGGCCGTTGTACGAGGATGTGTGCGGGCGGCATAGTGTGGAAGACCGTCATGGGCCCCACCGAAGGCCGAGATACGGAAACACGTGGACGAAAGAGAAAGGCTGACAGGCCCGGGAGCAACCGCTCCCGGGCTTATCAGTGCGCCCGGCATGGGCGTTGTCTATAGGGTGAAAGTCCCGAACAACGAAGGTAGCAGTAGTTGTTAGCTCAAGGCAAGGGTGTCTGCGGCGACGCAGAATCTGAAGGAAGCCGGCGGCAAACCTCCGGCCCGAGGACCACGA
>ENA-OSAI01000236-OSAI01000236.1-marine-sediment-metagenome-genome-assembly--contig:-NODE-236-length-29252-cov-9.827106_pt1 | contig 29252 bp, 24 predicted proteins | sample MGYA00237871_ERZ529316 | MGnify/ENA primary metagenome ERZ529316 (study PRJEB26369, sample SAMN03142814) | marine sediment metagenome | biome: marine; feature: borehole; material: sediment...
CCGGGGTGGCCGGAAGGTCCGCCGGAGGCCTGGTCGGTGCGGGGCCGCGTCGCCGCGGGAGCGGCGGCGGCCGCAGCCGGCGCCGGCGCGGGGTGGATGTTGGCGGGGGGGACGGTCCCGGCCGTCCTCTGCGGGACCGCCGCCGTCTTGGCCTGGGAGGCAAGGAGGTCGGCGGCTGTAAGGGCACGCCGGCGGAGGTTCCGGGACGGACTGGAGGCCATGATCGAGGTGCTGGTGGCGTCGTTCAAAGCCGGACACGGGCCCGTCCAGGCCCTGGAGGAGGCCAGACGAAGGTCGGACGGGCCGGTACGCCAGGCTCTCGACCGCGTCCTCGACAGCTTTCACGCCGGTGCTCCGCTGCAGGAAGCCCTGCGCGAGCTCGCCCGGGGGTGGCCAGCGACCGAGGCGGTCTATCTCGCCGCCTGCCTCGAGACCCACCTGAGGACGGGAGGAGATGTGGCGGCCCTCCTGGTCAATCTCGCCGGGGTCCTCCGCGACAGGCGGCAGCTCACCGGTGACCTCGCCGCCCGTACGGGGGAGGCCCGTTCGACAGCGGTCCTCCTGGGCCTTTTGGCGCCGGCCCTCCTGGGCTACATCCTGTGGGTCGAACCGGCGCAGCTCGGACCCCTCCTGACGAGCCCTGTGGGCCTTGCGGTGTCGGTCTACGCCGCCGTGTCCTGGGGTGTGGGGGTGGTGGTGGTGCGCCGGATGGTCGAGGCCGTCGCGCGAGAGGTCGAAGGGGAGGGATGACCGTGGAGGTCCTGGAGACGGCGCGGACCCTGGCGGCGGCCGCGGCGGCCGCCGCCTTCGGGTGCCTGGTCATGGGTCTTTCGCCGTCGCCGGCGGTGTGGGAGCGGCTGAGACGGATCCAGGAGGCCGGCGGCTCCCGCAGGTCCGGTCGGCCGGGCCGGACCGGACGGGCCTCGGCTGAGGGGCGGCCCGGGGGAGCGCGCTGGACCGAACGGGTCAAGCGGAGGCTCCCGCCCGGCCTTGCGAGCCTTTGGCCGCTGGACGCCGAGGCTGCGGCGGCCCTTGCCGCGCGGGGCCTCGGCGCGGGGGACGTCCATCTCGCCGGGACCCTGGGGGCCCTGGCGGCAGGCTTGGTCCTGGTATCGACAGGGCTCGTCCGGGGCGGCGTCCCGCCCGGCTGGCTCGTCGTCGGGGTGGGCGTTCTGGCGGTTGTGGGCCCTCGGGTCTGGGTGGCGCGCGTGACGGCCGGACACCGGGCGGCGGTGGCCCGGGAGCTGCCTGAGGTGGCCGAGCTCATGACCCTGGGGGCCGAGAGCGGCCTCGGACTCCTGGACGCGGTGAGACTGGCCGCATCACTCTCGGGCGGACCGGTGGGACGCTCCCTCGCCATGGCCCTGGACGAGGTGCAGGCCGGGCGGGAGACGGCCGCCGCCCTGCGCGACGCCGCGGCCCGGGTCGGGGGACGGGAGGCGGCGGCCTTCGTCGCATCGGTCGTGCAGGGACTGGAGCTCGGGACCCCGGTGGCCCGCGTCCTCCGGGCCCAGGCCGACTCCTTGCGGACCCGCCGGAGGCAGGCCCTGGAGGCCCGCATCGCCGCCTTGCCCCTCAAGCTCACTCTGGCCACCATCGTCTTCTTCGTCCCCGCTCTCTTCGTCCTGTCGGTGCTCCCGAACCTCCTGGCCTTCCTGCAGGGGCGCTGGTGACCTCGCGTAGCCGTGGCGGGCAGGGCCTTATTGTCAGAATGTTTCCTCTCGTCGGCCATATGCTCGGGCCGAGGCCCAGAGGTGCTATCATAGTCGTGAAAAGCCTGGACACCGCCGGAACGGTCGACCTAGAGGGTTTGAAGAGAGAGAACAGGCCTGACGGACGGGAGAGGAGACGACCATTGCCGGGACTCAAGGAGACCATTGACGGCAACACCGCGGCGGCTCATGTCGCCTACGCCTTCAGCGAGGTGGCCGCCATCTACCCCATCACGCCCTCGTCCCCGATGGGGGAACTATGCGACGAGTGGGCGGCTCACGGCCGGAAGAACATCTTCGGGGAGGTCCTGAAGGTCGTCGAGCTTCAGTCCGAGGCCGGCGCCGCAGGCGCCGTGCACGGGATTCTCGCGGCCGGCGCCCTCGCCTCGACGTTCACGGCTTCACAGGGCCTTCTCCTCATGATTCCGAACATGTACAAGATGGCGGGCGAACTGCTTCCCGGGGTCTTCCACGTGTCGGCCCGTGCCCTGGCCACCCACGCCCTGTCCATCTTCGGGGACCACTCCGACGTGATGGCCGCGCGGCAGACCGGGTTCGCCCTCTTGGCCTCGGGATCTGTCCAGGAGGTCATGGACCTGGGGGCGGTGGCCCACCTGAGCGCCATCCAGGCGAGTCTCCCGTTCCTGCATTTCTTCGACGGCTTCCGCACGTCCCACGAGATCCAGAAGGTCGAGGTCCTCGACTACGCCGACCTCGCCGGACTCGTCGACAGGAAGGCCCTCGAGGCCTTCCGCGCCAGGGCGCTCTCTCCGGAGCACCCGCACCAGAGGGGGACGGCCCAGAACCCCGACATCTTCTTCCAGAACCGGGAGGCGGCGAACAGGTTCTACGACGCCCTCCCGGCGGTGGTCCTCGAGAACATGGAGAAGCTCGCCGCTCTCACCGGCCGGCGCTACAGCCTCTTCGATTACGTCGGGGCCCCGGACGCCGACAGGGTCATCGTGGCCATGGGCTCGTCCTGCGAGGTCATAGAGGAGACCGTGAACCACCTGGTCGGGCGGGGAGAGAAGGTGGGCCTGGTCAAGGTGAGGCTTTACAGGCCTTTCTCCCGGACGCACTTCTGGCAGGCCCTACCGTCCACGTGCCGGAGGATTGCCGCCCTCGACCGGACGAAGGAGCCGGGGGCGCCCGGAGAGCCTCTCTACGAGGACGTCTGCTCCGCACTGCTCGAAGCGGGCAAGCCTGAGGCTGCCGCGGCCGGTTCGCCGTGGTCCGGCGGCGGCCGGTCCGACCTCCCGGAGGTCTACGGTGGACGCTACGGCCTCGGCTCGAAGGACTTCACGCCGGCCATGGTCAAGGCGGTCTTCGACAACCTCGCCACCGACAGGCCGAAGAACCACTTCACGGTGGGCATCACCGACGACGTGACCGGGACCTCTCTGGCGGTCGGTCCGGCACTGGACACCGCTCCGGAAGGCACCTACTCGTGCAAGTTCTACGGGTTGGGTTCCGACGGCACGGTGGGGGCCAACAAGAACAGCATCAAGATCATCGGTGACAACACGGACCTCTACGCCCAGGGCTACTTCGCCTACGACTCCAAGAAGTCCGGCGGCATGACCATATCCCACCTCCGGTTCGGCCGAAAGCCCATCCAGTCGTGCTATTTCGTCGACCAGGCGGACCTCGTCGCCTGCCACCACCCGTCCTATGTCGCCAAGTACGACCTTCTCAAGGACCTGAAGCCCGGCGGGGTCTTCCTGCTCAACTCGCCCTGGAAGACCGAAGAGCTCGAAGAGAAGCTTCCGGCCCACGTGAAGCGGGCCATCGCCAAGAAGAGGGCCAGGTTCTTCAACATCGACGCCAACGCCATCGCCGACGAGGTCGGCATGCGCGGCCGGATCAACGTCATCATGCAGGCCGTCTTCTTCAAGGTCGCCGGAATCATGCCCGTCGACGAGGCCATCGGACACATCAAGAAGGCCATCGAGAAGACCTACGGCCGCAAGGGCGAGGAGATCGTCAGGAAGAACGTCCTTGCCGTGGACCGCGCCCTGGGGAGTCTGGTCGAGGTCGAGTACCCGTCTTCGTGGGCCGAAGCCCTCGACGAGGCCGCCGCTTCGGACGACCTCGACCGGGCCGCCGCGGAGGTGGAGGCCCTCATGGGGCCGGCGGGCAGGGCCGCCCTGGAGTACACCGAGCGCGTGGCCCGTCCCGTCCTGGCCCTGGAGGGCGACAGGCTCCCCGTCAGCGCCCTGTCGCCTGACGGCACCTGCCCGACGGGGACCACCCGGTTCGAGAAGCGCGGCATAGCCCTCGAGGTGCCCGTGTGGCACGCCCCGGACAGGTGCGCCCAGTGCAACCACTGCGCCATGGTCTGTCCGCACGCGGCGGTCCGGCCCTTCCTCATCGAGCCGGAGACCCTGGAGGACGCCCCGGAATCCTTCGTCACCGTGCCGGCGAAGGGCCGCGAGGCCGCGGCCAGGGGCCTGCGCTACCGCATCCAGGTGTCGCCGCTCGACTGCACGGGGTGCCGGAACTGCGTGGAGGTCTGCCCGTCCAAGGACAAGCCCCTCAAGATGGTCCCCATCGAGGAGGGCGTCCTGGCCGAGGCGGGCAACTGGAACTACGCCGAGAAGCTTCCGCTCATCACCGACGTCTTCGACCCGACGACGGTCAAGGGGAGCCAGTTCCTGCGCCCGCTCTTCGAGTTCTCGGGGGCCTGCGCCGGCTGTGGTGAGACGCCCTACGTCAAGCTCGTCACCCAGCTCTTCGGCGACCGGATGATCATCGCCAACGCGACCGGCTGTTCGTCGATCTACGGAGGCAGCTCGCCGACCTGCCCCTACACCGTCGGCCCGGACGGCCGCGGCCCGGCCTGGGCCAACTCCCTCTTCGAGGACACGGCCGAGTTCGGCTACGGTATCGCCCTCGGGGTGGCGAAGAGGCGCGAGGGCCTGGCCCGGGCCGTGGGCGACGCGCTCCGGGCCGGAGGGCTCCCGGCCGACCTCGAGGAGGCTCTCTCCGCGTGGCTCGGGGCGATGGACGACCCGAAGAGGTCGCGCGAGTACGGGGACCGGGTGAAGGCCCTCCTGCCCGAGGCCCGGAAGCGGGTCAAGAGCGAGGCTCGGACGGCGCTCGAGCGCGTGGCTTCTCTCGCCGAGTTCTTCACGAAGTGGTCGGTGTGGGCCTTCGGCGGCGACGGCTGGGCTTACGACATCGGCTACGGCGGGCTCGATCACATCCTGGCCTCCGGGACCGACATCAACATCCTCGTCCTGGACACCGAGGTCTACTCCAACACGGGCGGCCAGTCCTCGAAGGCCACGCCGACGGGGGCCGTCGCCAAGTTCGCGTCGGCCGGCAAGCCGACGAAGAAGAAGGACCTCGGCCTCATGGCCATGACCTACGGCTACGTCTACGTCGCCTCCGTGGCCATGGGGGCCAGCAGGAACCAGCTCATGAAGGCCCTCGTCGAGGCTGAGAGCTACCCAGGCCCGTCCCTCATCATCGCCTACTCTCCGTGCATCAACCACGGGATAGACATGACCCGCACCCAGGAAGAGGAGAAGAAGGCCGTGGAGGCCGGGTACTGGCCGCTCTACCGCTACAACCCGGCCGCGGCGGAGCGCGGCGAGAACCCGTTCACCCTCGACTCCAAGGACCCGACCGGGAGCTTCCGCGACTTCCTCATGGGCGAGGTCAGGTACTCCTCCCTTGTCCACACCTTCCCGGAGAGAGCGGAGGAGCTGTTCAAGAAGGCCGAGGAGGACGCGAGGTCCAGGCTCGAGACGCTGAAGAGGCTGGCCGCGGCCAGGAGCTAGCACAAGCCTTCAGCCGCGGACCGACAGCGGCGGCGTCGTCGAGGTTCCGGAGTACTTGCGGGGCTCAGGCGACGCCGCCGGCGTGCGGTCGACGCCCTCCGCCGTTGACTTCCGGCCGTCTCCCGGCTAGACTTAGCGCGCTGTGAGGCGGCTGACCCGACCGACGGTCTGTGTCCTGGTCAGGGCAGGCGTGGACCTCCCTTTCCCGCCCCGGGGAGCTCCGGTGCGGTGAATCTCAAACCGGCCCGCTGGACGAAAAGCAACTGGGCCGCTCGAGGCTGGGTCAATTCTCTGGCGGTCCGACTCTGCGACTTAGCCGCCGGGAGTGGTAGAGGAGCCACGTGGCAGCTCCCAGCAGGATGAGGGCCCCGGTCGCCCTGACCCAGTTTCCTGATCGGGGTTCGGATGCTCCTTGGGTAGCTCCTCCGGGGTCCACTGACGAAGGGCCGGATGGCCCGTCATCGACTTCCTCCTCGGTCGGCAGATTCGCCGCAAAGTCGTGACCTATAGGGTGGCCCTGGCGGAACGGATCCGAGTACAGGTCGTCCACGAGCTTCCAGCCATCGGCTGTGAGGGAGAGCGTCAAGCGGTGGGGACATCTCTCCCAGCTGCTCATTTCGCCTTGCCAGAGTGTGAATTCGCAGACCAAGTCGACGATGGCCCTCTCCCCGTCTATGGCTATGGCCTGGTAGTCGAGAGTGTACGTATAGCGGGTGAAGGGTGAAGGGAGCCCATCTGAGTGATAGGCCCGCCAGACTAGCAAGTACTGGAGGCGGCCTATCTCGTAGTTGTAAAGGTTCCTGCCCGCCACCGAATTCTGGTCGACCAGAAACGCGAAGTCGAGAGCCTCTCCAGCAACCATACTCTCGAGCCGAAGGGTGAAGGAAGTAGGTATCTATCGTCGACTTGATTTTCGTCTCTGAGTCGACGTTGGGGTCGGACTGAATGGCGAAGTAGTCGTCCACTATGTGCGTAGGGGGCTCGGCCGGTTCATATGGTGGCTCCGGTTGAACGACGACCGACTCCGCGGATGACGGCAATCCCGGAGTGGTGATATAGGTAGCAGCCAGCATGGCTACTATCGCCGCTATGTTTCTCACCATTTGCCTCACCGTAGACAGCTCCCCAAATGACGTGCAGGAAGTCTTGCCCGATGAGTTTGGCTTGGAATCATCAAGCCGAGCAGTCTGGTGTCACAGACGCGACGTAACTTGGTCAATCAGCCCGGAAGCCTGGCTACCCTAGACTTATTCAGGGTTCTTGAAGCCCATAATCTTCAAGAGGTCAGCATCAGCAGGCAAAGGCTCGTTAAGATGGAGCGGGAAGTTCTTCTGGTCCCTTGTGTATCCGCACACATAAATCTCATCGTAGTCGTGCTGCATGTCGGCATCCACGTCAGAGAAGCCACAATGATCATAGCATGGCCAAGGTTGTCGATTGCAACCCCAACCGTCGAGGATGTCCTAGCTCCACCTGCTGTTGACACTTGACTCTTAGGCACGGAGCACCACCTCCGGTCAACTTGCAGCCGAGCCGAAGAGCTCGGCCGGTGTCCGACCGCGGAGCCGATAGCCCTGGTGCGGTCGGTCGTCGGCAGGCGAGGCTCAAGGAGGGCATCCTGGTCACATGGGCCGTCCTGCTCGACGGCTCCAAGGTCCTCATCCACATGAGCCTGGGCAACAGGGAGAGCTACGAGGACTGGCTGGAGCACCTCAGGGACCTTGTCCGGAGGAGCTTTCCCACTCCCCTCAGGGTGACCACCGACGGGGCCCCGGGGCTCATCAAGGCCGCATGTGCCATCTGGCCGGAGGCCGAGCGTATCCCCTGCTGGGTGCACAAGATGGGGAACGTCCTGGACAAGGTGCCCGAGGAGGTCCAGCCTCTTCTCAAGCCCTATCTGGAGGCCGTCCGGGGCGCCCCGGACATCGAGACCGGCCGCCGCCTGGCCGAGGACGTCGTGGCCAGGTTCGGCGACGCCTATCCGCCGGCGATGTGTTGCTTCCAGGAGGACCTCGAGGCCAGCCTGGCCCACCTGGAGCTCCCCGCCGTCCACCGGAAGCACATAAGGACCACCAACCTCATCAAGAGAAGCTTCGAGGAGGAACGCCGGCGGGCCAAGGTCATCCCGAGGTTCCGGACGGAGAAGGAGTGCCTGAAGCTCGTCTTCGCCACCCTGTGGCAGGCCAGCGAACGCTGGCGCCGCATCCGCTTCAGTGACCATGAACGAAGACAGCTCCAGTGCTACCGACAGGCACGCCAGCCCACCTCAGGACGAAGGTCTTCAGGGCAGGCGCTGCATCGTATGTCTGAACCCCGAGCAGGCCGACCATGACGCACGCGGCCTGTCAATCGACGAGAGGGCCCTCGCCGAGGAAGCCCGCTATGACGGGAAGTACGTCCTTGGGACCAACAGTACCTTGAGCCCCGAGGAGGTGGCCCTCGCCTACGAGAGTCTGTGGCAGGTGCTCCGCTCCCGCTCTTCAGGAAGGCGAAGGAGGAAGACGAAAGAGCGCTCCCCTGACCCCCGCGGCCAGGCGCGGGTCGGGCCGGAAATCGCCGCCGCCCTCGCCCCGAGCTCCCGATGGTCGACCTTCTTCGCTGTTGACGGTGCCGGCCCGGAACCGTAGACTGGGGCCGTGCAGCCCGACGCACGCCGAACCTCCGGCCCCGCCGGAGGCCCTTCACCGACCGAGGCCCACGGGAACGTTCTCCGGGAGCAACCCCCGGCCGCGGGAGGTGAACCTGAATGCGCACCTTGCACCGCTTCCGCTTCATCGCGCTTCCCCTCCGCCGGTTCGGCGTCCTGGCCGCCCGGCGGCTGGCGGACTCGCGGGGTGTCACCACGGCCGAGTACGCCCTTCTCCTGGCCCTCGTGGTCATAGTCCTCATCTCGAGCCTGTCCGCCCTCGGCGCGACGCTCCAGGACAAGCTCCAGTCCATCATCGACGTCCTGACGGGTGTCAGCCCCTGACCTCGGCCGGGCTCGGGGTGAGGAGAAGGGACAGGGGACACAGGAACGGGGAGGCGGGAGGGGTCGACGGTGAGGAGGAGCCGCAGAGGGACACGAGAGGCGGGGGCCGTCACCGTGGAGTTCATCCTGACGGCCGGCCTGCTGTTCGTCATCCTGTTCAGCACCGTGGAGTTCGCCTTCATCGCCAGCGCCAAGCTCGCCCTCGTCGGGGCGGCCCGCGAGGGGGCGAGGAGGGCCGCGGTCGAGGGCGGGGCCATGCCGGGTGTCTACGCCTGCATCCGGGAGTACCTCGAGCTCGGGAACATCGACCCCGAGGCGGTCACCGTCTCCGTCTCGCCCAAACAGGCCTCTTACGGCACCACCATCCGGGTCCACCTCGTCTACGAGTACCCGGTGATGAGCGCGGTCCTCCGGCCCATCATCGGGGACACCTTGACCCTGACCGCGCGCGTGCTCTCCCGCGGGGAGAAGGTGAGGAAACGGTGAGCCTGACCCGCGCGGGGGGAAGGCGCCCGGCCGGGAAGGGGCGCCGCCGCCCGGGCCGCCCCTTCTCGGCGCCGTGCTTGCCGTCCGGCCTCCCGGCAGGGGACCGTGGGGCGGCCGCCGCTCTCGTCGTCCTCTTCCTCCCCTGTCTCATCGCCTGTGCGGCGCTGGCCGCGGACCTGGGCGCCCTCCTTATCGCCCGGGCCGAGATGAGGGCCGCCGCCGACATGGGCGCCCTGGCCGGGGTGCAGGACCTTGACTACGTGGCCCTGGCCGAGGGCGAGGTCCTCATCGTCCCCGAGAACGCCCGGGCCGACGCGGAAGCCTGGGTGAGAGCCAACCTCGAGGATCTCACCCTCATCGAGCAGGGGTCGCTGGAGGTCGTCGTCACCGTCATCAACCTCTCCGACGACCGGGCCCCGTCGTGTCCGGTGACGGGAAGGAGGGTCAGGTACCCGACGGTGTGCGTCCTGGTGCGGGCGCTCGTGCGTCTCCCTTTCACGGTCTCCCTCGGGCCGGTCCACGTCTCGGTCCACGCGGACGCCGCCGTGGTCGGGCGGCCGTGAGCGCGAAGCGGGTAAACTACGCCGGCTGGAACGCGCCCCGGCCGCCGCCGGCGGCCCCGTGCAGGGGTGCCCGGCGGGAGGGGCGCCGGGTGTGTCGAAGAGGGTAGTGTGCGCGAAGAGAGGTTCGACCCGCCGGACTGGCCCGTGACTGTGGGGTGCGTCTCGGACACACACATCCCGGGGCGCGCCCGCAGCCTTCCCCGCGCGCTCCTGGACGGGCTCGCGGGAGCGGACCTCATCCTTCACGCCGGGGACCTCGTGAGCGCCGACGTCCTCCTCGAGCTCGAGGCCCTGGCTCCCACGGTGGCCGTGGCCGGCAACGTCGACCCGCCGGAACTGGCCGAACGTCTCGGGCCGGCCGTCGTGGTCGGGGTAGGCGGCTGGCGGGTGGCCCTCGTCCACGGCCATCTCGGCCGCGGGGCGAACACGCCCGAGAGAGCGCTGGCCTCTGTCCGCCGGGCGAGGCCACACGTGCTCGTCTTCGGCCACAGCCACCGGCCGCTGTGCGGCTTCAAGGACGGAGTCCTTCTGCTCAACCCCGGCTCGCCGACCGACCCCCGCCTGGCTCCGTGGCCGTCCTACGGGCTGCTCGTCCTGCCGCGTCCGGGTCCGGGTGCCCGGCCCCACGGTGAGGTGGTGAAGCTCGGGGACGGAGACTCCGCAGCGCCCGGTCTGGGCTAGCTAGTCGTCGGGAACCGGAGCGCCGCCGCCCGAGAGCCGCCCGGCCACCTCCTCCCAGCGGAGGAGGGCCTCTTCGAGATCGGCGAGGACCTGCCGGTAGTCGGCGTCGAGGTGGGCCCCCTTGCCGCCGCGGTAGGAGTCCGGGTCGGCCATCAGGGACTCAAGCTCGCCCCGGCGGCGCTCGAGCCTGTCTATCCGGGCCTCGATGTCGGCGAGCTCCCGCTCGAGTCGGGCGCGGCGCCCCTTGGACAGCTTGGCCGGGGCATCCCGTCCGGCGGCGGCGCCGCCGTCCTTCACGGGGCCCCTCTCGCCCCTGACAGCCGTCGCCGGGCCCGGCTCCGGAGGGGCGACTTCCCGTGCCCTCCGCCCGGCTTTCCAGACCCGGTACTCGGCGTAGCCTCCCTCGAACCGCACCAGGTTGCCGGACTCCAGCTCCCAGACCCTGTCGGCGAGCCGCTCGATGAAGTAGCGGTCGTGGGAGACGAAGATGAGCGTTCCGGTGAACTCGGCGAGGGCCTCCTCCAGGGCCTCCCGCGTGGGAAGGTCGAGGTGGTTCGTCGGCTCGTCCATGACGAGGACGTTCGGGCGGGAGGCGATGAGGCAGGCGAGGGCCAGCCGCGACCGCTCCCCCCCGCTGAGGACGGCGACGCGCTTTTCCACGTCGTCACCGGAGAAGAGGAAGCGCCCCAGGTAGCTCCGGCTCCGCGGGATGTCCCACCCGGTGGCGGACACCAGCTCCTCGAGGACGGTCCGGTCGTCGTCGAGGTCGTCGAGCCCCTGGGCGAAGTAGGCCGGCTTCACGCCGGACCCCCACAGGACCCGTCCCGAGGTCGGCGGCAGCCGACCCATGATGACCTCGAGCAGGGTCGTCTTGCCGGTCCCGTTCCGCCCGACCAGGGCGATGCGGTCGCCCTGCTCCACAAGGGCGTCGACATGCCGGAAGAGCCATTCCGAGCCGGCGCCCCCCGGGTCTCGGCCCGCCCCCCGCCCGTCGCCGGCCGGTGCGTCGCTGAAGGCCAGACCCACGTCCTCAAGGCGCAGGACCTCCCGCCCGGACCTTCGCTCCGGTGCCTCGAACCGGAGGCGAGGCGCCGTGGGCGGCCCGGGGGGAGCTTCGGGGCGCCCCATGCGGGCGAGGGCCTTCTCCCGGGACTTGGCCGCCTTGGCCCGGCTCCCGGCCCTGTACCGGCGGACGAAGGCCTCGAGACGCTCGACCTCCTCCTGCCGGCGCTCGTAGGTCTCCCGGGCCCGGCGAAGCCAGGCCTCCTTCTGGGCCACGTACGCGGAGTAGTTCCCTTTCCAGGAGGTCACCCGTCCGCGGTCCACTTCGAGGATCCTCGTCGCGAGGCGGTCCAGGAAGTAGCGGTCGTGGGAGACGACGAGCATCGCTCCCCGGAAGCCCTGGAGGTGGTCCTCGAGCCACTCGGTGGTCTCGAGGTCGAGGTGGTTGGTCGGTTCGTCGAGGATGAGGAGGTCCGGCTCCTCCAGAAGGAGACGCGCCAACCTGGCCCTCGTCCGCTGTCCCCCGCTGAGCCTTGAGACGGGCAGGGTGAGGTGCTTCTCGGAGAAGCCGAGACCGAACAGGACCTCCCTCGCCCGGGCCTCTCTCGCGTAACCGCCGGCCCGCTCGAAGGCCTCCCGGAGGCGGCCGTACTCGTCCATCACCTCCTGGAGGACCTGAGGTCGGCCGCTGCTGGCGGCCATGGTCTCCTCGAGCTCCCGGAGGCGCCGCTCCATCCGGCCCAGGGCGGCCGTGGCCCCCAGGGCGTGTTCGAGGAGGGAGACCTCCCCGTCACGCACCGGGCCCACCTCCTGCTCGAGGTAGCCCAGCCGCGGGCGGCCGACGAGATGGACGTGACCTTCGTCATGGGGGAGCCTGCCGCAGATCACCTCGAGGAGCGTCGTCTTGCCCGAACCGTTGGGGCCGACGACGCCGACGCGCTCCCCGGCGGCCACGGTGAAGGTGACGCCGGAGAAGACGAGGTCGGCGCCGAAGGATTTGGCCAGGTTGTCCACGACGAGGACGGTCAAACCCTGCTCCTCCCGGAGGGCATCATACCACAGGCCCCTGGGACGGGAGCGGCGGTGGCTGTATAATAGGGCACAATGGAGCCCATAGTCGGGAACCGTGGGATGTCCGACGGAGACCCCCAGGAGGTCTCCACGATACGGAAGGGCGCCCGGTCAGCCGGCTCCGGAAGGGGGAGCGCTATGAGGCCAGAGACCGTCGCGAGGGTGGGGCTCCTGGCCGCTCTCTATCTTGTCCTCACGGCCGTGCCGCCCTTCTCCTCGTTCGCCTACGGGCCGGTGCAGGTAAGGGTCTCCGAGGCCCTCATGGTCCTCCCGGCCGTCACCCCGCTCGCCGTCCCGGCGCTCTTTCTGGGCTGCCTCGCCGCCAACCTCGCCGGCGGCCTGGGCCCGGTCGACCTTGTCTTCGGAAGCCTGGCCACCCTGGCCTCGGCGTACCTCGCCCGGCGCCTGCGGCACCTTCCGTGGCTGGTCCCTGTCCCGACCATCGTCATCAACGCCCTCGTGGTCGGGACCTACCTTCCGCTCGTGCTCGGACTGGACATGCCTCTGTGGCTCTCCTGGGCCTACATCGCCGCGGGCGAGACGGTCGCCGCGGCCGGTCTGGGCCTGCCTCTCCTTTTCTACCTGCGGAGCCGCCCTGACCTCGTCGCCCTCCTCCGGGGAAGGCCCGGATGAGTGCCTCACCGGTCATATGAGGGGCGACCCGGATACCGACGCGAGCAGGAAGGCGGTGACCAGCGCCGCGAGGTTGTAGCCGACGTGAAGAACGATGCACACGCTGACCGTCCCGGTTCGGGCTCTGACGTAGCTCAGAATCATCTGCATCGGCGTCACGAACAGGACCTGAGGGAAACTGAGATGTAGCATGGCTCCCACCCCACCGGTCACGATGACCGCTGAGGCGACAGCGCGTCTTCTCATCGCATCGAAGAGAAACCCGCGGAGCATGAGTTCCTCCACCACGGGAGCAAGAAGAACGTTGTCGACCCACAGCACAGGGGAGAGCGCGGCCTCGTAGACCTCAGGAGAATGAGCCTGTGGGAACTCCACCATATGGGAGACGGCGACCACGAATCCCAGAGAAGTTGCAAGGGCCATGCATGGCCCCCTCATCCCCTTGAAGTCGGCCCGACTCGGGAGGAGCAGGCGGAGAGTGTGCACCGGAGAGATGTGCCTGCAGCGCGCAATGAGGGTCAGAGCAACGATGAGCCCTGTGACCGACGCTGTCATGAGCGCCCACGCCACGTGTGACCCGCTCACGCTGTCGGGGCCGCCGAGTAGCGCGTAGGCGACACCGACCCCTACGAGCTTCGAGCCCAGGACGGTCATGGCCCCGCGAAGTCCGGGGGAAGCGGTGCTCGACCATCTGAGCGGCGAGTTCACGATAGGAACCTCGCTCCCGTGGCTCATGCTATCACTCCCTTCTTGCCGCCTTTCGGTTGCGGCCGCGACTAAGCCAAACCTTATGGTCCCATGCCGGGACTGCGAACCCAGGTCGTAAAGAAAGTCCATTTTTTTCTAAATGTTACGGGGTGGACGCAAGTGCTACAAGCAAAACTGCTATGCTCAACATTTTCGACGGCTTCCCCAGAACGGAGAGCATGCTTTCTGGCGGCAGTGCGGATGCCGGGCGAGAAGTTTCGAGTCCTGTTTCGGACTTGAGGCGGCGGCTCGCTGCCAGGTGGCGGTGACGCGACGGGCTAGGTCAGCTCAGGGGGTCGTGTCAGGAGTGTCTCGGATACCAAGTTGGCGGGCTACGGCTCTCCCAGGCAGTCCGCGAGAACCCCGGCGAGGATCCGCGCTGAGGTGAGGCACTCCTGCATCGTGGAGTCCGCGCCGCCGATCTCGACCAGCAGGGCCAACGGAGAGACGTCTTCGTTGTAGCAACCGTCCAGGAGGCAGACCCCTCGGCTGAGGTCGGGGACCACGGCGGAGAGGCCGGAGCTCAGGTTCCGGGCGAAGACATAGTTCCACTGCCACCACGGGTTGTGACGCCCCACGACGAAGAGGACGGAGGCGGCCCGGGCGCCGCCGACAGGTGTTGAGCGGCTCACCGCGTCGCGGTGGATGTCGAGGACGACGACCGGGGAGCGGACGGCGGCGAGCTCGGCCATGAGGCTCTCCCTCGCCCGGAAGTAGGCCCCGGACCGGCCGGACCAGCCGCCCGGGTCGTGGACGGTCTTGATGTGCCTCACCGCCAGCCCCAGGTCGGTCAGCCTGTCGGCCAGCTCCTTCCCGACCCGGACGACGTTCAGGGTCGGGTCGGCCGAGAAGGCCTCACGGTCCGGGGCGTGGTCCCGGCGGGCGGCGGGGTCAGGGAACAGTTCGGGCATGAAGGACTCTGTCGTGTGGGTGTGGTACACGACGACCGTGGCGGGGCCGTGAGGACAGCACCCCTGCAGGAGACCGGCGTAGTTCAGGCGCCGCAGGGGCGACCGGTCGAGTCCGGTGAGCTCGACGAGCCGGGAGACGAAGGAGGCCGCCGGACGGAGCCGGCGAGGCCCCGGCCGCACCCCCGACTTCCCGGGGAAGGGCTCGTCGGGCCAGAACTCCCTTACGGCCCTGGTCACTCCCAGGGGGTCGGGGCGCCAGTAGTGGCTCTCGACCGTCCCGGGGAGTTGGATGTAGACGATGTCGTCCGGGTCGAAATCCCGCCACTCCCGCCAGAGGCCGACAATCTCCAGGAGGGAAAGGTTGGTCTTGACGACGCTGGGGCTGGCCGCATAGGCGGAGAGGGCCTTGGTGAAGCCGCCTCCTGCCAGCTCTCTGCCGACGGCCCGCAGGAACTCGTTCTGCAGCCTGATGCGGGCGATGTCCCCGGCGCGTTCGCCGTACCGGTGGCGGACGAACCGGAGGGCCCCGGTACCGTCCAGGCGGTGGGTGCCCTTGGTGAGCCAGACCCCCTCCGGAGACAGGAGGTCGTGGTCAACGGTGACCGTGACCCCGCCGATGGCGTCCACGAGCGTCTTGAACCCCGCGTAATCGACGATGACGAAGCGGTTGACCGGTATCTGTAGGAGCTCCTCGACCTGACGTTTCAGTTCGAAGAAGGAGAAGTAGGCCATGACGTGGGCGATCTTGTCCGGGCCTCGGCCGGGCAGGGTGACGATCGTGTCGCGGGGAAGGCGGAGGGCCCGGACCGTGTGGGTCCGCCGGTCGAGCCCCAGGACCATCAGGGTGTCGGCAAGGCCGCGGAGATGTTCGAGCGGGATGTGGGAGAAGCGCTTTTCCCGACCCGGCGGGATCTCCGCATGCCTGACGTGCCCGTCCAGGCCGACGACGAGGATGGTGATGAAGTCGAGGGCGTCCAGAGGGACCGGCTCCTCGCGGGCCGCCACGAGACCGCCGGCAGCGTCGACCAGGGGGACCTCCGGCTCGTGGACGCGGGACAGGGGCCGGGCTGCCCCGACGGACACGGCCAGCAGAATGAGGACCACGGTGCCGACGGCGACGGTAAGAGGCGTAGGCCTGTGCCTGAGCGCTGCCACGCGGCTCACCTCGGGGCACGCCGAAATCGACCACGGGTAACGGGTGCTCCGCTGTTGGAGAACACCTTCACAGGAAGGAATATGTGGGGAGGAGGAGAACTAGCATTGCCTGGGTGTCGGCGCATGCGGCCCACGGCCGGACCGGCCCCGCTGAAAACCGAAGATTCCGGATGAGGAGCCGCGGGAGAGACCCGGTGAGGTCGCAGCTCAAGCCGCACGAGCCGGGCGCCGAAGGCGAAAGCATCACCCCTGTCGGGCGGGTGTGGTGGAAACGCTCAGGCACAAGGGACCGCGGCCTGACGGGGCTCTGGAGAGCCCCCGCGTCTTCGCCCGGCCGGGCGAAGACGGCGGGGCACCAAAGGGGAAAACCCGGCCGGCCGAAGCGGCGACCGGGCAATCTCTCAGGTGAAAGGACAGAGACGGCAGCCCGTACGGGTCCTGCCGTCTTTCTTCTTTAAGTCGGGCCGGCATGGCATGCTATCCAGACGGGAGGGAGGTGCTGGAATGACCGGACCGAAAAAGACGCCCCTTTATGACCTGCACGTGAAGCACGGCGGCCGGATCATCGATTTCGGAGGCTGGGCGCTCCCGGTGCAGTACACGAGCATCATCGAAGAGCACCGGACCACCCGGGAGAAGGCCGGTCTCTTCGACGTCTCGCACATGGGGGAGTTCCGGGTCACGGGGAAGGACCCGCTCGGCTTCCTCCAGAAGGCGGTGACGAACGACATCGCCAAGGCGGATGTCGGCCGGTGCATCTACTCGCCTATGTGCTATCCCTCGGGCGGGTGTGTAGACGACCTCATCGTCTACCGCCTCGGTGAGAAAGAATACCTCGTCGTCGTGAACGCGGCCAACGCGGCAAAGGATTTCGCCTGGATGACCGACATCCTGGAGGGCTTCCCGGGGACGCGCCTCGTGGACGAGTCCGACGGGACGGCTGAGCTCGCCCTCCAGGGTCCGAAGGCGGAGACTATCCTCCAGAAGGTCACAGAGGTCGACCTGAAGGCTATCGGCTACTACCGGGTCAGGGACAAGGTGAAGGTCGCCGGGCGGACGTGCATGGTCTCCCGCACGGGCTACACCGGCGAGGACGGGTTCGAGATCTTCTCGTCCCCGGAGGACGCTCCCGAGATCTGGGAGGCCCTGATGGAAGCCGGGCGCCCCGAGGGTCTCGTTCCGGTCGGCCTCGGGGCCCGCGACACCCTGCGGTTCGAGGCGTCGATGCCGCTTTACGGGCAGGAGCTGGACGCGGAGCGGACTCCGCTCGAGGCGGGTCTCGGGCGCTTCGTCTCGTTCGACAAGGGGGACTTCATCGGGCGGGAGGCGCTCTTGGCCCAGAAGGAAAGGGGCCTTGAGAGGAAGCTCGTCGGCTTCGAGATGGTCGGGCGCGGCATCCCGCGGCACGAGTACCCCATCCTCGATGCCGCCGGCCAAGCGGAGATCGGCTATGTGACCTCGGGGTCGTACGCCCCCTCGCTCGAAAGGAACCTCGGGTCCGGCTACGTCCCGGTGGAGATGTCCGGGATAGGGCAGAAGATCCATGTCGGTATCCGCGGCAGAGCCGTCGAGGCCGTCGTGGTGAGGACCCCGTTCTACAAGAGGCGGCGTCCGACCGGGGCGTGATCTCTCAAGAAGGGAGGGTCAAGGATGAGTGGTGTTTACCCGAAGGACTTCAAGTACACGAAGACGCACGAGTGGATAAAGGTGACGGGGAACATCGGACGGGTCGGGCTGAGCAACTTCGCCCAGGACCACCTCGGTGAGATCGTCTTCGTCGAGCTTCCCGAGGTGGGCGCAGAGCTCAAGCAAGGTGAGACCTTCGGGGTCGTCGAGTCGGTCAAGGCCGTCTCGGACTGCTACGCTCCGGCCTCCGGGACGGTGGTCCGGGTCAACGAGAAGCTGGTCGACTCGCCCGAGCTGATCAACTCCGACCCCCACGGGGAAGGGTGGCTCTTCGAGATGGAGCTCTCCGACCCCAGCGAGCTCGACAACCTCATGGACGTCGAGGCCTACGAGAAGTTCGAGGCGGAAGAGGAGGTGGCGCACTGATGGTCCACTCTCCCTACCTGCCCAACACGGAGGCGGACCGCCGGGCGATGCTCGCCGAGCTGGGCCTTGACTCCGTCGAGGACCTCTTCCGCGACATTCCGGAGGAGGTCCGCTTCCGGGGGAGACTCGACCTGCCGCCGGCCCTGTCAGAGCCCGAGCTCCTGGCCCACATGAAGGCCCTGGCCGCAAAGAACGCCGACGCATCGCAGTGGGTCCTGTTCCTGGGAGGCGGCGCCTACGACCACTTCATCCCGAGCGTTGTCGGGCACGTCATCGGCCGGTCGGAGTTCTACACCGCGTACACGCCCTACCAGGCGGAGGTCAGCCAGGGCGTCCTTCAGTCCATCTACGAGTACCAGTCCCTCATAACCCGCCTGACGGGGATGGGTGTCGCCAACGCCTCGATGTACGACGGGGCCAGCGCCATGGCCGAGGCGGCGCTCATCGCCTGCGCCGCGACGCGCCGGAAGAAGGTCGTCGTCCCCATGACCGTCAGCCCCGAGTACCAGGAGACCATCCGGACCTACATGGCCGGCCAGAAGATAGAAGTGGCCGTCGCGCCCTACGACGGCGAGACGGGCACGGCCGACCTGTCGGAGCTGGAGAAGCTCGTCGACGGCGACACCGCGGCCGTCCTCCTCCAGCACCCCAACTACTTCGGCTGTCTGGAGGACCCCGACGAGGTCTCCCGCATCGCCCACGGGGCCGGGGCCCTCTTCGTCGTCGCCGTGGACCCCATCTCTCTCGGCGTTCTGAAGCCGCCGGGCGAGTACGGGGCCGACATCGCCGTGGGCGAGGGCCAACCGCTCGGGAACCCGCTGTCCTTCGGCGGACCGCACCTCGGGTTCTTCGCGGCGACGGAAAAGCTCATCCGCCGCATGCCGGGGCGCATCGCCGGGGTGACGGTGGACAAGGACGGGGACCGGGGTTTCGTCCTGACGTTCCAGACCCGGGAGCAGCACATCAGGCGGGAGAAGGCCACGTCGAACATCTGCACCAACGAGGCCCTCAACGCGCTGGCGGCGGCCGTGTACCTCACCGTCATGGGCCGCGAGGGCCTGGTCGAGGTGGCGAAGCTCTGTCTTCACAAGGCCCGCTACGCCCGTGAGCGGCTCTCGGCCCTCCCCGGCTTCCGGACTCCGTTCAGGGCCCCGTTCTTCAAGGAGTTCGTGGTCTCCGGCCCGCGCCCGCTCGAGGACCTCAACAGGTCTCTCGCCCAAAGGCGCATGCTCGTAGGGCCTGACCTCGGACGGCACTATCCGGAGCTGGAGGGCTCGTTCCTGGTCGCCGTCACCGAGAAGCGGACCAGGGCCGAGATAGACGGTCTGGCCGACGGATTGGGGGGTCTGGCATGAGCGGCAAGGGCTACGTCTACAAGAACGAACCGCTCATCTTCGAGCTGTCCGCCCCGGGCCGCAGGGCCTACAGCCTACCCGCCCTCGACGTCCCGGCCTCCGACCTCGCCGAGGTCCTGCCGGAGGACCAGCTCCGTCGTGAGCCGGCCGCCCTTCCTGAGGTCAGCGAGGTCGACGTCGTCCGCCATTTCACCCGTCTCTCACAGCGGAACCACGGGGTCGACCTGGGGTTCTATCCCCTGGGGTCGTGCACCATGAAGTACAACCCGAAGGTGAACGAGGTCGTGGCCAACCTCGACGGGTTCACCGGGGTGCACCCCCTGACCCCCGAGGAGCTCGTCCAGGGCGCCCTCCAGCTCATGTACGAGATGCAGGGCTACCTGGCGGAGATAGGCGGGGTCGACGAGGTGTCGCTCCAGCCGGCGGCCGGGGCGCACGGGGAGTTCACCGGTGTCTCCATCATAAGGGCCTACCTGGAGGACAGGGGTGAGGGGCACCGCTACAAGATCATCATCCCCGACTCGGCCCATGGGACGAACCCGGCCACCGCGGTCGTCGCCGGCTGCCGCACGGTCGAGGTGAAGTCGGACGAGCGCGGCGGGGTGGACCTCGAGTCGCTGAAGGCCGTCGTGGACGAGGACGTCGTCTGCCTGATGCTGACCAATCCCAACACGCTCGGGCTCTTCGACGAGAACATCCGCGAGATAGCCGATATCGTCCACAAGGCCGGAGGCCTGCTCTACTACGACGGCGCCAACCTCAACGCGACGATGGGCTACGCCCGCCCGGGTGACGCCGGGTTCGACGTGGTCCACTTCAACCTGCACAAGACCTTCGCGACGCCCCACGGCGGCGGCGGTCCGGGCTCGGGACCGGTCGGCGTCAAGAAGGAGCTGGCCGACTACCTCCCCGTCCCGGTGGTCAGGAAGACGGGTGACCGCTACTTCCTCGACTACTCCGTCCCGAAGACCATCGGTCGGGTGAAGTCGTTCCACGGCAACTTCGGGGTCGTGGTGAAGGCCTACGCCTACATCCGGTCGATGGGCCCCGACGGGCTGAAGCGGGTGAGCGAGGACGCCGTCCTGAACGCCAACTTCCTGATGAGGAAGCTGGCCCGGGACTACCACCTCACCTATGACCGCATCTGCAAGCACGAGTTCGTGGTCTCCGGCGTAAGGCAGAAGGAGCGCTACGGCGTCAAGACCCTCGACATCGCCAAGCGCCTCCTGGACTACGACTTCCACGCGCCGACCGTCTACTTCCCGCTCATCGTCCCGGAGGCCCTGATGGTCGAGCCGACGGAGACGGAGAGCCGGGAGACCCTGGAAGCCTTCGCCGAGGCCATGGCGGCCATCGCCCGTGAGGCGGCGGAGGACCCGGACAAGGTCACCGGCGCCCCGTACACGACCTTCGTCAAGAGGTTGGACGAGGCGCGTGCGGTCCGGCAGCCGGACGTGGCCTTCAAGGGGGACCTCGAGGAGAAGTAGCCGCCCGGCCGCGGCCGTCCCGGCGGGGCCGGCCGTGCGGCAGGCGGCGGGGACGCTGAGAGCGCGGAGGACGGGGCGGCCGCGCGGTGCCGCCCCCCTCCGCCTGTTTCACGGAGGGGAGGTGCCGCCGGTGGGTCAGTGTACGGCGGGATACCGTGAGAGGGTCATACGGTTCGACACGCTGACCGCGACGGAGGCCGTGTCCGTGACGGGGGCGACGTGCGCCGTCCGGTGTGCACACTGTGGGGGCCACTACCTCCGGGGGATGCTCTCCCCGGCCGAGGCCTCCCGGCTGGCCGCTTCCGGCGGCGGCCGGCTCGCAGGCCGCCGGGTGAAGAGCTTCCTGGTCAGCGGTGGCTGCCGGCCGGACGGAGCGGTCCCGCTCCTCGAGCACGAAGGCCTCCTGGAGGAACTGGGCCGGGCCGGCCGGCTCAACCTTCACGCGGGCCTGGTCCGGACGGAGGAGCAGGCGCGGGCGCTGGCGCGGCACGCCGCGGCCGTCTCGCTCGACTTCACCGTGGACCAGCAGACCATTGACGAGGTCTACGGGTTCCGCGGGGTGAAGGCGTTGGATTTCGTCCGGGCCTACGAACTCCTCTCGGGGTTCGTCCCGGTGACCCCGCACGTGCTCGTGGGACTCCACGGGGGGCGGGTGCGGGGCGAGCGCGAGGCCGTTCGCGTCCTCGCCTCGCTCGGCGCGCGGGCCGTCGTCTTCCTCGTCTTCATCCCGACGAGAGGGAGCAGGTTCGAGGGGGCGGAGCCGCCGCCGGTGGAGGAGGTCCTGAGGGTCCTCGAGGGGGCCAGGGAGGCCCTTCCTGACGCTTCCATCGTCCTCGGCTGCATGCGCCCGAAGGGCTCCTACCGTGAGAAGCTGGACGCGGCCGCGGTGAGGGCCCGGGTCGTGGACCGTGTCGCCGTGCCGACCCCGGCGGCGGTGCAGGAGGCGGCACGGCTCGGCCTCGAGGTGGTGTGGTCGGATGAGTGCTGTGTGTTCCCGTCCGGGCCGGTGCCCGCCGGGTGCGCCTCGCCGGAGGAGGGGAGCCCCCTTTGAGAGCTTCAGCCGGAACCCTGGCCGTCGTCAGAGGCCGTCGGCCTGACGCCAGGCCTGGCGGGGACGCCCTGCCGACGACGGCCTACCTTTTGGTCGGCGAAGGATGCTCCCGCGACTGCGGTTTCTGCCCGCAGGCCCGCCGGGCACGGGCGCGCGGCGACCTCTTGGCTCGAGTGAACTGGCCTGAGGCGGGGGGAGAAGGGTTCTGGACGGGCCTGGCCCGGGCCGTCTCCGACGGGCAGATAAGGCGGGTCTGCTTCCAGCTGACCGTGGCGCCCGGCGTGCTCGAAGAGGCCCGGGCCGCGGTGAGCGAGGTCCGCCGGCGCCTGCCCGGGGTCCCGGTGTGCGTGTCGGCCGCGTGCCGGAGCCTCGCCGAGGTCGAGCGCATCCTCGGCTGGGGCGCGGAGCGCGTGACCCTGGCGGTCGACGCCGCGAGCCCGGCCGCCTACCGCGAGGTCAAGGGCGGGTCCCTGGAGCGGCGGCTGGACTTCATCGCCCGGGCGGCCCGGCGGTTTCCGGGGCGCATCGGCACACACCTCATCGCCGGACTGGGCGAGACCGAGGAGGAGATGGTGGGGCTGATGCAGGTCATGACCGACCTGGACGTGACCGTGGCCCTCTTCGCCTTCACCCCCGTGGAGGGCACAGGCCTCGAGGGCCGCGAGCCTCCCGACCTCCGGTCCTACCGGCGGCTCCAGGCCGCCCGGCACCTTGTCGTGAAGAGCCTCGTCCGGGCCGAGGACATGGGCTTCGACGAGCGGGGACGCATCCGGTCCTATGGCCTGCCGTGGGAGAGCGTGCGGGAGGCCCTGGCCGGGGGGGAGGCCTTCCAAACGAGCGGGTGCAAGGACTGCAACCGCCCCTACTACAACGAGCGTCCCTCCGGGGACCTGTTCAACTACCCGAGGCCGTTGTCGGAGACAGAGAGGGCGGCGGCGCTGGAGGAGGCCCGGCCCGTCGGCGGGGAGGAGGACGGGACCGGGTCCGGGCCCGAGGTGTCGCTGGCACGGAGGGCCGGACGGACGATGGCGCACATCGCGATACGGACGGCGGGGCCCCGCGGCCGCGGCCGGGGCGAGTGGAGGCTCATCGTGGAGGACGAACCGCGCTGCGCCGCCGAGAACATGGCCGTCGACGAGGCCGTCGCGCGTTCGGTCGCCGCAGGGAACGCTCCCCCGACCCTGCGCTTCTACCGGTGGCGGCCGCCGGCCGTGTCGTTGGGCTACTTCCAAGACGCGGCCGAGGCCGTGGACCTGGAGGCCTGTCGGGCCGAGGGCGTCTCGGTGGTGAGGCGCCTCACCGGCGGCCGGGCGGTCCTCCACGACCGGGAGGTAACCTATTCGGTCGTGGTCCCTAGCGCTCTTCTTCCCGACTCGGTCGTGGAGAGCTACCGGCTCCTGGCCGAGGGGCTGGTCACCGGTCTCAGGGCCCTGGGCTACAGGGCCTACCTCGCCCCGGAGAGGCCGGAGCGGGCGGGGGACCCGGGCCCGGGTGTTCCGGGAGCGGCCTGTTTCGAGGTGCCGTCATCCTACGAGATCCTGGTGGGCGGACGGAAGGTCGTCGGGAGCGCCCAGGTCAGGAGGGCGGGGGTCATCCTTCAGCACGGGTCGATAATGCTCGAACTCGATGCGGCCCGCCTGGCCCGCGTGCTGGGCCTGGGTTCGGAAGGGGCCGAGAGGCTCAGGGCCCGGGCCGCGGGCCTGGTAGAGTTCGCCGCCTCCGGCGGGCGCGGGGCCGGGGCGAGTCTCGAGTACGAGGAGGTCTGCCGGGCGGTCGCGGAGGGGCTCGAGGCCGTCCTGGGAGTCAGGTTCCTGCGGTCCGGGCTGGGGGCGGACGAAGAGGCCCTGGCCCGCAGGCTCGCGGAGGAGAAGTACGGTCAAGACGCCTGGAACTTCGGAAAGCCGCGCAAGGACAAGGAGGACGACGGATGTACGATCTCGTGGTGATCGGGGCCGGCCCCGGCGGTTACGTCGCCGCCCTCAGGGCGGCCCAGCTCGGAGCGAAGGTGGCCGTGGTCGAGCGGGACAGGCTCGGGGGCTGTTGCCTCAACCGGGGCTGCATCCCGACGAAGGCCCTCGTCAGGAGTGCGGAGGTCTTCACGACCGTCCGGGAGGCGGAGACCTACGGCACGCGTGTCCAGGGGAGCGTGGCCCTGGACATGCGGGCGGTCATGGCCAGAAAGAGGGATGTCGTCGCCCAGCTCGTGGGCGGGGTCGAGCGGCTCCTGGCGGCCGCGGACGTCGACGTGTACCGCGGCACGGCCTCGGTGCCCGCCCCCGGCCGGGTGACAGTGGCCCATCAGGACGGGTCGAGCGAGCAGCTCGAGACGCGGTACATCATCCTCGCCACCGGTTCCAGGCCCAAGCTCCCGCCTGTCCCGGAGGACCACCTCCGGCTGACCATCTCCAGCGACGACGCGCTGGAGCTCGAGGAGGTCCCCGCGAGCATGCTCATCATCGGCGGGGGCGTCCTGGGGGTCGAGTTCGCCTGCATCTACCACGCCTTCGGCTCGGAGATACGGATGATAAAGCGCTCGCCGCTGCTTCTGCCGCCGGTCGACGAGGAGATCTCCCGGCGCATCATGCCCGTCCTCAAGAAGAGGGGCATCAAGGTGAACACGGGCGTCTTCATCAAGGCCATCGAGGAGACGTCGGCCGGGAGGCGCGTCATCTGCGACACGAAGGACGGCGGCGAGGTCAGCTTCGAGGCCGAGAAGGTCCTCGTGGCCATGGGTCGGGAGCCGGACTTCGGAGACATCGACCTCGACGCTCTCGGTGTGGAGCACGACCGGAAGGGCATCAAGGTCGACGCCCGCATGAGGACGACGTGTGAGGGGGTCTACGCCATCGGGGACGTGGTCGGCCGGACCTACCTCGCCTCGGTGGCCTCCCACGAGGGCATGGTGGCCGTGGAGGACATGTTCGGAGAGGGGCGGGACATGGACTACCGGGTCGTGCCGGAGGTCGTCTTCTCCAGTCCGGAGTGCGCGAGCGTCGGACTCAAGGAGAAGGAGGCGGCCGAGAGGGCGGCCGAGACGGGGCGGGAGGTCGCCGTCTCCAAGTTCCCCTTCTCGGCCAACGGCAAGGCCGTGGCCATGGGCGAGACGACGGGGCTGGTGAAGATCGTCGCCGACAAGGCCACAGGCGAGGTGCTGGGGATGCACATCCTGGGCCCGCACGCTTCGGACCTCATCCACGAGGGAGCCGTGGCCCTGAAGGCCCGCATGAAGGCCGAGGACCTGGCCCGCATAGTCTTCGCCCATCCGACGCTGTCCGAGGCGGTCATGGAGGCGGCCCACGGCGTGGACGGTGACCCCCTCCATATCGCGGCGAGCCGAAGGCCCTAGAGACCCCGGGCCGCGGACCTGGGAGCCGGTGGACCGGTCCGGCCGAGCCCGGCGGGCTCGGCCGGTGTCTTGTTTTCGGTGACGGTAGGCCGGCCCGCCGGAAGGGCGGGGCCGGGAGGCCGGGATGCGCCGATGCGCCCATGCCTCAGTCCTCCGGCAGCCCGAGACCCTGCCGGATGACCTCCCAGACCTCGGGGACCTCGAACCCGCGTCTCCAGGCGGCAAGGCCGGCGAGGCCGTACCTCTCGACCAGCGCCACCCGTGCGGCCATGGAGGCCTCGTCCTCGACCCAGAGGCGGTACCTCACGCCGTCCTCGCTGAACTCGATATAGTTCTGGCCGGCGGCGGCGTCCCAGACCGGGGTCAGCCCCTTCTCGGCGATGAGGTCCTGCACCCCCTGCATGGAGTAGGTGGTGACCGTGGGGCGCCGCCCGGGCTCCTCGGCCCAGAGCCGGGTGTAGAAGGGGACGCCCAGGACCAGCTTGGAGGCCGGGACCTCCTCGATGACGCGCTCAAGGCCCGCCTCGACCCAGGGCAGCGAGCCGACCGGTCCCGAGACAGGGCTCCCCGCGGTGTGCTGGTCGTAGCCCATGACCATGACGAAGTCCGAGACCTCGGCCAAGGCCGCGCGGTCGTAGCAGCGTGACCACACCTCGCTCGAGGAGTGGAAGGTCACGTCGACGGAGAGGGTCAGGCCCTCGGGCCGGGCGACCGCGGCCAGCTCCCGCAGGAGGGCGACGTAGTCGTCCTTCTGGTCGAGGTACATGTTCTCGAAGTCCATGTTGAACCCGTCGAGCCGGTAGAGCCTGGCGTAGATGAGGAGCTGGCGGATGATCTTCTCCCGCAGGGCCGGGTCGGGCAGGAAGTTCCGGGTCCGGTGCCGGCTGAACCCGTTGGTCACCAGGCCCCAGACCCGGTAGCCGCGCTCGTGGGCCCAGGAGACGTAGGCCGTGTCGGCGTTGTTGTAGACATCGCCGTCGGAGTTCATGACGTGCAGCCAGGTGGGGGAGACGACGTTCACGCCGGGCATCTCCCCGATGCGCGCCGGGTCGGGGTTGGCCGTGGAGACATGTTCCCAAACGAGGCACAACCTGTCCCCGAGGGGTGGAAGGGTCACGGGCCGCTCCTCGCGGCGGTTGGTGACCGGCGGGCCGGGAGCGGTGGCTTTCTTCGGGATGTACCCCAGGCGGCCGAGGGTGTCCCGGGCGTAGAGCCAGCTCCCGACATGGTCGTAGACCCGCAGGACGTCCCCTTCCTCGAGGCGGCTCACCCGGAGGGAGAGGAGGGAGGGGGTCTCCCGGAGGAACGCCGGGGAGCTCACGACGGTGACGGTCTCCACGGTCAGGCCGAGCCGGTCGATGACCACCGTGTTGCTCTCAGGGAAGTAGCTGAACGTGAACCCGAGGAGCTCGGCGAAGAAGTCGGCCGGGACGTACAGGGCGCCGGAAGCGTCAGTCGTGACCGGCACCCGAAGGTCGACCGGAGCCCGGTTCACGAACTCCGTGGCCTGGGCGCTGGCCATGGGGATGGTGAGGCCCCGGGTGGAGATGACGGCGGTCATCGTCTCCGCCTCGAGGGTGAGTCCAGGGGCGAAGAGGGCCTTGACGGTCCAGAAGGGCACCAGGACCCGCCCGGCCGGGTCGACGACGGCCGGGCTCTGGCAGGCGTAGCCGTCCACGACGAGCCGCGTGGCGGACGGCGGGGGAAGGTAGCCGGGCCAGAGCTGGAGGAGGCCGAGCCCGGCGAGAGGGACGAGGGCGACGGCGACGGCGGCGGCCAGGAGCGGTCTCCGGGGCCGGGGGCGGCGGCGCCGGCGGGGGCCGAGGACCGTTGTGCCGGCACGGTGGAAGGCCGGGTCTCCGCCGGGGCCGGAGCCGGGACGGGACGGTCGGGCCGGGATTGTGAGCATGCTAAGAAGACCTCCCCCGCGTCAAGGTCCCTACTTCGCCGGAGCGGGGAGGCCGCCTGCCGCTCCTGGGGGAGGGAAAAGGTGGCAGGAAAGGCTCTGCGCCGGAGCCCGGTCGGGACGGGGCCCGGCCGCACAGGCGGCCGGAGGCCGGACCGGATGGCAGGTCCGGGAGGAAAAGGCAAGGCCCTGTCCAAGTGAAGGGCGACTTGGGCGGGACCCGAGCCTGCCGGCGATGGGTGTGCCGCCTGACACAGGGAGTGACGTCAGTGCCGACCGGAAGTCCCTCGAATCCTGCGAACCGCCTCAAGGCCGTGCGTGAACTCATGGAGACGCACGACCCCGGCCTGGGAGTCCTGGTGGTGGCCAGTCCGGAGAACCGCCGGTATCTCACCGGGTTCACGGGCTCCGCCGGCGCGGCCGTGGTCTCCCCGACCGAGGCCCTCCTTGTCACCGACTTCCGCTACATCGACCAGGCCCAGGCCGAGTGCCCGGGGTGGGAGGTCGTCCGCCAGGGGCCTGTCCTCGTCGACACCCTGGCGGAGGTGGTCGCCCGGCTCGGCCCGAAGGCGGTGGGCTTCGAGCGGGACCATGCGACCTTCGGGTTCTACCAGGACCTCGCCGACCGGCTGAAGGGCCTCCAGCTCGTCCCGACCGCGAACATCATCGAGTCGTTGCGCGAGGTGAAGGACGAGGATGAGATAGGGGTCATCCGGGAGGCGGCGGCCATCGCCGACAGGGCGCTCGAGGAGGTCCTCCCCCTCCTTCGGCCCGGCGTGGCCGAGAGGGACGTGGCCCTCGAGATAGAGTACCGGATGAGGAAGCTGGGCGCCGACGGCGCGGCCTTCGCGACGATCGTGGCTTCCGGTGAGCGTTCGGCCCTCCCTCACGGTCGGGCGTCAGACAAGCTCCTGGCCGCGGGGGACTTCGTGACCATCGACATGGGGGCCGTGGTGCGCGGGTACCACTCGGACCTCACCCGCACGTTCATCCTCTCTCCGGCGACGGACCGGCAGAAGGAGGTCTATAGGCTCGTCCGCGAGGCCCAGGCGAAGGCCCTTGCTTCGGTCAGGCCCGGCCTGACCGGCAAGGAGGTCGACGCCGTCGCGAGGGACCTCATCAGCGGGCGCGGGCACGGGGAACACTTCGGTCACGGGCTGGGCCACGGGGTGGGTCTGGCCGTCCATGAGGGGCCGCGCCTGTCCCCCACCGGGGAGACGGTCCTCCGGGCCGGCAACGTGGTCACCGTCGAGCCCGGGATATACGTGACAGGCTGGGGCGGAGTGAGGATAGAGGACCTGTGCGTCGTCCGGCCCGACGGTGTCGAGGTCCTCTCCAGGTTCAGCAAGGAGCTTCGAGTTCTATAGTTCCGAAGGGGACGGTGACAGGCAGTTGATCTCCACCAACGACTTCAAGACCGGGGTGACCGTCGAGCTCGACGGCGAGGTCTGGCAGGTCATCGAGTTCCAGCATGTCAAGCCGGGCAAGGGCTCGGCCTTCGTCCGGTCCAAGCTCAAGAACCTCGAGACGGGCGCCGTCGTGGAGAGGACGTTCCGCGCGGGCGAGAAGCTCCGCCGGGCTCACCTGGACCGCCGGGAGGTCCAGTACCTCTACAGCTCCGGGGACGAGTACGTCTTCATGGACACGGAGACCTACGAACAGCTCTCCCTCACGGAGGAGCAGCTCGGTGACGGGAAGCTCTACCTTGTCGAGAACATGAACATCTATGTCGTCTCTCACGAGGGACGTCTCATCGGCGTGGAGATGCCCAACTCGGTCGAGCTCAAGGTGGTCGAGACAGACCCGGGCCTCCGCGGCGACACGGCCTCGGGCGGGACGAAGCCGGCCAGGCTCGAGACGGGGCTGGTCGTCCAGGTGCCACTCTTCATCGAGGAAGGTGACGTCGTCCGGGTCGACACCAGGACAGGCCTCTACATCGAGCGGGTGTAGGACTCTCCGCTGGATGCGGTCTGGGGGGCGGCGCCCGCCGCCGACGGTGCGGCTTCGGGCGCCGCCTCCGACGTCCTGAAAGGCTCAGCGTCGTTCGCGCATATCCGCGGTGTTCCGGATGAAAAGGAACCACGCGTTGTAGAGCGCCACCACCGCGCCCACGACGATGTTGTTGGTCAGGAGGGCCTGCTCGGTCGTGAAGACGCCGAGGAGGGGCGCGGCCACCAGCCAGATGCCGACGATGATGTGGACGACGTGGAACGTGGTCAGTTCTCTTCACCTCCCGGAACTCCGGTCGTCCCAAGACCTGCTTGCGGTTAGGTTTCCCTGCCCCGGCCATATTAGCCACGGGAAGGGGGATGTCCCGTGGTCGGCGCGGGAAGCGGGG
>ENA-OSAI01000238-OSAI01000238.1-marine-sediment-metagenome-genome-assembly--contig:-NODE-238-length-29084-cov-9.667229_pt1 | contig 29084 bp, 24 predicted proteins | sample MGYA00237871_ERZ529316 | MGnify/ENA primary metagenome ERZ529316 (study PRJEB26369, sample SAMN03142814) | marine sediment metagenome | biome: marine; feature: borehole; material: sediment...
GCCCCTGGACGCCGTCGGCATCACCAGGCAGGCCCTTGCCGAGGGCTACCGCACCGTCGTCGCCGTCGGCGGCGACGGCACGGTGAACGAAGTGGTCAACGGGTTCTTCGACGGGGACCAGTGGCTGGGAGACGGGGCCCGGCTCGGCCTCATCTGCCGCGGGACCGGCTGCGACCTCATCAAGACCCTGGGCCTTCCCAAGGACGACCGGCAGGCCGTGGAGCGCCTCAGGGCCGGCCGCACCAGACGCATCGACCTCGGCCGGGTCCGGTTCACGGGACACTCCGGCGAAGAGCAGGTCCGCTACTTCGCCAACATCGGGGACCTCGGACTCGGCGGGGAGACGGTCGCCCGGGTGAACCGGACGACGAAGGCCTTCGGCGGGCTCTTCTCCTTCCTCTGGGGCACCCTCGCCACCGTGGCCACCTACCGCAACAAGGACATCGAGCTCGTCATCGACGGCGGCGAGCCCATCCGCGGCCGGATGAACTCCGTCGTCGTGGCCAACGGGCGATTCTTCGGAGGCGGGATGGAGATCGCCCCCCAGGCGGTCATGGACGACGGCCTCTTCGACATCGTCGTCCTCGGGAACATCAGCCGCCTCGAGCTCGTCGCCAACATCAGCCGGGTCTACCGCGGGGCCCATCTCGACCATCCCAAGATAGCCCTCTGGCGCGGCAGGGAGGTCACCGTGCGGTCCCAGGACACCGTCCTCCTCGACCTCGACGGGGAACAGCCCGGACGCGCCGACGCCGTCTTCACCATCCTCCCCGGCCGGCTCGAGGTCATCGTGTGAGTGCGGCTACCGGAAGGTGCACGCCCGGTCCGGGAGGACCGTTCTTCACTCGTCCGGGAGACGGAAGGTGAGGACCGTGAAGACGTAGGTGTCCTGCTCCCCCTGAGGTCCGGACAGCACCCCGCTGCGGCGGTCTCCGAGACGCTCCAAGGCCTCCTGCAGGTCCCGGGAGAGGGCCGCCCATTCTTCCCGGGTCAGTCGCAGGACCTGGGAATTGAGATTGACCGGCGCCCCCGCCCCCGGTTCGCGGACGAGACGCCTGAGTTCGACCAGGCCGGGAAGGACGGTGAGTTCGATGACTCGCTGGATGCCTTCACGTCCGAGCGCCTCCGGGCTCAACCGCAGGGTCCGGGTCGCCGGACGGTACTTGACGCCGGCCACGTCGGTCTCGGCCGGAGGCGCCGCCCAGCCTCTCTGCCCCGGGGTGGACGGACCTTCCGGCACCGGCTCGACCAGCCCGGCCGCGAGCAGGGTCTCCAGCTGCGCGCGGACTTCTTCCTGGGGGCGACCGAGCGTCGAGGCCACCTCCTCCACTCCCCCGGGACGGACTTCAAGGGCCGAGAGGACCCTGAAGACGTCGACCGAGGCCAACGCCTGGTAGGTCCGGGGGTCGGAAACCAGGACCCAGTGGCGCGGCGGCGGGGCGGCGGGAAGGGCGGCCGTCGTCGCGGCCCGGACCGGGCGGGCCTTCACCGACGTGGCCTCCTGCTCCTCCCGGCTCATGCTCCGGCCGATGGGCGAGACGAGGCCGGCCAGACTCAGGACCACCGCCACGGCGCCCGCCCACAACATCACGACGGAGGCGCCGAAAAGGCTGGCCAGGACCCCTCCGCCCAGGATTCCGGCCACGTTGGCGAGGTTCGTCACGGCCTGCATCGTGGCCGCGATCCGCCCGAGGACCTGCGGTGGGGCTAGGGTCATGAAGAGGGTCTGCGCGGTTACAGTCACCAGAGACACAGCGACACCCAACAGGGCCGCCCAGGCGTAGACGGGGGCGCCCACACCGATGGCGAGCCAGCCGGCCACGAGAGACACGGCGGCCATCGCGGCCCCCGTGAGACCGGCGCCGGCAAAGAGCGCCCCGGCCGCACCGGCCGTGGCAATCAGAGCCGGCGCGAGCAGGGCCCCGCCGACGGAGCCCAGACCCTGTGCAGCCTGAGCCGAGCCGTACTCGGTCGCCGAGAGGCCGAACTCTTGAAGCAGCACGGCGGCCTGGTTCGCGTTGAGGATACCGCACATCATCGAGAAGATGCCCAGGACCCCAAGGACCGCCAAGAGGGCCGGCTGCTTGCCCAGGACCCTGAAGCCCTCCCCGAGCGCGGCGAAGTAGGGTGCCTTCGCGGGGGAGGCGGCGGCCCGCTCAGGGCCAGGGACTCGGGCCCCGAGGAGGAGAAGGGCGGAGACGAGGAAAGTGGCGGCGTCAAGAGCCAGCACCGCCTCGACCGACATCCACATCAGGAGGAGGCCCCCCAATCCCGGGCCCACCACGGTCACGGCCGCCGCGGTCGCCTGGCTCAACCCCACAGCGGCGGGCACCTTGTCACGTCCCACGAGGCGCGGAACCAGGGCCGCTCTAGCGGGCGAGAAGAAGGCCGACCCTACCCCTGCCAGAAAGACCAGCGCCAGGAGGGCGGGGATGGATTCCGCCCGGGCGGCCGGAACCATCAGGCCGACCACGACCAGGCGATACAAGTCCGCCGCCACCATGAGGCGGCGCGGAGGAAAGCGGTCGGCCAGCACCCCCGCGAACGGCCCCACCAGGGCCGCCGGCAGCAGCATGCAGAACACGACCAACCCTATTGCCAGCGGGTCTTCGGAAAGCCGGGAGACAAGGTAGATCAGGGCGATACCCGCGCAGGCGTCACCTATCTGTGAGGCGACCTGGGCCGACCAGAGGAAGCGGTACGGGCGAACAGAAAGGACCACGAGGGGAGAAACCCGCGAACGCGACGCGGAGACACCCATGTCGGAGACACCACCCTTTAGCCTGAAGAGTCACGTCGAGATAAAAGGTCCAAGGTCTAGCTGGAAGCCCGTAGAAGGCCATGAGCAGCCGGTAGCCTCTCCGCACGGGCTGCTATTCCGCCTCGGCGCCTTAGTTCCGTCATGTGGCTTGACCTTCCTTCTTTGCCTGTGCATGGCGTTCGGAAGAGTGCATGCACCCCTAAAGGGCAAGTTCCAGCGGCGGGCGGGGTGCCTACTCTCCTTGTCGCTCTAGGTGCCTTCGGACACCTCGCTCTCAAGTTTGCCAGTGCCGGCTTCCCAGCCAGCTACATAGAATCCCGAGGCCTCGCAGTAGACCGCTCCCTGGCTGGGGTGGCCCCATGACGGATGAAGCCGTTAGGCTTGGAGAAGCGTACGTGAGGGTTATTGAAGGGATCCTCCTGGAATTGGTGGAAAAGTCGCGAACCAGAGCGAAATGGTCGAGCAAAGGAGGCTCTGGCCATGAAAGAGGTCGAGAGAGGCTTGGGGATTAGAAGGGCCGATCCGAGTATGGAGCACCTCAGTGCCCTCTTGGCCTTCCGGAGCGGTAAGATCACCGCAAAGCAGTATCAGGAGGTTCTGAGGAGCGCTAGGGCCCAGGAGGAGAAGCGCAAGCAAGAACTCAGGCGCCTGTTTGAAGACATCAAAGATAAGCTGTCGGGCGACGATTCCACAGCTTATGCGGTCTGACGCTTATGAGGTGGACAACCTAGGGTAGGGCACAGACTCACGGTCGGACCCTCTCGGGACGCGGCCGCTTCTTATTTCCTGCCTACTCCGGCGCCGTGAGTCCGCCCACAGGTCGACCCTGCTATCTGTGGTCCCATCATGCACCTGTACGGCTCAGGTCCTTCCTCCGTTCCCTCTCGACCTCACACCGCGCCATCTACGCCCGACGGGTTCACCTGCATTCCTTCCCGGGCCGTGAGACGCCGTCCTGGGAGCGGCCGCCGATGGGAGGGATGGGAAGCCTGACCCCGTAGCCCACGCCATCGGGGAGACACTTCCCTGGGGCGTCGACCGCATCGACGCCGACGTGGTCCAGGGCGGAGGGAACCACGGCACGGGAGTGAAGGTGGCCATCCTCGACACCGGAATAGCGCCTGGTGCCGTGGGAGGCGGAGGCTCACGTCGGCGTGGTGGCCGCCAGCGGTCGGACCACAAGCCTGGACGGAACGACAGGCCACCCACGGGGTCTCGGGGTCTTGGCCCGAACGCAGACCCGAGTCGCGGAAAGAGCGACCTCACGACCTCATGACGTCTCCGCCTTGTCCGACCCCGCTGTGCCTGCTCCCGTGGCTCCGAAGACCCGGTTCCAGTCCACCTTGGCCGTAGCCTGCATCAGGACGAACAGGGTGAGGATCGCTCCGACGGTGACGGTCAGCCCGGTGAACCCCTCGAGGAAGTGGGTGTAGGAGAAAAGGACGAGGTACAGGAGTTGGGCCAGGCCGGCCTCAACGAAAGCGAAGCGGCTCGAGACCACCAGGCGGAGATAGGACACGACGAGAGCGACCGAGACAAGGCTCGAGACCACGAAGGCCAGGTGGACGTCGATGTGGTCCACCAGGTACGCGAAGAGCAGATGGAACGAGAAGAAGGCGGCCGCGAGGAAGAAGTAGTGCATGGGGTGCAGGTCGACCCCGCGTAGCACGCCCAGGACGAAGATGACGAAGAAGAAGAAAAGCAGCGAGACCGGGGCGAAGAAGCTTATTCGGCTTGCCAGAGGCCCCGGGTTAAGGCGCTGGGGCATCTCCAGACCCACCTGGAACCCAGACACGAGGTTCTCGTGCCGCCACACCAGGCGCCAGCCTTCCGCTGTCTCCTCCTTGAGCGTCGGGGAGATGGTTCGGGAGGGGAAGTCGATGTCCTTGAAATCCGTCTCCATCGTCAGGGTGAAGTCGCGGACCTGGGTCACGTTGCTCCCGAAGCGGTACGTCCACGAGTCCAGACCGCGTGACCGGTAACCGACGCTGAAAGAGACTGTCTCGCCGGGGGCGGCGGTCACGACCGCCTCAAGACTGCCGTCGGCTCCCCTCCGAGCCTGAGCCTCACGCCCGTCTATCAGGAACGAGAAATCATCGTAGATGGCGAGCGGAGTCGGAAAGCGGAAGACCAGGAGGAGATTGCTGGCCGCTGCGTAGGGGTTCAGGACCCGCCAGCTGCCGTCGAAGTCGACGGCATAGGTGCTGAACCACAGGAGGCCCTTCTTGCGGTGGTCGAGGTCGAACGAGACGTGGACGTCGCTCGAGGCCAGAGCCACCGGCACCCTGGCGAAGTCGGCATCATCCGAAGTCCCAGGAGCGGAGGCTCCCTCGAAAGAGGGCTCTACGTCCCAGCCCGGCTCGCGCGGTCGGCGGCCGGAAGGCCCCTCTACGTCCGCCTGCTCGGTGACCTCGGCGTCAACCTTCGGGACCAGGGCGTAGACCTCGGGGGCCGGCTGGCTGTGGGCGGTCCCCCAGAGCTCCCCCACCGCTCCGTGGAGTTCCCGGTAGGTCTCACGAGTCCGGACCTCGGTCAGCACACCGAGACCCATCCACGCGACACTGGTGGCCAGGTAGATGAGAATCACGGCGATAATCCTCTTGGTCATTCCAGGGACAGCTCCTCTCCTGCATCGGCCCCGCGAGCAGAGCAGCCAAGGGCCGCCATGACCGCTTCAGGAGGCAAGAGACTCCTCCGAGGCTCGCCCCTTGTCATTCCCTTCATCCGCCGCGGCGACGGCGAAATCCTGCAGGTCTCAGACCCGGGCGGAGGCCTAGAAGGATATGCTCCTCCGGCGGAAGTGGATGCCCAGGAGAAGGCCGACGGCGATGCAGTTGGTGACCATGGCGCTCCCCCCGTTCGACACGAAGGGCAGCGGGATGCCGGTGATGGGCATGATGCCGACGGTCATCCCGACGTTCACGATGATGTGGAAGGCAAACATCGAGACGATGCCGGCGGCGACGAGCGTGCCGAAGGCGTCCTTCGCCTCGGCGGCGATGCGGGCACCCCGCCAGATGATGACGAAGAAGAGCGACAGGAGCGCGACGGCTCCTACGAACCCGAGCTCCTCGCCGACGACGGCGAAGACGAAGTCCGTGTGCTGCATGGGCAGGAACCTGAGACGGCTCTGGGTCCCGGTGAAGAGGCCTTTGCCCAGGAGCTGGCCTGAGCCGATGGCCACCAGGGCCTGTTTTATGTGGTAGCCGGCCCCGAGGGGGTCGATGTTGGGCTGGGCGAAGACGATGAGGCGCTTGAGCTGGTAGGCCTTTAGCGGTATCCACACCCCGTACTTGAGATGGAGGACGACCCACGACACGGCCGCCGCCAGCGCCCCACCGTAGATGGCGGCAAGATGCGTCCAAGGGGCCCCGGCGATGAAGAGCATCCCCAGAAGGATGCCTGAGAAGACCAGCGAGGTGCCGAGGTCGGGTTGGATGAGGATGAGGAGGGCCGGGAGACCGGCGTGGCAGAAGGGCAGGATGAAGTCTGTCCAGCGCTCGAGGCGGTCGACCCGGCGGCTGAGATGTGCCGCCAGGGTGAGGATGATGGCCACCTTGGCGAACTCCGAGGGCTGGACGCTGAAGGGACCGACATGGAACCAGCGCTGGGCCCCCATCGCCGAGGACCCGGCCACCAGGACCCCCGCCAGAAGGAGGAGGTTTGCGACATAGATGACCTTATACCAGCGGGCCAGGCTCCTGTAGTCGACGCTCATGGCGCCGAACATGGCCACAAGCCCCACGCCGATGTAGAGGGCGTGCCTCTTGGTGTAGTACCACGGGTCTCCTCCGACCGGCATGTTCGTCGTGGCGCTCGCCTGGACGACAAGGCTGTAGGCGAGAAGGAGAATGACAGCCGCGAGAAGGGTGAAGTCCATGTCCTTGACCAGGCGGCGGTAGAGCAATCAGGTCACCCTCTTGAGGTTCGTGACCGGGATGCGCGCCAGGAGGATGTTCCGGTTCTCCGACCGCAGGAACTTCACCTCGACCCTGGTCAGGTCGACGTCGGCGTGCCTGGCCACGACCTCGATTATGTCGTCTTTGATTTTCTCCAGGAACCCCCGATTCGCCTCCGCCCTGTCCTGGACGAGCACGAGTTTGAGTCGTTCACGGGCGACGTCCTTGCTTCTGGCCGGCCGCCCGCCGCCCACCCCCCACACGACCTGAGGCATCACGCTCTCAACCCCTCAGCGGCTAGCCCGAGCTCAGTCTGACCATCCGCGACAGCCGGGCGAAGAGCCCCCGGCTTTCGTCGAGAGGCATGAACGGGACCACTTCCCCGCGGAGCCGGCGGGCGATGTTCTTGAAGGCCTGGCCGGCCCGGGAGCCCGGCAGACTCACGGCCGGGTCGCCGCGGTTCGTGCTCACGATGATGACCTCGTCCTCAGGGACGACCCCCAAGAGGTCGATGGCGAGGATCTCGATGACGTCGTCGATGTCCATCATGTCCCCCCGCTTGACCATGTCACGCCTTATGCGGTTGAGGACGAGCTGCGGCTCGGGCATGCCGTCGGCCTCCAGGAGGCCGATGACGCGGTCGGCGTCCCGAACGGCCGCGACCTCAGGGGTGGTGATGATGACGGCCCTGTCCGCGGCCGCCACCGCGTTGCGGAACCCCTGCTCGATGCCTGCAGGGGAATCGACGAGGACGAAGTCGAAGTCGGCCCGCAGCTCGTCGCAGACCGACTTCATCTGGAGCGGACTCACCGCCGACTTGTCCCTCGTCTGGGCGGCCGGGAGCAGGTACAGGCCCTCGAAGCGCTTGTCCTTGATGAGGGCCTGGCGCACCCGGCAGAACCCCTCGACGACGTCGACGATGTCGTAGACGATGCGGTTCTCGAGTCCCATGACGACGTCGAGGTTCCTGAGGCCGATGTCCGCGTCGACCATCACCACCCGGTGGCCGAGCAGACTCAGCGCCGTCCCGATGTTGGCGCAGGCTGTGGTCTTTCCGACCCCCCCCTTCCCCGACGTGATCACGATGACCTGACCGGGTTGCCTCATCGCCTTCTCCTCCGGTTATGTAGCGTTAGCTGCATCCCCGTAGAGAGGCACCCGCCGGCCTAGCGCCGGTTCGAGCGCAGCGGCGCCGGGCCGAGGTCCGGGAGAACGCTCGGACCGAGCGGCCTGACGACCACGACCCCGTCACGGACCAGTGCCAGTTCGGGGTACTCTGGATGCCCGCCGGGTTCTTCCGGCGGTCTTGCAAGGTAATTGGCGATTCGGAGCTGGGTGGGCGCGAGACGGAAGGCCGCCACCACAGCCGTGTGCTCCCCGGTGGCCCCGGCGTGCACCATGCCCCGCAGGGTGCCCATGACGACCACGTCTCCCGCCGCGACCACCTGCCCCCCCGGGTTCACGTCCCCCAGGACGATGACGTCTCCGTTGTGCCGGATCTGCCGCCCGGACCGTACGGTGCCGCGGACGAGGAGGGCCGGCCGCTCGGACGGGGTCAGCCGTCTTCTCCGCGCGGGCGCCGGTGCCGGAACCCGCAACGGTCCGCAGAGCCGTTCACCCTCCCGTCCGGGCGGGCGTCGGCCGGCCGGCCTGTCACCGTGCTCATCGACCCTTCGGGCCTCCGTCCCGAGCGCCGGCACCTTCGGCCCACCCGTCCTGGAAGCCACGGCGGCCTCCGCGCCACCGAGGCCCCTGCCGGCGCGGTCGCCCGGGGCCTGCTCACCGCGGGAAGAACCGTTCCTCTCCCAGACGGGGACGTCGTCCTCGCCGAAGAGAGTGGCGGCCAGCCGCGAGACGATGTCCCGGGCCAGCCCCTCCAGGATTTCCGGCTCGTCCGCGTCGGGTCCGGGAGTGGTCCCCGCGGCGTCCGGGTCGCGGTCGCTCTCGCCCCGGGCGGAAACCGTGCCCACCCCCTCACTCACGCTAGGGGTGGGAGGGTTCTCCAGAAGGCTACCACATCCTCCCATCCCGGTTCGTCTAAATGAGTCGGATGGTGCGGCCCGTGAACAGCAATTGACGGGAAGAAACGACGCGGAAGGCCTGCATCACGACCTGCGTCACGAACATCCACCGCCGGGGCCGGACCGCGGAGCCGCGGCTAGTCGCCGCCTCCGGCGGGAGGCACCTCGCTGGGAGGACGCGGGCGCGCCCCCTCGCGGAGGCCGAAGTACTGCTCGTAGATGGCCTTGGCCAGCGGAGCCGCCGCCGTGCTGCCGTGCCCCCCGCGTTCGACCAGGATGACGACGGCTATCTCGGGGTCGTCGTAGGGGGCGAACGAGATGTACCAGGCGTGGTCGTCGCCCGGAGGCTTGGTGGCCGTGCCCGTCTTGCCGGCGACCTTGACCGGGAAATCCCAGAAGAGCCAGGCCGACGTGCCCGGACCGCCCTCCCCGGTGAGCTCGGTGGCCGACGCCAGCATCCCGGAGCGGATAACCTCGAGCGTCTCCGGCGAGACGTCCACCGTCCCCGCGACCCGGGGCGTCAGCTCCATCAGGACCTCCCCGTCAGGGGAGCGGATCTCCTTGACGACCTGAGGAACGTAGCGGGTGCCGCCGTTGGCGAGGGCGCACGCGTAGACGGCCATCTGGATGGGCGTGAAGTCGTGGCCCTGCCCTATGGCCGCCTGGAGCGCCGACCCCCCGTACCACGCCTGCCGCGACGGGTCGCTGCCGGCGATGAAGCCCGGCGCTTCCTTGGGGAAGACGTCGATGCCTGTCGGCACACCCAGCCCGAAGCGGCGGGCCCACTCGATGAAGGGGTCCGGCTCGGGCCCGAGTCTCCGCCCCATCTCGTAGAAATAGGTGTTGCAGGAGTACTTGAGAGCCGCCTCGAGGTCGACCCGGCCGTGGCCCCCGGCCCTCCAACACCGCCAGACCATGCCCCCGTAATAATAGTAGCCGGGGTCGTAGACGGTGAACTCCGGGTCGGTCTTGCCCAGCTCGAGAGCTGCCGCGGCCGTGACCATCTTGAAGGTCGAGCCCGGCGGGAACTGGCCCTGAAGGACCCTGTTGAAGAGCGGCTTGTCGGGGTTGCTCACGAGCTCGCTGTAGGTCGCCCGGTCGATCCCTGTGGCGAACAGGTTCGGGTCGAAGGCCGGCCGGCTGAACATGGCCAGTATCTCCCCGGTGTCCACCTTCATCACGACGCAGGCGCCCGAATCGGCGTCGGGGAAGGCCTCCTCGAAGCCCTCTCCACTGCGGACCCTGGCCGTCCACTGGTCGAAGAACTCCTCGGCCACGCGCTGGAGCTCCGCGTCGATGGTCAGGATGAGGTCGGCGCCCTTCACGGGAGGTATCTCCCCGAGAACCTTGACCGGGTGGCCGGTGGCGTCGACCTCGACCTGCTGGCCCCCGTCGGTCCCGCGCAGTTCCCGGTCGTAGCGGCGCTCGAGTCCGTCCTTGCCGACGATGTCGCCCGGCTCGTAGCCGGGGCCGAACCACACAGGGCTCTCAGGGTCCAGTTCCCTCTCGCTGATCTCCCCCACGTAGCCGAGCAGGTGGGCCAGGAGCTGCCCGCCGACGTAGTCCCGGACGGGCAGGACCTCGATGACGACTCCCGGCAGGTTGTCGCGGTCCTCGATGATGCGGGTGTGGACCTCCGGGGAGATATCGGTGGCGATGCGGACAGGCTCGAACGGGCGCAGGTGCTTTTCGATCTTCGCCCTTATCTCTTCCTCCGGCACCCCCAGGATGCGGGCCAGCTCGCGGACGGTCGTGTCGGTGTGCTCCTCCTCGAGCTCCATGATGGAGACGGTGAAGGACGGGCGGTTCGTGACGAGAAGCCGGCCGTGGCGGTCGTAGATGTTCCCGCGGGGCGCCGTGAGGGGGATGATCCGGATGCGGTTCATCTGCGCCAGTTCCGAGAAGTGCTCACCGCGGACGACCTGCACGTAGGCCAGCCGTCCTCCGATGGACAGGAACACCAGGATGAGGACGAGCGTGTAGACGGCCAGTCTCCGCTCCACCCGAACCTTGTCCAGAGCCCGTTCCCCCCTATCCCTGTCCCACCTGTCCCGCGCCGGCGGTCATCTCACGCTCCCGGGCCCACTCCCGGAAGCGGAAGAGGAGGAGGCGGCGGTAGACGAAGGGGGCGAAGACCGTGCTGTAAAGGGCCCCCGGCAAGGCGACGGTCAGGAGAGAGAGGGCCGGGGCCGGCACCCCGAGGCCCCTCAGCAGGACCCACACGACGAACTCGTGCCCGAGGACGGCGACCCCCACGGCCGCCGTCGAGACCCAGACCGACTCCTTGAATATCTTGCTCTCCACCGTGCCCGTCAGGAACCCGGCCAGGGCCCCGGCCAACGCGAAGAGCCCGATGTAGCGGGTGAAGAGGAGGTCCTGCACCAGCCCGGCCCCGAGGCCCGCCAGGAACCCCTCCCGGGGGCCGTAGAGCAGGCCCCAACAGGCCACGACGACCGTCACCAGGTCGGGCCTTATGCCGTGGACGGCCAGGTGAGGGAAGACGGCCGTCTCGAGGATGAGGGCCGTCAGAACCGACATCCCGAGCACGGAATGGCGTGAGGTCGCCAGGTTGACGACGGCCTCGCCTCTCAAGGCTCTCCTTCCTCTCCCGCCGCCCGGTAGTTGACGATGACCAGGACCTCCTCGAGGCTCCCGAAATCGACTCCGGGGCGGACCGCCGCGTACTTGATGAGTCCGTGCTGCTCTGTCGTAATCTTGACGACGCGCCCGATGAAGAGGCCCGGCGGGTAGACCTCACCCAAGCCGGAGGTCACGAGAGCGTCCCCTTCACCGACCTCGGCCTCCCGCTCGAAGAACATCATCCGGAGCAGTGACGACTGGCTGCCCTGCCCTTTGACGATGCCGGCGTCGCGGGACGACTGGACGAGGGCGCCCACTCCGCACTCCCTGTCCGTGAGGAGCTGGACGAAGGAGACGTTCGTGGAAACTGCGACGACCCGGCCGACGAGGCCCTGGCTGGTGACGACCGGCATGTCCTTGGCGATGCCGTGCCGCGCCCCGCGGTCTATGGTGACCCGGCTGAACCAGTTGTCCGGGTTCCTGGCTATCACGTCCGCGACCACGTAGTCGAAAGGCACGGCCTCGCTGAAGCCGAGGAGAGCCCTCAGGCGCTCGTTCTCGATCTCCAGTTCTCTCAGGCGGTGGAGGGCGGCGTCATAGGCTTCGGCCTTGGCCCGGAGGGACTCGTTCTCCCGGCGCAGTTGGCTGATCGCCCGGATGTCGGAGAGGCCGCCGCGAATGCCGGCGGCCAGACCCTCGAACCAGGCCTGGATCGGAGCCGCGGCCTCGACCAGGGCTCGCTCCAGGAGCATGACCGTCTCGCGCTCACGCGCGGTGACGCCCATGAGGACGACCAGGACCACGAGAGTGACCACGGCCGCCGCGAACCTCCGGTAGCGTCCGAAGCTGTTCAAGCCCGCCGTCTCCCTCTACCGGGCTCACCCGACCGCGCGGCGGGAGGCGGTGGTGACCCGCCTCAGCGTCTCGATCTCCTCCAGGACCTTGCCCGCGCCGCGGACGACGCAGAGCAGGGGGTCCTCGGTGAGGTGCACCGGCATCCCCGTCTCCTGGTTGACCAGGCGGTCGAGGTTGCGGAGCATCGAACCGCCGCCCGTCATGACGATGCCGCGGTCCATGATGTCGGCCGCGAGTTCGGGTGGCGTTCTCTCCAGGGTGACCTTGATGGCCTCGAGGATGGCCCCCACCGGCTCGGAAAGGGCCGTCTGTATCTCTTCGGCGGTGACCTTCACGGTCCTGGGAAGCCCCGTCACCAGGTCCCGCCCCCGGACCTCCATGGTCTCCTCCTTGTCGGTGGGAACGGCGTTGCCGATGACTATCTTGACCTCCTCCGCCGTCCGCTCACCGATGAGGAGGTTGTAGGTCCTCTTGACGTAGTTGACGATGGCCTCGTCCATCTCGTCACCCGCGATGCGGATGGACCGCGAGGTGACGATACCGCCGAGAGAGATTATGGCGACCTCGGTCGTCCCGCCTCCGATGTCGACGATCATGTTCCCCGTCGGCTCCTGCACGGGGAGTCCGGCCCCGATGGCCGCGGCCATGGGCTCCTCGATGGTGTGGGCCTCCCGGGCCCCGGCCTGGAGGGTGGCGTCGATGACCGCCCTCTTCTCGACCTCCGTCACCCCGGAGGGCACGGCCACGACGACCCGCGGACGCAGGAGGGCGCGGCGGATGTGGGCCTTGGTGATGAAGTACCGCAGCATGGTCTGGGTCACGTCGAAGTCGGCGATGACCCCGTCCTTCATGGGCCTTATGGCCACGATGTTGCCGGGAGTCCGGCCGATCATCCGCTTGGCTTCGTCCCCGACGGCGAGGACCGTCCCGTGGTCGCGGTCCAGGGCCACCACCGACGGTTCCTGAAGCACGATGCCTCGGCCCTTGACGTAGACCAGCGTGTTGGCGGTGCCGAGGTCCACACCCATGTCGCGGGAGAAGTAGTCGTAGATGAATCCGAACATCGTGGTTAGAATGCCCCTTTCAGGACCCGCTCCGACCGCGGCGCCGGGACCCGCCCGCCCGTAGCGGTCTCCGGCAGCCGGACGCAGCCTGTCACAAGATTCCTTTCTCTTTGAAACTGATGTAGCGGTTGTCGCCGACCACGACGTGGTCAAGGACTTCTATGCCCAGGAGCCGCCCCGCCTCCACCAGGCGTCGGGTGACCTCGACGTCCTCACGGCTCGGGGTGGGGTCTCCGCTCGGGTGGTTGTGGACCAGGACGATGGCCGCGGAGCTCCGGGCGATAGCCTCCTTGAAGATCTCCCGCGGATGGACTATCGACGAGCTGAGGCTCCCGACCGAGACGGTCCTTATCCCGAGCACATGGTTCTTGGCGTCGAGGAGCACAGTGCGGAACTGCTCACGGTCGAGGAACCTCATCTCCTCCATGACCAGGGCGCTGACGTCCCGAGGCGACCTTACCAAGGGCCTGGCGGCGTTCGAGGCCGATATCCGCCTCCCGAGCTCCACGGCCGCCTTGAGCTGGACCGCCTTGGCCGGCCCCACTCCCGGGACCTGGATGAGCTCCTCCAGCGACGCTGTTGCCAGGTACCTCAGGTCCCGGTGCCGGGCCCCTTCCCCACCTGCCCCGGCATGACACTCCTCACAGCCTCTCGACAGGAGCCTCCGGGCGACATCGAGAGCCGAGAGCCCTCCCGCTCCCGTTCTCAACAGTATAGCCACGAGCTCGGCGTTAGATAAGGCCTCAGGACCGAGCCTTCTCATCCTCTCCCTCGGCCGGTCCTCTTCGGCCAGGTCCTTCATCCGTAGCCCGTCTCCGGCCACGTTCCCGCACCCCCGTTCCGGGTGCAGGCACCCCTATTCCGTCAGACCCGTGATGTCCCGCCGGGTGCCCCCACCGCCTTTCCCGGCCAGGGCCGCCTCCCTGAGCAGGTTCACCCCGAAGCGGCCGAGCACTTCGGCCAGCCTTCCGAGCGGCAGGCCGACGACGTTGAAATAGCACCCTTCGACCCGTTCGACCAGGAGCGCGCCGACTCCCTGGATGGCGTAGGCGCCGGCCTTGTCGAACGGCTCGTCGGTGGCCAGGTAGCTCCGCACATCCTCCGGCCCCAGCCGCCGGAAGAACACCTTGGTCTCCTCGACGCCCTCCTCCACCCGTCCGGTCGCCGGCTCCGCGACGACCACCGCGGTGACGACCCGGTGCTCCCGTCCGGACAGGGCCCGAAGCATCGCGGCGGCCTCTTCGGGCGAGGCCGGCTTCCCCAGGATGCGGTCAGACAGGACCACCAGGGTGTCCGCCCCGATGACGAGGACGTCCGGAGCGCCGGCGAGCTCCGCCGCGACGGCCTCGGCCTTGCGCCGGGCAAGGCGTAGGGCGAGACCCCCGGCCTCCGCCGGAGGCACCCGACCCGGCTCATCCTCCGGAGCACGGCTGGGACGCACCTCGAAGGGCACGCCGAGGCCGGCCAGGAGGTCCTTTCTCCGGGGAGAAGCCGACGCGAGGACCAGTCTCATGTCCAGCGCCTGTAGAGGTAGGCTCCCAGCAGGAGCCCCACGAGCCCGAGCAGGTTCAGGCTCAGGCTGAAGCCGAACGTCAGGTCGAAGAAGCTGAGGTCCGCCACCAGGGGAGGGTCGAGGCCCACAGCGACCGACCGGCCCAGGAACGGGACGAACGGTCGGAGCGCCTCACCAACGAGGTTGCCCAGGATGGCGAACGCGGTGACCAGAGCTAGGAGAAGCCACACGCTGAAGCTCTTTCTCACGCCGGCGCTTCACTCCCCGACAGCCGGACCTAGATTTCCACCGCGGCTGTCCGAATCCCTTGCCTCGAAAGGCGGAGACCCGGTCCCACATTCTGCCGGGTCTCGAGGCCGGTCATCGGTCGCCGCGGCGGCTCAGGACCCAGACCCCAGCTCCGCTTCGAAGCGGACGTAGCGGTCGACCAGACCGACGAAGGACGACTCGGCCGCCAGGCGGTCGACCTCCACCCCGCTCGCCAGGTAGCTCTTCAGGGCCTGGAGGTTGGCCGTCGCCTCGATGAGCAGGGTCTCCAGCGCACCGCCGAGTCCGGCGAGGTCCGTCGGAGCCGTGAGTCCCGCCAGGTTCTCCTTGGCTTCACGGACCGTGACGATGAGCGCGTCGACGGTGCGCGAAGCCTCGGCCCGGTCGAGACTCCCGGCGTGGTGGTCGTCCCAGATGTCGCCCTCGACACGGAGAAGGCTCACAAGGGCTTCCACAGCCGCGGCGGCCCGCTCGACGTACCTGACGCTCGAGCCGCTGAGCGTGAGGTCCGACGCGGCGACGGTCTGGGTGACGATGAACGCGTCCGCGTAGCCTTTCGTTCGGACCCGAGCCAGGACGGCTTCCACCACTTCCCGTCTCGTGCCGGTGACCGTCCTGACCCTGTAGAGCTCCGAGTCAGCGCCGGGTTCGAGGACATGACCCGGCAGCCCCTTGCCGGCCAGGTCGGCCACGACGTTGTCCCCGTTGGCCCTCGAGCCGAAGGCGCCGACCTGTATGGCGTAGAAGGTGACCGGGCTGAGGTCGCAGACCGCCGACCCCGGTCCCCCGCCGGCGGGTACGGACCCGGCGCCGCCGGTGCCGTCGTCCCCGGAGGTACCCTCTTCCCCGGACTGGCCGCCTGTCCCGGCGGCCTGGTCCGCCCCCGGCCCGAGACCGTCCGCGACCGTGTCACCCAGCGTCGAGAGAAGATAGCGCCCGAGAGCGAAGCCTCCTGAGATGCACAGCACGGCCAGGAGCAGGAAGACCATGAACACGGTGAACCCGCTCGGTCCCCGGGGCTGCGGCTGTGGCCGGGTCCTCCTCTGGGCGCTCACCATCGGTCATCGTCCTCCTTCGGGTTTCCGGAGCCGGCGGCTCCCGCCGCCCCCGGCTCCGGGTAGACCGTCCTCCTGAAGAGTGAACGGGCGAACTCGATGTACTCGGCCCGGGTCATGGGCGGCCGCGCCGCCCGCCGCACCCTGTCGGCCTCTCTGGCCCCGTCGGCGAGGAGGTCGATGACCGTGAGGGCCACCGCCTCGGCCGGACGGATGTAGGCCAGGTCAGGGTCGACCACCCGGTAGTCCGCGCAGTGCGGACGGCCTTCCACGCCCGCCCCGTAGGGGTGCAGGGCCGGCATGACGTGGGACAGGTCCCCCATGTCGGTCGAGCCCGCCATGTGCCCGCCGTCGGAGACGTTCTCCGCCCCGACCAGGCGTTCGAGGTTCCGGCGGTATATCCGGGAAAGCTCCGGGTCGGGAAGCATGGGCAAAAAGCCGGGAGCGTCCCGGATCTCGACCGTGGTCCCCAGGGCCAGGGCGCCCGCCTTGAAGGCCCGGTCGACCTTGCGCGAGGTCTCCGTGACCGCCTGTATGGTCCGGGCCCTGACGTAGGTCTCAAGGCGCACGTCGGCCGGGATGATGTTGACGAGGTCCCCGCCCTTGGTCACGATGGGGTGGACCCGCACCGAATCCTCTTCATTGAAAGTCTCGCGCAGGGCGTTGATGGCCGAGAGGGCCACCAGCGCCGCGTTGAGAGCGTTCACCCCCGCCCAGGGGGAGGCCCCCGCGTGGGCCTCACGGCCGATATAGCGCACGAACTTGCCGACGAAGCCGTTGCTCGTCCCCCCGGGGGACATCTTCGGGCCCGGCCCGCTGCCGCTGTGCACGAGGATGGCCATGTCGACATCGTCGAACTCGCCGAGGCGGAGGAGCTCCGACTTGCCGCCGAGGAACTCCACCTTGCCTTCCTCCCGGAGCCTGAACCTGTACTCGAGCTCGACGTACTCCTCGGCGGGAACGGCCATGAAGACCACGGACCCGGACAGCCCACGGAGAACGTCCGGCTCGGTCAGGCCGACGGCCGCCCCGGCCATGACGGCGAGCTGGGCGTGGTGGCCGCACGCGTGGGCCGCGCCTGTGACCGGGTCGGCTGCAGGGTGCCCGGGACAGACCACGGCGTCGAGTTCGCCGAGGACGGCGACCCGCGGCGGAGCCGCGGTCTCCCCGGGCGGCTCCTCCCCCCGCTCCTTCTTCGGGCCCGTCCTCCGGCTCCCGCTCCACGGGGCCTGCCCGTCAGCGACGGCCTTCACCCCGGTGAGAGCCAGGCCCGTGCGGACCTCGAGCCCCACGTCGGCCAGGAAGGCGGCCGTCCTGGCGGCGGTGCGCTCCTCTTTGAAGCCGAGCTCCGGCGTCCTGTAGACATCCTCGGCGAAGCGGATGATGTCCTTGCGCCGGCGGGCGATGGCCGCCAGGGCCTTCTCCTTCAGGTCTTCAACGGCAGGGTCGGCCTTCTTCACAGGTCCACCTCGACCGTCTTCAACACCTTCCCGCCGGGGTCGACGAAGGTCACCTTCCGGACTCCCTCGAGCCCCCGCCTGGACACGGCCACGACGTCCCGGGGGTAGGTGATGACCATGGTCACGAAATCGGCGGGGCCCGGGTCGGACCGCGACACGGTCACCCTGAGTTCGTCCGGCGCCGGCCGGTTGAGCCCCTCGATGGTGATGGAGTAGCCCCCTGTCGGGCACTCCTCCCGCTGGGCGACGACGAGGAACTCGCGGTCCCAGTCCACACCCGCCTCCGCCGACGAAGCGCTCACCCCGTAGGCCTCGCCGAGCTCCTCCGCGGAGGTGAAGACGAGGTACTTCGGCAGGTTGTGGAACCTGAGCGGCTCGCGGGACGTCAGTTGGACCCGCCTGAACCCCGGCGTCAAGGGCCGGCCCCCTCCCCGCACTCCGTAGAGGGTTCAACCCCCGCCTCGCCAGTCCCTCCTGCGGTGAGCCGAGCCGCCGCCTCCCTCGCTTCCTGGACCTGGTAGAGGGAACCCGCCACGCAGACCGCCCCGCCCGGGCCGGCGCGGGAGTAGGCCAGGTCGAGGGCTGCGCCCGGGCTGTCCGCCTTTTCGACCGGGAGCCCGGGACAGCGCCGCGACACGAGGGCGGCCAGTTCGGCGGCCGGTACGGCCCTGGGGTTGTCCGGACGGCAGCAGACCACACGGCCCACCTCCGGAAGGGCCGGCGGGAGGAGTTCGGCGAGGAAAGCCGGAGCGTCCTTGTCCGCCAGGAGGCCCAGGACCATGACGAGCCGCCGGCCCGGCAGGAGTTCACGCAGAGTCTCGGCCAGGGCCCGCGCGCCGGGAGGGTTGTGGGCTCCGTCGACGACCACAGGCGGGTCCTCGCCGAAGACCTCGAAGCGTCCCGGCCAGACCGTCCGCGCCAGCCCCTCGCGCAGGGCGCCGGACCCCACGTCCGGGGCGTGGCCCCACTCCCGGAGGACGCAGACGGCGGTGAGGGCCGTCGCCGCGTTGGCGACCTGGTGAGGCCCGAGGAGCGGGAGACGGAGCCCCCTCTCCTGGACGCCTCCCGGACCCGTGAAATCGATGACCTGGCCCTGCAGGGAAGCCTTCCGCAGGACGGCGCGGCCGGAGAGGAGGCGGCCGGGGGTGCCTGCGGGCGCCCCGGGCCGGGCCCGGTCGGCGCCGGCCAGGTAGAGAGGGCAGGCACGCTGACGCGCGGCCGCGGCGATGACCTGAAGGGCCTCCGGGTCCTGCGGCCCGGACACGACCGGGGCCGAGCGCTTGATGATGCCGGCCTTCTCGGCCGCGATGTCCGCCAGGGTCGGCCCGAGACGGTCCGTGTGGTCGAGGCCCACCGGGGTGATGACCGAGACGAGCGGCCGGTCGATGACGTTGGTCGCGTCGAACCGCCCCCCGAGCCCGACCTCGCAGACGAGGTAGTCGACGGCCCGCCGGGCGAAGTGGAGGAGGCCGAGGGCGGTCACGAACTCGAACTCCGTCACCTGGCCGTCCTCTCCGTGCTTCGCGGCCAGCCGCTCCGCCGCCGGGGCGAGGGCGCCGAAGGTCAACTCGGCCACCTCGTCCGGGGCGATGTGTTCCCCGTCGACACTGATGCGCTCGCGGAAGTCGACGACGTAGGGGGAGATGTAAAGGCCCGTACGGTAGCCGGCGGCCCGGAGGATGGAAGCGACCATGGCCGCCACCGAGCCCTTGCCGTTGGTCCCGGCGACGTGGACCACCCGGAGACCGAGATGCGGGTCGCCGAGAGCGGCGAGAAGCCGCCTCGGCCGGGCGAGACCGAGACGGCTGCCGAAGCGGTACAGGCCGTGGATGTAGTCCAGAGCCTTCTCGTAGCTAGAGGCCACTCGGGAGCACTCCTTTCAGCCCGCCCGCGACTCCTCTATCCAGGCCAGACGCTCGGAGAGCCTCTCGCACTTCGCCTCGAGTTCCGCGGCGCGGCCTCTCTCCTTGTCGACCACCGCCGGCGGAGCCTTCGTCACGAAGTCGCGGTTCGCCAGCTTGGCCCGGGCCCTCTCGAGGTCCCGGGTGGCCTCCTCCAGTTCGGCGCGGAGACGCCCCGCCTCCCGGTCCAGGTCGATGAGACCGCGAAGAGGTAGGTATATCTCCACTCCCCGGGTGACCGCGGCGGCGGCGTGCCGTGGGCGCCGGGCCGCACCCGGGACCACCTCGAGCTCGGAGACGGAGGCGAGGTCCTGGATGAGCGACCGCCCTTCCTCGACCGCGGCCTGGGCCGTGCCGCCCGCCGCATCGGTGATGAGGAGGACCGGTGCCCGTCTCCGGGGTTCGACGTTCCACTCCGCCCGGAGGTTCCTTATGGAACGCACGACGTCTATGATCACCCCGACCTTCTCCTCGAGGGTCTCGTCCCTCAAGGACCTCTCCGGAGCAGGCCAGGGCGCCAGGACCAGGGTCCTCGGGCGACCCGCCGCGTCGGGCGGCGGGTTGTGCCCGACCTCGGGGGGATGCTCACCCTTGAGGGCCGGCAGGCGCTGCCAGATCTCCTCGGTCACGAAGGGCATGAACGGGTGCAGGAGCCGGAGGATGCCGTCGAGGACGTACACGAGGGTCGTCCGGGCCGTCCGCCGCGACGCCTCGTCATCACCGTAAAGGCGCGGCTTCACCATCTCGATGTACCAGTCGCAGAACTCGCTCCAGATGAAGTCGTACAGAGCCCGCGCCGCCTCGCCCAGCTCGAAGGCCCCCAGCAGTCGGTTGACCTCGGTCACGACCCGGCGGTACCGGCTGGCGATCCACCGGTCGGCGAGCTCGCCCCTTGACCGGACGGCCTCCTCCAGGTCGGCCCGGGCCGCCCCCTCCAGCTCGGCCGCCGCCTCGCCGAGATTCATCAGAGTGAAGCGCGAAGCGTTCCAGAGCTTGTTGGCGAAGTTCCGGGCCGCCTCGACCTTCTCGTCGTTGTACCGCATGTCGTTGCCCGGGGCCGTCCCCATGACCAGCGAGAAGCGCAGGGCGTCAGCGCCGTACCTGGCGATGGTCTCGAGCGGGTCGACACCCGTGCCGAGGGACTTCGACATCTTCCGCCCGTCGGCCGCACGCACGAGCCCGTGGATGAAGGTGTGCTCGAACGGGCGGCAGCCCATGAAGTGGTAGGAGGAGAAGATCATCCGGGCCACCCAGAAGAAGATGATGTCGTAGCCGGTGACAAGGACCGAGGTCGGGAAGAAGAAGTCGAGGTCAGGTGTCTTGTCCGGCCACCCCAGGGTGGAGAACGGCCACAGGGCGGAACTGAACCACGTGTCGAGGACGTCCTCGTCCTGGCGCAGGCTGCCGCGGCCCGCGCCGCACCTCGGGCACTTCTCGGGTTCGTCGAGGGTGACGACGGTCTCCCCGCACTCGTCGCAGTACCAGGCCGGGATGCGGTGACCCCACCACAGCTGGCGGGAGATGCACCAGTCGCGGATGTTCTCCATCCAGTTGAGGTATATCTTCTTGAACCGCTCCGGCACGAACTTGACCTCGCCCCGCTCCACGGCCTTGATGGCCGGCTCGGCCAGGGGCTTCATCCTGACGAACCACTGCTTGGAGACGAGCGGTTCGGCCACGCTGTCGCAGCGGTGGCAGTGCCCGACGGCATGGCGGTGCTCCTCGACCTTCAGGAGCAGGCCCGCCTCTTCCAGGTCCCGCAGCACGGCTTCGCGGCACTCGTAGCGGTCCATCCCGGCGTAGGGGCCGGCCTCGGCCGTCATCCGCCCGTCCTCACCGATGACCTTCACCCGCGGGAGGTCGTGCCTCAGTCCTATCTCGAAGTCGTTCGGGTCGTGGGCCGGAGTGACCTTGACCGCCCCCGTGCCGAACTCGGGGTCCACGGCCTCGTCGGCGATGACCGGTATCCTGCGCCCGAGAAGGGGAAGGACCAGGGTCCGACCCACAGCCTCCGTGTAGCGCCGGTCGTCGGGGTGGACGGCGACGGCCACATCGCCCAGCATCGTCTCCGGCCTGGTCGTCGCCACGGTGATACCCGAGGGGCGGCCGGAGGAACCGTCCTTTCCGTCCCCGCCGTCGGCGTCCTCGAACGGGTAGAGGATGTGGTACAGGCGGCCCACCGTCTCCACATGCTCGACCTCGATGTCCGAGATGGCCGTGCCGCACCCGGGGCACCAGTTCACGATGTAGTCCCCGCGGTAGACGAGTCCCTCCTCGTAGTAGCGGACGAAGCTGGTCAAGGTCGCCCGCGAGAGGCCCTCGTCCATGGTGAAGCGGGTACGCGACCAGTCGCAGGAACAGCCCAGCCGCTGGAGCTGCCCTATGATGGTCTTCTCGTACTCGTCCTTCCAGGCCCAGGCGTGCTCGAGGAACGACTCCCGGTCGAGTTCATCCCGCGTCACCCCCTGTTCGGCCAGGCGGTTCAGGACCACCCTCTGGGTGGCGATGCTGGCGTGGTCAGTCCCCGGGAGCCATAGGGTGGCGTAGCCCAGCATCCGCCGCCACCGGGTCAGGATGTCCTGGATGGTGTTGTCGAGGGCGTGTCCCATGTGGAGCGCGCCGGTCACGTTCGGGGGAGGGATGACGATGCAGAACGGCTCCCGCGCCGGGTCTGTCCGGGCGCGGAAGAGGTCGTGCTCGAGCCAGAAGTCCTGCCACTTCTTCTCGGTCCCGGCCGGGTCGTAGGCCGGCGGTAGGGCGCCGGCCGGCAGGCCGCCCTTTCGATCCGCGGTGGTGGTGCCCGTGTCCGTCATGCCCTTCGTCCTCCAGTCCTCCTCGGGCCGCCGGCGGCGGGGCGCAGGAAACGGGAACGCAGGCGGGCGGCTCGGACACCCGTCATCCGATGCGACCGGCGCCCGGCCGCGAACGGTGAGAGACGGGTCAGAGGCGGATGTGAAAGGCCCTCCGCCCGCAAGGGCGGAGGGCCTCGGCCTCTCCGCGGTACCACCTTGGTTCCCGCCGCACCTCGAAGTCGTCGGCGGGCCCTCTCGTAGCTGTAACGGGCTCAACCCGGGCGGGCCTGACACACGCCGCGACGGCGCGCTTTCAGCCCGCCGGCTCCGGGGCGACCTTCGGCCGGCTCCGCGCCCGGGGAACCTTCCAGCCCGCCGAGTTCCCCTCTCTGGAGGTGGAGGCCGACCTACTCCTCCCCGTCATGGCCTCTACGCTTCCGCCCGCGGCCTGGCGCCGGGGCGGCAAGGGTTGCCTATACTCTAATGCCCTCAGCTTGGACGTGTCAAGACGTGGCCCAGGTAGTCCCAGGCGGCGGTGACGACCGGATAGGTCGTCGGCGCCGAGGTGAGCAGAGGATGTCGCCGAGGAGCTCACCGGACATGGCGGAGAAGACGAGCTTGACCTTTATCGGACGGGCGCCCGGCAGGGTCCCGGGGTGCCGGTCGACCGACTCGCCCAGCCCGACGGTGACGTCGATGCCCCTGCGCCTGGCCTCGGTCTCGGTCAACCCGGCTGAACCGAGGGCCAGCCCGCCGACGACCGTGGAGAAAGCGCCGGGCGTGGACCCTCCCGGCAGCATGGCCTTGACGGAATACAGGTTGGCTCCGGCCGTCCGCGCTTCTATGGTCGCCACCGAAGCAAGCATGACCGGCGACTCCCCGCCGCTGAAGAAATCGGTCTTGGCGGCGCAGTGGCCCACGGCCAACACGTCGGGGTGGCTCGTCCTCATGCCCGAGTCCACGGCGTCGGCTCCCCGCGGGGTCAGGCGCAGTCCGGCCTCAGCCGCCAGGGCGGTGTTCGGTCGGGCTCCGATGGCCAGGACCACGGCGTCTGCCTTGAACCGACCGGCGGAGGTCTCCACGGCCTCGACCCTGCGGTCCCCGGTGATTCCCAGGACCTTGGTCCCGGTGAGGACCTTCACCCCCTTCTCGGCCAGGGCCTTCTCCCCCATCTCGCAGAACTCGGGGTCGAACGACTGCCAGAGGCAGTGGCCCATGATCTCGATGAGGGTGATGTTGCGGTCCTCACGCCGCGCGAGTTCGTCGGCCATCTCGGCCCCGATGAACCCGCCGCCGATGATGACGATGTCACGGCAGTCGGCCAACCGGCGGTGGACCTCCGTGAGGTACGCGTAGCTCTTCCTGATGGTGAAGACGTTGTCGAGGTCCGTGCCCGGCAGGTCCTTCGGAACGACGGGCTCAGAGCCGGTGGCCAGGACGAGCTTGTCGAAGGAATACTCGCTCCCCGAGGCGGTCCTGAGAGTCTTGGCCTCGAGGTCCAGGGACACGACCTCGTCCTGGACCGACGTGATGATACCCGCCGGTCCGCCCCCTCCGGCGCTTCATGTGTCAAGCCTCGGGGCCCCGCGGCGGCCGCGGTGAGCGGACGGGCTCTCGCCTATGTGGTGTAGAGCGAAGGCCATCAGCAACACATCGTCAGAAAGGGGCGGGTCCGCGTAGCGCCGGTCGTGGCGCACCCGGAGGATGCCCGCCGGACGGAACCCGCAGCTCCTGAAACAGCGGATGGCCCGGCGGTTGCTCAGGAGGACCTTGACGTAGACGAGGTCGAGGTCGAAGAGGGCCCGCACGCGCTCGAGGTAGGCCCGCACGGCCTCCCGTCCGAGCCCGTGCCCGCGGTCCCCGGGGCGGCCGATGACCACGCGGAGTTCGGCCGAGCGCGCCGCCCGCGAGACCCCCGAGAGCCCGACGAGTCCGACGAAGCGGCCGCCGACCTCTATGGCCTGCAGGTGCCGCATGTCCCCTCGGGCGAGGTGGCTCGGGGGTGCTCCGAAGGCCTCCACGAGGTCGGGGTCGGCGTCCCACCGGCAGACCTCGACGAGGTCGTCCGGACGCGGTCGGCGCAGGACCACGCGCCGGGCGGGGGCGTGCGGCGGCGGGATGAGGGGGATGCGCGGGGAGAGCGTGGGGTCTTCGGGGCGAGTCACCGACACTGAGGAGCCGTCCTCCCTCCGGTCTGTCCGGAGCTTTAGACGGCATGGGAACGGAACCTGCGGACCCGGTCCCCGGACGGGCCCGAAACCTCTGCCACGGTTGGCTATCTCTCAGTGCTCGATGGGCTGTTCTTTCGCCGCGCACTCCGGGTGTCGTCCCGTGTCGGCCGCGCACGGCGTCCTGCCCTCCCTCGGTCCGGGGTCCGCCCGCCGCCGGAAGGGGAAAAGAGTGCGGGCCAGAAACTACGACATCAGGACAGGAAGTGAGCCCTCTGGACGACTTCAGCCCACAACCCGCCGGCCGCCGGCGTCTCCTCGCCGACGGGGCCCTTCTCCTGGTGTCGCTCCTTTGGGGAAGCACCTTCGTCATCGTCAAGCAGGCGGTGGCGGAGTTCCCGACGATGACCTTCCTCGCCCTCCGCTTCGCCCTGGCCGCGCTGTGCCTGGCGGCCGTCTTCTGGCGCGACGTCAGGGCGAACTGGCGGCGCCTGGCTGTCCCAGGCCTGGTGGTGGGGGCCTGCCTGTGGGGGGGTTACACCTTCCAGACGTTCGGCCTACGCCTCACGCAGGCCTCACGGGCCGGGTTCATCACCGGCCTGTCTGTCGTCCTTGTGCCTGTGCTGTCCTCGGCGCTCTTCCGGCAGAGGACGTCCCGACAGGCGGTGGGCGGGACGGCCCTCGCCCTCCTCGGGATGGGGCTGCTCTTCCTGGCGCCGGCTCCCGGCGGGACAGGGACCTCGGGTGAGGGTGTCGTCCTGCCGCCGACCACCACAGGCGACCTCCTCGTTCTGGCCTGCGCCCTCTTCTTCGCCCTGCACATCGTGACCCTCGGGCGCTTCTCGGCCGCCGGGGCCCGCTCCTTCGGAGGGACCGGAGCTTTGGCGACCCTTCAGGTGGCCGCGGCCGCCGTCGGCTACGCCGCCGTGTGCCTTGCGTCCTATCTCCTGACGGGGACCGACGCCGTCCTTCCCCCGGCCCCTCTGAGCCGCCTGCCGACCGGCGCCATCATCCTCACCGGCCTCCTGGGCACGGCCGCCGCCTTCCTCGTCCAGACAACAGCCCAGAGGTACACGCCTCCGACGCACACGGCCCTCATCCTGGCCACCGAACCGGTGTTCGCCGCACTCTTCGGCTGGCTCGTCCTCGAGGAGAGGCTCGGGCTGTGGGCACAGCTGGGCTGTCTGCTCATCCTGGGGGGGATGGTCGTGGCCGAGTTCCCAGCGGCGGCCGCCCGGACGACGTCAGGCCGACAGGAGGAGGCGGACGGGAGCGTGGGTCCGTCTAGGCCGGAGTCCCGGGACGCGTCACCGGGAGCTCCCTGACGCCCGGCAGGTCGGGCGGGAGGATCTGGCCGGGGGTGTCACGGTCGGCCTGACCGCCGTCGTCCAGGGCGTCACCGTCAGACCCCTCGTCACCCGACCGCCCGGCGAGGTCTCCGACCACGGCCTGGAGTCCGCCGACCAGAGCGATGTCGAGCACCTCGTCCATATGCTCGACAAGGGTGATGTCGAGCTTCCGCTTGACGGACGACGGTATCTCCTCGAGGTCCTTCTCGTTCTCCCGGGGCAGGATGACCGTCGCTATCCCGGCCCGGTGGGCGCCGAGGACCTTCTCCTTGACCCCCCCGACCGGAAGCACGCGGCCGCGCAGGGTGATCTCCCCGGTCATGGCCACGTCGTGGCGGATGGCGTGTCCGGTGAGGGCCGAGACCATCGAGGCCGCGATGGAGATGCCCGCCGACGGCCCCTCCTTGGGGGTGGCGATCTCCGGGATGTGGACGTGGATGTCACACTTCTCGTGGAACTTCGGGTCGAGCCCCAGAGCCTTCGTCCGGCTGCGGATGTAGCTCAGGGCGGCCTGAGCCGACTCCCGCATCACCTCGCCGAGCTTGCCGGTCAGGATGAGGTTGCCCTTGCCCGGCATCACCGTGACCTCGATGGGCATGACGTCCCCGCCCGCGTCCGTGACGGCGACGCCGGTGGCCACCCCGACCTGGTCGCGCTCCTCCGCCGTCCCGCAGCGGAAGCGGGGCACGCCCAGGTAGTGCTGGAGGTTCTGGGCCGAGATCCGGACGGGGGTCTTGCGGCCTTCGACGATCTCCCGGGCGACCTTGCGGGCGACGGTCGAGAGCTCCCGCTCGAGGTTCCTCACCCCGGCCTCGCGGGTGTACCGCTGGATGATGCGCCTCACGGCGTTGTCCGAGATGTCGATGTCGCCGTGCTTGAGGCCGTGCTCTTTCAGGACCTTGGGCCACAGGTGCCCCCGGGCGATGTGGAGTTTCTCCTCCTCGGTGTACCCGGTGAGGTGGATGACCTCCATCCGGTCCAGGAGGGCCCTGGGGATGGTGTAGGTGGTGTTGGCCGTCGTTATGAAGAGCACCTTCGAGAGGTCGAAGGGGAGCTCGAGGTAGTGGTCGGTGAAGGCGACGTTCTGCTCCGGGTCGAGGACCTCGAGCAGGGCCGCCGCCGGGTCCCCGCGGAAGTCACTCGTCAGCTTGTCTATCTCGTCCATGAGGAAGACCGGGTTCTTCGAGCCCGCGACCTTCATCCCGTGGATGATCCGGCCGGGCAGGGCCCCGACATAGGTCCGGCGGTGGCCGCGTATCTCCGCCTCGTCCCGCACCCCCCCGAGGGAGATGCGGACGAAGTTGCGGTCCAGCGCCCTGGCCACAGACTTGGCCAGCGACGTCTTGCCCGTCCCCGGAGGGCCGACGAGGCAGAGGATGGGCCCGCGCATGTCCTGGGCCAGCTTGCGGATGGCCAGGTACTCCAGGATGCGCTCCTTGGGCTTCCGCAGGCCGTAATGGTCCTCTTCGAGGACCTGCTCGGCCACGCCGATGTCGAGGCGGTCGGTCGTCTCGACGTTCCAAGGGAGGGCGAAAATCCAGTCGAGATAGGTCCTGACGACGACGGCCTCGGCCGCCATCGGCGGCATCTTCTCCAGCCGGTCTATCTCCTTCTCGGCCTTCTCCCGGACCACGTCCGGAAGGTCGGCCTTCTTCAGCTTCTCCCGGTATTCCTCGACCTCGGAGGCGCGGTCCTCCTTGTCCCCGAGTTCGTGATGGATGGCCTTGAGCTGCTCCCTCAGGTAGTACTCCCTCTGGGTCTTCTCCATCTGCTTGCGGACCCGGAGGCTGATCTTGCGCTCGAGTTCGACGATCTCGATCTCCCGGTTCAGGAGCTCGTTCAGGAGCATCAGCCTGTCCCGGACGTCCTCCGCCTCGAGGAGGGCCTGCTTGTCCTCAAGCTTCAGGACCTGATGCAGCTGTGCGGCGACGGTGTCGGCGAACCGGCCGGGGGCGGAGATGTCCGAGACGGACCCGGCGGCCTCGGCGGAAAGCTTGCGGCTGATGCGGACGAACCGGTCGAACTGCCGGCTCACGGCCCGCATCAGAGCCTCGACCTCCGGGGTGAGCTCCTCGGTCTCCACGAGCTCCTCGGCCCTCACCCGCAGGAAAGGCTCGAGTCTCGTGTACTGGTGTATCCTGGCGCGGGCGAGGCCGGAGACCAGGACGCGGTAGGTGCCGCCGGGCAGCTTGACGAGCTGCCTGACCTCCGCGAGGCAGCCGACGTCATTGATGTCCTGCGGCTCCGGCTGTTCCACCGAGCTCTCTCTCTGGCTGGCCAGAAGAATCAGGCGGTCCCTTATCATGGCCTCGTTCACGGCGCAGAGGGACTTCTCCCGCCCGACCTCGAGATGGACCGTCATGTGGGGGAAAACCAGCATGCCCCGGAGCGGCAGAAGGGGCAGCTCACGGTCTATCTGTCCGCGTGAAGGGCGTCTCATGGTTTCCTCCCTCCGAGGTCTCTTGGAGCGTGTCGGTGGCACGGGCGAGCGGTCTCGCCACCAGAGGAGCAAAAGCCCAGCCAGAAGGGTCTTTCTGAAATTCAGTGTATGTTATTCGTGGTCCATATGGGCAATTCCTTGGTGACCAGGCCGGGGCAGAAGCCCCGAAGGTCAGCAATTCGTGGCAACGGCTCCGAGTCTGGCCACCCGCGGGAGCGAGAGGTGGTGACCGAAGGTGACTGATGGCAGGCCGTCGGACGGGGGCGTCGGTCTCGACTTCACGACCCTGGCGCGGACCCGACGGAGTATCCGGCGCTACAGGCCCGATCCGCCGTCGGAAGACGTCCTCTTCCAGGTCCTCGAGGCGGCAAGGTGGGCGCCCAGCGCGGTCAACTCCCAGCCTTGGCATTTCGTCGTGGTCCGAGACGCGTCAAGACGCCAGGCCCTGGCGGACAAGGCCCGCATGTTCCGCGTCTTCCGATGGAGGCACCTCGCCACCGCCCCGGTCGTGGTGGCCATCGTCGGCGACCCCCGCGGCAACCGCTGGATGACGGTCGACTGCGCTCTGGCGGGGGCGAACTTGATGCTGGCGGCACATTCCCTCGGGCTGGGGACCTGCTGGATCGGGGGGTTCGAGCAGGACGCCTTGCGCCCGGTCCTGGGCGTACCGCCGGAGCGGGAGATCGTCGGCCTGGTCACCCTGGGCTACCCCGCCGAGAACCCGAAGCCCCCTCCGCGCATCCCTCTCGAGAGGCTCATCTCGTGGGAGGTCTTCGACCCCTCCCGGGCCGCCGGACGCCTGGAGCGGGTCACATGCAGCTGTCTCTACTCGGTGAGAAAGCGCATCCTGGCCATGGTGCGGCCGCGCCGTGGGCCGGGTCCCGTGGCCTAGGACGGCGGGGAAGCCGGCGGCGGACCGGCGGACCCGGACCCGGGCGACAGCGGGGTCGGCCGGCCGC
>ENA-OSAI01000240-OSAI01000240.1-marine-sediment-metagenome-genome-assembly--contig:-NODE-240-length-28876-cov-39.868846_pt1 | contig 28876 bp, 30 predicted proteins | sample MGYA00237871_ERZ529316 | MGnify/ENA primary metagenome ERZ529316 (study PRJEB26369, sample SAMN03142814) | marine sediment metagenome | biome: marine; feature: borehole; material: sediment...
ATATTTTCGTGAGCTTTCTGGCGCTTGTGCTGGTGCACGAGCTCAAGGAGCGGCTCAAGCGGAAGGGGGTTGAGGTGGAGTGGGGGGACCTGCTGCGGGACCTCATGGAGGTGCGGGAGGTGGAGGTGGTGCATGGGGGGAAGAGGTACCTCCTGCGGCCGCCGCTCAAGGGGGTGGCGGGGAAAGTATTCGGGGCAGTGGGGGTGGCGGTGCCACCCGCGGTCCGGGAGGCGGGGCATGGTGCCAAGACAGTTGTCCAGGAGTCATAGTGCCCTACAGGACTCAACTTTTTATCCACAACTGTAGAAGATGGGCTAGAGGCGGCCGAATCAACCCAGAGGCTAACCTCAAGTGCTCCGCTGGGGACTGGTGCGAGGGGAAACCCCGAGAGGCTTCGTAATTAGCCGCACGATTGGGCACCCCGGCTACGCTGATCTGCACCCCCTGGCACCTTCTCCCCTTCCCAGCCGGTCCTAACTGGTCGTGGGTTTTGAACCCGTCTCCCATCCGGTATAAGCTTTGGTTCGTTTTTCCCCTTCCCGGCGTGCCCGATCGGGGAGGGCGGTGGCCCGCTGAAGGGAAAGGAGAGGGGTTGCGAAAGAGGATCTTGGAAGGCCCGATTTTGAAGACCATGCTGGCGTTGGCCTGGCCGGTGATGGTTTCCAACGCTCTGCAAGCCCTGTACAACCTGATCGATGCCTTCTGGTTGGGCAAGGTGTCCACCCAGGCCCTGTCCGCGCCCACCGTGGCCTGGCCGGTGATCTTCACCTTCATGTCGCTGGGGATCGGGTTTCAGATGGCCGGGTCCACCCTGGTGGCCCAATACACCGGGGCCGGGGATCGGCGCGGGGCCAATCGGGCTGCCAGCCAGGTGGTGTCGTTCTTGTTCCTGCTTTCAGTGGGGGCGGCCATGATCTCCTGGGGCCTGGCCCCCCTGATCCTGAGGTTGATGCGAACTCCTCAGGACATCTTCCCCTTGTCAGTCACCTACCTGCGCATCGTGGGCCTGGGATTCCCCCTCATGTACGGGATGTTCGCCTTCTCCGGGCTCCTGCTCGGGGTGGGGGATACCAAGACCCCCATGTACCTCATGGGCCTGTCGGTGCTGGCCAACGCGATTTTGGACCCGGTGCTGATCTTCGGCTGGGGCCCCCTGCCCCCGTTGGGGGTGGCCGGGGCTGCCTTCGCCACCGTGGCCTCCCGGGGGGTGATCGCGGTGGTGGGGCTGGGGCTGCTCGCCACGGGCCGGGTGGGGGTGCGGCTGTGCCCCAGGTGGCTCCTGCCCCGGTGGGGAGAGATCAGGAAGATCCTGCAGGTGGGGGGGCCGAACGCGGTGGATCACCTGGCCACTTCCCTGGGGTTCGTGGTGTTGATGGGCTTGGTGGCGGGGTTCGGCACCACGGTGGTGGCGGCCTACGGGGTGGGCCAACGGCTGATCCACCTGATCAACGTGGCCATTTGGGGGGCTACCACCGCCCTCCTCACCATGGTAGGCCAGAACTTGGGGGCAGATCAGCCCCAGCGGGCGGAGGAAATCGCCCGCCGGGGCATCAGGAGCACCTTCGGGGTACTGATGGCCCTCGCCCTGCTGACCGTGCTGTTGCGGGTGCCCCTGTATCGCCTGTTCATCTCCGACGCGGAAGTTATCGCCGAAGGCAACCGGTTCCTGGCAATCTTCGGGATGTCAGTGCCCTTCTTCGGCCTGTTCGCTGCTACCAGCGCCGTGTTCCGGGGGGCAGGCCACACCGTGCCCCCGATGGTGGCCTCCCTCATCCGCTTATGGGGCCTGCGGATCCTCTCCTCCTGGGCGTTGGCCTACGGGCTCGGCTTGGGGGAAGTGGGTTTGTGGACGGGGATGGCCCTGAGCAACTTCTTGGGTGGGGGGATGCTTTACGGGTGGTTCCTCCGAGGCACTTGGAAACGGAAGGTGGTTGAGCCGGAGCGGGTCCCGGCCCCCTGAAGGAGGGAACATGCTTAAGGAAAAGAGGATCGCGGTGCTGGGTCTGGGCACTATCGGGATGGCCTTGGCGCAGGGCCTGCTGGACACCGGCAAGGTGGAACCGAGCCAGCTCTCAGGCAGCACCGCCCACCCCCACACAGCACAAGCCAAGGCAGAGAAACTGGGCATCCGGGTCACCACGGACAACCGGGCCTTGGTCCGAGAGGCAGAGGTGGTGGTGCTGGCGGTGAAGCCCAAGACGGTGCCTCACTTGCTTGCGGAGGTGGGGGAACTTTTCTCTCCCCAGAAGCTGTTGGTGTCGGTAGCCGCGGCCACCCCCACCGCCGCCTTGGAGGCGATGCTCCCCCCAGGGGTGCCGGTGGTGCGGGCCATGCCCAACACCCCGTGCCGGATCGGTCAAGGGATGACCGCCTTGTGTGGGGGCAGCCATGCCAAGCCGGAGCATCTCGAGTTGGCCCGGGAGCTGTTTTCCGGGATGGGCCGGGTGGCCCAGATCGAGGACGAATCCCTGATGGAGGTGGTCACCGCCCTGTCGGGCTCGGGGCCCGCCTATGCCTACCTCATCATCGAGGCGTTGGCCGAAGGGGGTGTGAAGTTAGGGCTCCCCCGCAGGTTGGCCACCGAACTCGCCGCCCAGTCACTGCTGGGGGGAGCGGCGTTGGTGCTCGCCTCCGGCGAACACCCCGCCCTCCTCAAGGACGACGTCACCACCCCGGCCGGGGTGACCATCGATGGCCTCCTGGCCCTGGAAGAAGGGGGGCTCAGGGTGACCCTGGTGAAGGCGGTGCTGGCGGCCACCCAGCGGGGGAAAGCGCTGGTCCAAGCGTGCCTCGGGGGAGGGGACAACCGCCCCCAACCCGGTGATTTAGGGGTGGGCCTGGGATGAGGAGAGCCAGCCGGCTTGGTAGGCCAGGTAGTAGAGGGCGGCGAGCCAATTGGCCCCCACCGCCCCCCAGACCAGCGGCGTTCCCCCAGGCAAGAGCAGGAGCCAGGTCGCGGCCGCCGCGGTGAGGGCTGCGGCCGCCTTGCCCGGCCAGCGGGCCCCCAGTCGCTCCCGCCGCTCCCAAAGCAGTATCGCCCCCAGCCCCAGGCCCAGTTGAGGGACCCCGTAGAAAAGGGGGGCAAGCCAGGGAAGTCGGCCCACCCCGCTCATGGCCGCGAACAGCGCCAGATACAGGAGCTTGTCCATCACCGGGTCCAATACCGCCCCCATGAGGGTGACCTCCCCCCGCCGGCGGGCCACCAACCCGTCCAAGGCGTCGGTGAGCACGGCCAAACCGAACGCCGCCACCGCCCACCACCGATGGCCTCCCAGCACCCCGACCACCAACGGGGCGATGAGGGCCCCTCGGAGGAGCGTCAATCCATTGGCCAAGGTCACGGGGGCTATCATAGGGCCCCTCGCGGGAAGAGGCCACCGAGCCTTGGGGTATAATGCTGAAGCCCGCCCCGCGCTGGCGTTCACCCGGCCTGCTACTCGAAATCGCCTTGCCCTCTGGATGAGAGGGGACGGGCCTTGGGCAGCCGGGGCTACCCGGCGGGCAATCAAATTGAAGTTGCACGACACAAACTCTAACCGGGGCCAGTGGCTCCGGACAGCGACGAGGTGGTCAGATGCGTAGGACAAAGGTAATCATCATGGGGGCTGCCGGCAGGGATTTTCATAACTTCAACGTTTTTTTCCGTAACAACGAGGCCTACCAGGTGGTGGCCTTCACCGCCACCCAGATCCCGGGGATCGAGGGCCGCCGCTATCCACCCCAGTTGGCCGGCCCCCTCTACCCAGAAGGCATCCCCATCGAACCAGAAGAGAACCTGCCCCAGCTGATCGAGAAATACGGGGTGCAGGTGGTGGTGTTCTCTTATTCTGACGTCTCCCACCAGCATGTGATGGAACGGGCAGCGGTGGCCGGCGCCGCCGGGGCCGACTTCTGGCTGTTGGGCCCCACCTCCACCCAGGTGGCCTCGGAAAAGCCAGTGGTGGCCGTGTGTGCGGTCCGCACCGGCTGCGGGAAGTCCCAGACCACCCGCCGGGTGGCCGAGATCCTCAAGGAGAACGGGAAGAAGGTGGCGGTGGTCCGTCACCCCATGCCCTACGGGGACTTGGCTGCCCAGGCGGTGCAGCGATTCGCCTCCTACAGCGATCTGGATGCCGCCGGTTGCACCATCGAGGAGCGGGAGGAGTACGAACCACACATCGACCGGGGCAACGTGGTGTTCGCCGGGGTGGACTACGAGGCCATTCTCAGGCAGGCGGAGCGAGAGGCGGACGTGATCCTGTGGGACGGGGGGAACAACGACTTCCCCTTTTACCGGCCTGATCTTCTGATAGTGGTGGCCGACCCCCTGCGGGCCGGCCACGAGAACACGTATTGGCCCGGCTCATTGAACATCCGCCGGGCTGACGTGGTGGTGATCAACAAGGTGGACTCCGCTGGCCTGGCGGAGGTGGAGCGCCTGCGGGCGGCCGTATTCGCCCTCAACCCCACCGCCCGGGTCATCGAGGCCGCCTCCCCCATCTCCGTGGAGGACCCGCAGGTCATCGCTGGCAAGAAGGTGCTGGTGGTGGAGGATGGCCCCACGGTCACCCATGGGGAGATGCCTTTCGGTGCGGGGGCGGTGGCTGCCCGCAAATTGGGGGCCCAGTTGGTGGACCCCCGGCCCTACGCAGTGGGGTCCATCGCCGACACCTTCGCCCGCTATCCGCACCTCGATGCGGTGCTTCCCGCCATGGGCTACGGGGAAAAGCAGATCGCGGAGTTGGCGGCCACCGTGGCCCGGGTCCCCTGTGAGGCCATCGTCATCGCCACCCCCATCGACCTGCGGCGGCTGCTGGAGCTGCCGCGGCCCGCTACCCGAGTCCGGTACGAGCTCCAGGAGATCGGTCGGCCTACCTTGGAGGAAGTGTTGGCCCCCTTGCTCTAGCCTAGATCACCGCCGGAGGTGGTGCTCCGGCCGGAAGGGCCTCGCAATCCGCTGGGCTTCTGAGGACCCTTCCCGGGCCCGCCCGTTCGCCAGGCCCTCCGAGGGTGACTTGGGATATAGACAGCTGTCCGGGGCGGCCTGGACAAATATGGCCTGGCCGTCCCTACTTTCTCCCCCTTTCCCCCCCGCAATCCCCCTATCCTCTCCCCAGACAGGAGGTCGATCATGAGGAAAAGCTTTGTGGTTGCCATTTTGCTTCTGGGGTTGGGCTTGGGGGCCTTGGCCCAGGAGCAGTGCCAGTTCTCAGGGACCCTGGGCTTGGAGGTCAGCTTCGTCCCCGTACCCCCGGCGAACCTGGATGTGTTCACTACCGTGGACCTGGGGCTTTCCTTCTGCGGGGTGGGGGTGGAATCGCGGACCGTTCTCTCCCTGACCGGGTTGGAGGCCGAACACCTCCAGTTTTTCCTGGAGTTGGATGGGCTCGCGTTCCGGACCGGGCTGCGATTCGACCCCTGCTTCTCCAAATACTGGTTTGAGGTCCGGTTCGGCTGCTGTCCCTTTGAGCTCGGCGGCCTGTTTTTGGTGGAGAACTTGGCTGACACCTGCCAGACCCCTGATTACACCGTGGGGATCGTCCTCGACATGGGGCTGTGGTTCGATGGGGGATTCTTCGTCCGTAGCCTCACCGGGTTCGGGGTGATCGGGCTCTATTACCTCATAGACGAAGACCCCGCCACCGAGCTCATCGCGGTCCCGGGTTGGTGGTTCGAGGAGGAACTGTTGCAGGTGGGCTTCAGCACGGAGTGTCTGGACATCCAGACTATCGTTCTGTTCGACACCCTGGGGTTCGCCTGGGCCCAGTTCTCCGCCAGTTACTATTGGAGCGAGCCGTGGATCGAGCTGGGCAGCCGGGTACGGCTGAACTCCGCCTTCGGCTTCGACTGGGCGGAGCTCATCCTGGGGATCAGGGTGGACCCCTTGACCCTGCGCTCGGTGACCTCGTTCGATTTCAGCGGCTTTCTGGGCCAAGAGATCTACGTGGCGGTGGAGTTCTCCGGGATCAGGCTCTACTCCCGCACCGTGTTCGACTTCACCGGGCTTTTGCTGCAACTGGTGGGCTTTGAAATACAGTTCTAGGGCTCCATGGAGAGGCTAGACGAGTTGGCTGCCCGGCTGCGGCAGGAGGACGACCCCGGGCTGCGAGCAGAGCTCCTCCGGCTGGCCACCCCGTTGGTGGAGGAGGTGGTGGGGGAGTTCTCCGACACCGGGCTGCCCCGGGAGGAACTGCTCAAGGCCGGGCACCTGGGACTCCTGGCCGCAGTGTGCAATCCGCATCTAGATCGGTTCGGAGATTTTTCCACCTTTGCCCGGAACCTCATTCGGGGGGAGATCCGGGCCCGGGTGCGCTCCAAGTTCCCCCCCCCGGCCCCTCCCCGCTGGTTGACCATCCTCAGCAACCAGCTGGACAGGGCTTTGCGGGACCTCACCAAGGAGTTGGGCCGGCCGCCCACGCTGGAGGAACTGGGCGAGCGGCTGAACCTCACCCCCCAGGGGCTGAAGGAGGCGTTCAAGGCCCGCGAGGCCATCCTCTACACTTCGCTGGCAGAAAAGCGGCGGGCCGAGGATGCCCGACCGGAGTTCCACCCCGAATTGATCCGGGACCTGCGCCCGAGCCCGTTTCCCTGGCAGGCCCGCATCCGGCTGGCCCAAGCCCTGGACCACTTGGCGTCCCTGTGGCTCAAGGCGTCTCAGCGGGTGCTGGAGACGAGGAAGGAGGAGGGATGAAGGGAGTGGTGGCGGGTCTGTTGATGATGGGCGCGGTTTGGGTGGGCCTGGGCGTACCGCCGCTCTCCCAGTCCGTGACCATCTCTTGGTACTCCCAGGGGTGGATCTCCCTGTGGGTGCATCCAGACCTGTTCTTGGGGGTGGCCGATCGCAGCTCCTTCAACCCCGAGGACAAGTCCTTCCGCCCGTTGGAAGCCCTGGGGAACCCGGTGGTGGTGGCGGGCAACTTGCCCCAGGGGCTGGTGCTCACCATCCGGGCGGTGGACTGGCAGGTGCCCCCGGGCTTTCCCGAGCCCGTTCCAGAGGGCTTTTTGGAGGATTTTCAGTGGCGAGTCTCCGGAGGGAACTTCCAGCCCCTCTCCTTGGAAGAGACGGTGGTCTGGCAATCCTCCGGGCCAAAGGTAGCTCAGCTTTCGGTGGATTACCGCTACCAATTGGAGATCACCGATGTACCGGGCGATTATTCGGTCACTATCCTGTACACCGCCAGTGCGCCTTAAACTGGTTCTGGTGGCGGCGCTGTTGGTGTTCGCAAGCCTCGGGCGAGGGGAAGAGGAGATAACCCTCCAGTTCCCGCCCCCGGGCTCGGAGCCCCTCACCTATGTGAGCTTCCGGCCGGAACACCATCTGGGGGAAGCGGACGCGGAATTGCTGGCCGGGGATGGCTGGTTGGCGGGCCCGGTGACCACCTTGCGCGTGGTGAGAACCAGCTTCCTGGCCAGCGCGTATTCAGCTCAGATTTCGGTGCGGTTGGTTTCCCTGAGCGCCTCCCGGCCGCAAGCGGTGGGGTGGCGGATGGGAGGGGATGCCTGGCAGGTGTTCCCCCGGCTAGGAGAATGGGTCCCCCTAAAGAGCCTGCCGGCGGGGTTGGCGGAGTGGGAAACGGAATTCCAGCTCGGCTACCACCCTTCCCTGGCCGACCCCCCCGGACTGTATCGCTTCCGGCTCCAGTTCCAGCTGGATTATCCCCAGCTTCCCGAGGTCATCCGCACCGTGTATCTCGCCCAGTGGGAGATGGTGGCGGATTGGCGGGTGGGGGAGGTGGTGATTCTGACGGTGCATGGTCCGGTGGCCTTGGGGGAGGTAGGGGCCGAGTTGTTCCATCCCCAATTGGGATTTGGTGCCCTGGAGGCCTCGGGATACCCCATCTGGGTGGGGACCAACCTGGCCTCGGGGCTGGTGGTCACGCTGCGACCACACTCGGTGTGGTTTCCGGCCCAGTTCTCCCCCGGGCGGGCCGGGTTGCTGGAGGACTTCTCAGTGCGATTCCAGGGCGGCCAATACCTCCCCCTGAGAGAGGGGACAGTAGAGGTCGCTGAGGTGGCCCCCTTCGTCCTGCATGAGTTTTTGGTCAGTTATCGTTATCAGGCAGACGAGCAAGACGTCCCGGGGGAATATGGGCTGATATTGGAGTACACGGTGAGCACACCATGAAGGGAATCCTCTTAGCAGTGAGCTTGCTGATGTTGTGGGGTGGCTCTGCTTGGGCCCAGGACTCCGGGACCGCCCAGGTGAGCTGGGTGGTGGCGGGGTGTTGGGTCAGCCTGAGAGCCCACGGGGAAATCGAGCTGGGAGTAGCGTCCGGGGAGACCTTTTTGGAGCCGGGGTACCTGGAGGATACGGAGGACAATCCATTGACCGTGATCACCAACTGCTGGAGTTGGACCCTCACCGCCAGCTTACGCTGGCATCCACCTGCGGGCCACCCCGACCCCGTGGCCGGCCTGGCCGATTTCCAGTGGTGGGTGGTGGAGGTCCTGTCCGGGGAAGTGGAGGGCTGGCAGGCTGAGCCCCGGGCCGGGGGAGGATGGGTGGCCACCGGTCGAGGGCCGGGGGAAGCGACCTTGCTTTTGGGCTACCGGTATAATCTCGACCCCCAGGACGTTCCCGGGGTGTACCAGGTCCTGATAACCTACACCCTAACTGGAGAGTGAAATCCATGGGCAAGTTCATCGGCACGGCGCTGGCGATGGCCGCGGCAGTGGCGGTCTCCGGACTCGGGCTCCAGATCACCCAAATCGAGTTCGTACTCACGGTGGAGCAGGGCACCAGCTACCAGCTCACCTTCGCAGTGCGGAACGACTCGGAGGCCCCCCAGGTGGTCAGCCTCTACCTCGGGGACTGGGACCGGGATATAAACGGGGTGAACCGCTTCTACCCGGTGGGCACTATCCCTCGCTCCCTCAGCCCATGGCTCTCTTTGAGCCACACGCAGCTGCCGTTGGCCCCGGGGGAGGCCCGGGAGGTCACAGTCACCCTCACCATCCCCTCCCCAGACCAGCAGACATTGGCCGGCACTTATTGGGGCATCATCTTCGTCCAGGGGGAGCCTCGACCGGTGCGCCGGGAGGGGGCTACGGTGATGGCCATCGAACGATTCGGGGTGAAGGTGTATGCCACCATAGCCGGCACCGAGCAGCCCAATGGGGAAGTGAAGGGCCTTGAGTTCATCCCCCAAGAAGAAGGCCTAAAGGTGGAGGTCTTGTACCAAAACACCGGCAACGTGCACTCCTGGGTGGAAGGGGTAGTGGAGGTGGTGGACCGCACCGGGACGGTGGTGGAGTCAGTTCCCCTGGAGAGGTTCCCGGTGCTTCCCGGGGCCCAGCGCCTGATCTCAGCTTCCTTGCCCCCCTTGCCGGCCGGGATTTATCAGGTCCGGGCGGTACTGGATTATCAGGGAGAGGTACTGGTGGCGGGAGTGAGGGTCCTGCGGGTCTCCTGAGGCTTTGGCACCCCACCGGAAAGCAACGCCGGCTCCGGAGGGCTATCTTCCGGGCAGCTAACTGCAAAGGAAGAGGTCTCTTCCTCCCACTCGAAACGAGAACACACCTCGTAGGTTTCCCCCGGGGGGAAGCCGGCCACGTGCAGGGCCAGCCGGGCTATCCGCTCCAAGGCCTGTTCCCTCTCCTCTGGGGAGTAGTGCGACCAGCTCGTGCGGGCCAACACCAATGGGGACCGAGGTATGGGCAGATACAGGCGCACGTCGCAGGGCAAGAACAGGGCCTGCAGAGCGGTTTGTTCCCGCGGCTCCAGTGCCACCACCACTTTCAGGTCTGGGGGCAGGTAGAAGAAGTGTTTGAATTCAAGGAGGCGCAACGTGTTCACCGTGGGCGTTTCATTGCGGCTCACCGCTAAAAACCGGGCCCGATATACCGGATCGGCCAACAGACACCGGCGGAGTTCTCCGGAGAGAGAGCTGATCCCCCACTCCCTGGCTCGAGCTTCCAGCCCGTCCTGTTTCCCCTCCAGGTCCCACAGGGCTTCCCCTGGCCACAGGCCCTTGAGCTCCGGCCAGGTAGGGGGGAGGAGGCGGGCCGACAGGGGCCGGATCACCCGCCCTGTGAGCTTCAAGGTAGTGTCCAGAAAAGCGAGCTCCTCATCACCCACCCCCCCCTTCCCCACTACCTCGCCGGTGATGATGAAGTCCACCTTCATCCGGCGCAGGAGCCGTGCTGCCCGGGAAAGGAGAACTCGCCGGCACACCCCACACGGGAAAGGCAACCTCTCCCCGTCCCGTGATATCCGCAGGTAATCCCTCTTCAACGACTTGGTGCGCAGTGGAAGTTGCGAGTGGGGGCTAAGACAAGCTCCATCCCGCCCCTCCTCTCGGAAAAAGGGAGACCGGAAATAAACCAACCTCAGCTCCAACCCTGGTACCTCTTGGGCTAGCCTCAGCGCCATTCTGCTTGCTAGGCTGCCCGAATAGAGGAACAGGGCTTTGGGCATCAGGCTCCTTTCCTAACGTCGAGGCAAGATGAGCCCATACTCTCCATTCCCTCGTCTGAATATCACTGCCGGGGAGTCATCCTCGGAGTTGAAAAACACTAGGAACTCCCGGCCACTTGCCTCAAGCTGCAGGGCCGCCTCTTCCGGAGACATGGGCTTCCGAAAATACGTTTCCAGTCGGACGATCCGAGGGGAAGGAGGGTCCTGAGGGCGCTCGGCAGGCGGCTCCTTACCCATCTTACGCTCCACCCTCAGTTGCTCCTTGTAGCGGACCAGCTGCCGCTGGAGCTTGTCCACCGCCTGGTCCACCGAGGCATACATATCCCCGGTGGTGGCCTCGGCCTTGACGATCTTGCGGTTCACCAGATGCCCTATCAACTCCACCCGGTGGCGGCCCCGCTCCAAAGTGAGCACCGCATCGATGCTGATAATCTGGTCGAAGTAGCGGGACAGGCCGTCGAGTTTCTTTAGTACATGCTCTTTGACTGAATCAGAACCGGCCTCATAGCGTTCTACGATATGTACCTTCACCGATTATCCCCCTTTGGTTAATCCTAGCATGCTGGGCGGGGCTGAGTCAAGCGAGGTGAAAAAATTTCAGTTAGAAACCGTTTTTTCAGGGGATAGGGGCCGGTGGGGCACGCCCCAGCTTCCCCCGGGGAAGGCCAACCCTGCGAGGGATTGGTTGCTCCCCCTCGGCTGCGGATCTACACTTCCCGACATGAAAAGGATTGATGTAGTGGTCATCGGGGCTGGGCCAGGGGGCTATGTGGCCGCCCGCCGACTGGCCCAACTGGGCCGGGAAGTGGTGTTGGTGGAACGGGAGTGGGTGGGGGGCACTTGCCTGAACCGGGGGTGCATTCCCACCAAGGCCCTCTACGCCGCCACCGAACCCCTGGGGAAGAAGGACATCTGGGCGGAGATGGGCCTCCGGGTGGAGGCAGAAGTGGATCTGGGGCGGCTGAGGGATTGGGTGCACGGCCTCGTGGAGGGGCTGCGGCAGGGCATTGAAAAACTCCTCCTCGCCTCAGGCGTGGAACTGGTGCGGGGGGAGGGGCAGCTCCTGGGGCCAGGCCGGGTGTTGGTACGCTCTCCCTCCGAAGAGCAAGAGCTGCGCGCCTCCACCATCGTACTGGCCACAGGTTCTCGACCGGTGGAACTCCCCCACCTCCCCTTCGACGGGGAGCGGGTGTGGTCATCCGACCATGCCCTCCGCCTCCCCCGGGTGCCGGAGAGCCTGGTGGTGGTCGGAGGTGGGGTGGTAGGGTTGGAGCTGGCCACCGTGTACCGGCGGTTGGGGGCCCAGGTCACGGTGGTGGAGCTGTTGGACCGACTGCTCCCCGGCCTGGGACTATCCCGTCGGGGACAGCTGACCCTGCAGCAGGCGCTGAAGGAACAAAGGATAGAAGTGCGCCTCTCAACCAAGGCGGATTCGATCAGTGATTCCGGCCTCAAGATCGAGACCTCGTCAGGGAAAGAAGAGATCCCGGCCCAAGTGGTGTTGGTGGCGGTGGGCCGCCGGCCTGCTTCGTTCGGATTGGGCCTGGAGAAGATCGGGCTTTCCCCCCAGGAGAGGGGCTGGGGAGGTAGCCAGGGGTTCCAGGTAGCCGAGGGCGTTTACGCCATCGGTGACCTGCGGGGGGGAGCGATGCTCGCCCATCGGGCGGCCCACGAGGGGCTGGCAGTGGCGGAGATGTTGGTGGGAAACCGTCCTCCCCCGGTGGCTGCCTTACCCCAAGCGGTGTTCACCCACCCCGAAGTGGCCCTGGTGGGGTTGGGGGAAGAGGAGGCCCGCCGAGCCGGGCTGCAGGTGAAGGTGGGGCGGTTCCCACTGGGGGCCCTGGGCCGGGCACTGGCGGAGGGGGAGCCCCGGGGACATTTCCAGCTGGTGGCTGATGAGGCCGGACGCCTCCTGGGGGCAGAGTTGGTCGCCCCCCGGGCTTCAGACCTCATTGCCGAGGCCGCCCTGGCCGTTCAAGCTGGGCTCAGCCTGGAAGACCTGGCAGCCACCGTCCACGCCCACCCCACCTTCCCCGAGGGGTTGTGGGAAGCTGCTCTGGCTGCCCTCGGGCGCCCGTTGCACTTCGGCCGCTGAGCCGGGGGAGAGCCCGGGAAGCCCCTGGGCCTCCCCCGGCCGGGTTCCCCCCGTTCCCTCACTGCCCCAACTCCACCTCCACGAAGTGGAAGCAGCGCTGGGGCTCTGTCCCCAGCGGGGTCAGGGCCAGGATGTCCAAGTACACGCGATAGGTGCCCGGGGACAGCTCCCCCGCCGGTCGCCACACCTCCCGGTGGAAGTGAGAGGTGCCCGGGAGCATGGTGTGAAGATGCATCTCCACCTCGCCTACTAGGTAGCCGTCCAAATCGGTGATGTAGATGTGCCCTACCAGTTGTTGGTAGGAGATGTGGATATTGCCCGAGTTGGCCATCAGCGCCTCGATCACCCACTCCCCCGGGGCCGTGGGGGAGGGGACCACCCGCAGATGTGAGACCTCCACTCGGGGGAGCACCTCGACCCCGGGGTTGAGGAGGAACAGGCTGGCCACCTCAGCGGCCACGATCACCTGCGCCCCGGCTGCCTCCGGAGGTTTAGCCCTGAACACAGCGGCCACGTAGCGCCCTCCGTAAGGCTCGAGGTCTTCGGGCATCTCCACCCGAAACTGGAACGCCACGCTTTCCCCGGGCTGGACGGTCACATCCTGTGGTTCGAGGGTGAGGAGCTCCCGGCCGCTGTAGGGGTAGGTGTCGAGTTCCGGTTCCAGGAAAATGGGCAGCCCTTCCGGGGCCATGAACCCCACTACCTTCGCCTCTACCACTATGGGCTCATCGCCGGTGTTGGTCACGTAGATGGCGTCCTGATAGCTGGTGCCGGGGGGGAGCACCACTTCCAGGAGCAACGGGCTGACCGCGATTCCCGCTGCGAAGGCCAGTTGGGCGATCCCCAATGAGGCCAACAACCCGCAGGCGAACTTTCTGAGCATGGTTTCACCTCCTCAGAACAGCGGCACTGCGGTGTAAACCACCTCCAGCCGCCCCTCACCGGCGGGGACGCTGAAGTCCACCCGCAGCAGGTATTCCACCACGGTGACTTCCCCCTCGGTGAGCCCGTCCTCGTTCTCCAGGACGGTGACCTGGCCTCGCGGCACCACCCAATCGTCGAGGGCCCGGCCACTGCCTGGGGCGCGGGAGCGGATGAAGAACTTCTCATTGGCGATTAGGTCGTAATCTCCTATGTTGAACTCGCTGAAGGTGGCCACGATGGAATAGCGAGGGGCGTTGGTGCGGATGAGGATCTCGGTGGCGGCGCTGTCCTCCGGGTTCATGATTGGGTCCACCTCGAAGCTGATCTCACTGCCACTTACGATCTCCAGGAGAATTTGTCCTCCCACGCGGGCCCGCACCTGGACCCCGCTGTCCTCACCTCCCCCGCGGGGCCCGGCCAGCAGGGGCAGGCAGACGACCAAACACAGGAGGAGGGCCAATGAGCTCTTCGCTGTCCCAGGGATCTGCATCCACATCACCTCCTTACAGGTTGCTTGCATGTTTATCATGCCATATTCTGTTTGAATTTAGCCGCCTGAGGGCGCTGATCCCCATGCTGTAAACGTTTCAGCTCTTATCTCCCCAGACCAAGAAGACCTGGAAGAAGCAGACAATGGGGGCTGGACACCAAAAAACGAGGCTGGTTAGAATTCCCAGTACGCTACCCAGTAGATTTCAGCCACCTCCGAACCCTCCAGATAGAGGCCGAACGCCCACTCCCCCTCGTCCCATCCTCCGGCCACCCACAGCTCTCCCCCCCAGCCCCCAGGGTCCCAGCTGAGGTCCCATCCTAGCTTCCCCTCGTCCCCCAGGGGGATCCCACCTTCAACCTTCAGCTCCCCGGCCAGGGGGGCCACCACCACCTCCCCCTGGGGCCACCCCAAGGCCAAGGAGAGGTCGTCCACGGCTATCTGGCCTTCCAAGAAGAGGAGTACTGCTTCCACCTGATAACCACTCTCCTCCCCCAATGTCCGGGCCGCCGACACCTCCAGCCAGGCCGGCTCGGAAAGCGGCCAATCCAGCCACAGCCAATACTCCCACTCGCCGCTCGCCCAGGCGTGGTGCCAACCCAGTCGGGTGGGGACCAGGGGCGAGAGCTCTATCCAAGCCTTGCCCAACCCGCCGACCGGCCCGGAGAAGCGCGCGGTTAGCTCGGGCTCAAGCGGGCTCCCTGCCAGCTTGCCCTGAAACTTCGCCTCCCAGTCTCGCAACAAGGGGCCCCGGAGGGTGGCTTGGGCCTGGGCGAGGCCACCCGCCTGCCAGCTGACTTCAGCCTCCCCTTCCCAAGACTCCCTCCAAGTGGCAGTGGAGGTGAGGGTCAAGGGGTCCCAAGGGCTCCAGGCGAGTGTGGCCCCCCAGCTCGTTGGGTATTCCCGCCAGCTCAACCGCAGCTCCCCCCGATAGAAGTCTTCTCCCCGAAATTCTGCCTGCCAGCTAGTTTGCCAGCGCTCGAATCCTCGGCTTCCACCCAGCACCAGCTTCTCCCACCCCTCCCCGCTCCACTCTCCCCGGGAAAAGAACTCCAACCCGGGGCTGGCCTCGACTTCCAAATACACGCTCCCAGAGAAAGACAAGGTCCCGGAGGTGACGACCAAGGCCAGCTCAGGGCGGAACCATCCTCCCCATTCCCACCCTTGGCCGGCCCAGGAAACAACAGCCACCCACAAGAACATCGCCCCCCACTTCATGGTTCTATTCTAAAGCTGATTGCTCCAAACCAGCTCGCTCAGGGGGGATAGGGAACTAGGCACCCGGGATACCTCGGCTTGGGAAGTATGGCCGTCCCCGGGCCCCATGCCATTCGAGTCGGCCGGAGGAGCGGCGCAGTCCTCACCCTCCGCTGCCCTCCCTCAAGCACCGCCCACATAGACACGACACCGCATTCAGGGTGAACCACGCTAGGTGCCTTCGAGAGGCCAATTCCACACCGAAGAAGGCAACGGGAACCCCTGGTCCTGGCCGCAGAGCCCTGCGCTTCCCTTCATCTGGGCAACACTCCACATAAGCCCACCTTGAAGGGCCCGGGGATCGAAATTGCTCCCCAGCGGCGAGAATCAGCCAGCCGAACTAGAAGACCCCGATATGCGGAACTCGTCGCAAATCCACGCGACGGACTCGGAGAACCGCGGCCAGGCAGGGCGAGACCAATTGCGGCTCAGGGGACACTTCCCGGGGTGGATTCAGACCGGAATCAGTAGGGGGGAGAGGAGCTCCAGGTCCAGGTCGCGGTTCCGCGCTCGGGCCAACACTTCCCTCAGCTCCCCCGCCCCTTGCCAACTGGCGAGTCGGTCTGTGAGCGGGGAGACACCCATGAGTTCCGCTCCCGTCACCGCCCCAGCGGAAAAAGCCCCCCGGGCTTTCTCCCGAAACCCTGGCTCCCTGGTCAGGTGGTGGTCCACCACCGTGAGCCGGGCCCGGGCTTCCTTCACAGTCTGAGCGCAGTTGCGCAGAGACCTCTCCAAGTTGGCCTTGGACTGAAACGGGCCCAGGAGGTAAGTGGCCGGACCGTCCAAGATCAGCACATCCGGACCCTCATCCACGATCCAGGCTACGTAATCCTCGATGGTCGGACCCTGCAAGTCAGAGGAATAAAGGAGCTTTCGGCCGGCGTGTTCCACCACCACCCCCAACACCCAGCCCGGGCCGGCGTACTCCACCCCGTGGAACAGGGGTCGGGTGAAGCGGACGGTGGTGGTTCCCACACGGAAAGTGCGGCCGTCGGCGTATACAGCCTCTCCCTGGAACGCCTCTTCGGCCAGCCAGGTCCCGGTTTGCCATAGGCGCACCAAACCCTGGAAGCGGCGGCGCCATTTTTTGAGGAGGTCCTCCCGGCGGGGGGCCTTGGCGGCCAGCGGTAGGGAATCGACCGGGTCGGGGTATTCCTCTGCAGCAGGAGCAGATTTCTTCATCTTCCAACCTCGCTGGGCCGCCAGTTCCCCCAGGAAAAAGCGAGCCCGCTCCCATTGGGAGCGGTTGATCCAGCGGTTGGGGTCCTTGATCCACAGTTGCTTGCCCTGGTAGAGGTGAAGGAGATCGGGGCGGAAGTGGTCGTAATGGTAGTGGGTGATGGCGATGTGAGTGGCCTGGGCGGCTGCCTGCTGGAGGGCCAGCTGGGCCAGGGCCAGGTAGTACACTTTGAGCTCGTCCGGGGCGGGGTATCCCGGCTGCATGATGGCCGCCCCGGGGTCGATGAGCAGGGACAGATCAGGGGTGGTTACCAGGACGCACATGGACTTGGCCCCCAGGGAGTCGAACCACACCGGCCGGAGCTTCATCCCGGCGGGGGGGCGGTGGTCTCCCTCACCACCAGCTTAGGGGGGAGGAGCTTGACTGACTGGCGGGGTGGTTTCCCCGACAGCATTCGCAGCAGCCAATCTGCAGCCAGTTGGCCCAGCTTGAACGAGGGCTGGGCCACGGTGGTGAGCTCGATCCTGGGGAGGCCCGCAAACGAGATGTCATCGTACCCCACCAAGGACAGGTCCTCCGGGATGTCAAGGCCCAGTTCCTCGGCGGCGCGCAGCACCCCCAGCGCGGTGACATCGTTGGCGGCGAAGATGGCGGTGGGGCGGGTCTTGCGTGCCAGCATCGCCCGGCCCGCTTGGTAGCCGGCCGCCTGGGTGAAGTCGGAGAATTTCACCCACCCTTTCCGCAGAGGCAACCGGTGGCGGCGCAAGGTGTCTTGATAAGCCTGAAAACGCTCTTGCGAGCAGCGCACGTCCGGCGGCCCCCCGATGAACCCGATCTTGCGGTGCCCGAGCTCCACCAGGTGCTCCACCGCCAACTTCCCCCCCAGCAGGTCGTCCACCCCCACATAGGGGGCTTCCACCTGCTGGGACCGACGTGACACCAACACGAACGGGGTGTGGGAGAGGGCGAGCAGCTTCAGGTAAGGATCGTCCGCGGTGACTGTGGCCAGGATGAGTCCGTCCACTCGTTTCCGCCGCAGCAGTCGGATGTAGCTGCGTTCTCGCTCCAGGTCCCCATCCGTGTTGCACAGCACTACCCCATAGCCCCGAGCGTGGGCCCGTTCCCCCACCCCCCGGGTCAGCTCGGCGAAGAAGGGGTTGGCGATGTCGGGAACCACCAAGCCGATGGCCCCGGAGGTGCCCAGGACCAGTCCCCGCGCTAGCTCATTTCGCTCATAGCCCAATTCAGCGGCGATCCGCAGGATGCGGGCTTTGGTCTCCTCCCGCAAAAGCGGCGAGTCGTTCAGGGCCCGGGAGACGGTAGAAGGAGACACCCCGGCTGCCTGAGCCACGTCCTTGATGGTCACCATGGCCGAACACCTTTTAGCCCTTGGGCCGGGGAGGTGCAAGCCCCGATGCCCGTACCAAAAAGAAGCTGTTCCCCAGGCGCTGGCCGGGGCGAAGCACGGGGAAGTGGGCATGTTAAAATGGCACGCCGTGCTTGACCGAGGGGAATGCGAAAGGTGGCTTGGGCAAGGACAGCGGGCCCAGGCTGAAAGGGCGTTGGCCTTTGTGGAGGAGGCGGTGCCGGATGCCGGTGGGGCTTGAGGCCCGCCGGGGCAGGCGGCAGGAGCTAGTGGCCGAGGGGCTGGAGGAGGAACTTGTGGCCGCTTTGTCGCGGAGGGAAGGGCGTGGAAGGCCTGTGGCAGGGGAAGGCCCCGCTGGCTGAGCGGCTCCGGCCCCGGGAGCTGGGGGAGGTGGTGGGCCAAGCCCACCTCCTGGGGGAACACGGCCCGCTCCGGGCACTGATAGAATCTGGAAATTTCTCCGCCCTCATCTTCTGGGGCCCCCCAGGGACCGGCAAGACCACCCTCGGCAAGATCATCGCCGCCCGGCTGGGGGCCAAGTTCATCTGGATCTCGGCCGCCTTGACCTCCACCGCCGAGGTCAAAAAGGCCCTGGAGGCTTCCCGGGAACTCTGGCGGAGGACCGGGGAACGGGATCTCCTCTTCCTGGACGAGGTCCACCGCTGGAACCGGGCCCAGCAAGATGTCCTCCTCCCCTACCTGGAGGAGGGTTCCATCGTGTTCATCGGGGCCACCACCGAAAACCCCTCCTTCGCCCTCCGGCCGGCGCTTCTGTCGCGGGCCCAGCTATTTGTGTTCGAGCCCCTCACCGAAGAGGAGTTGCGGGGGCTTTTGCGGCGTGCCTTGGCCGACGAACGGGGCTACCGGGGCCGCGTTTCTCTCACCCCGGAGGCGGAGAGGTTCCTGATCCGCTATGCGGACGGGGACGCCCGGCGGCTGCTCACCGCCCTGGAGACGGCGGTGGCTGCAGAGGGCGAAGGAGAGCTGGGGCTGGAGCAGGTGTCCCGGGCCCTGGGCAGGAAGGCCCCCCGCTACGACCGAGCTGGGGAGGAACACTACAACCTGATCTCAGCCCTACACAAATCGATAAGGAACTCGGATGTGGACGCGGCCCTGTACTGGCTGGTCAGGATGCTGGAGTCGGGGGAGGACCCGCGGTACCTGGCCCGGCGGCTGGTCCGGATCGCGAGCGAGGACGTGGGGCTGGCCGATCCCCATGCGCTGCGGCTTGCGGTGGCCGCCGCCCAGGCGGTGGAGCAGGTGGGGATGCCCGAGTGCGAGCTCGCTCTGGCCCAGGCCGCGGTCTATCTCGCCTTGGCCCCCAAGTCCAACGCCCTCTATAAGGCCTACGAGGCGGCCAGGCGGGACGTGCGGGAGACCATAGATGAGCCGGTGCCGTTGCACCTGCGGAACCCGGTGACGGATACCATGCGGGAGCTGGGCTACGGCGAGGGGTATCAGTACGCCCACGACCTTCCGGAGGGGGTAGCGGCGATGGAGTGTCTGCCCTCCGGCCTCGCCGGGCGGGAGTACTACAAGCCCAAAGGGGCGGGCTGGGAAGCGCGGGTGCGGGAGAGGCTGGCGGAGCTGCGCCGCCTGATCCGAGGAAAGACTCGTTCCCAAAATTCTGATCAGGCACCATCCGGTTGACTTGGGCGCAAATTGGCTGTAGGTTAGCTTGGAGGGTGAAATGGAAGAGTATGAGGTTGACTTGCGAGATTACCTAAGGGTCCTGTGGCAGGGAAAGTGGATCCTGCTGGCGACCCTGGTGGTGGCAGTAGGGGTGGCCGCGGTGGTGACCTTCCGGGCCCCGGACGTGTACCGAGCCCAGGCTTCCTTGACAATCCAAAGTCCAGCCATTTCCGGATTCCAGCTGCTGCCAGCCAGGGAGAGGGGGGGAAACGTCTCCCAAAGCGATCTGATTTCGGATTTACTCAGCCCAACGCTGGTCATCGAGTGGGCCAAGGATCCAGCGGTGTTGGCGGCTGCCCTGGCTGATAGTGAACCTTCCCCCGGCTGGGTGGCCAGCCACCTCCAGGTCCGGACGAAAGAGGAGCTTCTGGAACTGTCCCTGGAGGGGGCTCTTCCCCCAGAGACATTGCGCCGAGCCCTGGCCGGGGTAGTGGCTGCCGTCCAGGCCCGGGGTGCGGAGGAATTGAAGGCCGCCCTCGAGGCGGCACTGGCCGGAATCGCTTCTCACCGGGAGAGATTGGCCCGCCAGCTGGCTGCCTGGGAGGAGGAACTGACCCGGATGAAGGCGCGAGCGGCCGCCCAGCGGAATGAACTTTTGGCCCGCATCTCTCAGTTGAGTCAAGGGGCGGGCCCCTTGGATGTGCCCCCAGGCACGGAGGCAGATCTGGCTAGCTACCAACTCCAAAGGGAACTCGACCTCCTTTACTCGCGGCTGGAGGCAGTGGAACTGGAGTTGGATCGGCTGGAGCGGCTGGGGGCAACCGCCCTGCCCGGAGTAGGCGAAGCTTACGTGGAACTCGTGGGGGAGCTGGCAGCCCTAGAAGCCCAAGAGGCGGCCGTCGCTTCCCTGGCTCAGGACCCTCCCTCTCCCGTCCGGGTGGTGCGGGCTCCTTGGGCTTCCGAATTCCCGGTGGCTCCGAACAGGAAAATGAACCTGGCCGTGGCCGGAGTGCTGGGGCTCTTCTGTGGCGTGCTCCTCGCTTTCCTCTGGCACTGGCTTAAGGAACCAGGAGTGGGTGCTGGGGAAAGCGGAGCAGGCGGACCACCCGGCGGCTGACCGGGGCGGAGAGGCGCAGCCGATGCGGGTCACGGTGAAATTGTTCGGCGAGTTCAGGGAGGCGGCGGGGAGGGACAAGGTGGAACTGGAGCTTCCCCCGGGCGCCAGCTGTGGCCAGGCCCTGCGCCAGTTGGCGAAGCTGGAGCCCAAGGTAGGGGAGCTTCTCTTCGCCCCCTCCGGGGAGATCAGAGACCACCTGCACGTGTTCTTGAACGGGCGGAACGTGGCCACCCTCGCGGGGCTGGAAACGAAGCTTTCCGAGGGGGACAGGATCAGCTTCTTCCCCCCCATCGGTGGGGGGTGAAGGGCTCCGCCCCCTACAGGGGGACCCGGCCCTTGAGCGCCCGGCCCAGGGTGATCTGGTCTGCGGATTCCAGGTCCCTCCCCACCGGTACCCCGTGAGCAATCTGGGTCACCTTGACCCCCAGGGGTTTTAGCACTCGCAGGAGGTGCATGGCGGTGAGGTCGCCCTCCAGTTTGGGCTCCAAGGCCAGGATGACCTCCTCAATCTTCTCTGTCTGCACCCGGCGGATCAGCTCGCCAACGGTCAGGTCCTCGGGGCCCACCCCCTCGCTGGGCGAAATAAGCCCCCCCAGCACGTGGTACAGGCCGTGGAACTCACCGGTGCGCTCGATGTATTCGATTTCCCAAGGGCGAGCTACCACACAGATGGTAGTCTGATCCCGCTTGGGGTCTTGGCAAATGGGGCACAGATCGCCCTCGGAGAAGCTGTGGCAGCGTTGGCAGCGCTTGATTTGCCGATGCAAGTTGCCCACAGCTTGGGAGAGTCGAGCTGCCTCCTCCGGCTTGGTGAGGAGGAAAAAGGCGATCCTCTCTGCCGAGCGGCGCCCGATCCCCGGCAACCGGGAGAGCACGGTGAGGAGTTCCTCCAGCGGCTTGATCACGCGGCCACCCCCGGTGGGAATCCCCCGGTCAAGCCGGCCATGAGCCTTTGGGCCAGCTCCCTCGCCTTGGCCTGTGCTTCCCCCACCGCGGCCAACACCAGGTCTTCCACCAGCTGGTGATCCCCCTCAGAAATGGTTTCCGGGGAGATGTGGACTTGCAGGAGTTCTCCCTGACCGTTCACTATCGCCCGCACTGCCCCTCCCCCGGCGCTGCCTTCCAGGCGGGCCTGCGCCAGTTCCTCCTTCTTTTTGGCGAGCTCCGCCTGCAGCTTCTGGGCCTGCTGCACGAGGTTCCTAAGGTCTCCCAGTCCTCTCATCGCCTGCCTCCTTCAAGATCTGGCCTTCCAGGAGTTGAGCCACCAGCCGTGCCCCCTCCTCCAGGCTGGGTTTCTCCGCCGCCTTCCCCTCCCAGCGGACTTCCAGGGAGAGCAAGTGACCCAAGAATTTCTGAGCCCTGGCCTGCAGGTAGTCTTGCACCTCGGGCCTGGTCAGGACCTCGTAGTGGAACCGGCAGTGCTCGGGCAACCTGATTGTGAGGAGGCCGTCTGCGAGCTGGACTTTGGCCGGCGCCAGGCAGGCGGCCACCGAGGCGCGCTCCCGCAGCACCTCCTTCAGGAAGGCCGCCCACTGCGCTTCGAGCGTGTCTTCTTCACCTGGCGGAGGGGGGCGGTCCCCAGAGGCGGGGGCAGGGCTTGGGGGAGGCACCTCCGGCTTTTGGGTGGGCTGGGGTTCAGGGGCAGGGGGCCTTTCCGGTTCCCGGGCGGGCTCTCCCGCAGGGGAGGCGGGCGGAGGACCGCACAGGGCCAGGATCGCCACTTCTAGGTGCAACCGCCGGGACAGAGCCCGGGGTAGCTCTGCCCCCAGCTCCAGCAACCTTTTCGCCAGCGGGATGAACTCTGCCTCCCCGGCCAGTGCCCGGTCCCGAGCCCTCGCCGCCGCCTCTTCCAGAAACAGCCCCAGGTCACGTCCCCTCAGGGACAGTTCTTCCACTGTCCGGAGGGCGGCCCCGGAATCCTTGCTGGCCAGGGCTTCCAGGAAGGAATTTACCTCCGCTGCGGTGGGGAGCCCGAGGAGTTCCACCACCCTGTCTTTGGTCACTGCCCCGGATTGGCCCAGCTGCTCCAGCAGCACCTCCGCGTCCCGGAGGGAGCCTTCGGCCCGGCGGGCGATGAGCTCCGCCGCCTCTTCCGCGAGCTCTATCCCTTCCACACTGGCGATTTCCTGCAACTTCTCCTGGATCAACCGCTCCGGCACCGGGCTGAACTCGAAGGCCTGGCAACGGGAGAGCACCGTGGGGGGGACTTTGTGGGGCTCGGTGGTGGCGAAGATGAAGATCACGTGAGGTGGGGGTTCCTCCAAGGTCTTCAAAAGGGCGTTGAACGCTTCACCAGTCAGCATATGCACTTCGTCGATGATGTACACTTTGTACCTGGCCCCGGCGGGCACGTACCCTACCTCTTCCCGCAGTTTTCTAATCTGGTCTATGCCCCGGTTGGATGCCCCGTCTATCTCCACCACGTCCAGCGACTTGCCGCTCAGGATCCGGCGGCAGTTCTCACACTCGTTGCAGGGCTCCCCCTCCTGGGGGGAGAGGCAGTTGACCGCCCGGGCCAAGATCCTGGCCACCGAGGTCTTCCCCACCCCCCGCTGGCCGGAGAAGAGATACGCGTGGGCAAGTCTCCCCTGGGCCACCGCTCGCCTCAGGGTCTCCACCACCAAGGGTTGTCCCACCACTTGTGAGAACCGCTGGGGGCGCCAGCGGCGGTAGAGGGAAAGCCCAGCTCGGTTTGCCTCCTCCATGGTCAGGGGAGGATAGCCCAAGGGGGTGCGCTCGGCCAGGGGTTGCCTCGCTGCCTCCTGGCCATCATACTCCCCGCTTAGGAGGTGACCATGGAACTGAAGCTGGTCCAGATAGAGAAGCCCGCTGAGGTGAACCTGATCTTGGGACAGTCCCACTTCATCAAGACGGTGGAGGACCTTCACGAGACCCTGGTCACGCAAGTGCCGGGGGCCAAATTCGGGCTGGCTTTTTGTGAGTCCTCCGGCCCGGCGTTGGTGCGGTGGTCCGGGACCGACGAGGAGCTCACCGAGCTGGCGAGGAAGAACGCGTTGGCCCTGTCCGCCGGGCATGTGTTCCTCATCCTTTTGCGGGACCTGTATCCCATCAACGTGCTGAATGCGGTGAAGATGGTGCCGGAGGTTTGCCGCATCTTCTGTGCCACCGCCAATCCGGTTCAGGTGGTGCTAGCCGAGACGGAGCAAGGCCGGGGGGTGTTGGGGGTGATCGACGGGGTGAAGACCAAGGGGGTGGAGTCCGACGCCGAAATTGCCCAGCGCAAGCAGTTTCTCCGGGACATCGGCTACAAACTCTAGGCCAGTCCGCGGTTGCAGGGCCGGGCAGTTGGCTTATAGTTCCCTCACCCAAAGGTAGGGGGTAAATGCATGGGGCTGTTTAAATACATTCTCCAGCGGATACTGCTCACCATTCCCATGGTGTTGATCCTCCTGTCGGTGGTGTTCCTGGTGCTGCGCCTCATGCCCGGTGATCCGGTCCTGGCCATGTTGGGGGGGCGAAACGTGTCCCCGGAGTTGATCGAGCAAAAACGACACGAGATGGGCTTGGACAAACCGCTCCTGACCCAGTACGTCGAGTATTTGGGAGGGATATTTCGGGGAGATTTCGGAAAATCCTCTCGCACCGGAAGGCCGGTGTTGTACGAACTGTTTCACAGGCTTCCCGCCACCTTGGAGCTGGCCATCTGGGGGATGTTCTTTGCCAGTTTGTTTGGGATCACCACCGGCATCTTGGCTGCCACCCGGGCCGATCATCCGGTAGATCACTCGGTGCGCGTATTTCACATCGGGTCCTTTGCCCTGCCCATCTTCTGGGTGGGGCTCATGCTCCAGGTGATCTTCGGGGTTAAATTGGGCTGGTTCCCAGTTGCCGGCCGCCTGGGCGGTCGATACCTGTTCACCTTTGAGCGCATCACGGGGTTTTATCTCCTCGACGCGGCGCTTCAAGGGGACGGCAAGCTGGTACTGGAAGTGGCCAAGCATCTGGTGCTTCCGGCGGTCACATTGGGGCTTGCCCAAGCGGGCTTGCTGGGCCGGATCACCCGGGCCTCGATGCTCGAGGTGTTGGACGCCGATTATGTGACCACTGCCCGGTCGAAGGGGCTGGCCGAGCGATTGGTCGTCCTGAAGCATGCTCTCCGCAATGCCCTCATCCCCATCGTCACCGTGCTGGGGCTCCAGTTCGCCATCCTCATGGGGGGGGCGGTGCTCACCGAGACCGTGTTTTCTTGGCCGGGGATCGCAGGGTTCCTGGTGCGGTCTTTGGATGCCAGGGATTGGTTTGCCCTGCAGGGGACGATCGCCTTCATAGGGATCTTCATCGCCACCATTAACTTGGTGGTGGACATCCTGTACTCGTTCATCGATCCGCGGGTGAGGTACTGATGAGTCGATGGCTAGTTCGAATTGTGTTGTGGCCGTGGCGGGCCCTGGCGCGGGGCAAGCGGGCCATCCGCCACCAGACCCTACTCAAAATAGGGCTGGTGACAGTGAGTTTCTTCATCCTTATGGCACTGGTCTGTGGGCCAGCTGGAAGGGGCAGGTACGGGTTGCTCCCCTTCGCTCCACCTTACCATCCCGAGCGGAGTTACCCGGAGTTCCCCCGCCTGGCCCCCCCTTCCGCAGACCACTGGATGGGGACGGATCATCTCCAGCGGGACGTGTTTTCCCGGGTCATAGCCGGAGGCTGGGCCCCCCTGGCGGTGGCGTTCGCCTCCATTGCCATCGCCATGAGCGTGGGATCCCTCATCGGTTGGATCTCGGGTTACGTGGGGGGATGGCTCGACCGGGGACTTTCCCTGACCATGGACGCGATCTACTCCTTCCCCTCCATGATCCTAGCCATCGCCTTGGTGGCGGTGATCGGAACCGGCATCACCCCCATGATCGCTGCCATTTCCTTCGTGTACGTGCCCACTTACTTCCGCATCACCCGGGCGGAGGTGCTGCGGGTGCGGGAGCAGACCTTCGTGGAAGCCGCGAGGGCAGTGGGAGCCCCCGGACCCAGGATCCTCCTGCGTCACATCGCTCCCAACACGGTCAACGCCATCATGGCCGTTTCCAGTTTCAACATAGCCGATGCCATCCTCACCGAAGCCGCCCTCTCCTTCCTCGGGTACGGGCTTCCTCCCCCCGCCCCGGACTGGGGATTTGATATTCAAAATGGACAGCGGTTCCTTCAGTCGGGCTACTGGTGGCTCATCACCTTCCCCGGGCTCATGATCCTCGCCCTCTCCTTGGGGTTCGGCCTCATCGGGGAAGGCATCTCCGACATGGTGAACCCCAAGCGCCGCCGCAAGAAGGCCGCTTAACTCTTCACATCTGACCTCCTCCTCGCTATAATGCTTGTCGATCAAACCAAAGAGGAGGTGATGCGGGGAGGAATTCTGCTGTTTCCGTCCATTGGCTTAGCATCCCTACGGAGGTGAGAAGCGCATGAGGAAATTCTTAATTGGCGCAGTAGTATTGGCTCTCAGCCTGTCCGTGATGGCTGCCAGTGACATCCTGATCCTGGGCACCACCGACCGCGTCACCCAGCTCGCATTTGCCAACTCCTATGACCACTTCACCTGGCACATCCTGCGGCACACCACCAAGGCGCTGCTGGCCTTGGAGCCGGGGACGAACCGATTGATCCCCAGCATAGCGGAGTCCTGGGAGGTGTCCGCGGATGCAATGGTCTATACCTTCCACATCCGTCCAGACCTTACGTTCTGGGACGGCACCCCCTGTGATGCCCACGCCGTGAAATGGGCGTTAGAGCGCACCATGCGCCTGGACGGCCCCGAGGGCGGCGTGTTCCTGATCAAGGATCCCATCGACAGGATCGAAGTGGTCGATGACCTCACGGTTAAGATCTATCTCAAGTATCCGGACCGGACCTTCCTCATCCGGATGACCGACAACGTGATCCCGGCCCTCATCTACGCCAAAGCACCAGAGGATGACTTCACCAGCACGGGCCAGGACTATGTTGGGTTGGGGCCCTATCGGATCGTGGAGTACGTCCCTGACGAGCGGGTGGTGCTGGAGGCAGTGGACACCTATTTCGGCCAGAGGGCCCGCACCCCCAGGATCGTGTGGGTGATGTATGCCGACGCTGCTGCCCTGCGGGCTGCCATCGAGGCCGGTGACATCGACGTGGCCTTCCGGACCCTCAACCCGATTGACATCATGGACCTCATGCAGAACCCTAACCTGCAAGTGATCGCTGGTCCCTCGGCCTCCATCCGCTACATGCTGTTCAACGTCACCCAGCCGCCGGTGGACAACGTGTTCGTACGTCAGGCGATCGCGTACGCTGTGGACCGAAACGCCATTTGCCAGCGGGTGTTCTCGGGGCTCAATACTCCCATCTATACTATGGTTCCCGCTGGACTGCCACCGGCTGGCGCTTCCATCGACGTGTTCCCCGAGCGGGACCTGGAGGAGGCCAGGAGGCTCCTGCGTTTGGCGTGCTACTCCGAGGAGAACCCGCTACGGGTGAACCTGTGGTATTCCCCCAAGCATTACGGGACCACGGAAGCTGATGTGGCCGCAGTGCTCAAGGAGTCCATCGAGGAAACCGGCATGGTGGAAATCACCATCCAGTCCCTGGAGTGGGGGGCCTACGTGGAGCGGATGTCCCAGGGCGGGTTCGACATGTTCCTTCTGGGCTGGTACCCGGATTACCTGGAGGCCTCCAACTTCCTCGACCCCTGGCTCACCGGAGCCCCGGAGGGGCTGGGGACCTACTTCAACCACCATCCCAACTACCCCGCGTACAAGAGGATCATGGAGATGGCCCTCTCCACCCCTGACGACGAACGGGCAGCCAAGCTGTACCAAGCGTTCCAGATCCTTTCCGCATATGACGTCCCCTGGATCCCACTTTGGGCCAATATCCAGCAGGCCTACGTGGTGGCCCAGCAAGGGGTCGGGGGGCTGGTGCTCGACCTCTCCATGGAGCTGCACTTGGATCTCCTCTACAAGGAGTAGCGGGCAGCCCACAGAATGGTTTACGGGGCCGGGCCTTCCCCGGCCCCGTTTTTTCTCCCCCTTCGGCGCTGTGGGGGCCAAACTCAGCCGGAGGAGTGGCTTTTTCCCCTGGCCAAGGCCCGCTCCACCAGGCTCGCCACCAGGCGCTCGTAAGGGAGCCCGGCGGCGGCCGCTGCCCGCGGCAAGGTGGACATCTCCGTCAGCCCCGGGAGGGTGTTTAGCTCGAGCACATAGGGGGTGCCGTCCTCCGCCAGCCGGATGTCTACCCGGGCCAGGTCCCGGCAGCCCAAAGCCAAGAAGGCCTCCCGGGCAACCCGAGCTACCCTCTCCTCCTCCCCCGAGGAGAGGGGGGCCGGACACAGGAACTCACACGCCCCGGGGGAGTACTTGGCCTCCCAGTCAAATAGCTCCCCCCGGCGGGGCCTCAGCTCCACCACCGGGAGGGTGTCTGCCCCGTCCAGCTCCAGCACCCCACAGGTCAACTCCCGCCCGGGGATGAACTTCTCCACCAATAGGCTGCCAAATCCCTCCAGCACCTCCTCAGCTCGCGATGCCAGCTCCCCTGTGTCCCTCACCTGGAAGACCCCCACGCTTGAGCCTTGGTCCCGGGGCTTTATCACCAGCGGGAAGCCCAGCTGGACCGCCTGGTCCAGGAACTGGTCCAGCTGCCCCCCCCGGTAGGTGAGCCAGGGGGGCACGGGCACCCCCCGGGCGGCCAGCAGGCGATGGGTCTCGTGCTTATCCATGGCCCAGGCGCAGGAAAGCGGCCCGGAGCCCACGTAGGCCTTCCCCAACAGCTCCAAAAGGAGCTGGACGGTGCCGTCCTCCCCTGCTCCTCCATGCAGGATGTTGAAGACCACCGGGAAGGGGGCCAGCTGCTGGGGGAGGCCGTGGTAGGAGTCGACCCGGATGAGTTCGGCCCGGAACCCTTCTCGGAGCAAGGCCTCGTGCACCCGCGCCCCGGAGCGGAGGGAGACCTCCCGTTCCAGTGAATCCCCGCCGCAGAGCACGGCCACCTTGACTGAATCCCTGGTCATGGCTAGAATTCTCGTGCTTTCGTTCCCGAGGGCAAGGACCCTTGACCTCGGGAAGGGGGCTTGTTATACTTCTTTCGTCGCCGGATCGGCGACGGGGAGGCTGGTCTTTGACAAGTGGACAGGGCAGTTGAGGACGGGAAATCCCATCGACCCTTGAGGCTAAATCGAGAGGGTATGATCCCGGCTCAGGGTGAACGCTAGCGGCGCGCCTAATACATGCAAGTCGTGCGATCGGACCCGGTGAAGCCCCTTCGGGGGTGGAACTGGGTTACGGAGCGGCGAACGGGTGAGTAACACGTAGCTAACCTGCCCCCGCGACGGGGATAACCCGGGGAAACCCGGGCTAATACCCGATGGTCTCCCGGGGTCAAAAGATCCCGGGAGTAAAGGCGCTTCGGCGCCGCGCGGGGAGGGGGCTGCGGCCCA